>JGI20214J51650_10000123_pt1 | contig 45844 bp, 33 predicted proteins | sample WetSurMetagenome_FD_51650 | JGI IMG/M metagenome (IMG submission 51650)
GGGGACAATGTGTCGATCACGGTGGAGCTGATAGCGCCGATAGCGATGGAAAAGGAGCTTAGGTTTGCGATAAGGGAAGGCGGCAGGACAGTCGGCGCCGGTGTCGTGACCGAGGTGCTGGGGTAATAGAAGATGAGAGAGATAATACTTTTTTCATGCACTGAATGCAAGGGTAAAAATTACTCTACAATGAAGAATAAAAAGAACACTCCGGACAAGCTTCAGAGGAGCAAGTATTGCTGGAAGTGCAGGAAACATACGGCGCACAAGGAGACTAAGGCATAGGCCAGTAGCTCTAACGGCTAGAGCGTCGGACTCCAAATCCGAGGGTTGGGGGTTCAAATCCCTCCTGGCCTGCCATTTTTGGGGGCGAATGTCTTAAGAAAGGGTCGATTATGATAAAGAGGATAAAGGACTTCTTCAGTGAAGTGGCAACTGAGTACAAGAAGGTCAATTTCCCGCAGAGGGATGAACTTGTCGGCTCGACGTGGGTTGTGATTGTAACAGTGTTTATAGTGTCCATTTTCCTTGGCTCTATAGATTTCAGTCTGGGCAAGGTAGTTAATTTAATTCTTTCAAGGTAGGCTAATGGCGAAGAACTGGTACGTAGTGCATACATACTCCGGCTTTGAGGAGAAGGTTAAATTAGCCATAGAAGAAAGGGCTAGGCTGAAGGGGTTTGAGGACAGGATAGGACGGATACTTATACCCACAGAAAAGGTAATAGAACTGAGGGGAAAGAAAAAGAAGGAGACTGAAAAAAAATTCTATCCCGGATATATACTTGTTGAAATGGAGCTTGACGACGACACATGGTCCCTCGTCAAGAATACAATGAGAGTTACCGGTTTTGTCGGCGGGGCCAGGCCCACTCCGCTGTCTGATGATGAGATCGAAGTCATCATACAGCAGATTGAAAAAGGTCCGGCGCCTGTGGTCAAGACTCATTTTGAGAAGTCGGAGAATGTGAGGATTACCGACGGGCCGTTCACCAATTTTGTCGGTTTTGTCGATGAAGTGGATATGGATCACGGCAGGCTGAAGGTTATGGTGAGTATTTTTGGAAGGCAGACCTCTGTGGAACTTGCGTTCTCGCAGGTCGAAAAGTCTTGATTAATTGCTGATTGAAGATTGTGGATGTAATCATAAAATCGTAAATCGGGAGATGGAGGAAATAGATGGCTAAGAAAGAAGTTACCGCGCTGGTTAAACTCGTTTTACAGGCGGGCAAGGCAAACCCGGCGCCGCCTGTAGGCCCGGCCCTCGGTCCGCATGGTATCAATATCATGGAGTTCTGCAAGCAGTTCAATGCGCAGACCCAGAAGATGGGAGACACGCTTATCCCGGCTGTGTTGAGCATTTACAGCGACAGGTCCTTCACATTTATTCTTAAGACCCCGCCGGCTTCAGAACTCATCAAAAAGGCGGCCGGTATTGTGAAGGGTTCGGGTGTTCCAAACAAGGATAAGGTCGGCGCGATAACTGCCGCCCAGGTGAAGGAGATTGCAAAAACCAAGATGCCCGATTTGAATACGGTGGAAATTCAGGCCGCCGAGATGATCATAAGGGGCACCGCGCGCAGTATGGGCGTAGATGTCAAGGATTAAGGAGATAGCGCTATGGGCAAGAAGTATAACACTGCATTGGTGAATATTGATCTCAATAAAGACTACCCTCTTGATGAGGCGCTGGCGATAGTCAAAGAGAGCGTTTATACCAAATTCGACGAGACCGTTGATCTAGCTATTAACCTCGGGGTCGATCCCAGAAAATCTGACCAGATGGTCAGGGGCACGGTTGTACTGCCGCATGGCACAGGGAAGACTGTCAAAGTTCTTGTGTTTGCCAAGGGAGAGAAAGAGAAGGAAGCGAAGGAAGCAGGCGCGGATTTTGTCGGCGCGGAAGATCTGGTCGAGAAGATACAGAAGGGCTGGCTCGAATTCGACAGTGCCGTGGCTACTCCGGACATTATGGGTCTTGTCGGAAAGCTCGGCAAACTGCTTGGTCCGCGCGGCCTCATGCCCAACCCGAAACTCGGCACAGTGACATTCGATGTAGGAAAGGCTGTGAAGGAGATCAAGGCCGGTAAGGTTGAGTACCGCACCGAAAAGGCCGGCATAGTGCATGTTCCGGTCGGCAAATCGTCTTTCGACAAGGAGAAGCTTGTTGACAATGCTACGGCGGTAATAAAGTCCATAGCAAAGGCCAAGCCCTCGTCTTCAAAGGGCAAATATATCAAGAAGATCACGATTTCATCGACTATGGGGCCCGGTCTTAAGCTGGATGTGTCGAAGCTGAAGACTGTTTAATAAAGAAAAAATTATTCGCCCGGCTTAAGGCAGGGCGTTACAGATTTCGGACAGCAGGCGTTGCCTGTATATTTAGCGTCAGAGACAGTAGGCACAAAGGCTTGGGGACTTGACGATATCCGGTTGTTACGGTGGAGTCGCAAGGACTGTTTGCCGGTTTAATGGGTATATTCCCACCTACCGAGACGGTGGTAAGAAACGCGATCAGAGCCGGATAGTTCAGGGCGAGGAATGCGTTTTTGGCAACTACCTGCTCAACGCAGTCTCTGGGAAAGGAGAATCGTTCTGATTACCAAAGAGAAGAAATCCCAGCAACTTGCCGAATTGAATGATAAGTTGTCCAGGTCCAAGGCTGTTCTTTTCACTGACTACAAAGGCTTGACGGTCGAGCAGATATCTTCGCTGCGAAGGAGCATGAAAGAGGCCGGAGCCGAGTACAAGGTCTTCAAGAATACCATAGTCAAAATAGCGGCCAAAGGCACTCCATATGAGGCTGCTGAAGACGTGCTTACGGGACCGACCGGTCTCGCATTCGGATATGACGATCCGGTTGCGGCCGCCAAGAAGACCCTGGAGTTCGCCGGCAAGAACGACAAGTTAAAGGTAAAGAGCGGCGTTATTGAAGGAAGGCTTTATTCGATAGACGAGATAAAGGCCATATCCAAGCTTCCATCAAAGACGGTCCTGCTCAGTATGCTTGCGGGTGCCTTCCAGGCCCCGACTACAAAACTGGCTTGCGCGCTGAACGCCACTATAACGAAACTGGCTTATGCGCTTGAAGCCGCAAAGAATAAAAAAACAGCTTAATACCAAAATTACCAGGGAGGTAAATTTTTCATGGCTATAACAAAAGATGATGTCTTCAGCTTCATTGACAATATGACCATTCTCGATATGTCCCAGTTCATCAAGGAGTTCGAGGAGAGGTATGGCGTTACAGCAGCAGCTCCGGTAGCGGTTGCGGCAGCCCCTGCAGGCGCAGCCCCGGCGGCAGCGGAAGAGAAGTCGAGCTTTGATGTAATGCTCATGGCTGCAGGCGACAAAAAGATACAGGTTATCAAGGTTGTAAGAGAAATTACAGGTCTTGGACTCAAAGAGGCCAAGGATCTTGTTGACGGAGCCCCGAAAGCGGTCAAGACCGGTCTTTCAAAGGAAGAGGCCGACGCTATGAAGGCCAAGATTGAAGCTGAGGGCGCAAAGGTAGAGATTAAGTAAGGCAGGGCAGTGAGTAGAAGGGCTGGTTTGCCGTAAAGCAGAACAGTAATAGATACAGGAGGGCGCTGAATGAGAGGGTACTTTCATTCAGCGCCCCATAGTCCCATCAACTCTTTAACTGCTAAAGGAGAGCCATGGCAAAGCTTTTGAGAGAGCGACTGAATTTCAGCAAGGTGCCGCCGGTGTTAGATGTGCCGTATTTGGTAGAGTTCCAGAGAAAATCGTTCGACAGATTTCTCCAGAAGGATACGAATCCTGAAAACAGGACTGATGACGGTTTGCAGGCTGCCTTCAGCAGTGTCTTTCCGATAACGGATTACAATGACACCACGTCGATCGAGTTTATTTCATATGTGCTCGGAGAGGCCAAGATTTCACCGCGAGAATGCATCCTTAAGGGCATCACATATGCGGCCCCGCTGAAGATCAAGGTCAAGCTCAATATCTGGGAAAAAGATGAAAAGGGCGTCAGGATTCTGAAGGAATCCAGGGGCCAGGAAGTGTACATCGGAGAGATGCCGGTAATGACGGACACCGGCAGTTTTATCATAAATGGAATTGAGAGGGTAATCGTCAGTCAGCTGCATCGCTCGCCGGGCGTATATTTCGCGCCGGATAAGGGCAAGACGCATGCCAGCGGAAGACTTTTATATACAGCAAGGGTAATACCGGTAAGGGGATCGTGGCTCGATTTCGAGTTCGATTCCAAGGACATGCTTTATGTAAGGATAGACAGGCGCAGAAAATTGCCCGCAACGGTTGTTCTCAAGGCGCTCGGATATTCCAACGAAGAGCTGCTCAAGACCTTCTATCCCGTCGAAATCATAAGGATAAAGGACAAAGAGCATTTCACCAGGGATATCAGCCATGTGCTCGCGGGAATCAGGTCCCAGGGCAGTATTGTTGCGCCGGATACCAATGAGATTATCGTCAAGGACGGCAGTAAGATCACCAAGCTTGCCCTGAAGAAAATTGAACAGAGCGGGATTAAAGAAATTCCCATTGCGCACGCCGATATAATCGGCCGGGTAACACTTACTGATATTATCGATCCCCAGACGGGTGAGATAGCTCTGGACAGCAACAAGGAGATAACGGAAGATATATTCCAGAAGATTTTGACCCTCGGGATAAAATCGCTCAATCTCCTCTTTATCGATAATGTAAACTATCTGCCTTCATTCAGGGAGACGCTGCTTACGGATAAGGTGTCTGCCCAGAAAGAAGCGCTGAAAGAGATATACAAAAAATTAAGGCCCGGCGAGCCGGCCACGGAAGACGCGGCAAGAGAACTTTTCAGCGGCCTGTTCTTTGATCCCAAGCGCTATGACCTTTCATCGGTCGGCAGGCTTAAGATAAATGAGAAGCTCAAACTTGATACAGCGCTAGATGTGAGGGTTCTGACCGACAAGGATATTGTCGAGATCGTGCGTTACCTGCTGAATCTCAGGACGGGCAAAGGAGATGTGGATGATATCGACCATCTCGGTAACCGTCGGGTCAGGGGTATCGGCGAATTGCTCGAAAATCAGTTCAGGATCGGACTCGTCCGCATGGAGAGGGCGATCAAGGAAAAGATGACGATTACAGAGATCGATGAGGCGATGCCTCACGACCTCATAAACGCAAAGCCCGTGCTGGCCGCAGTCAAGGAGTTTTTCGGATCCAGTCAGCTGAGCCAGTTCATGGACCAGACCAATCCGTTGTCCGAGATCACGCATAAGAGAAGGTTGTCGGCTCTCGGCCCCGGAGGTCTTACAAGAGAGAGGGCCGGTTTCGAGGTCAGGGACGTTCATCCGACTCACTACGCCAGGATATGCCCGATCGAGACGCCTGAAGGTCCGAATATAGGTCTGATAACATCACTTGCCAGCTATGCGAAGATCAATGAATTCGGATTCATTGAGGCGCCTTACAGGAAAGTTATCAACGGAAAGGTCAGCGATGAAATCGTATATCATTCCGCTTCGGAAGGCGAGAACTTCATAATTGCAGAAGCCACATCCCCGATTGACAAAAAAGGGCAATTGCTTGGAGCCGTGTCTGCAAGGGTCGGGCATGATTACAGGATTGTGCCGCCTGAAGAAGTGCAGTTTATGGACGTTTCGCCCAAGCAGGTTGTCGGTATTTCGGCGGCCCTCATACCGTTCCTGGAGCATGATGACGCAAACAGGGCGCTTATGGGATCGAACATGCAGAGGCAGGCAGTGCCGCTTCTGAGTCCGGACGCCCCTGTTGTAGGAACCGGCATGGAACATGCCGCTGCCAGAGATTCCGGATGGATAGTCATTGCAAAGCGCGGCGGCCTGGTCGAAAGCGTCGACTCTTCACGCATAGTCATCAGGGCCAATGAAGACGGCGGCGGTGTTGATATATACAATCTGATCAAGTTCCAGCGTTCCAACCAGGGAACATGCATGAACCAGAAACCGGTTGTAAATCCGGGGGACAAGGTTGAGAGGGGAGCCATACTCGCAGACGGCCCGTCAACCGAATTTGGCGAACTGGCCCTCGGTAAGAATGTAGTAGTCGCATTCATGCCCTGGGGCGGATACAATTTTGAAGACGCAATATTGTTAAGTGAAAAAATGGTCAGGGACGATGTCTTTTCGTCGATTCATGTCGAAGAGTTCGAAATAGAGTCGCGGGACACCAAACTCGGGCCCGAGGACATCACCCGCGACATTCCGAATGTAGGCGAAGAGGCGCTCAAGGATCTTGACGAGAGCGGCATCATCCGCATAGGCGCAGAGGTCAAGGCCGGGGATATTCTCGTCGGCAAGGTCACTCCCAAGGGCGAGACCATACTTACACCTGAAGAGAAGCTGCTCAGGGCCATCTTCGGCGAAAAGGCCGAAGAGGTCAAGGAGAGCTGTCTTTATGTGCCGCCCGGAGTCGAAGGCACGATTGTGGATGTCAGGGTGCTTTCGAGAAAAGGTATAGAAAAAGATTCAAGGACCAAGAGCATAGAGGAAGACGATATCCGCGGTCTCCAGAGAGACCTTGATGAAGAGGTCAAGATTCTCAAGGAAGAGAGAGCCGCAAGATTAAAGAAGCTTCTGGTCGGAAGCAAGGTTTCCGATGATGTCAAGGATTCCAAGACAAAAGAGGTAATCTGTCCGGCGGGGAAGAGACTGACGGAAGCCAATCTCGAAAGGGTCAAAGACGACCATCTGGTCAAGATCAGGCTGGATGATTCAGCCATGGCCCTGAAGATTGAAGACGTTCTCGGCTCAATCAGCCAGAGCATAAAAAATCATGAAGTCCGCTACGGCGAGAGGATCGAGAGGGTCAAGAAGGGCGACGAATTGCCGCCGGGAGTGAACAAGATTGTCAAGGTCTATATCGCAACCAAGCGCAAGATTCAGGTTGGCGACAAGATGGCCGGACGTCACGGCAACAAGGGCGTTGTGTCCATGATACTGCCGGAAGAGGAGATGCCGTATCTGCCGGACGGCACGCCGGTCGAAATCGTGCTGAACCCTCTCGGCGTTCCTTCCCGTATGAACATCGGACAGATACTCGAGGCGCATCTCGGCTGGGCGGCATTGAGGAACGGCATGTATGTTTCGACGCCTGTATTCGAAGGCGCCAAGGAAAAAGAGATCAAGGACCTGTTCAAAAAGGCAGGCTTGCCTGCATCAGGGCAGACAGTGCTGCATGACGGCAGGACCGGCGAAGCCTTCAGGAGGCCTGTAACTGTAGGTTGCATGTATATGCTTAAGCTGCATCACCTCGTGGCCGACAAGATACACGCCCGTTCAATAGGCCCATATTCGCTGGTGACCCAGCAGCCGCTTGGCGGCAAGGCCCAGTTTGGAGGCCAGAGGCTCGGAGAAATGGAAGTCTGGGCGCTTGAAGCATATGGCGCCGCGCATACCCTGCAGGAATTCCTGACGGTCAAGAGTGATGATATCAGCGGCAGGTCGAGAATGTATGAGGTAATCGTAAAAGGCGATCCTGTGCTCGAGCCGGGGATACCGGAGTCGTTCCATGTATTAATAAAAGAACTCCAGAGCCTTGGTCTCGATGTAGAACTGCTCGAGAAAAAGAGAAGCAGGGAGGTATAGATTGCAGGAAGACATTTACACCTTATTTCAAAAGCCGAAGAACCCCCGGGATTTTGACGCGATCCGCATCAAGCTGGCTTCTCCTGAAAAGATAAGAGAGTGGTCGCATGGCGAAGTAAAGAAACCCGAGACTATAAACTATCGCACATTTAAACCCGAGCATGACGGTCTGTTCTGCGCCCGCATCTTCGGGCCCGTGAAGGACTGGGAATGTTTATGCGGCAAGTATAAGCGCATGAAGCACAGGGGAGTTATCTGCGACAAATGCGGCGTTGAGGTAATCCAGTCAAAGGTCAGGCGCGAGCGCATGGGGCACATAGAGCTTGCAACGCCTGTGGCGCATGTCTGGTTCCTCAGGGGATTGCCTAGCAGGATAGGCACATTGCTCGATATGACGGTAAGGCAACTCGAAAGAGTGCTTTATTTCGAGGACTATATCGTTATCGATCCGGGAGAGACCCCGCTCAAGGAAAAGGAGCTGCTCTCCGAAGAGGATTACAGAAAGAAGCTTTCGGAGTTCGGCTCGAAATTCAAGGCCGGCATGGGCGCAGAGGCGATCAGGGAATTGCTCAAAAAGGTTGAGCTTGAAGCTCTGGCAATAGAGCTGAAACTGAAGATAGATGCGGTTGCGTCCCTTGGCGTCAAGAAGAAACTCACCAAGAGGCTTCGTATTGTTGACGCTTTCGTCAAGTCCGGCAACAGTCCGGAATGGATGATTATGGATATCGTGCCGGTGCTCCCGCCTGATCTCAGGCCCCTTGTGCCGCTCGACGGCGGCAGATTTGCCACATCCGATCTCAACGATTTGTACAGAAGGGTGATAAACAGGAACAACAGGCTCAAGAGACTGATGGAGCTGAAGGCCCCGAGTGTCATCATCAAAAACGAGAAAAGAATGCTGCAGGAAGCCGTTGACGCGCTCTTCGACAACAGCAAGAAGACAAAGGTCATGAAGGCGGGCGGCAAACGGGCGCTCAAATCTCTAAGCGATATGATCAAGGGCAAACAGGGCCGCTTCAGACAGAACCTGCTTGGTAAGAGGGTCGATTATTCCGGTCGTTCCGTTATTGTTGTCGGCCCGGATCTCGAACTTAATCAGTGCGGCCTGCCGAAGATGATGGCCCTTGAACTCTTCAAGCCTTTTGTATTCAACAGGCTTGAAGAACAGGGCCATGCCACCACGATCAAACAGGCGAAAAAACTCGTTGAAAAAGAGAGGCCCGAGGTTTGGGACGCTCTCGAAGAGGTCATACAGGAGCATCCCGTGTTGCTCAACCGCGCGCCTACCCTGCATCGTCTGGGTATCCAGGCGTTTGATCCCATACTCGTTGAGGGAAAGGCCATCAGGCTTCATCCATTGGTCTGCACCGCCTTTAACGCAGACTTTGACGGCGACCAGATGGCTGTGCATGTGCCTCTATCTGTGGAAGCGCAGATCGAGGCCAGGGTGTTGATGATGTCGGTCAACAACCTTCTCTCACCGGCAAACGGCAAACCGATAGTCCTGCCGACCCAGGATATGGTCCTCGGCATTTACTATCTCACCAAGATCAGGAAGGGCTCCAAGGGTGAAGGCAAGGTGTTCGGGGACATCGATGATGTCAGAATGGCCTATGACGCCGAAGCCGCGGATATCCATGCCATGATCAAGGTCAAGATCGGAGACGAACTTGTAGAGACATCGACAGGCAGGATGCTGCTGAGCGACATACTGCCCCCCAATGTGCCTTTTGCAATGGTAAACAAAGAACTGACCAAGAAAGAACTCGGGAAGCTGATTGAGTATATTCACAAGGTGTCGGGAAAGCGCGAGACAGTCATATTCCTTAACAAGCTCGAAAAAATGGGCTTCAAATTTGCGACGCGCTCGGGCATATCAATCTGCATTGACGATATGCATGTGCCTGTAACCAAGACAGAACTTATTACGGAAGCCGAAACCGAGGTTATCGAGGTCAGCAGGCAGTATTCCGACGGTCTTATCACGCAGGGCGAACGTTATAACAAGGTGATAGACATCTGGGCCAACGTGACCGAGAAGGTTGCCGAAGAGATGATGAAGGAACTCGGCGCCGAGGACGGAAAGGATCTTACTGAAGAGGAACTTCAGGAGAGCAGGTCATTCAACAGCATCTTTATGATGGCCGATTCCGGCGCAAGAGGAAGCACGGCCCAGATCAGGCAGCTGGCCGGTATGAGAGGCCTTATGGCCAAACCTTCGGGCGAGATCATAGAGACCCCGATTACCGCGAATTTCCGCGAAGGACTTACTCCGCTTCAGTATTTCATATCCACGCACGGAGCGCGCAAAGGTTTGGCTGATACCGCTCTTAAGACGGCAAACGCAGGTTATCTCACAAGGAGGCTTGTGGATGTCGCTCAGGATGTAATACTTAATGAGGAAGACTGCGGCACAAAGAACGGTATTAGTGTGACTGCACTTATCGAAGGCGGCGAAATCATTCAGACGCTCGAAGAGAGGGTATTCGGCAGGACTCTCGCCGAGACCCTGAAGGACCCTGTGACGAACGAGGTCCTCGCAGTCAGGAATACGATGGTTGATGATGTGCTCGCAAAGAAGATCGATGAGGCTGGTGTCGATAAAGTCAAGATAAGATCAGTGCTCACCTGCAACTGCAAGATCGGCGTCTGCGCGAAGTGTTACGGCACAGATCTTACCAGGGGAGAGCCCGCGGAAATCGGCGAGGCCATCGGCATAATAGCGGCGCAGTCGATCGGCGAGCCCGGCACGCAGCTTACGATGAGGACATTCCATATCGGCGGCGCGGCGACCAAGATCATCGAGCAGGCAGTTCTTACTTCAAAGAATTCGGGTTATGTGAAATTCGTAGAGCTGAACGCGGTCAAGAACAAGGACGGGTTCAATATCGTTCTCAACAGAAACGCGCTGCTCGCCATAGTTGACAAGAACGGCAGGGAAAAGGAGAAGTACAATCTTGTTTACGGAGCCAGGATATTCGTCGAGGACAAGCAGAAGGTAGACTCAGAGCAGAAGCTTGTCGAGTGGGATCCATACTCCACACCCATTCTCACGGAAATCGGCGGAAAGGTGGCGCTGGGAGACATCATTGAAGGAGTCACCTTCAAGGAAGAGCTCGACGAGTCTACGGGTCTTGCGCACAAGGTTATTATTGATTATCCGGGCAATATGAGGCCGAGGATATCTATAAAAGACGAAGCTACAGGCAAGACCGCCAAGATTCCGGGGACGAACAATCTTGCAAGGTATATGCTGCCTGCGGGCGCGCATATACTTATGGATAAAAACGCCATAGTTACACCCGGCGACATCCTGGCCAAGATGCCAAGGGAAACGACCAAGACAAAAGACATCACGGGAGGTCTGCCCAGGGTAGCCGAACTGTTCGAAGCGAGGAAGCCGAAGGAGCAGGCGGTTGTCGCAGAAATCAAGGGCACAGTCGAGTTTAAGGGCGCGCATAAAGGCATGCGGGTCATTATGGTCAATGGCGGCGAAGAGTCGCGGGAATACCATATACCAAAGGGCAAGCATGTCACTGTCCACGAGGGTGACTGGGTAGAGGCCGGTGAGGCGCTTATGGACGGCTCGGTCAATCCGCACAGCATACTCGACATACTTGGTCCGAATGAATTGCAGCGCTACCTTGTTGACGAGGTGCAGAAGGTATACAGGCTGCAGGGCGTTTCGATCAGCGACAAGCATATCGAGGTCATTGTCCGCCAGATGATGAGAAAGGTGCGTATCGAAGACTCGGGCGACACTATATTTCTTATCGGCGATGAAGTGGACAGGCTGGTGTTTGCAGATGAGAATGAAAGGGTCAGGGCCGACGGCGGCAAACCTGCCCAGGGCAAACCCCTTCTCCTTGGTATCACCAAGGCGTCACTTGCAACTGAAAGCTGGGTTTCCGCGGCGTCGTTCCAGGAGACTACCAGAGTTCTCACAGAGGCGGCTCTCAGCGGCGGAGTGGATGAACTGAACGGGCTGAAGGAAAATGTCATCATGGGCAGGATCATTCCTGCCGGAACCGGCATGCCGGTTTACAGAGACACATTTATCGAGAGCGATTTCTACGCCATGCAGCTGGCGGAAGAGAGCAAGGCGGAAGAGCAGCCGCCGGAAGAGTAAACCATTCAATGATTTCGGGCCGTGGGGGGTTCCGCTCCGCGGCCTTTTTTATTGATAAATTTAGCCTCCCATTACGACTATCATTAATGAAGGAGATTATTATTTTCGTAGGCAAACCGGCATTTGCTTTTCCTACGGCCTGCTGTGGTTATAATAATTAAAAGGCAAATTAATAGAGGGGCCAAGCATGTTATCAGCGACACGCGTAAGTTCGGGTATTAATGGTCTGGATGAAATTCTCAACTCCCTGCGGAGCGGCGACAACGTTGTCTTCCAGGTCGACGAGATTGATGATTACAAATCCTTTGTCCTTCCCTATGTCAATACGGCTCTTCAAAAAGGGATGCATGTTGTCTATATGCGCTTTGCACGGCACGCGCCGCTTCTGAACGAGTCCGGTCCGATTGCTGTTTACAAATTGAACGCCGACGCCGGTTTTGAGTCCTTTTCTACCCAGGTCCACAACATCATACGCATCGAAGGCCGGGATGTATTCTATGTTTTTGACTGCCTGTCCGACCTGCTGCATGATTGGGCGACCGACCTGATGCTCGGTAATTTCTTTTTCATAACATGTCCGTATCTCTATGAGCTTAATACTCTGGCGTACTTTGCTATCCAGCGCAACCGTCACTCTTTCAAGGCCATAGCCCGCATCCGCGAGACGACCCAGCTCCTGCTAGACATATACAACTATCAGGGCAAGATATGCGTCCATCCGCTGAAGGTATGGCGACGTTATTCTCCGACCATGTTTCTTCCCCATATCAGGGAGGGTGAAAAATTTGTCCCCATTACTAACAGCGCGGACGCCGCAAGCCTTTTTACCTACCTGACCCGTAAGACATCGGGAAACGCTGAAAGAAACCTGGATTACTGGGACAGGATGTTTCTTCAGGCCAAGAGTCTGCTCGACAGGCCTCACGCCGATGCAGAGAGACTGGAGATGGTTGAGAAGTTATCGCGGGCGCTGATCGGGCGGGAAAAACGCATACTCTCCCTTATCAGGGATCATTTCTCGCTCGAAGACCTTGTGGCGATCAAGGAACGTCTCATAGGGTCCGGATATATCGGCGGCAAGTCCGCAGGCATGCTGCTTGCCCGCAATATCCTCAGAGACGACGGAGATGTCGGCTGGAGCGAGTATATGGAACTCCATGACTCTTTTTATATAGGCTCCGATGTTTTCTATTCTTACATCGTGCAGAACGGCTGGTGGAAACTTCTCATGTCGCACAAGACAAAGGAGGGTTATTTCGAGAGCGGCGCGGAGCTGAGGGAAAAGATGCTGACCGGCGTCTTCCCTGAAGAGGTCCGTGAACAGTTCCAGATAATGCTCGAGTATTACGGACAGTCACCCATTATTGTACGTTCAAGCAGTTTGCTGGAGGATGCGTTCGGCAATGCCTTTGCCGGGAAATACGAAAGTTTCTTCAGGGTCAACCAGGAATCGCCGAATCTTCGCTATGATAATCTCGAAGATGTCATACGCCAGATTTTCGCCTGCACGATGAATGTAGACGCCCTCACTTATCGACTGCAGCGCGGCATGGACCAGCAGGATGAGCAGATGGCCCTTCTTGTGCAGAGGGTTTCCGGGGCGTATCGCAAACGTTATTTCTTTCCGGATCTTGCCGGCGTCGGTTTGTCTCATAACACCTTCGTATGGCAAAAAGGCATGGACCCGCAGGCCGGAATGTTGCGTCTGGTGCTAGGTCTCGGAACACGCGCAGTCAATCGCGTTGAGAACGATTATCCCCGCATCGTGGCCCTGGATGCGCCGCTTGTGAAACCCCATGCCAAGATGGAAGACGCGCGCCGCTTCTCACAGCACGATGTGGATGTGCTCAACCTGGAAGAAGACCGTCAGCAGTCCATTTCGGTAAATGAGGTCATCAATGACAATCTTGTCGACAGGTTCGATCTGATAGCGGTCAAAGACATTGATGCGTCTAATCGCATGAGGGAAATGGGAAGAAAGAATCCGGAAGTCTGGACGCTCACATTTGATGAACTGCTGTCTTCGACTGAGTTTCCGGGAGTTATGCAGAAGATGCTCAAGAAACTTGAAGCAGTCTATCAATATCCTGTCGATATAGAATTTACGGTCAACTTCAACACTCAGGGAGAGTTCAGGATCAATCTGCTCCAGTGCAGGCCGTTCCAGGCAAAGGGAACATATAATCGCGTTGATATACCCGACGGGATCGCGGAAGACAGGATATTGCTCAGACAGGAAGGCAACTTCATGGGGGGGAGCGTCTTTCAGCCGATAGCGCGGATAATTATGATAGACCCAAAGAGCTATGTCAAACTCTCTCTCTCAGAGAAATATGACATAGCAAGGCTTGTTGGCCGAATCAACAAGACAATAGACCGCCGGCAAACACCGACAATACTGTTTGGCCCCGGCAGATGGGGCACTACCACACCTGCAATGGGAGTGCCGGTAACATTCTCCGAGATAAACAATATCACCGTCATTGCCGAGGTCTCTTACAGGGACGGCAGCCTGATTCCCGATCTCTCCTTCGGCACCCATTTCTTTCAGGACCTTGTGGAGATGGACATCTTTTATATGGCGATATATCCTGAAAAAGAAGGAGTGTTATTCAATAACTTATGGTTATATGCGCAGCCGAATATTCTTGAGGATTTATCTCCGCAGGACAGCAAGTACAAAGAGGTTGTTCATGTCGGAGATGTGCGGGCCTGGGACCTGCGCCTGCTGTCCGACATGGTCACCCAGCGGCTGGTCTGTTATTGCGGCGAAAAAGCTATGAAGCATTCCTGAGAGAAAACAGGGAATATTTATATTGTCAGGGCACAGCAGCCGGATTGGTATTCATAGATAGTAAAGCATCTTTTTACAAACCTTAACTTGCCTAAATCAGCGTCAGGCTGTTAAACTCATGTTTGAATAGCGATGATATGCTAGTTGTCAGGCGCTGGAGAGGAAAAAATATTGAGCGCCGTATATCTTGCCCGCAAGCAGGTCTCCATTTTTCACTCGTCTGCTTTAATTAATAATCTTTTTTGACACACGGATGGAGAACTGATTGAAGAGTATATTCCTGGTTTATGTGCGCGACAAAAACTATTATAAGCATCTAGATGAAACTCTAATTAAATCAAAGTCAGATACGGGTCGGCTCAGCGTGATGGCCTTTCCTCCTTTAGGCATCCAGACGCTTGCTCCGGTCTTGCGGCAGCTCGGGCATCAGGTGCGGATGTTTGACACCTGTCACCCGCAGATGGGCGCTGAACATATTGCACTGGCGATTAAAGAGGAGCGCCCCGATGTAATAGCGCTCTCGTTTCTCTCTGTGACCGCATATCCGGTGCTTAAGGCCCTTGCCGTGCGTCTCAAATCAGAATCATCCCATATTCCCATCATAGTCGGCGGGCCATTTGCGTCCATGAACGCGGCCCTGATTCTGCGGGATTGTCCGGCAATAGATTGTGTAGGAGTGGGCGAGGGTGAGGAATTATTACCGGATTACCTGAATCATAACGGCGACCCCGGTGTTGTTGGCGGACTTGTCTGGCGCAGTGCAGGCAAAGTCATAAGCAACGCGCCGCGTCCCCTGCTTGAGGACCTTGATAAATATCCCTATCCGGACAGGACAAGTCTGCCGATTGACTACATCGAATCATTGCCGCTCGACGTCCCGGCAGTCCTCTCTCTTGATAAATTTTGTACCATGCAGACTTCGAGAGGTTGCCCGTATCACTGTATCTACTGTGATATTCCGTCCATATCCAGAGGCAAGTGGCGCAGCCGCTCCGCCGCACATGTGTTGGGAGAGATGCAGCAACTGAATGACCTGGGCTATCGTTCCATATATTTCACGGATGATCATTTTCTTATCAATGGTAAACGCATTAACGATATCTGCGAGGGTATTATTGAAAGAGGCCTGAAATTCAATTGGGGCTGCGAAGGCAGGGTAGATTCAGTGGCGGTTGACCAGCTGCCGATTATGGGCAGGGCCAACTGTAACATGCTGGCTTTCGGCATAGAAGCAGGCACGCAAAAGTCGCTTGACCGGCTTGGCAAGTGTCAGACCTTGGCCCAGATCGAACATGCCACAAGACAGGCCAAAAAGCACGGCATAGCGCGGGTGCATGGTTTCTTTGTGATCGGCTCGCCCGACGAAAAAGTGGCTGATGTGATGGAAACCTTCCGCTTTGCAGCCCGGCTGCAGCTGGACACCTTTGGATTCAATCGCCTGAGCGTCTATCGCGGCACCCCTTTGTGGCAGGAGTATGTTGATCGCAGTATAATCGACGATGAACTGGATTGGGACAAGTCATTCAAATGCAGTGACATTGATCCTACTGTAATACCTAGCGCTGTAGTGAATCGTCTGCGGATGAGGGGGTATGCGCTGCTCTTTGCATACAGGGTAATAGGACGCCCGTTCCGCACATGGAATCTTCTGAAACAGTTCAGCCGGTATATGAAGATAACGGATTTGATCAAACTGCTGTGGAGCCCTTTTCGCGGACAGAAGGCTCCGATGAAACCTGCGCTGCCTGCCCATATGATTGAAACTGTGCCCGAAAAGCCTGCAACCTGTAATATTAACCCTCAAGTACTAAAGGCGAAGACCTGATCCATTATCCATTGTCAGCGCAAATGTTTAAACTGCTCTAACATTGCTCCTGCCCAATCACCTTCAACATAACCCCTTGATTATGGTAAAGTTATTCATGGTAAAGTGACGCCTTATGCCCGCGAGCGTTAAAACCTGGGACGGGGGGAGACAGCGGCATTGAAGACCAAACTCATTCTGGCCGGGGGACTGATATTATTTACTATTGCCTTCGGAACAACGGGATATATGGCCATAGAGGGCTGGGATTTCCTCGACGCGCTGTATATGACGGTAACCACTCTTACAACTGTAGGTTACAGGGAAGTCCATGAGCTGTCGACTTACGGAATCATATTTACCCTTATTCTGATCCTGTTCGGAGTCGGCACAGTGCTTTACGCCCTCAGCACAGGCGCAAAAGTAATCCTTGAAGGCGAGCTTCACGAACTGTTTGGGAGGAAGAGATTGGAAAAGAAGATAAAAAATGAAAAGAATCATTACATTGTCTGCGGCTATGGAAGAATGGGAAAGATCATTTGCAAGAAACTCAGGGAAGAAGATGCTCCCTTTGTAGTCATAGAAAAAAATCCTGAAATGGGCAGGCAGGGAGATTCCCTGCTTATCCTGACCGGCGACGCGACCAGCGACGATATTCTTATAGCGGCCGGTATCGAGCGGGCCAGGGGGCTCATTTCAGTGCTCCCTACTGATGCGGAAAACCTTTATGTGATATTGAGCGCGCGAGGGCTTAACCCCTCTTTATTAATAGTGGCAAGGGCAAGCGAAGAAGGCTCCGAAAGCAAACTTTTGCGCGCCGGGGCCGACAGGGTTGTTTCGCCCTATTCGATAGGCGGAATCAGGATAGCCCATACCGTATTGAAGCCGGCCGTTGTGGATTTCATAGAATTTGCAACCAAATCGGGTAATATCGAACTCAGAATGGAAGAGATATCCATACCGGAAGGCTCTGCTCTTGCAGGACAATCACTGGATCACTGCGGTATCGGCAGGGAACTGGGTATCATTATTGTCGGCATCAAGCGCATATCAGGCGAGATGAAGTTCAATCCCACGTTCCGCACGACTATCAATGCGGGGGATACGCTTATCGCGCTTGGGGAGATCAGCAAACTCAGGATTCTGGAAGAAATGGCCAGAGGCTCTCTGAAAAAAACAAAATGAAAGGCTCCCCATTTCCCGAAAACGCAGGGAGCCTTTCCCGTGTTCCGGGTTATGAAATGTTTTTTTTGGGAATTTTTACTGTCATGGCAAGCAGAGCGGCAACTATCAGCATTACTGAGCACATTATATAAGCAACTGAATACGAGCCGAGCATGTCACGTATGCGGCCTCCGAGCAGCGAACCCCACACTCCGGCTACGCCAAAGGCAGTGAAGACCAGTCCATAATTCACACCCAGATTTTTCAATCCGTAGAAATCGGCTGTGGCTGCAGGCAGGAGCGGAAAGAGAGCTCCGTAACATATGCCGGCGATTGCGCAGCCGGTCAAAATAGCGGCCGGACTGGTATAATGCGCAAACGCAAACATGTTTATCGCCTGGAGCGCCAGGACTATTATCATAGTGTTAGACCTGCCAATACGGTCGGAGACGGCTCCGCTGCCGAAACGCCCGGCAGTATTGAATATTGCCAGTATCATTATAGCCACAAAACCGTCCTCCCAGGATGCCTGCTCATGAGCAATAACGGCGATATTGGAGATCAGCAAGAGGCCTGCCGCGGTTCCCAATACATATATTATCCATAGGGTATAAAAATGTTTTGTGCGCAGCATCTCCCGCCACTCCACATCAGGCACGGCTGAGGCGACAGGAGCGGAACTTTTCGCAGCCGCGGGAGCCTGGACAGGCTGATGACCGACCGGGGGATTTTTCAGGAGCTGGGCCAGAAGGATAATCGCTATCGCAGCTCCGACTCCGAGTATCAGAAAGGTTGTCGGGATGTCTGTATTGTCGAGTAATAATTTTGTAAGCGGAGCCATGATAATGGCGGCAATACCGACTCCACCGACAACAATGCCTGAGACCAGTCCTTTGCGCGAAGGTGGAAACCATTTAACGGCAGCAGGAGTGGTGCCGGCATTGGCAAGCCCTATGCCCATGCCTCCGCAAACCCCGAAAGTAATTACCATAATCCACGGTGATGTGGTGAAAGCCGAAAGCGCCAGGCCGAGGCCGAACATCACGCCGCCCAGTATTGCAACCAGGCGCGGTCCGAAGATATCCTGCATGCGTCCGGCAAAAACCATCGTCATTGCAAACATCGCGGTTGCTATCGCAAATGGAAGCGACGCATCCATTTTTGACCATTGCCACTGCTGGACAAGCGCCTTCGCCATTACTCCCCATGCGTAAAGAGTCCCAAGCACAAGACTGACGGCAAGACCCGCCAATACAACTATCCAACCCCTGGTGTTCGATTTTGTCTGTTCAGGCATGTGTTCCCCCCAATTTTAGAGATTGGCTTAATGTAGCATTTCAACATGGGGTTGTCAATGGTTCAGAAAAAGTCTGTCGGGGCAAGCGGCGCATGCCGTCTTTGATATTGTTCCCCGGGAGATTTTATTTTAGTGATAAAGCAGGGGGTAAAAAAGCTTCCGGTGAGAGGCCCGGGCTACAGGGAATTCGAGACTTTTTTGATCTCTTCCAGTTTCCGCATCGCCTTTCCCGAATCAAGGACTTCGGCTGCGATATCTTTTGCCGCAATGAGATCATCGGTCTTTCCTGCCACGACAAGGGCTGCCGCAGCATTCATAAGAACCACATCGCGTTTTGGCCCCTTTTCTCCTCCGAGTATGCCGAGAGTAATCCGGGCATTGATGTCTTTCAACCCACCCAGCAGGTATGACCTGTTATGAATGCTGAATCCGAAATCTTCGGGTCTTATATAAAAATTGTCGATGACTCCGTTACGGAATCTGGATATCCTGGTGCTGTTGCAGACAGTGATCTCATCCAGACCGTCCTCGCCATGCACGACCATACAGTCATGCGCTCCAAGGTTGCCGAGCGCCCTTGCAAGCGGCTCGGTGAGTTTCGAGGAGAATACGCCGAGCACCTGCCTCTTTGCCCCTGCCGGGTTTGTGAGCGGCCCGAGTATGTTGAATATGGTGCGTATACCCATCTCTTTGCGCGGTCCGACTCCGAATTTCATGGCCGGATGAAATAGCGGGGCGAACAGAAACCCGAAGTTTGTCTCTGCAAGGCAGCGCTCCACCTTGTCCGGGGTCAGATCTATTCTCACCCCAAGGGCTTCGAGCACATCGGCGCTCCCTGAACTGCTCGAAACAGAGCGGTTTCCATGTTTTGCGACAGGCGTTCCGGCAGCAGCCAATATTATTGCAGTAGTTGTGGAAATATTGAAGGTATTCGACATGTCTCCGCCGGTTCCACATGTGTCGATCACGCCTTCAGGCGCTTTGATCCGGGTCGCTTTTTCAAGCATTACGGAGGCTGCGCCGGTGATCTCTTCAACGGTTTCTCCCTTTATGCGCAGCGCGGTCAGAAACGCGCCGATCTGGGCGTCTGTGGCGCGGCCTTCCATGATCTCGTTCATACATTCGACCATCTCATTCCCGGAAAGACTGATATTCTGAACGAGCATGTTTATTGCTTCACGGATCATTTGCCGGTCTCGAGTTTAACGAAATTAAGCAGCAACTTTTTACCCATCCCGGTGAGTATGGACTCGGGATGGAACTGCACTCCTTCAATCGCATATGCCTTGTGTCTTACACCCATAATAAGCTCTCTCTTCCCGTCCACTTCTGTCCAGGAGCTGATCTCAAGGCAGTCAGGCAGTGTTTCTGATTTTATTATGAGAGAGTGATATCTCGTAGCCTCGAAAGGGCTGGGAATATCTTCGTATATGGTCTTGCCGTCGTGGTGTATCATAGACGTCTTTCCATGCATCAGATAAGGCGCGCGTATCACGTCACCGCCAAAGGCCGCTCCGATAGACTGATGTCCAAGGCATACCCCGAGTATCGGTATCTTGCCTGCGAAATGTTTTATGGTTTCCACTGAGATACCCGCTTCATTGGGTGTGCACGGGCCGGGCGATATAACGATCCTGTCCGGACACATCTCTTCTATCTGTCTGACCGTAACCTTGTCGTTCCTGTAGACGTGAACGTCTTCTCCAAGCTCGCCAAGATACTGAACGAGGTTGTATGTGAAAGAGTCATAGTTGTCGATCATTAATAGCATGCTTATCTCTTCTTTTTTTCGACGAATTCGAGTGCCGTCATCATGGCCATGGCTTTGTTAACCGATTCCCAATATTCGTTTTCGGGTTTGGAGTCGGCGACAATGCCGCCGCCGGTCTGGAAATAGACCTTTCCGTTTTTCATAACGAGAGTTCTTATGGCTATGCATGTGTCTGTATTCCCCGAATAGCCGAAATAGCCTACCGCGCCTGCGTAGACCCCGCGTTTAGTAGGTTCAAGTTCCTCGATGATCTCCATCGCCCTGATCTTAGGCGCGCCTGAAACAGTGCCTGCCGGGAAGGTGGCCCTGAATACATCGAAGGCGTCCATATCGTCTCTCAGCTTTCCCTCTACATTGGAAACCATATGCATTACATGGCTGTAACGCTCTGTCATCATTAAATCCGTAACCTTTACCGTGCCTGTCTTTGCGACCCTGCCGACGTCATTGCGTCCGAGATCTATCAGCATAAGGTGTTCCGCCTTTTCCTTTGGGTCCTGTTTCATATCCAGTTCGAGCGCCCTGTCCTCTTCTTCTGTCTTGCCCCTCTTGCGAGTGCCTGCAATCGGACGCACTGTGACAATGCCGTCCTCAAGTCTGACGAGTATTTCAGGGGATGCGCCCGCGATATGGGCGTCGCCCATGTCGAAGTAAAACATATAGGGCGAGGGGTTGATAACGCGAAGCGCGCGGTAAATCGTAAAAGGATGAGCGGCGCAGGGGCGTTCAAACCTTTGCGCAATGACTGTCTGGAAGATATCGCCCGCAAGTATGTACTCTTTTACCTTTTCCACCGCGGCCTTGAAATCCTCTTTTTTGAAGGTGGATTTGAAGGCTGCAGCTTCGGGTCTCGCCGGCGGCTCTGTGCCCTGGGGCATTTCGAGCGGCGTCTTCAGGGCGCACGGCTTGCGAAGCGCAGCGACAATAAGATCTATCTTCCTGCCTGCCTCTTCATATCGTTCTTTGAGTCCCCTGTTTTTTTGAGGAGGGAATATTGTTTTGCCTCTCAGCGTAAGATCACTTGTTGTATGCACATTTGTCAGTACCGACAGCGTCTGTTTCAGGTTGTCGAAGATGAGTATGGTGTCGAACAGCATCAGCAGCATGTCAGGCACATCGACTCCGGGTTTTTTGCGGGAAGGGAGATGTTCAAATGCCCGCACTACATCATAAGAGATATACCCTACGAACCCGCCGGAAAAACGGGGCAGTTCGGGTAATTCTACTGGGTTAAACTGGCCGAGTATATCTTTGACGACGGTCAGCGGATCATCGGCAGTTACTGTAATGCTGTTCTTGCCTTTTGCAACCGTGATTTTTTTCCCGCGACCGGTGATGGTAAGTTTCGGGTCAACGCAGATAAACGAATAACGCGCCCACTTTTCACCTCCGACAACGCTTTCGAGAAGAAACGCCGGCTGCTTTTTCAGTTTAAGGAATGCGCTTACCGGGGTCTCAGTGTCGCAGAGTATATTTTTGTATATTGGGATTACGTTGGCGGTTTGGGCCAGCGTTTTGAATTCATCCAGCGTAATATTCATCCGGCTATTCTATAAAAATCACGGCCTTTTTGGCAATTTGAGGGCAATATTAATGATAGTAACTTCAGGCCCGGTCTCAAGGGATTGACACAAAAAAGCCAATCATGATATGCTTTCAGACACCGCTGTGCGGGAGTTGAGCTGCCCGGTCATTTTATCTGATCAGGCCGCAGACCCCGTTATAAGGCGGTTGTATGCGGGTGTAGCTCAGCTGGTAGAGCACAACCTTGCCAAGGTTGGGGTCGCGGGTCCGAATCCCGTCGCCCGCTCCATTAACACAATGAAGTGGGAAGTCAGAAGTAGGATGTACGAAAAAGTATAAAGGAAGATTAATTTCTTTCACTTTTCACTTCTTACCTCTCACTTCTCACTTTCTTTTAAACGGCGACGTACCCAAGTGGCAAGGGAGAGGTCTGCAAAACCTTTATTCAGCGGTTCGAATCCGCTCGTCGCCTCCATTTTCTCCCTGTGCGTTCAACCTTACTGACATGAGCCCGGCATATTGACATTCACCTTGATTATTGGATAGCTTAATAGATGAACATTGAAAGTCTAAGCAGAGCCGGCCGTAGTGTGAGGCGGCCGGGAACAGTGAAGCGGTGTTTAAAGGAGGATAAGGATGAATACGTTTAAAACCATATTGCTAATGGTCTTGCTGTCGGTAATTCTTGTAGCTATTGGCGGAGTGGTGGGCGGAAAGTCGGGCATGACGATTGCCCTGATTTTAGCTTTTGCCATTAATTTCTTCAGCTACTGGTTCAGCGACAAGATAGTGCTGAAAATGTACGGAGCTCAGCAGGTGTCTGAGGCGGATGCTCCGGAACTTTACAATATCGTCAGAGGTTTGACGAGCAGGGCGCAGTTGCCGATGCCAAAGGTTTACATTATTGATGAGGACCAGCCGAACGCATTCGCTACTGGCAGGAACCCGAATCATGCTGCAGTGGCTGTTACTGCGGGCATCATGGACATACTTTCAAGGGATGAACTCGAGGGAGTTCTGGCGCATGAGCTGGCGCATGTCAAGCATATGGATATACTTGTCGGCACTATCGCGGCATCCATAGCGGGAGCTATAACATATCTCACGCACCTTGCCTTTTTCTTTGGTGGAAGCAGGGATGATGATGGGATGAATCCCGTTGCGCTGATTATCATGATCATAGTCGCCCCCATTGCGGCAATGATGGTGCAGATGGCCATTTCCCGCTCAAGGGAGTTCGGAGCTGATGAAGGCGGGGCCGAGATGTGCGGACATCCTCGTTATCTTGCAAACGCGCTGAGAAAGCTCGATATGGCGTCAAAGCAGATTCCGATGGACGCAAATCCGTCCACTGCGCATATGTTTATCGTGAGCCCTTTATTTGGCGGCGGAGGCTTTTCGAAGCTCTTCAGCACCCATCCTCCGATGGAGGAGAGGATTGCCCGCCTTGAGGCTATGTCAATGGGGGGCGTTAGATAATTGGATACAGGAAAAGAGGAAGATATGGATAGTCCGCTCGTCGGCATCATTATGGGCAGTGACAGCGACCTCCCGATCATGGTGCAGGCCGAGGAGGTCTTAAAGGATATGGGAGTCCCTTATGAAATGGATATAATGTCGGCCCACAGGCTCCCTGACAAGACCGCAGAATATGCCCGGACAGCCAGGGACCGCGGGCTAAATGTCATTATCGCAGGGGCAGGAATGGCGGCCCATCTAGCGGGGCTGATGGCGTCTCTCACCACCCTGCCGGTCATAGGCGTTCCCCTTAAATCAGGGCCGCTCGAAGGCGTTGACGCGCTTTATTCGACCGTGCAGATGCCTCCCGGCATTCCTGTTGCGACTGTATCGGTAAACGGCGCAAAGAACGCGGCCTATCTTGCATGCTCTATTCTGTCCATAAAATATCCGGAGATTGCGGACAAGATCGACGAATTCAGGGAAAAGACAAGAAACATCATCGAAGAAAAGTCAGCCAGGTTTAAGCATCATCAATAGCAGATGATTGTTTGCGGGCCTGTATCTCATGATGCAGGTCTTTTTTTTGGTGAATAAATACCGGGCGCAATTTATTAATCAGGGCGTGATGAATCACACCCCTGCGTATTATGCAATTGACCTGGTATTATAGGGGCGCGGCAACCCTGCCCCTACAATTAGTGGATCTCATTAGTTTTTCTTTTGGGCAATCTGCTTTAATATATATAATCATCCGTAATTCATTAGTGGAGGTATATATGACCGATGTAATCACCAAAACCGATTTCCCCGATCTCAAGCTTCTGGCTCGTGGGAAAGTCCGCGACGTATACGAGGTAGGCGACCATCTGCTGATCGTGACTACAGACAGGGTATCGGCGTTCGACGTGGTGCTGCCCAACGGCATCCCCGGCAAGGGCCGGGTGCTTAATCAGATATCGATTTACTGGTTCGGGCAGATGGCCGGCATTATAGATAATCATCTCGTGGCGACCGACTTGAAGGATTTTCCCGCTGAGCTTCAGAAGTATGCGGATATTCTGAAAGACCGCAGCATGCTCGTGAAAAAATCGCGGCCGCTGCCTATCGAATGTATTGTGCGCGGATATCTTTCAGGTTCCGGCTGGAAAGAATATCAGAAGCAGGGTTCTGTCTGCGGCATCAGGCTGCCGGCTGGACTGGTTGAGTCTGCCAGGCTCTATGAACCGCTTTTCACTCCCAGCACCAAGGCTGAAAAAGGACATGATCTCAATATCAGCTTTGATGAGGCTGCCGACATAATCGGCAGGCAAAAGGCGGAAAAGGTCAGGGATATCGCGTTGGCTGTTTACAAACACGGACATGAGATAGCTGAAAAAAAAGGTATCATCATTGCGGACACAAAGATGGAAATGGGGATTTACGACGACAGGCTTATATTGATTGATGAACTCCTGACTCCGGATTCTTCCAGATTCTGGGCTATGAATATATACTGGCCCGGCAAGGGGCAGCAAAGTTATGACAAGCAGATTGTAAGGGATTATCTCCTGACCCTGGATTGGGATTTCAAATATCCGGGACCGTCCCTGCCGGAAGATATAATCGCAAAGACAGCGGCCAGATACAAAGAAATACTGGACATAATTACAGGATAGCGCGGCTTGCCTGAAATGGATAAATTCCGGAAGCTGGTAGACATAATGGCCAAACTCAGGGCAGAAAACGGCTGCGCGTGGGACAGGATACAGACCCACGAAACGCTCAAACCCTATCTGATCGAAGAAGCGTATGAGGTGATAGAGGCCATAGACGAAAAAGACCCCGCCAAGCTGAAGGAAGAGCTTGGCGATTTGCTTATGCAGGTTGTGTTCCATGCGCAGGTGGCAAAGGACGCAGGAAACTTCGACATTGATGACGTGGTTGAAGGAATCAGTTCCAAGATGATATCGCGCCACCCGCATGTGTTTGGCGACGCCAGGTTCGACACCCCGGAAGAAGTCGTAAAACAGTGGCAAGAGCGTAAAAAGGAAGAAGGCAAGTTTCGCAATTCCGCGCTCGAAGGAGTGCCTAAGGAACTGCCCTCTCTTCTCAGGGCGCATCGTCTGCAGTCCAGGGCGGCAAAGGTGGGGTTTGACTGGGAAAAGGTAGAGGACATATTCGATAAACTCGATGAGGAACTGGCGGAGTTCAGGGAGGCCTTTGGAAAGAATAATATCAAAGAAATTGAGAACGAACTCGGCGATCTCTTTTTTGTGCTTGTCAATATATCAAGGACTGTCGGCGTTAACGCTGAAGGGGCGCTGAGAAAGACTATATCCAAGTTCATATCGCGGTTCCGCTATATCGAGATGAAGGCGGCGGAAGAGGGCCGCAGACTTGAAGATATGCGCCTGGAAGAGATGGACAAGCTCTGGGACGAGGCCAAAAGGCGGGAGAAATGCTGACCTGGTAATTACCGCCGCTTGCCGCGCACGATATCGTGGCGATTTATGGATATTGTATTGAGATTATATGTAGAATATTGTAAGAGCTTTTTCGATTTGAAGGAGTTTCTATCTTGCAATGTCTTAGACCTGAAACTGGCTTCTTTTCTCCCCGGATCTTTTCCCCGGCAGTATTACGTCTTTGTTTTATTCTGATCCTGTTCACCGCCTTCTCTTATTCTACAGATTATGGGATTTCAAATGCGGCAGCTGATGAAAGGATTGTCACTGTAGGGGTCTATGAGAATGCGCCAAAAGTATTCATATCCGAATCAGGTGAGCCTTCCGGAATATTCATCGATATAATCCGGCATATAGCAAAAAAAGAGGGATGGGAACTGCGCTTTGTGTCAGGCTCATGGGGGGAGGGGCTTGATCGACTGGAGAGAGGTGAAATCGATCTTATGCCCGACGTGGCATATACGACCGACAGGACAAAAATATATTCCTTCCACAAGACCCCCGTATTGTCGGCCTGGTATCAGGTTTACGCGCAAAAGGGCAGTAACATCCGTTCCATGCTGGATCTCAATAATAAACGAATCCTCGTTCTGGAACGTTCGGTGCAGCATGCGGCTTTTGCCAGGCTCAGCAAAGGCTTCGGATTGAACAGTTCCCTTATTTCCTCTCCTGATTATAGATCCATGTTTGAAATTGTCGCCAAGGGGGGAGCCGACGCCGCAATTGTCAACCGTTTCTACGGTATGACATACGCGGGGAAATACGGGCTTGAAGATACCGGGATTGTTTTTGAGCCGTCCGACCTCTTTTTCGCAGCTCCGAAAAACGCTCCGGCACAGACGCTGGAAGCTATTGATAGAAATATTGACGCTATGAAACAGGACACCGGATCTGTATATTATGCGTCGCTGAAAAAATGGACGGCTGAGGATGTCCGCTTCAAATGGCCGGCCTGGCTCCAAATTGTCGGGGTTATTGCAGGCATTGCGCTGTTTATTAGCCTGGCGGGAAGTTTCTTTCTTAAGCATCAGGTAAATGCGCGCACCAGGGAGCTGCAGGTAAGAGAACAGCATTACCGGCATCTTTTCGAACAAAACCCTGCGCCGATGCTGATTTACGAACGCGAAACATTAAGAATACTTGCTGTTAACGACGCATTCATGAGCAGTTACGGTTACGGCGCAGAGGAGATACTGGCGCTGAGTCTGCCTGATCTCTATCCCGAAGAAGAAAAGAAGCCGATTGTGGAACTGGCCGGCAGCCGGAGTGGTCACGCCTATGTTGGTGAATGGCATCATCTCAGAAAGGACGGCTCTCTAATAGCTATTGTCGTCCGTTCGCATGACATCACATACCATGGCCGGTCGGCCAGGATTGCAGTCATCACCGATATTACGGACCGCAAACAGGCTGAAAACGCGCTGCGCTATTCGGAGCAGAAATTCATGAAGGCTTTCCATGCCACTCCGGATGTGATTGTTATAAGTAAGGCATCCAATGGGTTTCTGATTGAAGTCAATGAGGTATTTCTTCGCAAAACTGGATATTCGCGAGATGAAGTCCTGAATAAAACCACAGTGGATCTCAACCTTTGGGCCAACTCCTCTGACCGCAAACGGTATGTTGATGGTGTCAGGGAACAGGGCAGGGTCCGGGATATGGAGGCGCAGTTCCGTACAAAATCGGGAGCAATAATTGATGGTCTCATATCCGGTGAAAGCATTGAACTGGGCTCCGATCTATGCCTCCTTACAATCATCCGGGATATTACGGAGCGAAAACAAATCGAAAAAGAACTGGAAAAGCATCGCATGTACCTTGAAGAGCTGGTGAATGAACGCACTGCCGAACTGAAGGTCAAGATTGCGGAAATCGAACGCATAAACAAACTGTTCGTGGACAGGGAACTGAGGATGATGGAATTGAAAGACAAGATAAGGGAGCTGGAATCCGGAACCCGTTAGTTTACAGCCGGAACAGGAATAGGGAAGTCAGAATTCAGGCTTCCGAAAACTCAATAACCCGTTGAGGTTTGTTCTCGTGATGGTAATGCAGGGAATGAAGAAAATAGATAATACATATCTTCTTGTCGTATTCGTCGCGATGCTGTACTTTGTCGCTGCCAGGCTCGGATTGACGCTGGCTTACCCGGGGACAAACGCAACCCCCGTCTGGCTTCCCACGGGCATTGCCCTCTCAGCTGTGCTACTGTTGGGAAACCGTATGTGGCCCGGCATTGCATTGGGCGCATTTATCGCCAATTTCCAGCAGTTGACGGAGCTTGGCCTGTCAATTTCCTCATCGCTTGCGGCATCGCTTGGCGCCGCCGCCGGAAACACCCTTGAGGCTCTCATCGGCGCTTATCTTGTCCACCGTTTTACCGGAACGCGAAATCCTTTTGGGCGAAGCTCTGATGTCCTTGCGTTCATATTATTCGGCGCGTTGATCAGCACGACAGTAAGCGCGACAATTGGATCGGCCACGTTCTGCCTGAGTGTCTCCGAATGGAAAGATTTTGCTTCCATCTGGCTGACATGGTGGCTGGGAGACGCGGCAGGCGCCATTATCCTGGTCCCTCTGGCGATGACGTTTAAAGGATTCGATGCCGCCCGGTGGAAACTCCGGCCCATGGCCGGCAACCTTCTGATCTGGGCTTCAATAGGCGCGGTCTGTTATAGTATGTTTTCCCAAAGTATTCCGATTAACTTCATTCTGTTCCCGGTTCTCATCATCGCCGCATTCCGTCTGGGCCAATTCGGATCGGCCGCGGCAGTCGGCGTCATATCCATCGTATCAACCTATGCCACTGTCAATGGAACAGGCCCGTTCTCAGCCATGACTCTGACCGAGGCGCTTCTGCTGCAGCAGGTATTTATCGGCAGCATTGCGACTGCCTCCATGGTATTGGCGGCAATTGTATCCGAGCAAAAGAAATCAGAGCTGAAGCTGAGTGAAAGCGAGAAGAGATCGCGAATGCTGATCGAGCAGGCGCCGATTGGTATCGCCCTTTCCAGGGAAGGTGTCATTCTCGATGCGAACACGGCCTGTTTGGGCATGTTCGGTTTCGATAACATTGGGGAATTGCGCGGGACCTCCCTCGCTGACCGGATTGCGCCGCAGAAACGGGCAGAGATGTTTGATCGCATCAGCAGACACGCCCAGGGGCAGACAGTCTCGGCAGCTTATGAAACTGTGGGACTGCGCAAAGACGGATCTCAATTCCCCTTTTATGTTTCGTTGAACAGAATTGTTTTAGCCGACGGGCCGCTTTCTGTCAGTTTCCATATAGACATAACCGAGCGCAAGCGGGCGGAGGAAACACTTCAGGACAGCGAACGTAAGTATCGTGAGCTGGTTATGAACGCCAACAGTATAATCCTTCGCATGAACAGCTCCGGGGAAATCACCTTCATGAATGAATATGGGCTTAAATTCTTCGGGTACTCCGAAGCCGAAATCCTGGGACAACACGTGATCGGCACGATCGTCCCGGAAACCGAAAGTTCGGGCAGGGACCTGAGACTTATGATGGACCAAATCTGCGCCTACCCTGCCGGCTTTGAACAAAATATCAACGAGAACATGCGAAAAAACGGCGTTCATGTCTGGATTAACTGGACAAACAAGTTCGTGCTGGATGAACGGGGACAGGTAAAGGAGATTTTGAGCATCGGATCGGACATCACCGGGCGCAAACATGCGGAAGAGGAACTCAATAAGCATCGTGAACATCTCGAGCAGCTGGTGTTAGAGCGCACAGCTGATCTTCAAAAGAGCCAGCTGGCCCTGACGAACATTGTGGAAGACCTGAATTTCAAAAAGGAAGAACTGGCCGAGGCGAATAGCAGACTCAAGGAACTGGACAAACTGAAATCAATGTTCATTGCGTCCATGTCGCATGAGTTGCGAACCCCGTTGAACTCCATCATCGGGTTCACCGGCATGACCTTGCAGGGACTCTCCGGAGAATTGAATGCCGAGCAAAAAGACAATCTCTCCAGGTCCTACCAGTCGGCCAAACATCTGTTGTCCCTGATTACCGATATAATCGACATATCAAAGATCGAATCAGGACGGATTGACGCATTCCCGGAGCAGATTTCGTTAAACGAACTGATTGCCGAGGCGATAAGTGTTGTAAAGCCGCAGCTGAAAGAGAAGACTCTGGCGCTTGAAGTGGATGCGCCTGCAGATATCATGTTGAATACGGACAGAAAGCGGCTGCTTCAATGTCTTTTGAATTTCCTTAGCAATGCGATAAAGTTCACTGAATCCGGAACAATCACAGTGACAGCAAGGGAAGCGGATGGAAATGTTGAACTGACTGTGAGCGATACCGGTATCGGTATCGCCGAAAAAGATATGCCCAAGCTGTTTGAGGCGTTTGAACGGCTGGATACGCATTTGCGCATAAAGGCCGGCGGCACAGGTCTCGGGCTGTACTTGACGAAAAAAATCGTTACGGATATTCTTCACGGTGAAGTCAGGGTGCAGAGTCAGGAGGGACTTGGGAGCTCTTTTACCCTGAAAGCGCCAAAGGATATTAAAGAGACTATTTATAGTTAGAATATAAGAAGGAGATTTCAGATGAAAACAGCATTGATTATCGAAGACCATCCCGACAATATGATTCTCATCTGCCGTCTGCTTGAAAAGGCCGGCTACCGTACACTCCAGGCCGTGACCGGAATGGAAGGATTCGAAACGGCCTTGAAGGAAAAGCCGGACTTCATTATTCTGGATATCCAGCTTCCGGACATAGAGGGCACAGAGGTGTTGCGAAGAATCCGCGGGTCCGGGATCGGGACTTCCATCCCGGTCATCGCTATGACCTCTTATGCCATGTCGGGCGACCGGGAAAAGCTGCTGGCTGCCGGGTGCGACGGTTATATCGAAAAACCTATTGACCCGCTAAGGGTCATAGCCCAGATCAGAGGCATCATCGGTGAAGCTGTATGAAGATATTAATCGTTGAAGATGATGAAGGTTCGAGGATATATCTTGAGAGGGCCCTTATGAGCCAGGGGTATTCCGTCGAAAGCGCCGCTAATGGAGTTAAAGCGCTCGAAAGAGTCGAACAGGCGCCTCCCGACCTGGTCATTTCCGACATCATGATGCCTGAAATGGACGGCTTTGAGCTGTGCCGCAAGCTTAAGACTGATGAGAGATTCCACGCTATACCTTTTGTATTTTATACGGCAACCTATATAGAAAAGAAAGATGAACAGCTGGCGCTTGCGCTCGGGGCTTCGCGCTATCTTGTAAAACCTATGGAACTGGATGATCTGTCCCGGGAAATCAGGGCTGTCTTCGATGAACTCAGGGGAAGAAGCCTTGAGTCTCCCATACACCCCCTTGATGAAATCAGGGAACTTGACCGCATGCAACTGGAAGTATTGGCAAGGAAACTGGATAAAAAGGTGCGTGAACTCGGGGAAGAACATGAAGCGTTGCGGAGAAGCGAAAGCAGATACCATAAACTACTAGATAGCATGATGGATGGATTTGCGTATGTGGATATGAACGATAGAATCCGGGAATATAATAGCGCTTTCAGAATGATGCTGGGATATGACGATGAAGAACTGAAATCCCTGACCACTAGAGCTATAACGCCTGAAAAGTGGTATGATTTTGAGCTAAAGCTCTTTAACGAGCAGATCCTCAAACGTGGGTTCACGGATATATATAACAAGGAATACCGGAAAAAGGACGGCTCCGTATTCCCGGTTGAGCTTCACACCTTTCTTATAAAGAACGATCAGGGTGAAAATGAGGGAATGTGGGTCATTGTCCGTGATATCACCGAACGAAAAAAGATTGAGGAAGAAAAGAAAAAACTCGAAGACCAGCTCCTTCAGGCACAGAAGATGGAGGCAATAGGCACGCTTGCAGGCGGTATCGCGCACGACTTTAACAATATTCTGAACGTGATCATGGGGTATGGCGGCATATTAATGGACAAGATGGAGTCCGACAGTTCTTCCCGGGAGCAGATGAGTGAGATTCTCGCTGCGGCCGAGCGGGCGGCAAATCTCACCAGGCAGCTGCTGATTTTCAGCAGAAAACAGGCTGTGGTCGCAAAGGCTGTTGATGCCAACGAAATCATCATCGGCGTTCAGAAGATGCTCAGCCGTGTTGTCGGAGAGGATATTGATCTGAATGTTAATCTTGCAGATCGCCGGCTTACCGTGCTGGCCGACACGGGCCAGATTGAGCAGGTCCTGATGAACCTTGTTGCGAATGCGAGGGACGCGATGCCGGATGGCGGACATCTTACGATATCTACGGAAACCAAAGAGCTGGATGACGCATATGCGGCAATCTATAACTACGGCAAGCCCGGAACCTATGCGATTATCAACGTTTCCGATACCGGCATGGGGATGGACGTTGAAACGCAGGCGAAGATCTTCGAGCCTTTTTTTACCACAAAAGAGATAGGCAAGGGCACCGGGCTCGGACTCGCAATCTCTTTTGGAATAGTCAAACAGCACAAAGGACATCTCACGTGTTACAGCGAACCGGGCAGCGGCACGGTATTCAGGATCTATCTGCCGATGATTGATGATATAGCGGCATCCGACATAAAGGCGGAAACCGCAGGGGCCGTACAGGGCGGTTCCGAGACTATCCTTCTTGCAGAGGACGATATTTCCCTGAGGGAACTGGACATGAAAGTGCTGGCGTCATCAGGCTATAGTGTTATAACTGCGGCGGATGGAGAAGAAGCTGTAGAGAAATTCGTGGAGAACAGGGACCGGATCAAACTGGCGCTGCTTGATATGATCATGCCCAAGAAGAGCGGCATGGAGGCGTATACCGAGATCAGAAAAAACAGGCCCGGGATCAAAGTACTGTTCATGAGCGGTTATGCAAAGGACATGATCAGCAGGATGGGCGCTGAAGAGGACATGGAAATACTCACAAAACCATTTGTGCCCAGCGCTCTACTGAGGAAGGTAAGAGAGGTCCTTGATCGCAATCAAGTTTAGAGCGCGGCTATGACCTTTTATCGGTCATCTTCCTACTCGATCGACTCAAACTTGCAGAACCCCCATATCTTCTCGCAGTATTCCCTGACTGCGCGGTCCGACGAGAATTTGCCCATACCGGCCACATTAAGGATGGACATGGTCGTCCACTTTTCCTGATCGCGGAATACCCTCCCCACCTCATCCTGGCAGTCTATATAAGACTGGTAATCGGCAAAAAGCAGGTATTCGTCACGCTGCAGGAGCGAATCCACGAGCGGCCTGAACATCTCCCTGTCGCCCCCGGAGAAATAACCGGACGCTATCATGTCGACCGCTTCCCGGAGCTGCTCGTTTGAGTTGTAGTAATCCATGGGGTTGTACCCCCTGAGCTTTGTTTCATAAACCTGTTCGGCGGTGAGTCCGAACAGGAAGAAATTCCCGGCCCCCACCTCTTCCCTGATCTCTACGTTCGCCCCGTCGAGGGTGCCGATAGTCAGGGCTCCGTTAAGGGAGAACTTCATGTTCCCCGTGCCTGAAGCCTCCTTGCCCGCAGTCGAAATCTGCTCCGACAGGTCGGCGGCGGGGTAGACCCTTTGGCCCAGCTTTACATTATAGTTCGGCAGAAACACCACCTTTAACCTGTTGTCGACGTCGGGGTCGCGGTTCACGACCTCTCCGACCGAGTTTATGAGCTTTATCATCAGCTTGGCAATATAATAGCCCGGAGCGGCCTTGCCTCCGAAGATAAAGGTCCGGGGCGTGATATCCATGCCGGGATTATGTTTGATCCTGTTGTAGAGCGTGATTATGTGGAGGACCTTCAGGCTCTGCCTCTTGTATTCGTGGATCCTCTTGACCAGCACATCGAACATAGTGTCCGGATCTACCTCGATCCCCGTACTCTTTTTGATAAAGACCGCGAGTTTCCGCTTGTTTGCCGTCTTGATCCTCTTCCAGTCCGCCCTGAATTCAGGGTCATCCGCAAATTGAGCGATTTCCTTCAAGTGTATTTCAAGCCTGCTTATCCATTTCCTGTCGATCCTGCTGCTGATAAGGTCGGCAAGATTATGATTGCTCATGACCATCCATCTGCGCGGGCTGACGCCATTGGTTACATTGAAAAACTTGTCCGGATACAATTTATAAAAATCGCGCATCACATCGTGTTTCAGCAGTTCGGTGTGCAGCTCCGCCACGCCGTTTATCGCATGGCTGCCGACCGCGGCCAGATGCGCCATTCTCACGTATCGGGGACCGGTCTCGTCTATCAGGGACATCCTCGCAATAAGCTCATTATCTCCGGAGCTCCGAAGTCTTACTTCGTCCAGGAACCTGCGGTTGATTTCATAGATTATCTCTAGGTGCCTCGGCAGGGTCTGGGCGAAGAGCGGCAGGGACCATTTTTCGAGGGCCTCCGGCAGGAGGGTATGATTGGTGTATCCGAATGTATTCTGTGTGACGTTCCACGCCTCATCCCAGTCCATATGATTGACATCCACAAGCAGTCTCATCAGTTCAGCCACCGCAATCGAGGGATGTGTGTCATTAAGTTGCATGGCTGCGGTCTCATGAAACATATTTAGATCGTGCCTTCTCATACGGTGAATGTGTAACATGTTCTGCAGGGAACACGACACAAAGAAGTACTGCTGGGCCAGTCTGAGGCGCTTGCCGATCTCGGGCTGATCGTTCGGATACAGGACCTTCGATATGGTCTCGGAGGTCATTTTTTCTTCAACGGCCTTGTAGTATTCGCCTGTGTTGAATTTCTGGAAGTCGAAAGATTCCACTGCTTCAGCCTTCCAGAGACGCAGGAGTATTGTTACATCGCAATTGTATCCCGGGATGGGCGTGTCATAAGCTACCCCCTTGACCAGCATGCCCGGAATCCATCGCACCCTGCGGTTCCCGTTGCTGTCGTGATAAATTTCAGTGCGCCCGCCGAACCCGACATCATAGGCAATGTCGGGACGGCATATCTCCCACGGATTGCCGTACCTCAACCATTTGTCGGTCATCTCAACCTGCCAGCCGTCCTTGATCCGCTGCTCGAATATACCGAATTCATATCTTATGCCGTATCCTATCCCGGCAATTTCGAGCGTGGCGAGCGAGTCGAGGTAACACGCCGCGAGCCTGCCGAGTCCTCCGTTGCCGAGGCCGGGTTCAACCTCCGCATCGATCAGGTCTTCGATCTTCAGCCCAAGTCGTATGCATGCCTCCTTTGTCTCTTCGAAAATTCTGAGGCTTACAAGACTGTTGCCGAGATGCGGTCCCACCAGAAATTCGGCTGAAAGATATCCGACCAGCTTCAAATTTTTGTCAGTCAGGTAATGCACCGTCTTTATGAACCGGTTAACCATCCGGTCGCGCACGGCATGCGCCAGGGCCGTGTACCAGTCGTTCGTATTGGCCTGCTCGCGCAGCTTTCCGACGTTGAAATAGAGGCTGTCCAGCATGGATTGCTCTATTGAATCCACGTCGAGCCCGACCCTGACATCCGGCTGGCGTTGATCGATTGCAGAATATATAGTATTATCGCTTCCTGTTTCCATTTATTCCCCTCGCATTCACAGATCTCGCATCCTCTTGGCGCATACCGCTGCACTATGCAGAAGCCATACTTAACAGTTTAACATCTCTTGTCCCTCTGATAAAGCCGGGCGAACTGGGGGGCAGGGCTATTGACGTAATTTATCCCGGAAGTGTCAATGGAAAGAAATTTTTTTTGTAAACAATTAGGATGTCCGTCATTAGTATCCATCTCTCGTCCCGCCAAAACTCCGCAGTATATTGCATTTACCGGTTTATCAGTCAACCGCATGATATTATTGTCATAAAGCGTATACGATATCTTCGCGCCGGGACTTCGATATGGCTACTCATGATATCTTTAACATTGTTTTTAATGAATATCTTTGTCTGTGACAAAACATGTTATATCATCAACCATGGCTTCAACAGTCGCTTTTTTCGGAATGATCTTTGCCTTCAGCCCGACAGTCTCTACTGCCTTTGCAGTTACCGGCCCGATGGCCGCGATTACCGTCCCGCGCAACATGTCGACGGATTCATCCCCCATTGCTTCTATGAAATTACGCAACGCGGCGGCGCTCGTAAAGGTTGTTATAGTGATTTTGCCTGATTTGAACAGGTTTGCCAGTTTAGAGTCATACGTTGCAGGGTTGACCGTGCGATAGGCAGTAGGGCAGTCGATTTGGCCGTCGAGTTCGGTGATCCGTTCCGGAAAGGTGTCGCCGGCGTTTTCAGCGCGCGGCAACAATATCCGCAACCCCAAAAGGTTTGAGGTTTTGTAACGGGAATCCTGTCCGGCTTTTGCTTCCTGTATGAACGCTGAGATGAGTCCGTCTGCATTGAACGCCTCGGGCGTCATATCGACCGGCAGCCCGTATTCCGCAACGGCCCGAGCGGTTTTGGGGCCTATGGCGCAAACTTTCAGTCCGTCCAGAAGGTCAAGACTTTTGCCTCGCTCAAGCAGGCGCGCCATAAAATATCTGACACCGTTGACGCTCGTAAAGACGAGCCAGTGATAAGATCCAAGATTGTCTATTGTGCGGTCGAGCTCCGAATAGTCATCGGGCAAAACAGTCCTGATGGTCGGGTACATGAAGATCGAGGCTCCCAGATCTTCGAGGATGCGAAAACCGGTTTTATCCGGTCTTGTCACAAGTATTGTGTGGCCGCGCAGGGGGTTGTCATTTTTCATGTTTTGTTATCCATTTCTGTCTGATATCCGGTCCAGTATTGTCTTTGCGCCGTGATTGAGCAGTTTCAGAGCCAGTTCGTTCCCTAGAAATTCAGCGTAATAGGGATACCCCTCAATCCTGTTTCTTATTATGAAATTGCCGTCCGGATCTCCCACCAGCCCGTCCATAATCATTATCGAGTCCGGAGAGTCGGGTTTGTTCAGAAGTTGCGCATAGGCGGCAATGGGAGCCTGACAGCCCCCGCCGAGAACTTCCAGGCATCTCCTCTCGGCCTTTACGCACAAATATGTTTCAGGATCATTGAGCGGGGCGATCAGGTCATTAATCTCACTGTCAACCCTGAGTTCAATTCCAATAGCTCCCTGGGCTGCTGCGGGCAGACTCAGGTCAGGAGAGAGGAATGCCGTAATCCTGTCCTCAAGTCCGAGCCTTTTGAGCCCTGCCGCTGCAAGGACAATGGCGGTAAACAGTCCTTCGTCCAGCTTTCTCAGACGCGTGTCGAGGTTGCCGCGCAACGGGACTATCTTCAGGTCGGGCCTGATACGAAGCAACTGGCAAGAGCGCCTCATACTGCCGGTTCCGATCATTGCCCTTTCAGGAATGCAGTTGAGATCGCTGATCTCTGATAGCTGACTGCCGATTGCAGCCGGGTTATCGCTCAGAGCCGACAGCTTGGGGCATATATCCGGGCGCTTCCCCATTATCAGCGCGTCCCGCGGGTCTTCCCTTTTGAGGATCGCGGCTATGTGCAGGCTCTCAGGTAATACAGAGGGCACATCTTTCATGCTATGCACGGCTATATCCGCGTCGCCGCAAAGCAGGGCATCCTCAAGCTCTTTTACAAACAGGCCTTTGCCTCCCATCTCTGCCAGCGGAGCGTCGAGTATCCTGTCTCCGGTGGTTTTTATCATTTTCAGGGAAACCCGGATGTCCGGGGATAATTTCTCCAGTTCAGCCTTCACCCATTCAGCCTGCCAGACTGCCAGACTGCTGCCCCTTGTGCCGATGACGATCTGTCTATTCATCATCGTTTCCGTCCAGTCCATAAAGTTTTCTGGCTATGTAGACCATCAGAGCCCTGTTTTCATCGTCCGATTTTATTGCAACTGACGGATCATGAGTCAGCTTGTTTGTTATTGCGTCTGCGAGATGTTCGACCGCTGAAAGAGTCGCGTTGTCAAGATCCGGGAAACGCCTTATGAATTTGGATAATTCGTCATTTTTTATCTCTTCGGCCCTCTGTCTGAGCGCAATGACGACAGGGAAAGATTCGAGGGAAGAGAACCAGCGGCGGAATTTATCGACCTCTCCGTTTACAATATCTTCAGCCTTGTCGGCCTCTTTTTTTCTCTCGTTCATGTTTGAGCCCACTACCCTCTGCAGATCGTCTATGTTGTAAAGATAGACGTTGTCGATTCCGTTTGCTTTCGGATCGATATTGCGCGGAGCCGATATGTCGATCATGAAGACCGGTCTGAATTTCCGTTCTTTCATTATATGCGTCATCATATCCTTTGAGACGATATAAGACGGGGCGTTTGCGGCGCATATCAGTATATCCGCGGCGGCAAGTTCTTTTTTCAGATCCTCGAACCGTACGGCTGTTCCGCGGAAAGCAGACGCCAATTCGAGACCGCGCTCGTATGTGCGGTTGGCTACCTTTATGTCCCTGACCCCATTGGTCATCAGGTGACGGGCCGCAAGCTCTGCCATTTCTCCCGCGCCAAGCAGCATAACCGATTTGCCGGCGAGCTCGCCGAATATCTTTTTGGCCAGTTCAACGGCTGCAAAGCTTATCGATACAGCGCTTTCGGCTATTTTTGTCTCTGTCCTGACCCTCTTTGCGGTCGATATCGCTTTTCTCATAAGACGATTGAGGATAAAGCCTGTAGCGTTGCATGAAAGAGCAGTTTTGAAAGCGTCTTTCACCTGGCCGAGTATCTGCGGCTCCCCCGGGATCATGGAATCCAGGCTTGACGCAACCCGCAGCAGGTGGCGCGCTGCGGCTTCGTTCCGATGGACATAGAGCATTTCGCTGAATTCATCTGCGGGTATCCCGTGAAAGGACGAAATGAAATCCGTTATCTCTCCGGAAGCTTCATGACCGTCCTTTACCGACGCGTAAATCTCGACCCTGTTGCAGGTTGAAAGCAGGGCGACTTCATTGACAGAAGGCAACTGACCGAGCGATTTGAGCGCCTCCTTCAGTTTTTCCTGCCCGAAGGCGAGCCTCTCCCTGATGTCGAGCGGCGCGGTTTTGTGGTTTAGTCCGATCGCTATAATGTTCATTTGAAGGTATGGAAGGTATTCAGCAGCAGATTGACGCCAAGGAAGGTGAACAGAATAGCTGCGAACCCGATTATCGAGAGTATGGCCGCGCGCCTCTGTTTCCATCCCGAGAAGCGCCTCAGCATAAAGCAGATGCCGTAGATCAGCCATGTGAAGAGGGCCGATAAAACCTTTGGGTCTTTGCGCCAGAGGCCTTCCCAGACATTTTCAGCCCAGAGCGCTCCGGCGATGATAGCTATCGTAAATAGCGCAAAGCCGAGGGTTGTAAGTCTGTGGTTGATATCGTCAATGACCTGCAGGCTGGGGAGACTGCGTGATAGCCCGACAAACCGTTTTGTCTTCAGGGCATAATGTTGCGCGAGATACATGGCCCCGGCCCCGGCGGCCACGGCAAACGCCGCGATGCCCGTAAATGCGCTGAGCGCATGTATCCACGGCCAGGGGCCCGGCATCTCGGGTCCGGGCGCAGCGGCAGAGCGAGGCATAAACGCCGCAAAAAGCATGATAAGGAAGACGATTGGCCCAATGAATGAGACAAAGCCCCCGATCCTGTATCTGAAGATCAGGATAAAGAATATGAGGGATATTAGACATGCGAAGAACGAAGCCGCCTCGTGCATGCTTGTTATGGGCAGATGTCCGCCTGTGAAATATCTGAAGGCAATAGCCGCAACATGCAGCGCAAAACCCGCCGCCATCAGCCATATTGCAAGTTTGGCGGATTCAGTCCTGCCGCGTATGAGATCGATGACGCTTATTGCCGCAGCGAGAAAATATCCCGTAAGCGCCAGTTCAAAGAGGATAATGCCCATCAGAAGCAGCCGAGTTCGCAGTTCCTGATCTTGATCTTGAGTTCATTGGCGGCTGCCCCGACGGAGCTGTAAGGCGCCCCGGTTTCTTCAGCTATCATTCTCGCAACCGCGCATGTAATCCTGCCTTCCACGGCCTTTTGTCCCAGCAGTTCGATAATCTTTTTTTTCTTTGAGGTATCTTCCATAAGTTTTATTATAACCTCCATTTCATCATCCCCGATCCGGGCAGGCAGTTCCTTCATTATGCATGCGGCGGCGCAGCGTCCGGGGCGGCCGGCTTTTTCTATTATTATATCCGCAATACGCCGAAGCCTTTCCGCGGAAGGCTTTGTGTCGTCGTCCGCGCCGCCCTGAATGAATATTATTATATCTGGTTTTGCAAACTCAATCGCGCTGTTGCCTTCAATCACGATAACGTCAAGCCCCGGCATGCGTTCCATTGCAAGCGGCAGCGTCTCGTCAAGATTTTCAGCGGAAGACCTTATCCAGACGGTCTTTTCAGAGCCTGCCTCTGCAAGCCGCGCAGTATCCTTGCCCTTTTCGCCGATTATGGCTTCATCATCGGTTACGGAAGCAAAAATATTCTCTTTGGTGTATTTGATTGCGCCGACCCTGGGAGTTTTATTGAACAGGCTGCATGGTTTGCCGGATGACAGATACCTGATGACGGATGCGGCAAGCGTGGTCTTGCCGATAGAACTGTGGGCTCCGCCTATGCCGATAATGAGTGGTCTGTCCAGGTTCATAACCTTGCGCAGCCGGCCCGGCATGGATAGCGCCGCTTATTCGGGCTGCTTTATCTCTTCCTTGTAACCGCACTCTTTATGGGAACATACATGAAATATGCCGCCAGCCTTGTTGCGCTTTTCGAGCAGGAAAGTCTCCCTGCATCCGGGGCATTCCTTCGGCACCGGTTTATACCACAACGCAAAAGTGCAGTCAGGATAGTTGTTGCAGCTCCAGAAAGGCTTGCCCCGCTTGGACTTTCTTTCAACGATATCGCCGCCGTCCAGCGGGCATTTGACGCCTGTTGAAATCGGCTTTGTGTTCTTGCATTCCGGGTATTTGGAGCATGCCACGAATTTGCCGAAGCGTCCGGTTTTCATTACCATGGGCGCCCCGCATTTATCGCAGTTTTCGCCGGTGAAGGTCTCCTCAACCGTCTGGGGCTGCATGTCCTCGCCGAGAGGGCGAGTGTTTCTGCATTGCGGATATCCGGCGCACGCGAGAAATCTGCCGTGCCTGCCCCATTTTATTATCATGGGTTTGCCGCATTTTTCACATTCGATTTCAGTGGGGATGTCTTCGGGCTTCACCCGTTCCTTGTCCTTTTCCGCAGCCTTGAGGTCCATTTCAAAGGGTATATAGAAGTTTTTCAGCACCGAGACCCAGTTCAGCCTGGCATTTTCGATCTCATCGAGTTCATTCTCCATGGCAGCTGTGAAATTGAAGTCCAGCAGCTCTGGAAATTTGACCACCAGCAGGTCGTTTACGACTATGCCGAGTTCTGTCGGCGCGAAACGGGTCTCGATTTTATGGGCGTATTTACGGTCCTGTATGGTGGAGAGAATTGCGGCGTATGTGCTGGGTCTGCCGATTCCTTTCTCTTCCAGAGTTTTTACGAGCGTGGCTTCGCTGTAACGGGGCGGCGGTTGTGTGAAATGCTGGACCGGCTTCATCTCTTTCTTTTCGAGCCGGCAGCCCTCGGAAAGGGCTGGCAGCAGCCCGCCTTCCTCTTCTTCAATATCATCCCTGCTTTCCGTATAGAGAGCGGTAAAGCCGGGAAATTTGATCACAGTGCCCGAGGTTCTGAATTCAGACCCCTGGTCATCCTGCGGGCCGAGTCTCATGCCGGTTATAAACGTGGTCTGCTCAAGCTGGGCCGCGCTCATCTGGCTGGAGATGAAACGGTTCCAGATGAGAGAATAGAGATTGAACTGGTCCTTGCTCAAAAATGCCTTGACCGATTCCGGCGTCTTTTCCTGGTATGTGGGCCTTATGGCTTCGTGCGCATCCTGCGCAGACTGTTTACTTTTATATATGTTGGGTTTTTCGGGAAGGTAATCCTTGCCGAATTTTTTCAATATATAATCCCTGGCCCATTCCTGGGCTTCGGCAGCGATCCTGAAGGAATCAGTTCTCATGTATGAGATCAGGCCGACCGCCCCTTCCGAGCCGAGTTCGATGCCTTCATATAGCTGTTGAGCGATCATCATCGTTTTTTTTGCCGGGAAACGCAGCCTGCGAGCGGCTTCCTGCTGTATGGTGCTTGTGATAAATGGCGGCGCAGGCGACCTTTTTTTGAGCTTTTTCTCTATCCGGGAGAGGAAAAGCTCATGTTTCAGGATATCTTCCACAACCTGGGAAGCCTTTTCGGTGTTTGTGATCAGGAACTTGTTGCCTTCGGCATTATCGCGGTCGACCACAAGCGAATCGTGATATTTGTACAGACGGGCTGTAAACGGCGAGTCGGAGTGGTCAGGCGAAAATACGACGGCTTCTATGGTCCAGTACTCCTCTTTATTGAAGGCATTGATCTCACGTTCCCGTTCCACTATCAGCCGCACTGCAACAGACTGCACCCTGCCGGCGCTAAGGCCTCTGCGGACCTTTTTCCAGAGGAAAGGGCTGAGATTGTACCCGACAAGCCTGTCGAGGATCCTCCTCGCCTGCTGCGCATTTACGAGATCGACATTAATGGAGCCCGGATTCTTTATCGCCTCGCTTACCGATCTGCTGGTAATCTCGTTGAATGTTACTCGGAATATCTTTTCAGGATGTTTCGGATCTTTTATCTCGTCCGCAATATGGGCGGCTATGGCCTCTCCTTCGCGGTCAGGGTCTGTGGCGATGTATATTTTGTCGGATTTCTTCGCCTCTTTCTTCAGCTCTTTGATTATCTTTTCCTTGCCGGGGATAACAATATAGGTAGGAGTAAAATCTTTTCTGACATTCACTCCGATATCATCGGCAGGCAGGTCTTTTACATGACCGACGGAGGCCTTGACTTCAAATCCGCTTCCGAGAATCTTATTTATGGTCTTCGCCTTGGCCGGCGATTCGACAATGACAAGTGATTTCAAGAAACTCCTCCTAATTCCAGGTGATCTGCCTACCCCTGCCGAAGATAAAGGCGTAAATATCTTCCACATCGAGGTCGGAGTCTCTCATCAGAATATAGACGAGAAGGGCCTTTATAGTGTCGATTTCGGACTCATCCATATGTCTTGAGAGTTCTAGGTCGCGCAGCTCTTCCTTAACCGTGATAAAATCGATATCGATGGAGTTTATCTTCATCAGTGAGTCATCTGAGTTATAACCCTTTTCAATAATCTCTTTAGCCAATACCCTCAAAAGGCCCATAAGTCTTCTAGCCATTGTCTCTCCTTGCAGCAACAGGTCAATACAGCAGATTCTCCCGCCGATTCTAACCGGCCTGTCCTTACTATATATAAAATCTTTTACCCTCCGCCTGCCTGATAATCCCCTTTAGTTCGAGGCCAAGCATTATCCCCAGCAAGTTTTGCGGGGCAATCCCTGTCTCTCTGGATATCAGGTCGATATGGCGGGGTTCGCTACACAGCGCCTTACATATTGCCTTTTCTTGGTCATTTATTTCAAGTCCTGACAGGTCGGTAACCACTCCCGGCTCCTTTTTAGAGGAATCCGCCCGCATGAGCCCCCTCAAAAGAGGGGCTAGTTCCACAAGTATGTCATCAACATTCTGAACCAGTTTGGCGCCTTTCTTTATAAGGGCGTTCGACCCGACAGAATTTACAGATGTGACACCTCCCGGCACAGCGAATATCTCCTTGCCCTGTTCAAGGGCATAGTCGGCGGTTATCAGCGAGCCGCTGCCGGCGGCGGCTTCGACCACAAGCACACCAAGAGAGAGGCCGCTGATCAGCCTGTTTCTCCTGGGGAAATTCTCGCGGTTGGGCGGCGTTCCGAGCGGGAATTCGCTGATTACGGCTCCCTTTTGGGACAAATCCTCCCAGAGTCCTTCGTTTTCGGGTGGATACACGATGTCTATGCCGCACCCGAGCACGGCTATGCTTCTGCCTCCCGCCTTCAACGCGCCCTTATGTGCGCTGGTGTCTATGCCGCGGGCCAGGCCGCTGACAATGGTCAGGCCCCTGGAGGCGAGGTTCGAGGCAAAGGCGCTAGCTATTTCTTTTCCGTATAAGCTCATATGTCTGGACCCGACAATCCCGAGGGCATATCTGTCTTCCGGCAGGATACTGCCCTTCATATATAATATTATCGGGGAGTCGTCAATTTGCCTAAGGGATTCGGGATAGTCACGATCACAGAACATGAGAGCTCCGACATTGAGCCGGTCCATATTTTCAATCTCTTTGTCGACAATATCCCAGGCGTCGAATTCGCGAATGGCCCGCGCCCTGGAATCCCTGATATCGCCCACTGCCTGCAATTCCCTGACAGGCGCCCTGAAAATCTCTTCCGGCAAATGGAATGCGGCCAGCAGTTTTTTCGCGGTAATGGGGCCAATATCCTTTGCGAAGGAGAGGGCCAGCCAGTAGCGAAGGTCTTTATAATCGGTGATGGGATTCATGATTGTCAGTAGGGAACGGTTTTAAACCGTTCCCTGAAAATATTATCTTATTCGCCTCTAAGCAATCTCCTCATCTTCAGACGCAGGGCATTGAGTTTGATGAAACCTTCCGCGTCCTTCTGATTGTAGATCGTTTCAGACCCAAACGTTGCGAGTTCCTGATTATAGAGCGACTTCGGCGATTTTCTGCCTGCGACAAAGCAGTTGCCCTTATAGAGTTTAAGTCTTGCCGTGCCTGTTACATCTTTCTGGATGTCATCCATCATTGACTGGAGCATTTCCCTCTCAGGCGCGAACCAGAAGCCGTAATAAACCAGTTCCGCATACTTCGGGATTAACGAATCGCGCAGGTGCATGACCTCCCTGTCGAGGGTGAGCGACTCCACGGCCCTGTGAGCGACATGCAGCACGGTTCCGGCCGGGGTCTCGTAAACGCCTCTCGATTTCATACCGACGAAGCGGTTCTCGACGAGATCGACCCTGCCGATGCCGTTTGCGCCCGCTATTTTATTGAGTTCCGCAAATAGCCTGAAGGGCGACATGGCCTTACCGTTCAGCTTCACCGGATTCCCGCCGGCATATTCGATTTCTATGTAGGTCGGCTTGTCGGGAGCCTTTTCCGGGGGAGTGATCATTGTATACATATCTTTCGGCGGCTCGGCCCAGGGATCTTCCAGAATGCCGCCTTCGTAGCTGATATGCAGGATATTCATATCCATGCTGTAAGGTTTCTTTTTTGTCACATCAACAGGGATGTTATGCTTCTTTGCATAATCGATCAGCGATTCTCTCGAATCGAAGGTCCATTCGCGCCAGGGGGCGATCACCTTTATGTCCGGTTTCAGCGCATAGAAACTGAGTTCGAAACGCACCTGGTCGTTGCCCTTGCCCGTGGCGCCATGGGCCACCGCGTCGGCTTTTTCCTTTATCGCGATCTCGATCTGCTTTTTTGCGATAAGCGGCCTTGCTATCGATGTCCCGAGCAGATACACCCCTTCATAAAGCGCGTTTGCCCTGAGCATCGGAAAGATGTAGTCCCGCACAAACTCCTCGCGCAGATCCTCGACATAAGCCTTGCTTGCCCCTGTGGCAAGGGCTTTCTTTTTCACGGCCTTGAGGTCTTCGCCCTGTCCAAGGTCGGCGCAGAAAGCCACAACCTCGGCATTGTATGTTTCTTTCAGCCATCTGATTATTACGGACGTGTCCAGACCTCCCGAATACGCTAGCACTATCTTTTTTGCCATATAAGCCTCCAGTTATGTTTAGTGATAAATGTGAAAATCAGCATATAATTGATCAGTATAACAGTTAAACGCCGGATGGGTAAATGAGAGGCATGGAGTCGAATTCTTTGAGAGTCGCAAGGCGACGGCATCGAACTAGAACCTATCTCAAAATCAAAATGTCCGCAATAATGTCGTCATACCCGCGAAGCCAACAGTAGGCGCATTAAGCAGCGGGTATCCAGATAGCCGCATAA
>JGI20214J51650_10000124_pt1 | contig 45768 bp, 44 predicted proteins | sample WetSurMetagenome_FD_51650 | JGI IMG/M metagenome (IMG submission 51650)
ATTTAGGGGTAAAAAGACTGAGGAGGACTTTTTCAACAACCCCCTATTTAATATAGATATTTCCCCTTTTGGCTTCAATTTTTAATATTCTTGAGCCGGGATTATTACCGATTTTACCGGTTATCAGGTATTCCTTTTTATCCTCGTTAAGAACCTCTTTTTCCGATTTGATGTTTTTATCGGGGAGAACGACGAAGGCATTTGTATGCCTTATTTCTAATTCAAATGAAGCTGAAGGGTCAAATTCTGTTGTGATATCTGAATAATCCGATTCAAGGCTTATTTTTTCAAATCCCTCATCCACTCTTTCAATATCGAAACTTCCGTATTTAAGATCAAGATCTGTGGTTCCTGTCAGTGTTTCAATTTTATAATCGGTGAAATAGGAGATCCCTGTTATACCTGAAATCCTGCCGATATAGAATTTATCGCGACGAGATTCAACATTTACTTTCCCTGCTTTTCCCAGATCGAATCTTGTCGATGTGCTGTTTATTGATATGTCATCGCTCTGTTCTATTTTGATCTTTGAAAAGGTCGAATTGATTTTTCCTGATCTGACCGAGCCTATATCAGCATCGCCAAAGTCGAGAGACAGGTCAGAGATCCGGTTCAGTGAGGCAGCCTCAAAATTTCCCTTGGAAAGCGATACTGAAACGACACCTGTATTATCTTCCATAAAAATATCACCAAACTGGTTTTCAATACTTATGTCAACATACTCAGGGATGTTTATGTAATAGCTTATCTGCACCCTTGAATCATAATCTATGATTTTACCTGTTATCCCTTTAAAACTCTCGAGAAGCACTGTTATTTCCTTTCCGAAAACCGTCTCTGCCATGATCAAAGAGCCTGTACCGGAAATATTGACTTCTATTCCGTCGAGCATTTTTTGAAGTCTTGAATGATTTGGTGCAAAAGCTTCAATTTCTGCCCTGATTGTGACTGAATCTTTTTTCCAGGATGTAATATGGATATCTCCGTACTTATTGTCTACTTCCAGCCTGGCGTCTCTGCTGAGGGGAATCGATTTAATAAAGCTACGCTTTTCAGAAACTGACTGTGCTGAAAGCTGATATGCCAGTAGTAAAAGAAACCCGGTGAATAAAATATTCTTTGATCTCATAATGTTTAATGTGGTCAGGATTAACTTTAGAATAAAGACGGGAATAATACCGGAATGTTACACCTCTTGTCAACTTTTTAATTTCCCGTTTAGAGGCAGGATAATGAAAACTACGGCCAATGTCAGGAGGCTTATAATAGACGCTATATGCAACAGGTAATCACCATACCTGACATAAGGAGTTATGCGGTCTTCATAGCTGAAAGTCCCTTTTATTACAGATGGTTCCCACCAACCGGTTTTCCTGATGATTTTTCCCCTTATATCAATAAAGCATGATATACCTGTATTGGCCGATCTTATAACAGGTCTCCTAGTCTCTATAGCTCTCAGGGAAGCATATGAAAGATGATGTTTGTACCCGTTTGTGTTNTTCCACCAGCCATCGTTTGTAATTATGAAGATTGCCCCTGCACCTTCTCTGATATGATTTGCCAGATATCCACCATACAGTGATTCATAGCAAATGACCGGGACTATTTTTTGTGTCCTGTCAGCGTTTGAGAAACTGGTTCCGGCAGCCTGAGTTGAATAGCCACGGTTTAAACCGCCGAGCTCAGGCAGTAACCGGCTTATTGCATTGAAAAGTCCAGTGGAAGGAATGAATTCGAAACCTGGAACAAGTTTCGATTTATGATATATTTCAACTACAGATCCTGTGTCAATTTTAAAAGCAGAATTGAAGTAGCTTCCGGATTCTGATGATGTTACACCTCCTTTACTACCCTTAGCTGAACTGAAACTTACCATTCCCGTAACAAAGCTGACGTATGGATGATCTGTAACATAATCTTTGATCACCCTGACATATTTGTTACCGTTAATATTGTTTTCATCCACAGGATCATCAATTGTTGTTTCAGGTGTCACAATCCAGATTCTGTTTTCCGAGATACAAGGGTCAGCCATGCTGATTATTATTCCGAGCTGTTTCTCAAATGGGATAGTGAACTTTTCTTCATAAGGGTCGAAATTCGCCTGGACAATTACAACCTCTTCCTGATTTCCTGAGGCTGGGTAAATTGTTCTGTACCTTACCANTGAAATGATGGCAGGGACAAAAATTATGATCAGCCAGGCTGGCAGTTGCATAAATAGTAGTCTGCTGTTCTTTTTTGGTAAACTGATAAGAAGACGGGATAAGAATATATTTGAAAGAAGTATCCATAAAGTTCCCCCTGAGGTACCAGTTATTTCATACCACTGGATGAACCTGATATCTTTNGCCAGGCCGTTCCCGAGGTTTATCCAGGGAGAGAGTACCGGAATCTTAAGGCAAATAAACTCAAATGTCAGCCAGAAAGCTATGACAGACATATAACCCTGGATAACTCCTTCCCTCAGTCTGACCCGGTGAGCGAGCCACATCACGGAAGCCATAAGACCTGCCGCAGTTAAAATTATACAAATGGCTGCAACTATACTCACCACCCTTATCCACCCCAGGGTAAGTATTGAAAAAATTACAAAGCCTGGAAGGAGATATATAAACAGGGCGCCAGGAGAATATCTTCTTTTATTCTCATAAAGATGGTTTTCGATAATAAAAAACGGAACAAATGAACAAAGAAGGATTAGGCCCGGGCACCATTCAGTCCATGCCAGTCCTGTAAGGACTCCGCCGCATACTGAAAGAGCTGAAAGTGTGTATTTGTTCATTAATACTTATCCCGTAATTGATCAGGTTGTAAAAATAAGTCACTCTTTTGGACCTTCCTGTCAAAATGCGTAAGATAATATTGCTTTTTATAANTTTTTTTTTTAATTTTACTTGCTGTAAAACCTGAAGAAAACAATAATTTGTAAGTTTTCCNGACTGAATTAAAAATATATTAAGGATATTTAGAGTTAATACTTTAGAAAGAAGCTTTTACTGTCCAAAAGCAATTTTTCCATTCTTTTCATGGCTGCCCCTGACTTTCAATGTCAGGGGCTTTTTGCATTGTTAAATTGTGTTGAATAGATTCATATTATCCTTATTTAATCCAGTTTCATTATGATCTATTAAATTTCGAAATTTAAGATTCAGGCTAGCAATTATTTACTAAATTTAGGGTGCAAAAGGATTATTCAATCTCTATGAAATATTCGCTGATAACCTGGATATCATTAGCAGTTGTATTTTTTACCGGATGTGTACCAATCGGATCAATAGCAAAGCATGAACTCAAATCAGGGTATTATAAATTGAATTCAGAGAAAATTGCTGACACAAAAGTGTATGCTGATGTTTATGAAGATTCAATAATAATTTTCCAATTGAAAGAAACAGATTCCGTAAAACCTGACCTATCTTCCGGGATTGGTTCAAAAATAAGCAGCATAGGACCAGATAATGATCTTTATGGTAGCAGATTTATTAAAAAATCAATAGAGGTTGATCTCTCAACTATACTTACTAAGCTCCGTCCTGTCACTTCCGCTGTACCTGCGCAGTTGAATTCTAACTTAAATGCCCTGGTATATCTGGGTGCAAGAAATGATATTTATAAAATTAAAACTTACAATTCTGTTTTAAATAAATGCAATTCATCAGTTAGGCATTTTGGTTATGACGCCGGTATTTTTGCAGGAATTGGAATTGTACCAGTAAATCCAACTGTAACTAACGATAATACCAATCTTGAATATGATGGTATCGTTTTTCAGAAGGGGATCGGTGTGTTTATTACGACAGATAATGCTTCAGTCGGATTAACGCTCGGATTTGATAATCTAATTGGCGGCAATTCAATAAATTGGATATACAATAATAGGCCATACCTCGGTCTTACCATTGGAATTGCCAATTTCTGAGAACATATTAATTTAAATTATTCCTTCCTGATTGTTAATGGTTCAAATTGACACTATTTTTTTATTCTTTTCATGGCTGCCCCTGACCTTATCAGTCAGGGGCTTTTTACATTGTTAAAATGTGTTAATTGCAGACTGTCAGGCATTTTGATCCTTCAATTTAATTATCTTGCAGGGACAAAAACCTCAGAATCATTATGAGAAAAATAGCCTTTTGCTTGGTTTTATTAATCCTTCTGTCGGGGTGTAAAAAAACAGACAGACAATTTACAAAGCTGGCAGGGAAAGTTCATGAGAAAATCCTTACGGTAGATACCCACTGCGATACTCCTATGAATATGGACAGGTCAGATTTTGACCTGGGTGTACGACATACTGAAGGTTGTGTGGACTTCCCAAGAATGATTGAGGGAGGGCTTGATGCCGAATTCTTTGCAGTATTTACGAGCCAGGGGCCAAGGACCGATACTGTAGTCAATGAAGTATACGATCATGCTCTTGAAGTCCTTGAGACTATTCACAAGAATGTTGAAAAGAATTCAGGAGTTGCTGAGGTAGCATATTCTCCAGATGATGCTTACAGATTAAAAAAGGCAGGGAAGATTTCTGCCTTTATAGGAATCGAAAACGGTTATCCCATCGGCAAAGATATTTCAAGGGTCAGGAGATTTTACGATAGTGGCGCCAGGTACATCACCCTGTGTCATACACGAAACAATGATATATGCGATTCATCTACCGATCCGAAGGGCCCTGAGCATAATGGTCTTTCAGAATTCGGAGGCGAAGTTGTCAGGGAAATGAATCGTCTGGGCATGATGATCGATGTTTCACATATTTCAGACAAGGCATTTTCTGATGTTCTCAAATTGTCGGTTGCTCCGGTAATTGCTTCGCATTCATCGTGCAGAGCATTATGCGGGTCTCCAAGAAATCTCAGCGATGATATGCTTCTTGCACTCAAAGCTAATGGAGGAGTGATACAAATATGCATACTTAGTGACTATATCAAAACTCCGGATCCAAATCCGGAACTTGAAGCCAGGCTTAAAGAGTTATCTGAAAAATATGGTGAGTTCGCCGCTCTTCCTGACGACAAAAGAAGGCTTGTAAGTTCGGAGTACAGGGCAATCCAGAAAAAGTATAAAAAGCTCGCAACAGTCAAGGATGTTGTTGACCATATTGATCATGTAGTGCAGGTAATTGGCGTGGATTATGTTGGTATCGGTACCGATTTCGACGGGGGAGGCGGGGTTGATGGCTGTAAAACTGTGGCCGAAATGAAAAACATCACTATTGAGCTGCTGCGCCGGGGATATAGTAAAGCCGACTTATCGAAGATATGGGGTGGCAACGTTATGAGGGTGTTAAAGGAGGCCGACTCTAAAAAGGTCAGCCTATGAACTTTTTACCCTGTTGAATCTGAGTGCTTTCAGAATCCACGACGGCAATGGCTTGTACGAATTCCTTTTCTGAAGGTTAACGTACCATCCAAGTTTTTTTGATACAGGCATTTTGTGTGTTTCCACGAATTCAACAAGAATTCCGTCGCTATCCTCAATATATGCAAAATATCCTGCTGCTTCACCCATATCAAAACTATCACCCTGCCTCGAGTGCTTGCTGTCGACCACAAATGAAAATCCCTTGCTGCTGCAGAATTCTTTAAGTTCATCCATATTATAAATATCGTAGCACAGGTGAATAAATCCGGGGTCGCCCCAAAAACGGTCTTTATAAATTCTTTTACCAGTTTTACCCGTAGCGCTTACAAGTTCTATCGTGCTTGTTCCGAATATTCTGCTGAAATATCCTGAAATTGGCCTGGAACTTTTCAGAAGCACTCTCCGTACTTCACAATTTCCTCCCGGGAGAATTGCAAGATCAGGGAAAGTTCCTGTCGAATCATAAATAACTTCATCATAGCCAAGAATATCAGAGTAAACGATTTTTGATCTTTCAATATCCGAGACGCCGATTATTGCCCCATATGTTCCCCCGCTCACTTTATTCTCATTCATGAACCATTCATCGCCTTCGACTATCTGAAACAGGTTTCCAAAAGGATCTTTAAGAAAGAATCCCTTTTTACCAGAAGGATCATTTAACGGCTCACCGCAGAGATTGCAGTTATTCTGAGTGAAGAAAGACCAGGCAGCATCTATGTTCCTGACTTTCATTTTGCAGACAAGGATTCCCAGATCTCCTATCCGGACCTCTTCCTTGATCAGCACTGGTTCTCTGTTACTATACTGCCACACCTCAAATCCACCTCCGCCCTGAAGGTTCAGTGCAAGCAAAGCATGCCTGCTCTGCGGTTTTCCACCAGTGTAAGGAAGCATAAGGTTAGCCTCTGTTTCATCCTCAAAAATCCTGCAGTCCATACCGAACATCCTGTTGTACCAGTTCCACGCTTTATGAATATTCTGAACTCCGATTCCGATCTGTTGAATTCCTCCGATTTGGTATCCATTCATTTCAATATCATGTATTACTTTATGTTAAGCTGATTTTACTTTATCAGCGATTCTGAAAAAGAGCCATGGCCAGATCCTTCTGATATACAGCATTATCATCTCACCTCTTCCTACAAGGATTTCCCTTTTGTTCTTAATGATTCCTCTGATAATTGTTTTTGCTGCTTTCCCGGGAGGCATGCCTTTTGCCAGTACGCCATCCATTTTGCCGAATTCTTTTCCTTTACTGTCCAGTGCATGCAGTGAAATATTGGTGCTTACTCTTCCGGGGATGATAACAGATGTTCTGATATTATTCGCTTTGTTTTCAAGAAATAGCGTTTCGAAGAAACCGTGAAGGGCTTGTTTTGATGCTGAATAGGCTGATCTCAGGGGAAATCCGAACCTGCCTGAAATACTGCTGGTTGCCAGGATATGTCCTGACTTTTTATTAATCATGTACGGCAACACCGCTTTGGAAAGTGCAATAGTCCCGAAAAAGTTTATCTCAAAGATTTTTCTGTCAAGCCAGATCGGGGTTTCATCTATCTTTGACCGTTGGCTTATTCCTCCTATATTCAGAAGGTAATCAATTTTTCCGGTTGAATTAATCTGCTGTTCAACAAGCTTTTCGATACCGGATGTATCGGACAGATCGAAAGGAGCACAGATTATCATTCCGGATTTGCTNCCGGCGGCTTTTTTAACCCTTTCCAGACCAGAAGGGTCATTTGACGAGATAATTACTTTTGCTCCCCGTTCAACGAATTCATAAACCAAAGCTTCCCCTATACCTGATGATGCTCCGGTTATCCAGGCTACTTTACCTGTGAATATATTCTTTCTATTCATCTTTCATTGCTGATACAAGTCCGGTCAATTCATCATAGTTGTCCCTTAGCTCCGAATAGTCAGAATTCTTTTCCCTTATATATCTCCTTAATCTGAAGCCTCCTGCTATCCTTCTGAAAAGGATATTATAGTTCCATGCGAATATTCCTGCAAAAGGTATTGTTAAAAAGAATGCAATTGCCAGCCACCATGGTGAAAATATCAGGAGTGAACAAATAAGGTAAACCGGCAGGAAAATGAATGCCAGGGCAAGCGATATCCCGAACCGGATTGTGCTGTGAAACTGCATATCCTTTGTTTTCCNTATCTGTAATTCAGGCAATGTAAGAAAAGTAAGAGTGAAAATGTTCCCGAAGAGCCAGACAGGAAAAGTAATAAAAAGTCCGGCCATCCCTGCTATAAGCCAGCCAATAGGATGTTTCTTCTTTTCCAGTAGTCTGTAAGTTATGTTAAGGCTTTTGGCTTTTTCTTTTACTTTCAGGCTAAGATCACATATCCTGGTATACGTTTGGGGTTCAGATATTTTGAGTTTGTTCAGACTGCTAATAAGGTCCCTGTCCCTGTAAAGTTTCGGAGACCTTATTTTATCGCTGAATCTTCCGTTGATTATGCTTCTCAGCTCGTCAATTGCTTCGTAATCTTCCTCTGATTCGATATGGACCATTACTTTCTTGATCTCGGTTGATAGCCTGTCCCTTAGTATGTTAAGAGCTTTTTCCGGACTATCTTTATAGAGCTGGTGGTATTCTGAAACTTCAACAGGTTTGCCATAAACTACAGTAAGGACCTGCCTTAACCTGCTATAATTTGAATATTCAACTCCGACCGGGATGATCTTTATTTTCAGCTGAAAGTCTGTAGCTTCATCAGCCTGGAAGGCAACCCGGCAGATTCCTTTTTTAAGCTGTCTGAGCCTTCTGAATCCTGCATGGTCCCCTTCAGGAAGTATAACCAGTCCATTTTTATTCTTTAATACATCTATGGTTTTAGTGAAGATTTCATCATTCCCCTTAAGAGAACTGTATCCGTCGCGGATTCTGTAAACAGGTAATATTTTAATGAAATACAAAAAAGAGGCAATCGCTCTTCTTCTGAAAATATCGGCCCTGGCAAGGAAAACAGGTTGTCCTTTGTGAGTAAAAAGTACTGCAAGAGCATCCATCAGGGCATTCTGATGATTGGGTGCAAAAATCAGATGATCATCAGGATTAATATTTTCAACGCCCAGGACAATAATTTTCCTGTAGAAAACTTTATCGTGCCAGAATCCGACGGCCTGCTTAAAGAGTGCGTAGCGAGCCGAATATTTTTCAATATTTTCCTTACCCATTCAATCAGGTTAACTGCAAGTTCCCTGCCCGAAATACAGGAAACAGTAAAAAAGATCCATGCAAGTTAAAAAAAATGAGATGCAGTGTTGAAAGTAGATCGCAAATTAATGTTCGTTCCGCTCAATTATACGTCTTTTTACCACCTGCTAAGGATTATCAATATCCCCAATGAATCTGTCAAGATTTCTTCTTTCCTTTTTTGTGGGTCTTCCGGTTCCTTTTTCCCTGTAGCTTGTGAATCCTGCGTGCGTGAGATCAAGCTTGACTTTTTCCTCTTCGGGAGTCAGATCTTCGAGATATTTGCTGACCAGCTTGGCAGAGATGCGGTTTTCAATTGGTTCAATTATGCGGAAGGTGAATAAAACAGGCAGTTTCTTAACTGTTATTATTTCATCTTTTAAGACTGGTCTTGATGGTTTGACCGGAACATTATTTATTATTATCCTGCCTCTCCTGCATTCTTCCGATGCAATGCTCCTGGTTTTGTAAATTCTTACGGACCACAGAAATTTATCAATCCTTATTTGTTTGGATTCGGGCATGCGAGGATAATAGAAGATTTTACACCGGTTCTTTACTTTTATCCTGTTCTCCCGCTTTTACAACCGGCATCTTTGAGAATCTGTTGAAAGCAGTCATTGTAAGTTCAGTACCTGCCGTTCCAAAGGACCTGATCATTTCTATGACAATCCTGATTCTTTCATCAATGATTTTTTTTTCTTCAACACTCCATTTCCCCAGAACATAGTTGATCTGCGAACCTTTCCTGAACCCATTTCCGATACCTATTCTTATTCTTGCATATTCGGTAGTAGAAAGAATTGTATTTATATGTGCCAGTCCGTTATGTCCACCATCGCTTCCCTTGGGCTTCATACGAATACTTCCAAGGGGCAGCGCAATGTCATCAACTATAACAAGAAGATTTTCAAGCGGTATCTTTTCTTTTTTAAGCCAGTAACTTACGGAGTTGCCGCTCAGATTCATAAAAGTCGATGGCTTAAGAAGCACAAAGCTTCTCCCTTTGTATTTTATTTCACAGACTGAACCATAACGTCTGTCAGAAAAAAAGGTTTTTGATTCTTCAGCAAAGGCATTCAGAATAGTAAAACCGATATTGTGCCGGGTATTAGCATACTCTTCACCAATATTTCCCAGGCCAACTATCAGATATTTCATCGTGCCTGATTAATGAAACAAAGTCCTGTTTATTTGTTTTTACCCTCTTTACCGGGTTTCCCTTCGGCCGGAGCAGTGGCAGCAGCAGTACCTTCTGCAGCCTCGCCTTCAGGTTTAACAGCACCTGCTGCTCCTTCTTCCTCCTCTTTCTGGACAACCCGCGATGTTGCAACAGTAAGAATCGTGGTAATCTTCGGGTCGATAAGTTCAATTTTATCAAATGAAAGATCACCTACCTTAACAGAATGGTGAATCTTGACATCAGTTATGTCAATCTGAAGGTTTTCAGGTATGTCTTTTGCAAAGCCTTTGACCTTCAGATGCCTTTTCTTGATCCTTAATTTACCTCCGGCTTTTACACCGACAGAATCACCAGTCACTTTTATCGGAAGGCTGGTAATGATAGGTTTATCATCAAAAATCTCAATAAAATCAGCATGTGTGATTTTGTCATTAACGGGATGGAACTGGATATCCTGAAGAACGACCTTGTATTTTTTCCCGTCAAGGTCAAGATTTACTATATGTGCATCGGGTGTATAAACTAGGTTTTTAAAGCTGTTTTCATGAACCTGAAAATGAACATTCTGTTCTTGTCCATAGATCACACATGGAACATTGCCTTCTTTCCTTGTTTTTTTTGAGCTTTTCTTTCCAAGCTCAGTTCTGTACGAACCTTTGATCTCAAGTGTCTTCATCTTGTTTAAGTTATTGTGCTACTCAGAGTTATCCCTTAAATAACTCCCCATTACACGTTCGACGTAAAAAACGGAGTGCAAATATATTACAAAGGAATCAGAATACAAAATTTGTACTTATTGACTCGTTGTGATTTACTGCCTGGATTGTGGTGGCAAAAATCTCGGCAATTGACAGAACTTTGATCTTTTCTGATTTATTTACGAAAGGAACCGAATCAGTAACAACGAGTTCGGTTATAGGTGATTCTTCTATTCTTTGAACTGCATTTCCAGAAAGTATCGGGTGTGTCGCAAAAGCCCTGATACTTGCAGCACCTTTCTCATGCATCTTCTGTGCAGCCAGGACAAGTGTTCCGGCGGTGTCGACCATATCATCAATGATTATAACATTTCTTCCTTCCACGTCACCAAGGACCGACATCTCCTCAATCACATTCGGCTTCTTCCGCAGTTTATAACACAATACCATTTCAGACTGCAGATGTCTGGAATATGCATTTGCCCTCTTCGAGCCACCCATGTCGGGAGCAGATACAGTAAGGTTGGAGAGTTTTAGCTTTTCAATGTATGGAGCGAAAATTGCCGACCCGTAAAGATGATCGACCGGGACGTTAAAAAAGCCCTGTATCTGGTCAGCGTGAAGGTCCATTGTTATAATCCTGTCAACTCCTGCGGTGCCAAGAAGATCAGATGATAATTTTGCACCTATTGACACTCTTGGCCTGTCTTTCCTGTCTTGCCGTGCAAACCCATAGTAAGGAATAACCGCTATAACCTTGTATGCTGAGGCTCTTTTTGCGGCGTCAATCATAAGAAGGAGTTCGAACAGGTTATCAGCGGGAGGATTTGTTGATTGAACGATAAAAACCATGTCGCCTCTTACTGATTCGTTAAAACAGGGCTGAAATTCACCATCGCTGAATTCAGTAACTGTACTTTTTCCGAGCTCCACTCCCAGTTTCTCTGCAATTCTTTGTGCGAGATGGCTTGAAGCCCTGCAGGAAAAAATCTTCATTGGTGCATTACCGTACATTATCCTGTGATTTTGCTGTTTTATAAAATGGAATACAGATTACAAAATTATAAATTCCAAAGGATATCAGACCGTGTTTGAAAAATTGTTAATAGTTTCCCCGATGAAACTCAGGATTTCTTCCCTTCCGGTCATTTTTACAACTGATGTTGCAAAGGAGGGAGGTAGTGATTCCCAAATTTTGAGCATCTCAAAGTCGTAAGTTCGTATCGATTTCTCAAGATCACCCGGGGAGAGCTTATCCGTTTTTGTAAATACCCTGGCAAACGGGACGTTGTTATGACCAAGGAACTCCATGAACATCAGATCTGATTTCTGCGGCCTATGTCTTGAATCGAGCAGCACAAAGAGACAAACCAGGTTCTCTCTTTTCAGTATGTATTCCTCAACCGATTTTACCCATTTCTCCCTCATCCTGACCGGAACCTTTGCAAATCCATAACCCGGGAGATCGACAAGATACCAGCTCCTGTTAATGAGAAAGTGGTTGATAGTCCTGGTTTTTCCGGGATTACCTGAGATTTTGGCAAGGTGTGAATTTCCTGTAATCAGGTTAATAAGAGATGATTTTCCGACATTTGAACGGCCAATAAATCCGAATTCAGGCATCACCGGATCGGGACAAAGTTTTATTGAAGGACTGCTCCGGATGAATGAAGCTGACTGGATGATCATAGTGAATATCCTTAATTAATATCCTTGTAAGGGAGGTCTATCTTTTTGTAGGTCAGATATCTGTTTCCAAAATCAGTTATAATGGCACCAATAATTCCTACGGAACCTGTTCCGGGGTTTCCTGATTTCTTAAGTTCAAGATAAGTTTTCCCCCTGATAGCCGGTAAAAGAACGCATTTTGTTGTATCAAAAACCCCGTTTGTGAATTCACCCCTGTAAAACCTGGCTTTCCGGGTTGTGTCAGAAAGAGTCAGATTAATCCTGATTTTTCCGGTTTTATTGTAATTATCATCTATCGTAAACTGAATTGAAGGATATTCCCCGATAAGCTTGCCATCCCTTTTATATTCTTCAAGAAATGGGGTTCTCACTCCTTTTATAAATTTAAGCCGGGCCTTTACCCGACCATTACGGTAATACTGAATCTGTGTACCATCAATTGTATCATGCTTAAATGGAGTTGAACGAAAGACCTGCCCCTCGAGGTAATACTTCTTTGCAGAATCTTCACGAAGTCCGTTCTCGTACCAGATCGTCTGATTCAGCTGTCCATCCTGATAATATGTCCTCATTTCACCCTGCATGACACCATTCTTAAAAGTAACTTCTTTTATCAGATAGTCATTGCTGTAGTATTTTGTGATTCCGGTATACCCTGTGTCGCTTACTGATAGGGTATCAGCTGCAGTATCTGATTCTGGTTTTGATGATCTTTGTCCGGAACATCCTGAAGCCAGAATCAGAATAAGAAACACCAAAATTGAATTGCTGATTGTTTTCATCGAGGGTTTTTCTGATTTCTATCTGAGTCCAATATTACTTATGTATGTTTCAAGTAGTGTTGCCTCCTGCTCCGGCACCAGCACAACATCGCTTATCATTGCCGGCAGAAGCACTGTTTCTCCTTTTGTGACGCTCTCTGACCCTGAATCCCAGCTGATCACAAACCTGCCTTCTGTACAAATGTACACAACAAAAGAGTCAATCAAATTATAGTCCCTGGCAATTTGTTCATTAATCTGAATAATGTTTGTATCGAAATATTTGCAGCTGACAAGATTTTCGGACCTGTTTTTATGATGTTCTTTTATTATTTTTGATCTGCCATACTGGTTGAAGTCAATGGCATCCAGTGCCAGATCGGTATGAAGCTGGCGGGATTTTCCGTTTTTATCCTTTCGTCCCCAGTCATATATCCGGTATGTAATATCGGAGGTCTGCTGAATTTCAGCAAGTACAATCCCGGCTCCGATTGCATGTATTCTTCCGGCAGGAGTAAAAAATGTATCTCCCGGCGCTGCACTTTCTGTATTTAAAAGGTCCCCTATTGAATTATTTTTAACAGCTTCGATATAAGTATTACGGGAAACCGGTCGTGAAAAGCCTGTAAATATCTTCGCGTTGTTTTCACTTCTAAGAATATGCCACATTTCTGTTTTCCCGTATGCCTGATGTCTTTCCTTTGCCAGTTCATCATCTGGATGAACCTGCACTGACAGATCATGCCTGGCCTCAATAAGTTTAATCAGCAATGGAAACTCATTTCCGAATTTTTCAAATACTGAATCGCCGGTAATATCTCCCATATAGACCTCGATAATCTCTTCTATGTTATTGCCGGCAAGGAATCCGTTACTTATCACCGAAAGGTTATCTGAAACTGCAGATAATTCCCAGCTTTCTCCGATATTTTTCAGATTTCCTGGTCTTTTTCCGTAAAAATCTGCAAGTGAACTCCCACCCCAGATCTTTTCCTTTAATATCGGTTCAAATTTTAAAGGATATAATTCTGACATTCAAAGATAATTATAGGTTAACAGTTTAATTTCAAGTGCTTGAGTGCCTAGAGTGCCTANAGTACTTAAAGTTATTTGGATTTCTGACTTAANGCACTCCAAACTTTAGCTCACTTTAGGCACTTCTTCAGGACAAAATATTATTTTTGACAATAATAAAAAAAATAAAAATAGTAATAAATGCTGATTGTAGGAATTGCAGGAGGAACAGGATCGGGTAAAACTACTGTTGTGAAGAGGGTAATGCAGAGGTTTCCCAATGATGAAGTCATTGTCATTCCTCAGGATGCATATTATAAGGATAACGGACATATTCCTCTCGAAGAGAGGCAGAAAATAAATTTTGATCATCCCGATTCACTTGAATTCAGTCTGCTTATCGAGCATCTTGAAAAGCTTAAACGAGGAGAGAGTATCGAAATGCCAATATATTCATATCTGACATGTCTCAGGTCGAAAGAGACAATAACAGTGAAACCCGCCAGGGTAGTGCTCGTTGAAGGAATCATGATCCTTGTTGACAGCAATCTGAGGAACATGCTGGATATTAAGGTTTTTGTGGATGCCGATGCTGACGATCGTCTTGGCAGGGTTATCCAGCGTGACATTGTTGAAAGAGGCCGTTCAGTCCTCATGGTCCTGAACAGGTATCACGACACTGTTAAACCATCTCATCTTCAGTTTATTGAGCCTTCAAAGCGATATGCCGATATCATTATTCCAGGAGGCGGTGAGAANCAGGTTGGTATCGAAGTACTGATTTCAATAATTGAAAAACACTTAAAGGAGGAACTATAATTATGTTACCTAATGTCAGACCTGAGGATATTTTATTCCTTGATATAGAAACAGTACCGTTGGCAGCTTCCTGCAAAATGCTTGATCAGGCATCGCAGGTTCTTTGGGATAAGAAATCAAAGCAATTCAGAAATGAGAGCCAGTCGGCTGAAGATGTATATGAAAGAGCAGGCATATATGCTGAATTCGGGAAGATAATCTGTATCTCTGTTGGGCTTATAAAAGAGAAGGAACCCTTTTNTTTCAGGCTAAAATCTTTTTTCGGTGATGATGAGAAAGTGCTCCTTGCCGAATTTTCGTCAATGCTGAACAAATTTTCAAAGAACAGGGAAGCCTTGCTTTGCGCACATAACGGAAAGGAATTCGACTATCCTTATATTGCACGCAGGATGATTATTAACAGGATGATCATACCGGATATACTTGATAATGCAGGCAGAAAACCATGGGAAGTTAAGCTGCTCGATACTCTGGATCTGTGGAAGTTTGGTGATTATAAAAGCTATACTTCACTGGATCTTCTTACCACAACCCTTAATATTCCTACACCTAAGGATGATATCGATGGGAGCATGGTTGCCGGGATATATTATAAAGAACATGATATCAGACGGATTGCAAGGTATTGTGAAAAGGATGTCCTGGCTGTTGCCAGGGTTCTAATGAGATTTATGAACCTTGCTGATATTGAGGAAGACAAAATAGAATCAGTTACACAATTCTGATCATTGGGAATCGAGGAACTTCAGCAGGCTTTTTTTGACCTCTTCCGGATTGTCTGAATGAACCCAGTGTCCCGATCGCGGAATAGTAGTAAACTCAGCAGCAGGGAAAATTCTCTTTATCTGTACATAATCTTTTTCGGGAAGATATTCCGAGAATTCACCTTTCAGGAAATATACAGGGAACCCTGTGACTCCTCTTAACTCCATATTGCCGGGTTCAATCCCTTCCATTATCCTGTGAAGGTTCTCCCTGAGGGCACGAGCATTTAGTTTCCAGGAGAACAAATTATCAGATTCCCTTTTCAGGTCTTTCATAATGAATCCCCTGGTTGCCTCAGAAACAATTCTTGTTTTAAGAAATGATTCAACTTCCTTACGTGATTTTATTCCGGAAAGATCGAGCGACAGAATTGAATCCAGTATTTCTGAATGCTGATTAAACGTCATTGAATTACTCCCTTCCTGTAACAATGGTGAAATATCAGCTACCAGTAAACCATAAAGTCTTTCCGGCCAGGTAAGGGCAAAATTCACTGCAGTTTTACCACCCATACTATGACCCGCAAGGAAGAATTTCTGAAGCTTCAGATCATTGACCAGTTCCAGCAGATCATCTGTCATCGATTTATAGTCATGGACAGGATTGTGAGGTGAATTCCCATGGTTTCTCTGGTCAGGGAGAAAAACCGTAAACCGGTCGCTTATGCTTTTTGCTATTGAAATCCAGTTATCCGAAGAGCCGTAAAGACCATGGAGTATAATCAATGGAGGTCCGGAACCGTATTTTCTATAAAAAAGTTTCATGGCAGTCTCAGTCTGCCAGTTGCCTTTTGTACATCTGGATCGAATTTTCAAGCCCGAGGTAGAGAGCATCTGCGATCAGAGCATGGCCGATTGAGACTTCGTCGACCCACGGTATGTTCTGATGGAAATATCTTAAATTATCCAGATTCAGGTCGTGACCTGCATTTATACCCAACCCTGCATCGCGTGCAATAATGGCTGCATTTACGAACGGTTCAACAGCCCTTGGGGCATCTGTGTTAAAAAGTGCGGCAAAAGGTTCAGTGTATAATTCAATTCTGTNGGTCCCGGTTAAAGGAGCATTTTCAATGTTGGAACGCTGGGTATCAATGAAAAGTGAGGTTCTGATTCCTGCTTTTTTAAAAGTTGAGATCACATCTGTCAGGAAAAGCCTGTATCTTATTATATCCCAGCCGGCATTTGATGTTATAGCATCATGAGCATCAGGAACAAGAGTAACCTGATCTGGTTTAACTGAAACTACAAGATCAATAAAACTGTCGGACGGATAACCCTCAATATTGAATTCAGTAGTTATAATCGGACGGATTTCAAGAACATCCCTGTACCTTATATGACGTTCATCAGGCCGCGGATGAACTGTAATTCCGTCGGCACCGAAAAGTTCACAGTTTATAGCTGCAGTTTTGACATTGGGGATATTACCGCCTCTTGCATTCCTTAGCGTGGCAATCTTATTGATGTTAACACTGAGCTTTGTCATAATAAAAAAGATGATTGTACGTATTGTTATGTGATGCAAAAATACAACAACTCTCTTTTTTTTTCTTATTTTAGGTGAAATTTAAACGGAGAGTCCTTTTTATGGTAGCTAAAGATTTGATATCTGAAGTGGTNCCTTCGCTGAAAACATCTGATTCAGGACAGACGGCGCTGAACTGGATGGAGATTTTCCGGATATCTCATCTGCCGATAGTGAATAACCTCGATTTTCTGGGGCTTATTTCGGATACAGATATATATGACATGAATCAGCCTGAAGAACCTATTGGCAATCATACGCTTACATTGTTAAAGCCTTTCGTTACAATTGACCAGCATCTCTTTGAAGTAATAGGCATAGCTTCACGGCTTAACCTCAGTGTTATACCCGTACTCGATGAAAAGTCACATTATAAGGGAGTCATTACCACGACTGACCTGGTTAGGTATCTCGCCGGTATTTCATCAATGGATCAACCGGGTGGGATAATTGTTCTGGAACTTATCGAAAGGGATTATTCGCTTTCTCAGATCGCACAGATAGTCGAGGGGAATAATGTCAAGGTATTAAGCATGTATGTTACATCACCACCCGATTCAACAAAGCTTGAGTTGACAATTAAAGTAAATACCAATGACCTGGTTTCAGTAATCAGAACCTTCGAACGGTATAACTATGAAGTTAAAACCTGGGTCACATCAGACGATTCAATGGANAAGTTCTACTCCGAACGGTTTGATCTTCTCATGAAATATATGAATATCTGACAGGTTATGCTGAAAACAGTAGTAATTTACAGCAAGGGAAGCAAGCCAAAAACTGCTGAAGGAGTCATCAGGCTNATCAGTGAATTCTGCAAAAGAGGCATTAAACTATACATCAATAAGGAATCTGCTGCTCTTTTATCATGTCCTGGCGGGGAGCTTATTGAAAATTTCAGTGAACTGAAAGATCTCCGGGAGACTCCTGATCTGGTACTTAGCGTTGGCGGCGATGGTACTTTTCTTGAAACCATGCTTAAAGTCAGAGGTTCAGGAATTCCGATAGCTGGCGTAAATACCGGAAGGATGGGATTTCTCGCAAATATTTCGGAGGAAGAGATTGGGCATTCAATAGATCTCTTATGCAGGGGTGAATATCTTGTCATTGAAAGATCGCTTATTGAAATAAAAAACCCCGGTGGCTTATTTGATTCAGGATCATCAACAGCTCTGAATGAAGTTACAATTCAGAAATCAGATCCCAGCATGATAACTATAAATGTTTTTGTGGATGGTGCTTATCTAAATACTTATTGGTGCGACGGATTGATTATTTCAACTGCNACCGGTTCAACAGCATATAACCTGAGTGTCGGTGGGCCGATANTATCGCCTGAAGATGAGAGTATTATAATATCACCAATTTCGCCTCATAATCTTACAATACGTCCGATTATCCTTTCAGGAGAGAGTAACCTCAGAATGACGGTTGAAGGCCGTACAGATGAGTATATTGCAACATGTGATTTCAGGTCAAGGAGACTGCCGTTCAGTGAGGAATTGTTTATTTCAAGATCACCGGGGAAATTAAAAACTGTAATGCTGAACGGAATGGATTTTTACAGTACACTGAGGAATAAGCTNATGTGGGGTGCTGACAGGAGAAACTAAATATGTTGTTCTAAACCATGCTGATTAATTTTAGATTATTATATTTGTATCTGCAATTTAATTCAAACTGAAATGAAACGATCACTTTTAGTCGTTATAATANTGTGTTTTGCAGTTCAGTTATCCGATGCGCAGCTCTGGAAATTGAGACGGTGGGAAGCTCAATTTGGTATAGGCCCATCGTTCGCATTCCCTGATATTGGCGGCTATACCCAGGGTGATAATATTCTTGGATTTAAGGATTTAAGCTACAGACAGACAAGATTTGACTTAAACGGAAGCCTGAGATACCGTCTGGGACGAACAGCAAACATGAAATTAAGCTTCACTTATGCGATGCTTCATGCAACTGATGTAAGAGGGTCCAACGAGNGGAGGGAATATGAATCAGTGACAAGCTTGTTTGAACCCGCAGTGATTTTTGAGTATTATTTTGTTAAAAATAAGTATGAAAGCAGTTATCTTTTTCTGAAAGGTAAAGGTCTGTGGGCACTTCTCTCTTCACTCGACTTCTATGCTTTTACAGGACTTGGAGGAGCTTCTTTCTCAGTCAGTCCGAACGATGCCCTGGTTCAAAGAGGCATTACTGAACCCGGAAGCACAGAAAATAAAGGGTTTTCACTTGTTGTCCCAGGAGGTATCGGAGCAACATTAATATACAATCCAAATATTAATTTCGGTGTTGAATTTGGCGGCCGCTGGGCCAATACAGATTTTATCGACGGTTTCAATCCCGATATTCCAGCCAACAAGGCCAACGACAAGTACTATTTCNTAAACTTTACCGTTACATATAAACTGAAAACAACTGCCAAAGGTTGGCCATCTTTAAGGTAACAGGCTGGAAAAGTTTGGATGAAAAAAATAACGGGAATTCTTCTTTTAATTCTGTTGTCATTATCAGTTTCCGGACAGAGAAGTGCTGATTATGGTATCTATGGCGGTGCTACATCATATCTTGGTGATATAAATACAAGCCGGTTGTTCTATCGTCCGCTGCCGGCTGGCGGTCTTTTCTATCGGTATAATCTGAATCCGAGACAATCAATCAGGGCAAATCTGTTAATAGGCGGCCTGCAGGCTAATGATCTTGATTTCAATAATAATTTCCAGCAAACACGTAATTCATCTTTTTCGGGTCCGGTTTTTGAGGGAGCTGTACAATTTGAATTCAATTTTCTTCCATATTCAACCCAGGGTAAAAGATGGAACTATACTCCCTATATAGCAACTGGTGTTGGGGCTGCATATTTGAATACAGGTTCCAGTACTACCCTTCCAAACGACAAACCCTTACAACCAATCATACCTATTTCGCTTGGTTTTAAGGTAAATATCTATAAAAACCTGGGAATTGAAGCGGAATATGGTTTTCGTAAGACTTTTTATGATAAATTTGACGGCTTAAAAGATAATGTCGATCCGCACCATGAAGCATGGCTGCACAACAACGACTGGTATTCATTTGCAGGTATAGCTTTTACCTGGAAGATTTACAACAAACTGGTGGGTTGTCCGGCCTTCAAAGATGTGGACGAATCAAGAAGACGCTGAAAAATGTCCTTAGTAAAACAGATCGATACTGCCCGGCTCCCGTCACACATAGCGATAATTATGGATGGCAACGGAAGATGGGCCAGGCAGAGAGGTATGGACAGGATNTTCGGCCACCAGCAGGGGGTCAGGGCACTAAGAGAAGTAATTGAGGCATCTGCTGAATTAAAAATCAGATTTCTTACCGTTTATGCTTTTTCAACCGAAAACTGGGGAAGACCAGATGAGGAGGTTTCTGCATTGATGGGGATTATGGTTCAGTCGCTCAATAAGGAGACTGATACGTTAGTGAAAAACAATATCAGGCTGACTGCAATCGGCGATACGGAACGGCTCGCATCCGACGTAAAGGAAAGACTGATGGAAACGATCAATGTAACATCAGGTGCAACAGGGTTAAACCTGATTGTAGCCATGAGCTACAGCTCGAGATGGGAAATAACAGAGGCTGCAAAGCGNCTCTCGGCGGAGCTTGCCGGCCGATCAGTTAATCCGGACTCAGTTAATGAATTCAATTTTGAAAAGTACCTGACAACACATGGAGTCCCTGATCCTGAATTAATGATAAGGACAAGNGGAGAGANGAGGATCAGTAACTTCCTGCTTTGGCAGCTTGCNTATACCGAATTNTATTTTACNGAAATACTTTGGCCCGATTTTAGTAAGGAGGAACTTTACAAGGCTATAATTGACTTCCAGAAGAGAGAAAGAAGATTTGGAAAGACTAGTGAACAACTTTTGGACAAATGATGATATGATGGCAATTGAAAGACTAAAACGATTTTTTCTGGCATTAGCCCTGATTTTAATAAACGTTACATTGTTTTCGCAGGAGAAGGCAGGAATTATTGACTACTCAAATACAGATGATTATGTAATCGGAGGGGTCTCGGTTTCGGGTGTCAGATTTCTTGATACAAATGCACTGATNGGAATATCCGGACTCAGGGCCAACCAGGAAGTTACAATACCCGGAGATGCCATAACGAATGCCGTGAAAAAATTATGGCAGCAAGGCCTTTTCTCCGATGTCAGAATAAATATTATTAAAACTGTTTCCGATACTGTCTATCTGGATATTGCCCTTCAGGAGAGGCCAAGAATATCATCAGTCAGGTATAACGGTTTAAAAAAATCCGAGGAAACTGATCTTGCGGAAAAGATAAACATGCCGGTAGGATCACAGCTTACTTCATACCAGTTAAACAATACGAGAAAGATCATAACTGATCATTTTGTCGAGAAAGGTTATCTTAATACAACAGTTGAATTTATTCAGAAAGATGATCCGGACAGGCCTAATAACATAATACTCACTGTTGATGTCAATAAAAAGGAAAAGGTTAAGATAGAAGAATTAGCATTTGTCGGAAATGAAAACTTCAGTACCAAACAGCTCCGGCATAAAATGAAAAATACGAAGAAAAAGAACCTTAACTTTTTCAAATCTTCCAAGTTCATTTCGGAAAAATATGATGAGGATAAGGAGAAACTTTACAAATTGTATAATGATAACGGCTACAAGGATTTCAAGATAATTGGTGATTCCCTTTATCCGGTCTCTGAGGACAGAGTGGGACTGTTGATAAAGGTTGACGAAGGGAAACAGTACTTTTTAAGAAATATAACTTGGGTCGGGAACAGCGTCTACAGAAAAGAAGATCTTGAGAGGATACTCAATATCCAAAAAGGCTCTGTTTATAACCAGTCGAATCTGGAAGACAGGCTTAATGGAGCATCAGGTGCTCAGGATGCCGTAAGCAATGTATATCAGGATAATGGTTATCTTTTTTCACGGCTGACCCCTATAGAATCAAAGATCGAGAATGATTCAGTCGATCTGGAAGTCAGGATATTCGAGGGCGACCAGGCATACCTTAATAATATTATTATTTCGGGAAATACAAGAACAAATGAACATATAGCCCGGCGCGAACTATTCACGCTTCCAGGTGATCTTTTCAGCAAGAGCAAGATAATGAGGTCGATCCGCCAGTTGGGTGTTATCGGGCATTTTGACCCTGAGAAAATAGCTCCAAATGTGGTACCAGATCCCACAAACGGAACNGTGGACCTTCTCTATAAGCTTGAGGAAAGGGCAAATGACCAGTTTGAGATTTCAGGAGGATGGGGAGCAGGAATGCTTGTAGGATCAGTTGGGGTCCGTTTTAATAATTTCGCCATGCGAAATTTCTTTAATCTGAAGGAGTGGAGACCATACCCCTCCGGCGACGGTCAATCGCTGAGTATAAGGGCTCAGTCTAACGGACGTCTGTATCAGTCCTATAATATATCATTTATGGAACCCTGGCTTGGAGGAAATAAACCCAATTCCTTTTCAGTATCCTTTTACAGATCATTAATGACCAACGGCAGGAAAAAGAGTAGCAGCAACTACCAGTCAATGTTAACTAACGGAGCCTCCATCGGACTTGGAAAAAGACTGGAATGGCCCGATGACTTCTTTTCGATTTATGGTGAGATAAACTATCAGAGATACAATCTTAACGATTTCACCTACTATCATTTCCTCTTCTCTGACGGAACATCCAACATGTTGACGTTCACCACAAGGCTTTCAAGGTATTCAACAGGTCCCAACCTGATTTATCCGACTAACGGATCAACTTTCACGCTGTCGCTGCAGGCAACACCTCCATATTCACTTATCAGTGGGGTAAACATGGTGGGGGCCACTGACCAGGAGAAATACAAATGGATAGAGTTTCACAAATGGGTTTTCAAAGCGGACTATTTCTATCCTGTCACAATGAATGAGAAGCTGGTTCTTAACGCCCGATTTGCATTCGGCTACCTTGGACATTATAACAAGGCAATCGGGCCTTCACCGTTTGAGAATTTTTATCTGGGGGGAAGCGGTATGACCGGATATAGCCTTTACGGCCGCGAAATAATTGCCCTGAGAGGATATACCGATGGATCAGTAACCCCCACAGATCCAAAGTCAGGATCGCCGACAGGTAATGTGTACTCTAAATTCACTCTTGAATTAAGATACCCTGTTTCACTAAATCAGCAGGCTACAATATACGGTCTTGCTTTTCTTGAGGCCGGAAAAGCCTGGAATAAATTGAATCAGTATAGTCCGTTCAGAATGAATCGTGCCGCAGGTATCGGAGTCAGGGCTAACCTGCCAATGTTCGGTCTGCTCGGTGTTGACTGGGGTTACGGGTTTGATCCGGTCGACGATCCTGTTGCATTCCCTGACGCTAACAAAGGACAATTTAGTTTCACTATAGGTCAGCAGTTTTAATATTTAAATTTAAAATCAATTTTATGAAAAGAATAGGCGTACTATTAATTTTAGCAGTTTTGACAACGGCTTTTGCCGCAGCTCAGAAATATGCATTTGTCGATTCTGAATATATAAGGAAGAATATTCCTGCTTTTACCAAAGCCCAGGAACAGCTTGATAATATCTCGAAACAATGGGAAAAAGAGGTTGCCGANGGGTATGCAGTAGTTGAACAGATGTACAAATCATATCAGAATGATGTGGTCCTTCTTTCGCAGGATATGAAAACAAAAAGGGAAGAAGCAATTGTAGCCAAGGAGAAGGAGATGAAAGACCTTCAGAACAAATACTTCGGTGTTGAAGGTGAACTTTTCAAGAAAAGAGAAGAACTGGTGAAACCGATCCAGGACGAGATACTGAAAGCAATTAAGACTATCGCTGCAGAAGGAAGCTATGCAGTAATATTTGACTCAGCTGCCGGCGGCAATATCTTATTCGCCAATCCTAAATATGACATCAGCGATCAGGTACTTGAAAAATTAGGTTATAAAAATTAATTAATTATTTTTGCATCATTATTATAAACATTAAAAGGAATGAAAAAATTTATTGGAATTTCTGTGCTTGTTATTATGGTTATATTCGTGGAGCAGAATGCTTTAGCACAGAATTTAAAATTCGGACACATTAACCGTACAGAACTTATACAGGCAATGCCTGATTTTGATTCCGCAAGGGTTAAACTTGAAAAAATGAACACTGAACTTACAAATACAGCGGAATTGTTACAGGTTGAATTGAATAATAAATATGAAACCTATCTCAAGGAGAGCAAAAACCTTACAGATCTTGTCAAACAAACAAAAGAACAGGAACTTCAGGATGCACAGAAAAGGCTGACCGATTTCCAGTCAAATGCCCAGACTCAGCTTCAGGAAATGCAGGTAAAACTTTTTACCCCAGTCACCGAAAAGGCTGACAAAGCGATAAGGGATGTAGGTAAAGAAAACGGATATATTTATATTTTTGATCTCTCACAGAATCAGGTGATTTATTTTGATGAGACTAAAAGCACAAATGTCATGCAACTCGTTAAAAATAAACTTGGTTTAAAATAGTTTAAGTAAAAATACCTAAGACCATCCGCCAGGTGGCGGATGGTCTTTTTTTTAATAATCAATTAATTGAAAGAAAAGCCAATTGGAATTTTCGATTCAGGTGTCGGGGGACTGACAGTTGCACACGCAATAAAACAAATCCTTCCCGGTGAAAGCCTTGTTTATTTTGGTGATACAGCCCACCTTCCATATGGCGATAAATCGGCCGAAGCGATCAGGTATTATTCAGGAAAAATAACCGAATTCCTTCTCGATCACAACTCAAAGGTTGTCCTGGTTGCATGCAACTCAGCTTCAGCATCCGCTTTTGACACCTTAAAAAACGAATTTGAGGGAAGAGCAATTCTGATCGATGTAATTGACCCGGTAGTAGATTACCTGAGCACAAGGAACTTCAAAAAAATAGGTGTAATAGGAACCAAAAGGACAATCAGTTCAGGAACCTACGACAAGAAACTCAAGGAAAAAGCTCCGGCGACAAGTGTTGTTTCCATGGCAACACCTTTACTTGTGCCAATGATCGAAGAGGGGTTTATCTTTGATGATATAAGCAATGCAATAATTCGCACCTATTTATCAAACGAGACTCTATCTGGAATTGAAGCCCTTATCCTTGGATGTACTCACTATCCGATAATAAGAAACCAGATCAGCAAATTCTTTAATTTCAATGTTGAAGTCGTGGATTCTGCAAGAATTGTCTCCATGATCCTCAGGGAGACACTTGAAAAGAATAACCTTTTGTGCGACTCCGGAAAGGTACAGGACCAGTTTTTTATTTCTGATTATACTTCCTATTTTGAGAAAATTGCCAGGATGTTTTTTGAAGGAGAAATAAACCTGAAAAAGGCTGATATCTGGAGCTAGATGAATGCACTTCATCCCCCACACACTTCCGCATAGGCAGTGTCGGTGTGGATGACTGGTGATATATGATCAATATCATTCGTAAATATCAATAATTAAATGATTTTTCGATTGCTAATTAATTTACTTTTGTTCTGATCAGACAGAAAAAGCAAAAGAATCTCACTTTTTATACTTAACAATGTATCATGGGTAAAAAATCAAAAGTCATTGAAAGAGAAGAGGTAGTCATAAGGTTTTCGGGAGACTCGGGGGATGGGATGCAGCTTACGGGGACTCTGTTCTCCGATACGGCTGCTTTATACGGAAATGATATTTCAACATTCCCTGATTACCCTGCTGAGATCAGGGCTCCTCAGGGTACTGTGGGGGGAGTCTCCGGATTTCAGGTTCACCTGGGACATTCGGAAATCAATACTCCGGGTGATTATGCTGATGTGCTGGTTGCCATGAACCCGGCAGCGATAAAAGCCAACGCAAGATTTACAAAACCAGGAGGTACAATTATTTTTGATAAAGATAATTTCACTGAAAAGAATATTGAAAAAGCAGGATACATTAAAGATCCTATTGATGAGGAGAAGCTCGATAACTACAATATTATAGCAACTCCAATCTCAACACTTGTCAAAGAAGCCCTTAAGGATCTCGGCCTGGATCCAAAAACCGTTCTCAGAACGAAAAACATGTTTGCTCTTGGAATGGTCTACTGGCTTTTTGATCGCAAACTAAAATATACCGAACAGTTTTTTGATAAAAAATTCAGTAAAAAACCTGAAATAGCTGAGGCAAATAAAATCGTCCTACGTGCAGGATATTATTACGCGGAGACAATTGAAGCTCTGACACCTGTAATAAAGGTTAGTCCTGCTCCTATTGCAAAAGGCAGCTACAGAAATATCTCAGGAAATTCAGCAACTGCCTGGGGGTTGATGGCTGCTGCAGAAAAAGCAGGATTGAAGCTTTTTATTGGATCCTATCCGATTACTCCTGCAACCGGGATTCTCGAAGAGCTTTCAGCACGTAAAGATCTGGGCGTTAAAAGTTTTCAGGCCGAAGATGAAATTGCAGGTATATGTTCAGCCCTTGGTGCTAGTTTTGCCGGTAACCTCGCCGTTACATCAACGTCAGGTCCGGGACTGGCTTTAAAATCTGAAGCAATAGGACTTGCCGTGATGACTGAGTTACCTATAGTAATTGTTGATGTCCAGCGCGGTGGACCCTCCACCGGTCTTCCGACAAAAACAGAACAGTCCGATCTTATGCAGGCCCTTTATGGAAGGAATGGGGAATGCCCCGCTGTCGTTATAGCTTCGAGTACACCCTCTGATTGCTTTAACTTTGCATTTGAGGCAGCAAGAATAGCTGTTGAACATATGACTCCGGTTATACTCATGACCGACAGTTACCTTGCCAATGGCAGCGAACCATGGAGAATTCCGGCTATGAGCGACCTTCCGGAAATTGTTCCTCAGTATGCCGATAAAAATGAATTACCATTCCTGCCATATAAACGTGACAAGGAAAAATTATCCCGAAAATGGGCTATACCCGGTACACCGGGATTGGAACACCGGATAGGCGGACTTGAAAAGTCGGTTAAAGGTACTGTTTCGTATGTGCCCGAAAATCATGAACTTATGGTANGCCTGCGAGCTGAGAAAGTCGAAAAGGTTGCCAATGAGATCCCTGATCTGACTGTTTTTGGTCCTGAATCAAATGACCTTCTTATTGTCGGATGGGGAGGTTCTTACGGATATCTTATTACAGCTGCACGAGAGCTGCAACAGGAGGGATATAATGTAAGCCTTGTAAATTTTAACTATATCAACCCTCTGCCAAAGAATACGGGTGAAACCTTCGCGAGTTTCAGAAAAATAGTGGTCTGTGAACTTAATTCAGGTCAGTTTGCAAATTACCTGCGGATGAAACATCAGGAATTCAGGTATGAACAGATTAACAAGATCCAGGGTTTACCCTTCACTGTCAGGGAAATAAAAGAACAATGCATTAAAATACTGGAGGAAAAATAATATGGAAGTATCTCAGGTAAATCAGACAAGTCCCAAGGATTTTAAAAGCGATCAGGAAGTCCGCTGGTGCCCGGGATGCGGCGACCATGCAGTGCTTAGCTCAGTACAGAGGGCTCTCGCCGAGCTGGGAGTGCCAAAAGAGAAAGTCGCGTTTGTTTCAGGTATCGGCTGTTCGTCAAGGTTCCCATACTATATGAATACATATGGATTTCATGGTATCCATGGACGAGCGTCNGCAATCGCAAGCGGTGTGAAAATAGCAAATCCTGAACTCTCGGTATGGCAAATAACGGGAGACGGAGATGCTCTTGCAATCGGAGGTAATCATTTCATTCATGTAGTTCGGAGAAATATAGATATTAATCTGATCCTCTTTAATAATGAGATTTATGGACTGACGAAAGGTCAGTACTCACCTACATCCGAGAGAGGGCTGATCACAAAAACCTCCCCATATGGAACTGTCGAGGAACCTTTTTCGGTAGGTGAACTTGTCATTGGAGCAAAAGGTAAATTCTTTGCAAGAACACTCGATTCGAATGTTTCACTTTCAACACAGATTTACACAGATGCTGCAAAACATAAGGGTACCTCTGTTGTGGAAGTTTTGCAGAACTGTGTGATTTTCAATGATGGAATTCACGATACAACAACAGGAAAAGAGGTCAGGGATGACAGGACAATAATCCTTAAGCATGGTGAACCGATGCTTTTTGGAAAAGGGCATGACAAAGGTCTCATTCTTGACGGTCTGAAACTCAGAGTGGTAAGCCTNGGCACAAATGGTGTCACCGAGAAAAATATCCTTGTTCACGATGCTGCTGAACCAAACCCTGGTATCCAGTACATGCTTGCAAATATGCGATATCCTGAATATCCGGTGGCACTGGGAGTTATAAGAGCAGTTCCGGGTCCTGCTTATGAAAATGATCTCGAAAATCAGATTGCTGAAGTCGGGAAAATATCAAAAATAAAGAATATGGATGATCTGCTGAACAGCGGATCCGTCTGGAAAGTTGATTAGGTTAATGCAAAATGGATGCCAAGGCCAATATAAGTCCGGAATACAGCCGGTTAGTACATGAACAACGGGAAAGATTAAAGGAGCTTGGCTGCATAAATCAGACTACATATATCCTTAAGGAGGGGAAACCTATCGAGGAAACGCTGCAGCAGATAGCGCTTCTTCTGCCTGCTGCATGGCAATACCCTGAGTATACTGTTTCCAGAATATCCTTCATGAAAAAAGATTTCGAATCACTTGAATTCCGGGAGACAAACTGGAAAATGGTTCAGGAATTCAGTACCATCGATGAAGAGACCGGAACTATTGAAATATACTATACAAAGGAGTTCAGGGAAGAACAGGAGGGGCCTTTCCTGAAGGAAGAAAGAGATCTTATCCAGAATATAGCCAGCCTGATCACAGGTTATATCAACAGCTATAAAGCCAGGGATATCATCCGGACAGCAAATACTCCAAAAAAGGAAGAAGAGGAAGATCTTTCAAATATTCCCAGCAAGAAGCTCCTCCAGAGATTTCTTGACCGACACAATGCAGAAAGGGATGTATTCCATGATCTTCAGCCATTCAAAGTAAAAGAGATACTGCTTGTTGCAAACTTATATGATGCCTATTCGATTGAAGGCGAGGGCCGGTTTGCTGACCATATACTTGGGGAATATTACCAGATGAGTCTTACCTCCATACCAAGGGTAACCGGAGTATCAAGCGAAGAAGAGGCATTCAAAAGGCTTAAAGCCAGGCATTACGATATGGTCATTATCATGATCGGAGTGGATAAGGAAAGCCCTATGGAGATGTGCAGGAAAATTAAGGACAAATATCCCTACCTGCCAACCTACCTTCTCCTGAATAATCCTTCGGATATGGATTACGTAAAAAGACAGAAGGACAAAAACGTACCATTTGACAATTATTTTGTCTGGACCGGTGAGTCAAAGGTCTTTTTTGCTATGGTGTCGCAGCTTGAAGACAGGGTAAATGTAGAAAATGATACCCAGAAGGGACTGACCGGTGTTATCCTGCTGGTCGAGGATTCAGCTGATTATTATTCGAGTTACCTTCCTATGCTGTACAATCTTGTCATGGACCAGACAAGGAACCTTATTCAGGATGTTTCAACGGATGAGTTATATAAGGTTTTGAAACTCAGGGCCAGACCAAAAATACTTCTTGCCTCTGACTGGGAAAGTGCTATTGTTATTTTTAATAATTACCGNAACAACCTTTTATGCGTGATTTCGGATATGGCTTTCCCGAAGAACGGAATCATGAATGAAAAAGCCGGATTTGAACTGATACAATATATAAAAACACACCTGCCGAATCTTCCCACTGTTCTGCAGTCGTCCGATCCTGAAAATGCAAGATTTGCTTTTAATCTGAAATCAAATTTCATAAACAAGAATTCTGAAAGCCTTCTTCAGGATCTTAAATCATTTATAAATTATTACCTGGGCTTTGGTCATTTCGTGTACAGGGACAATAGCGGAAGACAGATTGCAGTCGCCAAATCAATGAAGGAGTTTGAGGCTTACCTTCAGACTGTACCTGAAGATTCTCTTGCCTATCATGCCATGAAAAACCATTTCTCCCTATGGCTGATGGCAAGAGGAGAGGTGAAGATCGCAAAACTGATAAATCCTATTAAAGTAACTGATTTTAAAAGCCTGAAGGAACTCAGGGAGTTCCTTCTGGATATAATCAGGAAAAGAAGGCAGGAGTTACATAAAGGCAGGGTAATAAATTTTGAAGAGTCTGCAGTTATTGATGAAACTAACGTTGTCAGTCTTTCTTCCGGATCACTGGGAGGTAAAGGAAGAGGACTCGCATTTATTAACACACTGATCTATAGTTTTGAACTTGGCAAACTGATTTCCGGGATTAATATCAAAACCCCTGTAACCGCAATTGTCGGGACAGATGAGTTTGATCTTTTCATGGATCGGAACCATCTATGGAGCATGGTCAAGGAAGAAAAAGACTTTGATCTGATCCAGAAAGCCTTTATGGAAGGCAGCCTGAGCTATACGTTTGAAAAGAAAATCAGGATCTTCCTGAAGAAGATTGCAAAACCTCTTGCTGTCAGATCATCCAGCCTGTTCGAGGATTCAATGAGTCAGCCGTTCTCCGGGATTTTCGGAACATATCTTCTGCCGAATAACAATCCTGATCCGGAGATAAGGTTTAAGCAGCTTTCTGATGCCATCAAACTGGTATTTGCTTCCATTTATTCAAAAAATTCCCGTGCATATTTTGAAGCTATCAATTATAAGATTGAGCTTGAGAAAATGGCAGTTGTGATTCAGGAAGTTGTCGGAAACATGTATGATGATGCTTTCTATCCTCATATAAGCGGGTCAGCCCAGTCATTCAACTTCTACCCTGTATCCCACATGAAACCGAAAGACGGATTTGCTGTCGCTGCCCTGGGTTTGGGTCAGTATGTTATGGAGGGTAACCTGGCACACAGGTTTTCACCGGTATATCCTTCACTTGAAATCATATCACAGAAGGACCAGTACAAAAACTCTCAGGTTAGGTTTTATGCTGTCGATATGTCAATAAAAGATCTGAACCTTCTGGATGGAGAAAATGCTGGACTTAAAATGCTTGATATAAGTGATGCTGAAAAGCATGGTACCCTGAATCATATAGCATCAGTATTGAATCCTGATAATGATACAATCAGTCCTGGTCTTGAATCGCCCGGTCCCAGAGTCATTAATTTTGCAGATATCCTGAAATACAATTTTGTGCCCCTGGCTCCGACCCTCAAAACGGTGCTTGATGTAGTTACAGAAGCATGCGGCACCCCGGTAGAATTAGAATTTGCAGTTGACCTTAACAGGGACGAATCGGGGAATGCTTCATTTTATCTTCTTCAGATTAAGCCTCTTCTTGGTACCGGAGCTGGTTATAACATTGATAAGGAAACTATTAATGAGAACGATCTGATTCTCCTTACAAGGAAGAGCATGGGCAACGGGTTGATAGACAGAATTACAGACATTATATTCATTGAGCCTGAAAAATTTGACAATAAACTGACCCTTGAAATGGCTGATGAAATTGCAGCAACAAATGAAAAAATGGTTAAAGAAAACAGGAAATATATTCTTATCGGACCTGGCAGATGGGGAAGCCGTGATAAATTTCTTGGAATACCTGTTACCTGGCCCCAGATATCATTTGCAAAAGTAATCGTAGAGGTCTCTCTTCCTGATTTCCACCCTGATGCTTCGCTTGGCTCCCATTTCTTTCATAATGTAACATCGATGAATGTGGGTTATTTTTCGGTTAACCAGGATTCAGATCAGGACATGGTAAACTGGGAAATGATAAGGAACCAGCAGATGATAGGAAAAGGAGAGTTTTTAAGGCATGCCAGGTTCGATAAACCGTTGGTGGTACGGATGGATGGTAAAAAAGGAATTGCCGTGATATCAATGAATAAATAAATATTTGTGACCTATGACGATCATCGAAGGTATTCTTGATCTGCAGAAATACGATTTCACTGATACATCATTTGACCTTCTGATGCAGAAACGAATTCATCGTGTCCTGATAATTTGCAGTAATTATGACAATTACATGCTCGAGGAGGACGGAAGAATTGATGAACAGATTTTTAATGAATATGTCTCGCTTAACCTGCGTTATCCCCCGACATTTGTCCAGACCGATAATGCTGAGGATGCATTTAAGATATTGCAGAAGGGGAATGTCGACCTGGTAATCTCAATGCTGAGCCTCAGGGGTTCTGATGTGTTTGCCCTGGCTAAGATTATCAAAGCGCAATACGGACATATCCCGATAGTCGTTCTCACCTACTTCTCGAGAGAAGTCTCACTTCGTCTTGAAGGAGAGGATCTCAGCGCAATAGATTATGTTTTCTGCTGGCTTGGCGATGCTTCATTGATCCTGGCTATCATCAAGCTGATTGAAGACAAAATGAATGCCGATTATGACATTGAAAACATAGGAGTTCAGGCAATTATCCTCGTTGAAAATTCGATAAGGTATATTTCGTCATACCTTCCAAATATCTACAGAATAGTCCTTTTACAATCGATCGATTTTCAGCGGGAAGCACTAAACGAACATCAGCGGATGCTTAAAATGCGGGGAAGACCCAAGATCCTTCTTGCAAATAACTATAATGATGCCCTGGATCTCTATAAAAAGTATAAATACAATGTACTTGGAGTAATTTCAGATATAAGCTACAGGAAGGATAATGTAAATGATGAAAATGCCGGTATCGAATTGTGCAAAGCGGTTATGGCTGATGATGACAAGGTTCCTTTCCTTTTGCAGTCCTCAAGCCAGGTGCATAAGAAAATAGCTGAAGAACTTGGTGCAGGTTTCATAAACAAGTATTCCAAATCTCTGTCACTTGAACTCCGGAACTTTATTATTCAGAACCTCGCCTTCGGGCCATTTATTTTCAAAAATCCCGATACGATGGAGCCCATTGCAATTGCAACCGATCTTCAGAGTTTGCAGCAGAAGCTCCTTACAATTCCTGATAAAACACTTGAGTTCCACGCAACCAGGAACCATTTTTCCAAATGGCTGAATGCAAGAGCTCTGTTTCCAGTTGCTCAGATGTTCAAATACATCCGGAAGGAAGATTTTGAGACGATGGATGAGATGAGACGATTCCTGTATATTGCTATTTCAAGCTTCAGACTTGGAAAAGGCAGAGGTGTCATCGCCAAATTTGACAAGACAAGTTATGATGAATACCAGGTATTCTCAAGGATAGGGGAAGCNTCAATCGGAGGCAAGGCTCGGGGGCTGGCATTCATAAACAGGATAATTAAAACCCATAAACTCTTTAATAAGTTTCCTGATGTTCTGATAACAATACCCCGGACAGTGGTTCTGAGCACCGATATCTTTGATGAGTTCATGGATCATAATAATCTTTATACGGTAGCTCTTTCTGATCTTCCGGATGAAGAAATACTCAGCAGATTCCTGAGTGCAGAGCTTCCGGGAAGGGTTTACCAGGATTTCTATGCGTTTCTTACAGTTTCAAGGAACCATCCTATCGCCGTAAGATCATCAAGTAAACTGGAAGATTCACATTATCAGCCGTTTGCCGGNATTTACTCGACCTATATGATTCCCAGGCACACTGATAATAAGGTGATGGTGAAAATGATTTCGGATGCAATTAAAGAAGTATATGCTTCAGTTTATTACAAGGGCAGCAAGGCATATATGACAGCTACTTCCAATGTTATTGATGAAGAGAAAATGGGTATTATTCTTCAGGAAGTATGCGGAAACAGGCATGGAGATATTTTCTACCCGACTTTATCGGGCGTTGCGCAATCGATAAATTATTATCCTATCGGGTCAGAAAAAGCTGAAGATGGAATAGCGAATATAGCTTTTGGACTTGGAAAACTTATTGTAGAAGGTGGATTGTCGCTCAGGTTTTCACCCAGGCATCACAAAAAAATCCTTCAGCTTTCNTCAATTGAAACGGCGCTCAGGGATACACAGAAAGAGTTTCGCGCCCTTGATCTTAATATCGACAGTTTCGTCCCTTCAACCGATGATGGGGTNAATATTCTGAAAATCGGTATAAATGATATCAACAATGAAGCAGCAATGAAATACGTTGCTTCAACATTTGATTACAACAATAATATTCTCCGCGACGGAACAAATCATCCCGGAAAAAGGATTATAACATTTGCCAACATACTTCAGCACAAATTATTTCCCCTCGCCGATATACTGAATACATTGCTCGATCTTGGACAATATGAAATGAACAATCCCATTGAAATCGAGTTTGCTGCAAACCTTGAGACGCCTCCGGGAGCCCCTAAGATCTTCAATTTTCTGCAGATCCGGCCTATTGTTCACACAGATGAGACATCGGTAATAAACCTGACAAATATCAAACCTGAACAGACCATAATTATTTCTGAATCAGCTTTGGGCAACGGATTCTTCAAAGGAATCTGCGATATTGTTTATGTGAAACCAGATTCATTTAATCCTGCCAAAAACAAGGATATTGCACTTGATATCGAGCGGATCAACCGGGAATTTGTTAAGCAGGGCACAGGTTATGTACTTATTGGCCCGGGCAGATGGGGTTCAACGGACCATTGGCTTGGAATTCCTGTGCGATGGCCTCAGATATCGGCAGCAAGGATTATTATTGAATCAGGTCTTAAAACATACAGGATAGATCCAAGCCAGGGTACTCACTTCTTTCAGAATCTGACATCCTTCCGGATCGGATACTTTACGATAAACCCTTACATCAGGGAAGGAGCGTATGATGTGGAATATCTCGACAAAATAGATGCCTTATACGAAGACGAGCACCTCCGGCATATCAGATTCATAAAACCCCTGGAGATCATGGTCGACGGGAAGAGTCACAAGGGTGTTATTATGAAACCAGTTAAAAATGACTAGAGTGCCTAGAGTTTTAAGTTAAAAGATTTGACAGACTAATTGCATAATATCAAAGAATTATCATGGAGACGGCAGCTACAAAATATATTGGAGATTTAAGAACTGAGATGATCCATCTCAGATCAGGAAGTGTCATTACAACCGATGCACCTGTAGATAACAAAGGCAAAGGGGAATATTTTTCCCCCACCGACCTGGTGGCATCTGCACTTGGAAGCTGCATCTTTACGATAATGGGTATTGCTGCAAGAGAACACGGATTCTCAATCGATGGAACTTCATGCAGGATCACTAAAATTATGACGGAAAAGCCGAGAAAAATAGGCGAGATTAGGATAGATTTTGATTTTACCGGGAATGAATACACTGACAAACAGAAAAAAATACTTGAGTATTGTGTAAAATCCTGCCCGATTGCCCTGTCACTGAATGAATCGGTATATCAGAATGTGAAACTGATATTCTGAACAATTCATTCACTCATTCATTCATGATAAAGCTGAACCAGTAACTGTTTCCCTGCTTATCTTCTTTATCAGACCCTGGAGTACTTTCCCTGGTCCCACCTCTGTAAATGATTCCGCTCCGTCAGAAATCATATTCTTAATGGTCTGGGTCCATCTTACCGGTGATGTAAGCTGAGAAATAAGGTTAGCTTTTATTTCAGAAGGTTCAGATGATTTACTACCTGTGAAGTTCTGGTATACCGGACAAACAGGTTTCCTGAAAATAGTATTATGGATGGCTTCCTCAAGCTCAATTCTTGCAGGTTCCATCAATGGAGAATGAAATGCCCCTCCCACAGCAAGTTTGACCACCATTTTTGCACCTTTGGCTTTAAGTATCTCCATTGCTTTATCAACTCCCTCAGAGGAGCCAGAAATAACTATCTGGCCTGGACAATTGTAATTTGCAGGAACAACCATCTCCCTTATTTCAGCACATGTTTCTTCAACAATTTTGTCGTCAAGTCCTATAATCGCAGCCATTGAGGATGGAGTTGCCTCGCAGGCTTTTTGCATGGCATGTGCTCTTTTTGAAACAAGGATAAGTCCGTCCTCAAATGAAAGAGCCTTGCTGGCAGCAAGAGCTGAGAATTCCCCAAGTGAATGTCCTGCAGCCATCTCAGGTTGAAAAGAATCAGCCAGGTGAACCGCAAGAATTACTGAATGCAGAAAAATCGCCGGCTGGGTCACCCTGGTTTGCTTAAGGTCCTCTTCAGTCCCATTGAACATGAGGTCGGTTATCCTGAATCCAAGCAACGAGTTTGCCTTCTCAAACAACTCCTTCGCCGGAAGGGATTTGTTATAAAGATCATAACCCATTCCGGGGTACTGGGCCCCCTGACCGGGGAATACATAAGCTTTCATATAATATTTTCTAATGAAGGTTTGTTCCGATAAGATGAACAAATTCTTCGCGTGTATTCAGATTATCAAGGAAAATTCCGGTAAAGGCTGAGGTGGTAGTAACCGAATGCTGTTTCTGTACTCCTCTTATCTGCATGCACATATGCTGGGCCTCAATAACAACAGCTGCCCCCATCGGGTTCAGACAATCCTGAATGCANTCCCTTATCTGTACNGTAAGTCTTTCCTGGACCTGCAGCCGCCTTGCAAATGCATCNACGACCCTTGCAATTTTACTAAGTCCGGTTATGTGGCCATTCGGAATATAAGCAACATGAGCTTTTCCGAAAAACGGAAGCATATGGTGCTCGCACATCGAATAGAGTTCTATATCCTTAACGATCACCATCTGTTTATAATCCTCTTTGAATTTAGCGGAGTTTATTATTTCACATGGATTCTGGTTATATCCCATTGTCATGAAATTGAGTGCTTTGGCAACTCTGACAGGTGTTCCTTTCAGTCCTTCACGGTCAGGATCTTCACCAAGAAGCCCAAGGACTTTGTAATAAATCGATGCAAGTTCGTTAATATTCTCAGCATCCCATGATTCAACCTTGTTATAACCTTTTGGGGATATTCCGCTTCCATTATTGACCGATTCAATTTTCTTAACCATAATATTCTATAGTGTTATTTTCAGTTTCGCTTATTCTTATGCAGTGAAGAAATGCACCTTCTTTTTCAACAGCAGGTTTAAGTTCATTCCAAATCGATATTGCAAGGTTCTCAGTAGTTGCAACCTTCCCATGCATAAAACCGACTTCAACATTTAAGTTCTTATGATCAACCTTATCTATGATCTTCTCTTTGATAATCTGTTTCAGCGAGGTAAGGTTTATAAACAAGCCCAGTTTTTCTGAGATTTCTCCTTTTACAGTAACATATAGGATATAGTTATGTCCATGCCAGTTTGGATTTGAGCATTTTCCGAACACCCTCAGATTTTCTTCATCCGACCATTCTTCCCTATACATCCTGTGGGCGGCGCTAAACTGCTCTTTTCTTGTAATGTAGATCATAAACAAGCAATTAACGCTGCAATATTAACCAAATAAGTTGATCTTTTATTCTGAAAACAATATATTTATACGGTCATTTTATAAAGTTATATTTTCTGAACTGCATGCCACTTAAAATTGTCCTGGTTGCTGCCACTTCTTCTGAGGCCGATACTTTGAAAAAAGTACCCGGAATACAAGTCACCTCCGGCACATATCTTTACGAAGGTAATGTGATCACTCCTGTTGTTACAGGGGTAGGATCAGTGGCTACGGCATGGGCGATGACTAAGTTTATATCTTCTGGCTCAGAAGCTGATCTTGCAATTAACATAGGAATAGCCGGAAGTTTCAGGGATGATATTCCTGTCGGGGAAGTTGTAGTACCAGTATCTGATTGCTTTGCCGATGCGGGTATTGGAACCGCCACAGGCTTTCTTACACTTGCCGAGGCAGGTTTGGTTGATCCAGATGCATTCCCATTCAAATCAGGTAAGCTTGTATCAGAAAACAGATTTGTTTCTGCTGCTGTCAGGTTGTTACGTCCTGTAAATGCAATAACTGTAAATACATCGACCGGAAGCCAGGATAATATCAAAAAGATATCAGAAAGATATCATAATGATATCGAAACTATGGAAGGTGCTGCGTTCTTTTATGTTTGCAGCAGGGAGGAAATTCCTTTTCTGGCTTTAAGGGCAGTATCCAACAGGGTCGAACCACGCAACAGGGATAAATGGAATATTCCGCTGGCCCTTGAAAACCTTTCGGAAAAACTGGGAGAATTATTATTGTCATTTGAATAAGAAGATGAAACTGACACTTGGATTTTCACCCTGCCCGAATGATACATACATTTTTGATGCTATTGTGAACGGCAGAATTGATACTGAAGGTCTTGAGTTCGATTACTTCCTTGCCGATGTTGAGGAACTGAACCGCAAAGCTTTCACTTCCGAGGTCGACATTACAAAGATAAGCTGTCACGCATATGCGTATGTAGCAGCTGACTATCTTATTCTCGATACGGGAGGGGCCCTTGGCTTTGGGAATGGCCCCCTTTTGATTTGTAAGAATCCTGTTGAACCTGATAAACTGAAGGATGTCAGGATTGCTATTCCGGGGAAATACACAACAGCAAACCTTCTTTTTAGCATAGCCTGGCCAGAAGCATTGAATAAGACAGAATATCTTTTTTCGGATATTGAAGAAGTTTTATTGAGAGAGGAAGCTGATGCGGGTCTTATAATTCACGAAACACGATTTACCTACCAGAGAAAAGGACTCTACAAAATTGCTGATATGGGAGAATTCTGGGAAAAACTTACCGGGTTACCCATTCCACTCGGATCAATTGTTATTCACAGGCGTATACCTGAAGATATTGCAATTAAGTTTAACCGGATCCTGCGCAGAAGTATTGAATATGCAGGAGAGAACGCACTGGCCTCTTATGATTTTGTTGCTTCAAATGCCAGGGAGATGGAAAGCACAGTGATGAACAGTCATATAGAACTGTTTGTAAATCAATTTTCGATTTCTCTGGGAACAGAAGGGAAAAGGGCTATTAAAGAGCTTTTCAGGATATCCCATGAAAAAGGTATAACTCCTGCATTGCCCGGGCGTATTTTTCTCACATGACTTCATAAATAATGAGGTCCGGAATGATTAATTTTGAACTAAAGTTTTTAAAATATCTTTATATCAATTAATATTTAAAATTAAAGCCATGACATTTGAATTACCAAAGCTTCCTTACAAGCCCGATGCACTTTCTCCGCATATAAGTGCTGAAACTATTGAATTTCATTATGGCAAGCATCACCAGGCTTATGTGAATAATCTGAATGGACTGGTTCCCGGAACTGAATTTGAAAACTCCGGTCTTGAGTCAATTATTAAAAAGGCTGAAGGTCCGGTATTTAATAATGCTGCCCAGATATGGAACCATACTTTCTATTTTGAGTCATTTTCAAAAGGTGGAAAGAAGATGCCGGCAGGCTCTCTTTCTGATGCGATTGACAAATACTTTGGCAGCTTTGAATCCTTTAAAGAACTTTTCACAAAATCCGCTGCAACTCTTTTTGGTTCAGGATGGGCTTGGCTTGCTTTAAAAGATGATGGCACACTGCAGATCCTTCAGGAGTCAAATGCCGGTAATCCGCTGAAAAAAGGCCTTAAACCTCTTCTTACCTGCGATGTATGGGAGCATGCATATTACATAGATTACAGGAACAGGCGTCCTGATTATATTAAAGCATTCTGGGAAATAATCGACTGGGACATAATTGAGAAACGTTACAAATAGTCGCAATGAAGAAATATTCAGTCATTTTAGCAGCCCTCCTGGCACTTTCGCCGGTAATAAATTCACAGCAGAATAAGGTAACCGACCGTATAATTGAACTTGGTAAAACCGATAACCGGACCATGCATCATCTTGATGTCATAACAAATCGTTTTGGAGGAAGGCTGGTTGGTTCAGATGCTTATGAGAATGCTTCCTTATGGTGTGCTTCAGAGTTTCGTAAATGGGGCATGGATGTCATAATGGATGAAGCCGGCTCGGTCCCTGTTGGTTTTGACCGGGGACCCTGGTTCGGACGAATGCTCTCTGATAATGGAATGGTACTCCATTTTGCCACTCCATCCTATACATCAGGGACAAGAGGTGTGCAGAGAGGTCCTGTTCTGATTGAACCAAAAAGCCGCGACGAATTTAACCGCGTAAAAGGAGCTCTGAAAGGTGCATGGGTGCTTATCGGAGGTAAAAACACCGGCTTTCCTGTCGACTGGTCAGCCAAAGCCGATTCTGCAAGAGCAGGGATAATGGTTCATAATGATTCAGTTGCCGCGCTGAACCGCGAGATAATGAGAGAAAACTATGCCAATCGCGACAAACCTCAGAAGGAACTGCTTCCTTTGAAAGAAGAACCGGCTCTTTTTTACCGGGAAATGTGCGAGGCAGGAATTCTGGGTGTAATCCAGTCAGCTGAAGTACCGATAAGAGCACTCTATGACCGGAAAAACATTGACAAAATGACATTTGAGACTTTACCGGTGGTTTGCGATATAAAGCTTGACGAGAAGCAATATGCAGTTATAGAAAAAATGGTGAAGGAACGCAGGTATTTCCTTCTTGAGTTCGACATCCGTAACCATTTCCATCCGGGCCCGGTAAAATACAATAACGTGATAGGAGTTATAAAAGGTACCCAGTTTCCGAATGAATATGTTATGATGGGCGGACACCTCGATGCCTACGATGTGGCAACAGGTGGAGTTGATGATGGATCAGGAATTACTCCCGCCATGGAAGCTGCCCGCCTTATCATGGCAGCCGGCGGCAAGCCGAAACGTACTATTCTGGTTTGTTTATGGGCAGGCGAGGAATTTGGACTGCTTGGGTCAAAACACTGGGTCGAAGCCAATAAGGATAAGCTTCCCGGGATATCAAACTATTTTAACCGCGATGGTGGTCCGACAGTTGCTTCAGGGCTCTCGGTGCCTGAAGCAATGTACGATGATTTTGAGAAGATATGCAGACCGTTAAACAGCATTAATCCTGATTTCCCGTTCAGGCTTACTAAGAATACAAATCCTCCCCGTCCACGGCCAACAACAGCCGGAGGATCTGATCATGCACATTTTGCACTGAATGGTGTGCCCACTATTGCCTTTGATGCACCTGATTCCAAAGGTTATGACTTCAACTACCAGGAGATATGGCATACTGAAAATGATCTCTATACAAAAAGCATCCCTGAATACCAGGAGCATACATCAATTGTTACGGCAGTGGTGGTTTATGGTCTTGCAAACCTGGATCACCTTCTTTCAAGGAAAGGATTATATCTGGAGGAAGAAAGGAAATAAGGGAAATAGGGAAATAGGGAAATAGGGAAATATAATTGTTGATTAATAAGAACACAATGAGTCTAAGGGATCTGGTTTTTAAAACACGTTCATACAGACGGTTTGAAGAATCGCAACGTATTGATCTTAAGGTACTCGAAGGGTTGGTTGACCTTGCCAGAATGTCAGCGTCGGCTGCCAACAGACAGCCGCTGAAGTACCTGCTTTATAATACTCCGGAGTACTGCCAGAAGATATTTCCATCAGTTGCATGGGCTGCATACCTTAAAGACTGGTATGGGCCGGCACCTGGCGAAAGGCCATCAGCATATGTAATTATCCTTGGTGATAAATCAATTGCAGAATCCTTTAATTTCGATCCGGGAATTGCTGCCCAGAGTATTATGCTTGGTGCTACTGAAGCNGGGTTTGGAGGATGCATGATAGCATCGATAAAACGGGAAGCATTGAGGAATGATTTAAGGATTCCCGAAAAATTCGAAATAGTTCTTATTCTGGCCCTGGGCAAGCCTGCAGAGAATATCATTATTGACGAAATAAGGAACGATGATGTGAAATACTGGCGTGATGACAAGCAGAACCATCATGTTCCAAAGAGACCGCTTGACGAATTGATTTTAAAGATATAATAAATACTTCAGAATGAAGAAGTTCCGGCTTATACTGATTATGGTCATGATTAACAGTATTTTTGGATTCAGCCAGACCGGAATTTCACAGGAAAGAACAATACTTTTCAATGGCATAATAAGGGATGCACGGACCCTTGAATCACTGCCCGACGCTCAAATCAGGATAGGCAGATCATTTATTTCAGTAAGTGATAACGAAGGTACATTTGCGATAAGAGTCAATCGTAACGACACTATCGTTTTCAGCCTTCTTGGTTATCAGCCGGCATTTTTTATTGTAACAGATACCCTTAAAGGTTATGATTTTGCTGCGGGTGTTTATATGAATACTGATACACTGGCAATAGGTGAAGTGGTAATAGTACCAAGAATCCAGAGTCTTAAATATGATATTTTCAAAACGCCTCCGACCAGTCCTGAAATGGAGAATGCAAAATACAATATGGCTGTTTCTGCTTACCAGGGGAGAATGGCTATTAACCGGATGGGTGATCCGGCCGCCAATTACTCCGTTATTCAGCAGAAACATCTCAGGGATGCTTCTGAAAAGGGAACGATACCTTCAGACAGGATGGTTGGTTTCAGCCCTTTCATGCTTGTTGGTGCAGCTTATCTTCTAATGAATGGTTTACCGGAGAAACCTCCTCCGATGAAATCAGCACTGACCAGGCAGGAACTTGATCAGATCCATAAGAAATATCTGGAGTCGTTAAAGACGAATAAATAGCAACGATTTTACGATGCACGACGCACGACGCACGGGCAGCATTCCCCTGCGTCTTGTACCGTGTGCCGTGTGTCGTTTATCCCTTATAAAATATCGCTTTAATGATGTGGCTCGCCATTTTTGGATTCTCTTTCAGCCGTCTTGTTGAATAGCCGAACCATTTCACACCGTAAGGGACATAAACTCTCATAGTATGACCTTCGTTTACAATACTTTCGCGTAGTTTTGGGGTGACTCCGTAAAGCATCTGGAATTCATACATATTCCGGGGTGCATTGTACTTTTTAATCAGATTGTAAGCTCCTTCGATAAGAGGTTTATCGTGGGTTGCAATGCCGACATATATTTTGTTCTTAATCATGTATTCAAGGTCCTCCAGAAAATGCTGGTTAATCTCTTCATATTTCTTGTAGGCGATTGTTTCGGGTTCAATATAGATTCCTTTGCACAAACGGAAATTCAACGGATGTTTTTCACTATTTAGATCTTCTAATCCCTTTATATCATTTAAAGTTCTCTTAAGATAAGCCTGTACGACGAGACCAACATTTCCGGGAAATTCTGTCTTAAGCCTGCGGAATAGTTCAATCTCCATATCGGTGCATGGGGAGTCTTCCATATCAATTCTGATAAAGCTGTTATAGGATGCTGCTTTTGCAACTATTTCCCTGATGTACCGGTAACAGACTTTCCTGTCGATCAGCAATCCGAAACTAGTTGGTTTTAAGGAAAAATTCCCATCTATACCCGACCTGAAGGTCACATCCAAAAGATTAAGGTACTCTTTTTTGTTCTCCTCAGCCTCTTCGAGGGTTTTAATGAATTCGCCGAGAACATCCAATGTTACTTTTATTCTGTTCCCGTTAAATTCCTTTGAGACTTTCATCGCGTCTTCTATAGTTTCACCTGAAATGTATGACTTTGAAAATATCCAGATGAATTTTTTAGGAAAATAGGGCAGTATTGAAGCAATGAATTTGTTGAACATTTTACAGCTTTTTTATGAATATGAAATTATAAACAAATACTTATTCAAATAATCAATGAATAAAGTTGTGCAAATAAAACTGATAAAAAAACTTATTTAAATGACCTTTGTCACATAATCAATATGATTTACAGCCGGGAAACAGGATTTAATGAATAATGTATTGAATTGATATTCTCAATTTTATGACTAAATATCTAAAAATTGTTTAAGGATATATCACTTTTTTCTGAAAACTCCGTTTATATACTGTAATCAATTAACAGTACAGTCTAATAGCCTAACAGGATTTCGATTGCTAAACAGGATAATATATTCATTCTTAATTTCTTGTGTCATCATTATTGATAGTTTTGGCCAGGATCCCACCTTTTCTCAGTTCTACGCCAATCCTCTTTATCTTGCCCCTTCCTTTGCCGGTGCAACGGAAGAATACAGGTTTGCCCTTAACTACAGGAACCAATGGCCGGCAGTGCCCGGCGTTTTTCACACCTACAGCATATCTTTCGACAAGGCTCTTGTAAACTTTAACTCCGGCATCGGTGTTTTAGCTACATACGATGTAGCAGGTTCCGGAGAGCTTAGCACAACAAACATAGGATTACTTTATTCTTACGATTTTAAGTTTGCAGAGGAATGGCATATCAGGCCGGGAGTCAATTTTAAATTCACATATCTGGGGCTCGACATTTACAAGCTTATTTTTGCGAGCCAGATGACAGGGAGCGGTACTGTACCTTCTGTTTATCCGCCGCCTTTCAGCAAAGTTGCAGATGTCGATTTTGCATCATCAGCGCTTGTATATAACGACAGGTACTGGGGCGGTTTTACTCTCGATCATTTGCTCAATCCCAAACAGTCATTTTACGGCAATGAATCAATTTTACCGGTAAAGTTGAATATTTTCGGTGGTCTGCAGATAATGAGAAAAACAAGACTGCGCCAGACTTATCATGAAGTTCTTTCTGTGGCGTTTAATTTTCAGAAGCAGGCGAAGTTCTATCAGACAGATATCGGATTGTATTATTACAGGGATCCTCTTATTTTCGGNCTTTGGTACAGGGGTATTCCTTTTGTTACCTCTCAGGCTGGAGACGCAATAATAGGCCTGGTTGGAATAAAAACAAAACAGCTTCATATAGGATACAGTTACGATTTTACAATTTCGAACCTTATATCTTCAACGGCCGGTGCCCATGAGATTTCGCTGGTTTATGAGTTCAATTCATTTTCAATTGGCCAGCGGACAAAGATCAGAGCAATACCATGTCCCGAATTTTAACCGGATAATCTCATTTTCAGCATATATTAAATTTGAATTCCCGGAGAGGTGTAAATAATTAATTTGTTTATATTTGCGCCTGACAATTAACTACAAAACATATTTTTTACAATGAAGAATTTATCTGCCATTCTGTTTGCTGTTTTATTCCTTGCCATAACAGCTTTGTTTATTTTGCATTTTACAGGGAGTAAAAAATCCCCAAAGAATACTCTTTCTGAAAGTTCGGTAAATGCCGCTGAAAATGGGATTGCCTATGTAAATATTGATACTGTTGTTTTTAAATTCAATATGTATTCTGACAGGAAAGAAGAACTGCTTGGAAAGCAGAAAAAAGCTGAAGCCGAANTGAATTCAAAAGGAAGTCAGTATGAAAGAGGAGTTAAGGATTACCAGGAGAAAGTTAATAAGGGTCTCGTAACCAGGGCTACGGCAGCTGAAATCGAACAATCGCTCTATCAGCAGCAGCAGGAACTCGTCAACCTTCGCGATAAGCTCCAATCCGATCTTCTTGAAGAGGACCAGGTGATGAACCGGCAGATCCTTGAGTATATCACAACTTACCTTGAGGAGCACAAAGCTGAATATAACTATCAGTATATCTTTGGAAAAAGCTTTGGAAGCGTTGTCCTTTACGGCAACCCTGCCTGCGATATTACCCAGAAGGTCCTTGAAGGGCTGAATGCCAAATACCTGACAGAGAAGAAATAGGAAACATATGGGTTTCGCCTCTTCCTGGCTTAAAGACCGGGCACTTTTCCCCGCACTAATAAAAGAGGTACCTGCTGAAAATACTGAAATTATTGTTGTGGTTCCCTGCTATGACGAACCTGAGATTACCGGTCTGCTCAATTCGCTTGCAATGTGCCAGGAACCTGCCTGCAGGGTAGAAGT
>JGI20214J51650_10000127_pt1 | contig 45591 bp, 39 predicted proteins | sample WetSurMetagenome_FD_51650 | JGI IMG/M metagenome (IMG submission 51650)
GCCCTGAGCCCTGCGCCGATTATCATAATGCTTCGAATCACCCCATTCACCGTAAACAATCTCTGTGTCAGCCAAACTTACCCTGGCTTCCAGACAGCTCTGGCAATCCTCTGCCGAATCATCGGTACAGGGTTTGTTGTCATAAAGCCTGTAACTGTCGCGGTATTTTCCCGGAGTTATATTAGGCATAATTATGTTAGCCCCAATCTTAATTGCTTTTTCCCTTCCGATCGGATCGATAGCCTGCAAGGCCGTCGCTGCAACAATATTGATATCCTTCATCATTATCCTGAGGATGGCAATCATTTTAAGTGTCAGTTCAAACCTCTCCGGAAGTGGTAGAAGGGCTCCGGCGTANTCGATAAGTGGCGTATCCGCATGTTCAATATATGGTCCCATGCCGCACATNTCAATATCAAAATCCCTCATGAAGATCAGATCCCCGGCAAGATCTTCGGGTGTCTGAAAAGGTAATCCGATCATTACTCCGGTCCCTGTCTGGTATCCTGTATCCTGCAGGCTTTTCAGGCAATTCAGTCTCCTTTTAAAGTCGTGTTGTTTGTTTCCCGGATGGATCTTACGGTAAAGTTCTTCATTGGTGGCTTCAATTCTTAGAAGATACCTGTGAGCACCTGCATCGTACCATCTTTTATATACTTCCTTTTCCTGCTCACCCACGGAAAGAGTAATGCCAAGTTCACCATTTGAAAGTTCCTTTATTTTGTACAAAAGGTTTTCAATTCTTTCAGTGACATGGGGGCTTTCCAGTTCACCCGACTGAAGTGCTATTGAACCATACCTGTTCCCGTATGCGAATTTTGCAGCAGCAAGTATCTCTTCATCAGTAAGATTATATCGTTTAAGGTTTTTGTTTCCTTTTCTGATTCCACAATAAAGGCAATCCTTGCCGCAGATATTTGAAAATTCTATCAATCCTCTGAACCATACTTTCTTACCTATGTATTTTTCTTTGACTGCAGCCGATTCTTTAAACAAAAGTGTCCTCTCTTCTCCCTTGCACGAAAGAAGAGCAATAATTTCTTCCCTTGAGAAATCATCGTGTTGCAGTATTTCTTTTACGCTCATCAAATGCAAAAATAACTTTATTAATCATTTGAGATGCCACTTCAATTAACATGATCACACTTTTGTTTTGTAGTGTTAATTTTTAGTATATTGCTTACATTATTTTGAGAAAAAGGGTGATTGCAGTTTGTTATATTTCGGAAACCTATTTATTCACCGTTGCCAGCAACGTCGGTTTTCTGAAACGGTTTGGAGGTCTCTGATTCATTCAGAATCGGTATGACGTATTTTTTTAATCAAACCAAAGGCTGAAAGCTAGTTATGATAAATGACAAACTTATAAATCCTTCCAGCATCGTGGTTGTTGGAGGTTCAGATGATCTTTTGAAACCGGGAGGTAAAATCCTGAAAAACATAATTGACGGTGGTTATTCCGGCGATATTTTCGCTGTAAATCCTAAACAGGATTGTATCCAGGGTGTCAAATCGTACAGGGATATTAAAGATATTCCGCCTGTCGATCTGGCTATTCTTGCAATCGCTTCAAAATACTGTTTCGGGGTTGTTGAANTACTTGTAAGGGAGAAGAATACNAAAGCATTCATAATCATCTCGGCGGGATTCAGCGAAGCCGGTGAAGATGGCCGGAAGCTTGAGAAGGAGATCGCAGAGCTTATCGGAAATGCCGGTGGATGTCTTATCGGTCCCAACTGCATTGGTGTTGTTACCCGGACCTATCACGGTGTCTTTACAACCCCTGTTCCAAAGCTGAGCCTTCAGGGATGCGATTTTGTATCAGGCTCCGGAGCAACTGCACTTTTCATCATTGAATCGGCTCTTCCCAAGGGACTGAGCTTTTCAAGTGTATTTTCTGTCGGCAACAGTGCCCAGACAGGAGTTGAAGAGGTTCTGGAGTACTGGGATATTAATTATGATCCTGGAAAAAGTTCTCCTATCAAGTTGATTTACGTCGAGACAATACCAAATCCCGATAAGCTCCTGCATCATGCTTCTTCACTGATCCGCAAAGGATGCCGGATTGCTGCAATAAAAGCCGGTACAACAGAGGCCGGGAGCCGTGCAGCATCGTCACACACGGGTGCCATGGCTTCATCCGACTCAGCAGTCGAAGCACTGTTCAGGAAAGCCGGCATTGTCCGCTGTTCTGGTCGTGAGGAGCTCACAACCGTTGCCTCGGTATTTATGCATAAACCTCTGAAAGGAAGGAATATAGCAATTGTAACTCATGCCGGTGGTCCGGCTGTAATGCTGACCGACGCCCTTTCGGCCGGAGGATTGAATATTCCTAAACTTGAACCCGCCGATCAGAACAACATTCTTTCAATGATGAACCCGGGAGCTTCAGCTGTAAACCCCATCGACATGATTGCCACAGCAACAATTGATCAGCTCGACAGTGTTATAGAATATGTGGATAAAAAGCTTGAAAATATCGATGGTATGAGTGTTATATTCGGTAACAACGGACTTACCGATATGAGTGAAATATACACACTTCTTCATAGAAAAATAGAGGGGTGCAATAAACCGCTTTATCCTATTCTTCCTTCGATTTCAAGCTCTTCCGGGGAGCTTGAAGATTTTATGAACAAAGGACATGTCAACTTCCCCGATGAGGTTGTTCTCGGAAGGGCACTGACAAGAATATTCAACACTCCTAACCCGGCAGAAGAAAAGATTTTCCTGGATAAAGTGGATGTTCCGAAAATCAGAAAAATAATAGACAGTTCTGAAAACGGATACCTTAATCCAGATGTAATACAACAACTTCTGAGTGCAGCACATATCCCTCTTGTTAAAGAAGCAGTGGCAACTTCCAGAAGAGAGATAATCGCACTTGCCGACAAATTTGGTTATCCTCTTGCTCTTAAGGTTGTGGGTCCTGTTCATAAATCAGATGTAGGTGGTGTAACCCTGAATATTAAATCGCAGAAACACCTTGAGGCAGAATTCACAAGAATGAAAAAAATCAAGGGAGTAACTGGTGTGATGATACAGGAAATGCTTTCGGGAACGGAACTCTTTATAGGGGCCAAGTATGAACCAAAGTTTGGCCATATTATACTCGTTGGTCTCGGAGGCATATTCGTGGAGGTTCTGGGAGATATATCCTCCGGTCTGGCACCGCTTACTTCGAATGAGGCTGATTCAATGATCAGAAGCCTGAGAGCTTATAAAATAATTAAAGGAACACGCGGAAAACCAGGTATCAATGAATCAAAATTCTCAGAGATCATTGTAAGACTTTCAAGCCTGCTCAGATTTGCAACCGAGATAAAGGAACTGGACCTTAATCCGCTCATAGGAAGTCAGAAAGGTATTACAGTTGTTGATGCGCGGATCAGGATTGGGAAATGATATTAATGGTTTTTCTGAAATGCTTGATGAATTTTATTTAAGTTAGCACATTTTTACGAAAAAACGGAAAATTGGCATTGAAAGCAGTCAGCAATAAGCAACTTGCAACCCGTTTTTAATTATGAAATTAATAATAAGATGATAATTCCACAGCTTTCTGTTTTCCTTGAAAATAAATCAGGGCGGCTCACTGAAGTGCTTGAGGTTCTTGGCAGCGAGAACATCAGGATAACAGCCCTGAGTATTGCCGATACCTCAGAATTTGGAATATTGAGGCTGATAGTCCCGGATGCGGAAAAAGCAAAAAAACTCCTCAAAGTACAGCATTTCACTGTGAATATTTCGGAGGTAATTTCAGTTTCTGCGCCAAATGAGGCAAAATATTATGCGAAAGTACTGAAGATACTATCGGACCTTGATATAAGCGTCGAATATACTTATGCATTTTCGCATGGTTCAAAGTCGATTATTATACTAAGGTGCAGTAATAATGAACAGGCGATCGGTGCACTGAAGGATCATGAGATGGAATTGCTGAATGCAAGTGAATTATATAAAATTTAGGTAAAAATTGAAATGGATTGCTTCTCCGCCAGCTGGCGGATAGCAATGAAGATGGATACAAGACAGATCCCCTCCTGAGAGGGGTGGGGGTGGGTTAATTTGAAATAATGCGGACTTTTTTATGGAAATCTGGAACAGGCATTTTGAGTGTATGGATCGCTCTGAACTGAGAAAGCTTCAGAGTGAGCGTCTTATTGAAACTGTCGAAAGGGTATATTTCAATGTGCCTTACTACCGTCATAAGATGCAGGAAGCAGGTCTCGGTCCTGAAAGCATCCATACAATCGATGATCTGGGACGATTACCATATACCACCAAGCAGGATCTCCGGGATAATTATCCCTTTGGCCTCTTTGCTGTGCCGATGAGCGAGATAGTAAGGATCCATGCATCTTCCGGTACAACAGGCAAATCAACTGTGGTCGGGTATACAAGAAATGATATCTCAACATGGTCGGAGGTTATGGCCCGGACTCTTACAAGCGCAGGGGCAAACAGAAATGATTTTATCCAGATTGCCTATGGCTACGGATTATTTACCGGAGGTCTGGGTCTTCATTATGGAGGTGAAAAAATTGGAGCTTCGGTGATTCCAATTTCCGGTGGTAATACAATGCGGCAGATACAGATCATGCACGATTTCGGAAGTACGATGCTTGCTTGTACTCCATCCTACGCATTGTATCTTGCCGAAGCGATCCAGGAAAGCGGCATAAGCCGTGAAGAACTAAAACTGAGAGCCGGTGTTTTTGGTGCAGAACCCTGGACTGAAAACATGAGACGGGAGATAGAAAGTAAATTGAAAATCAAAGCGATAGATATTTACGGGCTAAGTGAAGTAATTGGTCCCGGCGTTGCAAGTGAGTGTATTTTCCAGGAGGGACTTCATATCAATGAGGACCATTTCTATCCTGAGATTATTGACCCTGAAACACTTCTGGTCCTTCCTGAAGGATCAGTTGGGGAACTTGTATTTACTACTCTTACAAAAGAGGGATTGCCGCTGATCAGGTACCGGACACGCGATCTTACACGACTTACGCGCGAAAAATGCAGATGCGGACGCACAATGGTAAGGATGGAAAAATGCCTGGGACGGAGCGATGACATGCTGATTATCCGTGGTGTCAACCTTTTCCCGTCACAGGTGGAAAGCGTTCTCCTGGAGATGAGCGAAATAAAGCCCCATTACCTGCTTATTGTTGACAGGATAAATAACCTCGATACTCTTGAGCTTAAAGTTGAGGTGGATGAAGCCTTCTTTCTCGATAAGATCAGCCAGTTGGAAACTCTTCGGAAAAAGATCCAGGATAACCTCGAAAGCTCCCTTGGACTGGGGATAAAAGTGACACTGGTAGAACCAAAAATGATCGAAAGAAGCGAAGGTAAATCGAAACGTGTTATTGATAAAAGAAAGTATTAGTATTTTTTATGAATAGTATTCCAATATCCGAAAATGTAATAGAGTCTCTTAAGGAAGCCACCGGTGTGACATCACCAGGTTCAGCCTCCATCCGGGAGATAGTTCAGCTGGTTAACCGGATAGAAAAAACGACAGGTATTCAATTTGTCAGAATGGAAATGGGAGTTCCCGGTCTTCCCGCTCCGTCGATTGGCACTGATGCCGAAATTGAAGCACTTAAGAATGGTGTTGCATCACTGTATCCCGAAATAGCTGGTCTGGGAATTCTCAAGAAAGAGGTTTCAAGGTTCATCAAGCTTTTTCTTGATATTGATATTAATCCGGCAGGATGCATTCCGACAGTAGGATCAATGATGGGATCAATGATTTGCTTCCTCGTTGCAAACCGCAACGATAGGACAAAGGCAGGCTCTCTTTTCATTGATCCCGGATTTCCTGTTCAGAAACAGCAGGTGAAAATGCTTGGTCACGATTATTTCTCATTCGATGTATATAATTACAGGGGGAAGAAGCTGAAGGCTAAGCTTGAGTCATATCTCCGGACAGGAAAAGTGTCTTCGCTTATATTCTCAAATCCAAATAACCCGACTTGGATTTGTTTGAATGAAGAAGAGCTTTCTATTATAGGTGAGCTCTGTCATAAATATGATGTTATTGTTATTGAGGACCTTGCATATTTTGGAATGGATTTCAGAAAAGATTACTGCAATCCCGGAAAGCCTCCATTTCAACCATCGGTTGCACATTATGCTGAGGATTATATTCTGCTTATTTCAAGTTCCAAGATATTCAGCTATGCAGGGCAGAGAATAGGAGTGATGGCAATTTCCGACCACCTGTTCAACAGGTCGTATCCTGATCTGAAAAGATATTATTCCACCGATAAATTCGGCCACTCTGCAATCTTCGGCGCATTGTATGGAATATCGGCAGGTGTGACCCATTCGGTCCAGTATGGCCTTGCAGCATTGCTTAAGGCAGTCAATGAAGGGGAGTACAGGTATCGTGAAGATATCATCGAATATGGAGAGAAAGCCCGGATCATGAAGAAGTTGTTCACTGAAAATGGTTTTGAGATAACGTACGACAGGGATCTTGATGAACCTATAGCTGACGGATTCTACTTTACGATATCATATCCGGGTATGACGGCAGCATATCTTCTTAATCTGCTTCTTCGGTATGGAATAAGTGCGATTACGCTCGACACGACAGGAAGTGAAAGAAATGATGCACTCAGAGCATGTGTTTCGCAGGTTCCGAGAAGTCTGTTCAACGACCTGGAATATCGTCTGAAACAGTTTAATAATGATCATCCTGTAAATAGTGATTCAAATGGTTTACATTAATTTGGTAGATTAGATCATTGATTTTCTTCGTTTACCCCGGCCCCAAGGGGAGCGAAGAAAATCAATTTACTCCCCTTGGAGATGGGGTAAATAAATTGATTTTCGAGCGAAATTAAATAATATAACATTATGGCAAAGGTCAAAGGAAGTATTGTGGTGAATATTGAAAGGTGCAAAGGGTGTGGTGTATGTCTGGTTTCGTGTCCGACCGGCACCATTGAGATGGCAAAGGAGGTAAATGGCAAGGGGTATAACTATGCATATCCTGCACATCCGGAGCTTTGCATAGGATGCGCCAACTGCGCAATCGTTTGTCCCGATGGAGTAATAACTGTGTATAAGACAAAAATATAACCGGCCAATGGAAAAAGAATTACGATTGATGAAAGGGAATGAAGCTGTTGCTGAAGCAGCGATCAGGGCAGGAGCTGATGGTTATTTTGGTTACCCGATCACTCCCCAGAGTGAGATTATTGAATATCTCATGGAAGCCAACCCTTATGAAACGACCGGGATGGTGGTACTTCAGGCAGAAAGTGAGGTCGCAGCCATTAATATGGTTTACGGCGGTGCCGGATGCGGTAAGAAAGTAATGACTACTTCATCCTCACCGGGAATAAGCCTCAAACAGGAGGGAATTACATATATAGCAGGCGCTGAACTGCCATGCCTGATAGTTAATGTGGTAAGGGGCGGTCCCGGACTTGGTACAATCCAGCCGGCCCAGTCAGATTATTTCCAGGCAGTCAAGGGAGGCGGCCATGGCGATTATCATCTTATTGTTCTTGCTCCGGCATCTGTTCAGGAGATGGCTGACTTTGTCGACCTTGGATTTGAACTTGCCTTCAGATACAGGAATCCGGTAATGATGCTTTCCGACGGGGCCATAGGTCAGATGATGGAAAAGGTCTGGCTCAGCCCTCCGAAAGAGAGATCAAGAACGGTACCCGACTGGGCTACAACAGGGAAACCTCCGACAAGGGAAAGAAATATAATCACATCACTCGAACTCGATCCGAACCGGCAGGAGATCTTCAACGAGAAACTGGTAGTCAAATACAATGAGATAAAGGAAAAAGAGGTCCGGTTTGAGGAATTTCAATGTGCTGATGCCGAATACCTTTTTGTAGCTTACGGAACAAGTGCAAGGGTTTGTCAGAAGGCAGTAGAACTTGCACGTAATCAGGGAATTAAAGCTGGTTTGCTGAGGCCGATCACACTTTTCCCGTACCCTTCAAAACAGTTAAATAAGCTTGCTGATCAGGTCAGGCTAATGCTGTCGGTGGAAATGAGTGCAGGCCAGATGGTAGAAGATGTTATGCTTTCGGTAAACGGGAAAGTTCCGGTTTATCATTACGGAAGAATGGGAGGGATGATTCCGACTCCCGATGAAGTTGTTGAAAATCTAAAAGAAAGAATAAAAGGAGGCCGATAGATGAAAGATATGACTGGCATAAAGGAAATAATTAGTCCTGAAAACCTGGCTTACAAAAAGTCAGAAATTCTGACTGATGAGATAATGCATTATTGTCCGGGCTGCGGTCACAGCACAGCTCACCGGATACTGGCAGAAATAATTGAGGAAGAAGGGATTCAGCAGGATACAATAGGAGTGTCACCGGTGGGTTGTTCTGTTTTCCTTTACAACTACCTCAATATCGACTGGCAGGAGGCTGCACATGGGCGTGCCCCGGCTGTTGCTACTGCTATAAAGAGGCTGTTGCCCGAAAAGTTCGTCTTTACATATCAGGGCGACGGTGACCTGGCAGCCATCGGTACAGCCGAAACAATCCATGCGTGTAACCGCGGAGAAAACTTCCTCATAATATTTGTCAATAACGGAATTTACGGAATGACTGGCGGACAGATGGCTCCGACAACTCTTCCCGGTATGAAATCTTCAACATCACCATTTGGAAGAGATGTGCGGACAATGGGTAATCCGCTAAAGATGACCGATATTGTTGCCACCCTCCCCGGAACTTATTATGTAACCCGTCAAAGTGTTCATAACCCTTCAAATGTCAAAAAAACGAAAAGAGCAATGAGGAAAGCTTTTCAGTACCAGAAGCTCAATAAAGGTACTTGCTTCATTGAAATAGTATCCAATTGCCCGTCGGGATGGAAGATGACCCCGGTGCAGTCGAACAAGTGGATGGAAGAGAATATGTTCCCATTTTATCCGCTTGGTGACCTTAAAGTTCCGGAGGAACAGCCGGTACAACAACCTAAATCTGAGTAAAAATGACTGAAGAAATATTAATAGCCGGATTCGGCGGACAGGGTGTTCTGTCGATGGGAAAGATAATGGCATATTCAGGGGTGATTCAGGATATGGAAGTAAGCTGGATGCCTTCGTACGGGCCAGAGATGCGCGGAGGTACTGCCAATGTAATTGTGATCCTGAGCAGTGAAAGGATTAGCTCCCCAATTATCAGGCATTTTGACACAGCGATAATCCTTAACCAGCAGTCGCTCGACAAATTTGAACAATCGGTAAAACCAGGAGGTGTCCTAATTTATGACGGTAATGGAATTACAAGGCATCCCGAGAGAAAGGATATATCAATTTACAGGGTCGACGCTGCTGAAGAGGCTTCAAAGATGAACAGTCCGAAGACCTTTAACATGATAGTACTTGGCGGATTCCTGAAGGTGAAACCGGTGCTGACTATGGAGAATGTTATTAAGGGGTTGAAAAAGTCCCTGCCTGAAAGATATCATAAGCTTATACCGGAAAATGAAAAGTCCCTGCTCCGGGGTGAGGAGATTATTAAAGAGATACAAAAGTTTTAGTTCAGGAATCTTTTTTTACCACGGAGTTTCACGGAGTTACAATGGAGTTTCACTGTTCTGGACTCCGTGATACTCCATAAAACTCTGTGCAACTCCGTGTTTAAAATTTAAGTATTACTCATAGAAATGCATCTCCACTATGTATTTCCATACTGCCGGATGGAGGTAGTACGACATGTTTTTCCCCCGTTTGATGCCGTTCCTTATAAAAGTTCCGGAAATTTCCATCAGAGGTGCTTTAACCCATTTTACCGATGCTTTTTTAAGTATCTCTTCAAGCAGTTCATTTGTCGTTTTAACAGCATCAGGCCTCGGGTACACATAAACAGGGAACTGGCTCACCAGTTCAACTGCATTCTTCCATTTATGGAGCGTATAAAGGTTGTCCTCACCCATTACAAGGACAAATTTATTCTTTGGGTACTTCTCTTTAAGAAGTGCCATAGTATCGATAGTATACGAAGGAGCAGGACGTCCAAACTCAATGTCTGAGGCCTTGAGTCCATCGTTGCCTGCCGTTGCAAGTCCTGCAAGATAAAGCCTGTCACGGTCATTAAGGAGATTATCTTTCTTTTTGAGAGGATTCTGCGGACTTACAACAAACCACACCTGATCGAGATCTGAGAATTCTTTCATATAGCCTGCAATCGCAATATGCCCGATATGAATCGGGTTGAATGAACCGAAAAAAAGACCTATCTTTTGCATGGAATACCTTTCATTCGGTAACATTTGTTAAAAAACTCTTCACCATCTCATATACTTCGTTCTGCGCCCGCTCAAGACTGTCATTTATTGCTATATGATCAAAATTGATGGCCAGTTTCATCTCCTCAATTGCTTTCCCAACCCTCATCTTGATCTTTGAACTGTCGTCAGTTGCCCTTGCCAGCAGCCTCTTTTCAAGTTCTTTTACTGATGGAGGCATTATAAAAACGGATATTGCCTGGTTCCCATAGATCTTTTTCAGGTTTACACCGCCTTTTACATCAACATCAAAGATCACATGCCTGTTATCAGCCCATATCCTTTCTATCTCGCTTTTAAGGGTGCCATAATACTGATCCATGTAAACCTCCTGCCATTCAACAAATTCATTTTTCCTGATCTTCTCCCTGAATTCTTCAGGAGAAATGAAATAATATTCTTTGCCGTTCTTCTCTGTTCCCCTTGGTGCTCTCGTAGTGGCTGAAACAGAGAATTCCAATCCCAGATTCTTACTCAGGAGATGATTCACAATTGTTGTTTTTCCCGCTCCGGAGGGAGCTGAAATTATTACAAGCTTTCCTTCCATATCTTTATTGCCACGAAGGCGCTAAGACGCAAAGTCACAGAATATTATTTGTTTGTTCCTTGATTTTTTCCAACTCATCCTTCATCATTACAACGAGCTTCTGAATTGAGGCATCATTTGCTTTTGAACCCATTGTATTTATTTCACGTCCAATTTCCTGTGCTATAAAGCTGAGTATTTTCCCATTCGGCGATGGTGAATCAATTGTTTCCAGGAAATATTCGCAGTTTTTTTTCAGCCTGACCTTTTCTTCATTTATGTCAAATTTCTCAAGGTAGAAAATAAGTTCCTGCTCGAACCTGTTTTTATCAAGATTCTCCGTGCCAGTGTTGTCTTTGAGGATATTAATAAGCTTTTCCCTTACTTTTTCAATTCTTCCCGGCTCAAAAGTTTCGACCGTTAAAAGTGAATCAAGTATTCCTGATACTCTTTTTCTCAGATCAGCCTCGATCGATTTTCCCTCTTCGATCCTGTAAAGGTCAAGAACATTAATTGATTCTATGATTTGCTTCTTTACAATATTCCACTCATCTTCAGGCAGTTCGGGTTTTTCAGTCTTAAGAGAGTCAGGAAGCCTCATTATAATCGGCAAAATCTGGTCATCAATGTTTATTTCAAGCTCACCGGCTATCTCCTTAAGCTGTTTATAGTAATTCTTTACTATTGATTTGTTGATCACAGGGACTCCCTCGTCTTCAAGAATATCGAAATAGACCGAAATATCGATTTTACCCCTGTCGAGCATTTGGCTGACAAGGTTTCTGATTTCCGGTTCTTTCTCCTTATAAAGCCATGGAACTTTGGCATTCAGATCAAGCTGTTTTGAGTTCAGTGACTTGATCTCAATAGTAATTTTTTTCTGAGGAGTTTCAGCTATAGCCTTGCCATAACCGGTCATGGATCTAATCATTTGTGGTCAGGTTAGTGCTGAAAGGTACAAATTCTCATCCTGTTTTTATAAAAGATGTTAAATAAATATTGCGATGGAATTGTTAATGGTCATATAATGAGGGTTATGCAGAGCATTTCCTGACAGCTAATATTTTTAAGGTGACTGATTTTGTTATTTTTGTGTATGTTAAACGTCTTAAATGACGTTATCAATAATTATAAAGTACCCGCTTATGAAAGTAAGACATTTACTTCCTGCTATACTATTATTTATTTTTGTTCAGCCTCCAGGGTTATCTCAAAATGCAGAAAATGAGATAAATAAAGGGGTAAGTATCACTGATTCAATAAAAAATATTAATCCTGTACAGGTTGATACCATAAGAAGGCACGAAATCGTATTATCACGTGACCAGGCTGTCATCTTCCTGCAAAAGAAAATCCTGGGTCAATCATACAGAGTTGTTCAGCCTGATACTGTAATCAAAAGTGATTCAGGCTTCTACATGGTTAAACCAGACACTCTCTTCTTGCAATCAAGGTACAATTCCTTTAGCGATTCAATAAAAGCAGCAGTAAGTGTACTTATTGATAATTTAGAGAACCGTGATTCTATAAACATAAGTTTCACAGGGATCACTGACAAGGAGTATCAATTCTGGCTTAACTCCAAATCAGAAAAAGTGGTTCGGTTCTGGTTAAAAAATGACCTTAACGATTCAGTGACAGTATGGATTGGGAACCCTTCAAAAAATACAATCGGACTTTATCTGGAGCATGGGGTGAACTTCAGACGGCCGGCCATGCAGGGAAATGTGTCGGAAGCCCGGATAAATGTTGAACCGACTGACAAAACAAAACTGCTGGATATCAAAAAGATAATAACAAAAGTCCAATACTGGAAATTCAGGACCGAAGCTTCATTTGCTCTTAACCAGGGTGTNGTGACGAACTGGGTAAAAGGNGGGGAGAACAGTATTGCCACTGCTCTTGATATTACATGGTTTGCAGATTACAGCAACAAGCCAATGCTCCTCTCATCGAATCATTTTATAAGGCTTAAGTATGGATTGATTAAAACAGGTGAGGATGAAGTAAGAAAGAATATTGATCTGCTTGAGACAAATTCCAAGCTAAACCATAAGGCCTTTGGAAAATTCGACTTTAGCGGAATCATGCTTTTCAAGACTCAGCTCACAAAAGGGTACAATTATCCGGATAAGGTCCCTGTCTCTAAATTCATGAATCCTGCAATCATAACAATTGGCTTTGGTCTTGACTATAAACCAAACAAGTTTACCTCAATAAATTTCTCTCCTCTTTCATATAAAGCAACTTTTGTTCCCGATACTTCAGATATCGATCAGACAAAGTACGGCATAGCGCCCGACAAACGATCAAAACATGAGCCGGGAGCAAGCTTTATGATAACAAATGAATTCAGACCGGTTAAGAATGTGGTGATTACAAACAGGTTACAGCTTTTTACAAATTATGTGAACAATCCTCAGAACATTGATGTCGACTGGGAGATGATCTTCCAGACAAACCTGAACTGGTTTACTGATATAAGACTTAATACTCACCTTATTTTTGACGATGATACAAGGACCCCTGTATTTGATAAGAATAAGAATCCGGTAATCGGAAACGATGGAATTCAGAAAAAAACCGCCAGGGTCCAGTTCAAGGAGCTGCTGGGGCTTTCGTTTATTTTCAGGTTTTAGGAGGAAGATTCTTTTGGTATATTCTGAACCTCTTTATTACCTTTCCCGACATCCTTTCACACTCAGCTCTCATTCTGGTATTCTCCTCCAGAATAAGGTGGCTGTCCAGAAGATCCTTTTTATTCTTTGATGCCGAATCAAGTAGTCTGATTCCCATCAGAACATCTATCCCCTTCGCCCTGTACTCTTTCTTTATTCCGCCCAGCATCAGCATCAGCTTCTTCGATTTCTTCATCTCCTTCAGAATTTTGAATATTCCGAATGGAAATAATCTGCCACCGGCAGCTATGATTCCTGATGTCATATCAGGTAAAGCCACGATAAATCCGACCAGTTCATTACCCGATTTTGCAGCCTTCACATACTGAGGGTCCAGAATAGGAAGATATCTTTGGGCAAATTCTTCTTTCTCAGCATCATTTAGTGGCACATACCCGTAAATTTCACTGAAGGTCTCGTTCATAAGCTCCAGTACCGGAATTATATATGGCTTAAGCTGCTTTTTTGANGTGAATTCAATAATTTTAATGTCACTGTTCCTCGAAAATCTTTCAAAAGCCTTATTGTATACAAGAGGAAGCTGGTCTGGAATTGGGATCAGGTAATTTACCAGATCGACTTCCTTTGAATAGCCCTCCGATTCCATCATTGCCGGCATATATGGGGAATTTGTAGCAGCAGTAAAGAGTAAAGGGTATTCGTAACCGTCAATCTGGAATCCCTGCGGATCCTTGTCTGAGAATCCCAGCGGCCCGACAATTTTAACCATTCCCTTGCTGATATTCCATTCCTCTACCTGACTCAGAAGGGCATGAAATACCTCCCTGTCATTGTAGCATTCCATGAAACAGAATCTTCCATGTTTTTCGTTCTTGATTGAATTGTACCTGTTGTTCACAAGGCCCATTATCCTGCCAACGGGTTTTCCATCCTTGAATGCAAGGTAAAAAACAGCATCGGCATACTTATACGATTTGTTCTTTTCTTTATTGAAAAGAAGCCACTCATCAGCATAGAGAGGTGGCAGCCAGTTGGGTTCGTCCTTGTGAATCCTGGACGGCAGGTAAATAAAATCACGAAGCTCCTTCTTCGTGATAACCTCTTTAACAACGATTTCTGACATCAGGTGCATTCATTTCTGGTGCCAAGAAACAAAAAAAAACAGTAAGAATGCATTATATGCAATGTTTTTTTTACCCCTAAGTCCCCCAGGGGGGACTTATTGATTTCCTATTATATATAAAGCTCCCCTTGAGGGGTGGGGGGAAAACCTAAGCTTTTAAACACCCTCATGTGGGCTTTAAAATGGGACAGTGCAATCAATTAAAAATAATCACATCCAGTATCACAAAAANAGCNAANAGGATGCTTGCAATACCATTTGTGGTCTGAAATGCAAGTGTTACGCGGCTGAGATCATCAGGCTTAACAAGTAAATGCTGCCATAAAAGTAATCCTGAAAATATTAATCCGCCTGTCCAGTAAAGAATATTCCCGTTTCCTGCAAATCCGGCTGTCACAATTAAAATGAAGGTTACAAGATGGACAATGACAGATATTAATAGTGCTCTTTTCCTGCCGGAGCGGGATGGGATGGAATGTAGATTATTGTCTTTGTCAAACTCTTCATCCTGAAGGGCATAAATTATGTCAAACCCGCTTACCCATGTCAGGACAATAATTGAATAAATAACGGGAAGGATATTGAAAGTGCCTGTAACTGAAATATATGCGCCTATTGGTGCCAGGCTGAGTCCCAGTCCGAGTATAAAATGACAGAGGAAAGTAATTCTCTTGGTAAGACTGTATCCCAGTATAATCAGGAGTGCGACCGGTGCAAGGAAAAGTGTAAGCCGGTTTATTAATCCAGCGGATACAATAAAAAGCAACGAATTGATAACAACGAAAAGGGCAGCTGAACTTGCACTTACTTTACCTGATGGGATTTCGCGTTTATCCGTTCTTGGATTAAGAGAGTCGAATTTCCGGTCAGCAAGCCGGTTAAATCCCATTGCCGCATTCCTTGCGAAGATCATGCAAAGAACGACAAGTACCAAAAGCCTTAGATTGAACTGATATTCTGTACCNGTAACGGCGAGTGTAAACCCTATCAGAGCAAACGGCATTGCAAAAACAGTATGGCTGAATTTGACAAGCGAAAAGTAATTTCCAGTAGTTTTTAGGATGTTATTCATTACCTGATTGTTGAAATTACCTGTAAGCTATCAGCCCATTGCTTTTTACCTGATCTTAGCTCCCAGTTCATTTTCATATGCCCTGATCAGGTTATTCATGACTTTTTCAATATTCTTGTCAGTCATGGTTTTAAGGTTGTCCCGGAGAATAAAGCTGACGGCGTACGATTTTTTATTTGNTCCGAGTGTATCGCTTTCATAAACATCAAACAATCCAACCTCCTGAAGGACATTTCTCTCAGTTCTGTATGCGATCTCCTTTATCTGTTTGAAAGTAATGCCTTTATCAATNAGAATGGCCAGGTCACGTCTTACCGAAGGATACTTTGGAAGTTCAATGTATGATATTATATTTTTCCCGATCATTTTCATTATCAGGTCCCACTCGATGTGGCTGTAATATACATCCTGTCCGATATCAAAACGTGCAAGGTAACTTTTTGATATCTTCCCAGTTTCTGCAACAATCGTTTTACCGTTCATATATTTTATAGATTCGGTAAAATAACTTTTTGTGCTTTCTCCGTTTGCAATAGATGTCGCATCTATTCCAAGCCTTGAAAGGACCATCTCTGTAGCTGATTTGATATTGAAAAAATCAGTCGGATCTGATTTGAGATTCCAGCTCTCCTTTCCTGTTTTCCCGGTCATGAAAAGATCAAGTGANGTTCTCTCATTAAAATCTTCCACCGAAATTCCCTCTTGTTCTTTGTTTATCCTGAAATAGCAGTTCCCGAATTCATAGAACTTAAGGTCATAACATTGCCGGTTGATGTTCCACAGGACAGAATTCAATCCGCCAAAAATCAGCGATTGCCTCATTGCATTCAAATCTGAACTTAAAGGATTTGCAAGCTTCACAAGCTGGCCGGAGTCGAAATCATCATTTGCTTCATACCAAGAGGCCGGGTTCAGGGAATTACACATAATTTCAGCGAAGCCATTTGCAGAAAGCATATCAGAGATAATATTAATAACCTTCTCCTTATCAGGTTTGGCACTATAGGTCAAAGTTGAATTCACATGGTTTCCAATCTCAATATTATTGTAACCATATATTCTGAGAATCTCTTCGATGACATCTGCTTCAAGTTTTACATCGACGCGATAGGCCGGAATCTCAAGAAGTAAAATTTCATCATCTTCTTTAAGTATTTTGAAATCGAGCAGTCCGAGGATCTTTTTTATTGTTTTATTATCAATATGCTTACCTGTCAGCCGGTCAATATTCCTGAAGCTGACTTCAGTTTTTGCATTCTCTATTGTTACGGGATAAACATCGATAATTTCAGAAGTTATCTTTCCTTGTGCTATATCCTTCATGAGCATAGCTGCCCTCTTCAGTGCCCAGATAGTAATGTTCGGATCGGTTCCTCTCTCAAACCTGAACGATGCGTCTGTCTGAAGACCATGCCTCTTTGATGTTTTCCGGATTGACACCGGATTAAAATATGCACTTTCGAGAAAAATATTCTTTGTCGACGAAGTCACACCCGATCTGATTCCCCCGAATACACCTGCGATACACATTCCTTCTTCCTCATTGCAGATCATAAGATCGCGGGACGACAGATCCCTNTCTGCTTCATCAAGAGTTATGAATTTTGTCTTNTCAGGTAAGTTTCTGATAATCACCTTCTTTCCTGATATCATATCGGCATCGAAGGCATGGAGAGGCTGGCCTATTTCGTGCTGCACAAAATTGGTGATGTCGACGACATTGCTAATCGGATTAAGCCCTATCGATCTTAATCTTGTTTTGAGCCACTCCGGAGATTCAGCGATCTTTACGTCACTTATTGTTATCCCGGTGTACCTCGGACAATCAGCTTTGTTCTCAATTATTACTTCAAAACCTGAACTGTTGCTGTCGGACCTGAAATCATCCACCGAAGGCCTCTCTGCCCTGACCCCGTTCCCGGTATTCAGTGTAAGGTAAGCTGCCAGATCGCGNGCAACACCAAAATGNGAGCCGCTGTCGATCCTGTTTGGGGTAAGCCCTATCTCGTAAATTGTATCATGTTCAATACCAAAATATTCGTTCGCAGGTGTACCCGGTTTTGCATTGCTGTCGAGAACCATTATCCCTTCGTGCCCCGGTCCCAGGGTAAGCTCATCTTCGGCACATATCATTCCTTCCGAAAATTCACCTCTGATCTTAGATTTCTTTATCTCAAGGCTCTCATCTCCTTTAAACATTAAGGTACCGACAGTTGCAACCGGCACCTTCTGTCCCGGAGCTACATTTGGAGCACCGCACACTATTTGAAGCGGCTGCTGCAAACCGATATTAACAGTCGTGACTGTAAGTTTGTCAGCATCAGGATGTTTTTTGCATGTCAGCACCTCGCCGATTACAACTCCTTTCAGCCCGCCTTTTACGGATTCCCATTCTTCAACACCTTCCACTTCAAGGCCTATATCTGTAAGTATCTCAGAGAGTTTGTGCGGATCAATATCTGTTTTGAGGTAATCTTTGATCCAGTTATAAGAAATCTTCATTTATATTAAAATAGTAGATTGATATAATTTTTGTTAAAAAGTTCCTCTAATTTGTGTGTTACTTTATTNGTTTCAGATAANGCAAAACAAATAAAATATCAAGATTGCAAAAGTAAACAATTTCCCTTAGCGAAAAGGTATTTATCTATCTTTGTAAATCAAACTTGTCATTATGACCCTTGAACCGAACGACAGACTTATACTGATCACAAACGATGACGGATTATATGCTTCAGGATTAAAGACCCTGATTGAAGTGATGGAAGAATTTGGAAAGATAGTTCTGGTTTCAACACCTGAAAGTATGTCGGGAATGTCAATGGCGCTTACGGTAAAAACTCCTCTCAGGGTCAAGCTGCTGGAGGAGACAGAACGAAGAAGGGTTTTTACCTGCAACGGAACGCCAACCGATATAGTAAAACTGGCTGTCAATCAGTTGCTTGAAAGAATGCCAGACTGGGTTGTTTCAGGTATTAACCACGGTGCGAATGCTTCTGTGAGTGTACTCTACTCAGGTACTATGGCTGCTGCAATAGAGGGATGCCTTTATGGTATAAACTCTGTCGGGTTTTCACTTAATGACTTTTCACGATCAGCCGATTTTTCGGTATGTAAAAAATTCATAAGATTAGTAATGCAGAAACTGGGAACCGAAAGGCTCCCCGACGGGATCTGCCTGAATGTAAATATTCCATCGGTACCTGAAAAAGAAATTAAAGGAATTAAAATCTGCCGTCAGGCAAAAGGTAACTGGAGGGAAGAATTTGAAAAGAGGAAGGATCCGATGGGGAGAACCTATTACTGGCTGACAGGTATGTTCCAAAACCATGAACCTGAGGCTGACGATACTGATGAATGGGCTCTGGCCAACGGATTTGTATCTGTGGTTCCTGTTTCAGTCGATATGACAGCTCACTGGTATACTGACAAGCTTAAGGAGCGATTCTGCATATGACGAAGGCGGAGAAATATGACAAGCTGTATCTGGGTTTAATCGCCGGATTTGTCATTCCGGTAATTATTTCTCTTATTTTCTGGCAGTTTTCTGCTAATCATAATAGTCTTGCTGGTTATATTCAGAGGATTATCAAAGCTGACATAGTCACCCATATTATTTCACTTTGCGTATTTCCGAATATTTTTCTCTTCCTGGTTTTTAATCGTCTGGACATGCTGCGTGCCACAAGGGGTGTTCTGGGGATAACAATTTTCTGGGCCGTGCTTGTTTTTGCAGTTAAGTTTCTGTTATGAAGTATTTTATTATTTCTGGGGAACACTCCGGCGATCTTCATGGATCAAATCTTGTAAAAGAGCTTTTCAAATGCGATCAGCAGGCAGAAATTCAATGCTGGGGAGGAGACCTGATGGAAACAGCAGGTGCAAATCTTCTGATGCATTATAGAAAAACAGCATTTATGGGATTTGTCGAGGTGGCTAAAAACCTTGGTACGATCAGAAAATTATTTTCCCTGTGCAAACAGCAAATAACCCGGTTTAGTCCTGACGTGGTTATTCTTATCGATTATCCCGGATTTAACTTCAGGATTGCAGAATTTGCAAAAAAATCGGGCTTCAGGGTGTTTTATTATATATCTCCTAAGCTCTGGGCGTGGAAGGAAGGCAGGGTCAAAATGGTTAAGAAGTATGTAGACAGGATGTATATCATTTTCCCTTTTGAGGTTGATTTTTACAGAAAACATGATATTGAAGTCGAATACCGTGGCAATCCACTGCTTGATGAAACCGAAAAGAAACTTGCTGCTTTTCCGCCTCAGAGTAAAATAAAAAAAGAACTTGGTATCGCAGACAAACCTGTCATAGCAATGCTTGCAGGAAGCAGGAAAAGCGAGGTCAGGGAAATCCTTCCTGCTATGTTAAAAGCAGTTAATCATTTTCCTGATTATCAGTTTGTCCTGGCAGGAGTAAATAGCCTGCCGGATGACTTATACAGGCGTATTATCGGAAACCATGAGGTGATCCTGATAAAAGACAAGACATACGAGATATTGCATATTTCGGAAGCAGCACTTGTCAAATCAGGGACTGCCACCCTTGAGACAGCATTGCTGAATATTCCGGAAGTTGTTTGCTTCAAAGGCGATTTGGTTTCAATGTTGATAGCATGGATCGTNATCAAGGTTAAATACATCTCACTTGTTAATCTTATTGCAGGGTATGAGGCAGTTAAAGAGCTGATCCAATATTCTCTCAATGAAAAAAACCTGGTAAGGGAGCTTAAAGAAATATTGCCAGNGGGTTCTAAAAGAAAAAAGATACTTGACGACTATAATAAAATCAGGGAGATACTCGGTCCGGCAGGAGCGTCAGAGAGAATTGCAGAAGACATGGTAAAGGTGTTAAGGCATAACGNCTTGAAGGGGTAGAACCAGAAGTCCCCCTTTGAAGGGAGAAGGGGGATGTAAATTATCTATATGTACAAAAAACTCTTTTATATATTTTTCTTATTTATTTTATTCTCCGTGATATCCTCCGGCCAGGTCAGGGTGAGGATATTTGCGAACCAGAAGCCTTCATCCGCNTCACTTACAATTGCTGAAGGGAAGTATGAACTTGATGTATATGACGGGAAATCAATAAGCCTCAATGCAGGTGATCCGGTTNTTCTGGCATTGTATGAGAACAAAATAGCGGTAAAGATAAGAAGCTCGGTNAGTTTCATGTGCGATTCATTGATTGTGAAAGGATTAACAGGTAATGATAGATTTTACTTCAGGATAAACAGCAGCACAGGGGAACGCAGGATTTACAGCGGCGACCTTCAGTGTATTTCCGATCTTGGTGTAATGGTATTAATAAATGTTTGTGATCCTGAGCAATATATTGCCGGAGTCGTACGCACCGAAGGAGGACCGGGAAAAAGGCCGGAATACCTGAAATCACAGGCTGTTCTTGCAAGAACTTTTTTGTATAAACATTTTGACAGACACCTTATTGATGGTTATAATTTATGTGACAACACCCATTGCCAGGCATATAATGGAGTTTGCTCTGATACCCTGATAGTAAAGGCAACCCTCGAAACAAAAGGTATGGTAGTACTTGACCGGGACAGTTTGCTTATAATCTCCGCATTTCACTCAAATTGCGGGGGAGAAACCTCAACTTCGGATTTTGTATGGCTCTCGGGACATTCTTACATAAAAAAAGTGGTCGACCCTTATTGCATCAATTCACCTAATGCAGCCTGGAGAAAATCGATCCCAATAAATGAATGGGAAAAGTATCTTAAGAAATCAGGATTTGCACCAGCCGGACCAACACCTGTATCTTATAATTTTTCACAATTGACACGACAGAATAATTACCGGATAGGATCATTTTCGTTACCGTTCGGGCAGATCAGAAATGACCTGAACCTTAAATCTGCTTTTTTTTCGATTGTTCAGGAAGGCAATTCGATAACTTTCAGAGGGAGGGGTTACGGTCATGGTGTGGGATTATGCCAGGAAGGAGCAATGGTAATGGCAGCCAGGGGATTTAAATACACCGACATTATAAAATTTTACTATTCGGATGTAATTATCACTGATGTTAATAACGCAAAAATTGTTAAGAACGATTTATAAACTGATGTTTTTTCCTTACGGTGTTTAACTATTTTTGAAATTTAAACATTCCCCCTTAGAAGGGGGATAGGGGGATGTTTAAGAAATGACGTACATCCCCCCGGCCCCCTTCAGAAGGGGGAGTTATTAGACTTATATGTTTGCAATTTTCAAAAAAGAAATAACTGGTTTTTTCAGCAGCCTTACAGGATACATAGTAATTATAGTATTCCTGTTGATCAACTCCCTGTTCATGTGGGTATTCCCGGGTGAATGGAATATCTTCGACAGCGGATATGCCGGTCTTGATACTCTGTATTTTCTGTCACCATGGATCTTCCTATTTCTTGTACCTGCTGTTACAATGAAGATGATAGCTGAAGAGAGGAAGCTGGGAACACTTGAGCTTATCTATTCTAAACCCGTAACCGAGAGGGGAATTGTCTGGGGCAAATACCTGTCGGCAGTAGCACTTGTCCTTCTGGCACTTCTTCCAGTGGTGATTTACTATATATCTGTATATCTGCTCGGTGAGACCCCTGGTAACCTCGATAAAGGCGGAACGCTTGGTGCATTTATCGGATTATTCTTTCTTGCCGCAGTTTATGCTTCAGTTGGTCTGTTCGCCTCGTCACTTACTGATAACCAGGTCATTGCTTTTATTGTTGCAGTGCTGATCTCTTTTTTACTGTTCATGGGATTTGATTCCTTCGCCTACCTGCCCGGTCTGAAGGAAATTGATGAATTCGTCATACGACTTGGGATCAATGAGCATTATAAGTCTATGAGCAGGGGGGTTATCGATTTAAGGGACATCTTCTATTTTATTGCAGTGGTTCTTATCTTTAACGAAGCAACACATATGGTTCTCCTGTCGCGAAAATCAGAAAGAAAGAACTGGTTTCGGTTTGGAGTTTCACTTCTTCTCATTTTAATAGCTGTAACTGCAGGGTCATTTCTCAGGATACGTGCTGATCTTACTGAAGACAGGCGATATACTCTTTCAGCGCAAACCAGGAAAGTATTATCGGGTGTCAGGAATGATATTTTTGTACAGGTATATCTCGACGGTGAAATGCCTATTCCCTTTAAGAGGCTTAAACGATCGGTAAGGGAGATGCTCGAAGAATTCAGGATCGCTTCGGGACGGAAAGTGGATTATGCTTTTATCAATCCTTCGGAAGGAAATAATTCAGAAAAAAGAGAAGCACTTTACCAGTCGCTTCTGGCTAAAGGACTGAACCCGGTGAATATCCAGGATAAAGATGCCGAGGGCGGCTCAAGCCAGAAAATAATATTCCCCGGAATGATAGTGAATTACAATACTATTGAGGTGCCGGTTAATTTCTTAAAGAACAACCCGTCAGTGTCAGCTGAGGAGAACCTGCTTCATTCAACCGAAGGGCTTGAATACGAAATGATTCAGCCTGTGGCAACACTGAGTTCAGATACTATATACAAGGTGGCTTTTATTGAAGGACATGGTGAAATACCGGAAATTGGTGTTGCCGACCTTACATATCATATGGCCAGGTTCTTTACTGTCGACAGGGGTGTTATCCGCGGGACCCCGGGGATACTTGATAAATATGCCGCTGTTGTAATTGCCGGTCCGGAAAAGGAATTCGACGAAAATGACAAATTTGTTCTGGATCAGTATATTATGAACGGAGGTAAAGTTCTGTGGCTAGTTGAGGAGGTGAATGTTAACGCCGACAGCCTTGTCTATGGCGAGACTGCTGCGTTATATCGTCCGCTGAATATTGAGGATCAGCTCTTCAGATATGGAGCAAGAATTAATGCAGAGGTTGTACAGGATATTGATTGCGCGCAGATAAGACTTATTTTGTCGAGCGGAGGTTCCCGCCAGCAGCCTGTTTCAGTTCCCTGGCTCTATTTCCCGAAACTAACACCCTCTTCAAACCACCCTGTTACCAGAAGCCTGAATAAGGTTAAAGGTGAGTTTGTCAATTATATTGACACAGTCGGACTTGATANAAACATAAGAAAAAGTGTATTGCTGTCAACTTCAAATTATTCAAGAACTCTCACCCCGCCTTTCATGNTAAGCCTCAGGGAAGCNGAGCTGACCCCTGAGGAGAGAGCTTTTAATAAATCTGCCCTCCCTGTTGCCGTATTGCTTGAGGGCACATTCCCTTCTGCTTTCAGGAACAGGATCACTGAAAGCCTGAACAAAGGCTCAGATCTGGAAGTTAAAACTATCAGTGAAGAGACAAAAATGATAGTGATTGCCGATGGTGATATAATTAAAAATGAGGTAAGACGGACAGGAACCGCTGAAACACCAATGACACTGGGTCAGGACAAGTACACAGGCGAGATGTTTGGCAACAGGGACTTTCTGATAAACTGCCTGAACTATCTTGTTGATGATAACGGCATTATGGAGCTAAGGTCAAGGGAGCTGAAACTGAGGCTCCTCAATAGTTCAGCAATAAAAACGGAGAGGTTTAAATGGCAGGCAATCAATATTGCAGGGCCGGTTCTTATCATTATAATTGCAGGCTTGATATTCAGCTGGCTGCGGAAACGGATCTATTCAAAGGGCGGAATATGAGTAGAAAATACATCAGGTACCCAGTAGTAATTATCCCGCTGCTGATCCTTTTAATCTACCTGTTAAGAGAAAGATCTCCTTTCGGCGGAGATACATCATTTGAGGCTGANCCAAAAAATGAGATCACAAGGATCGAATTTGGAAATAAAAAAGAGAACCTGACGCTAGAAAAGAAGGGAGAAACGTGGTTTGTAAATAAAAGTCTTGAAACAAGAAAATCAAGTATTCTTTTTATACTNAAGGTACTGACCGAAATGAAGATCAAATCACCTGTAACAACCGAGTTGTTTAGTAAGGAAATAGTTGAAAATGGTATTGATCCTTTGAAAGTGAAGGTATATGAAAAGGGAAAACTGATTAAATCATTCCTGGTTTATAAAACAGGTTCCAATAAATATGGTAACATAATGAAACTGAGGGAGAGCTCCAGACCCTTTATTGTTTATATCCCTGGAAATGAGGTGGAGATAGGCTCGGCTTTTACTATGAATGAACTTTTCTGGCAGCCTTATACAGTATTCTCACTTCTCCCTTCAGATATTTATTCGGTAGCCGTTGAAAACATGGCCGACTCAAGTTCATCATTCATTATCAAAAATGATTACGGCCGGACCAGACTCTTCAATAGCACCAGAGAGTTAAGCGGATGGGATTCTTCGAGGATAATACGTTACCTGTCATACTTTGCCCATGTTCGATTCGAATCATGGGCTCTCACTCTTTCCAGTGATGAAAAAAGAAGTATTGAAATGAAAGAACCCTTTTACAGGATAATTGTGGTAACAACCCGTGGTGTCAGGCAGGTTGTAAACCTCTGGCAGCGGACGGTTGATGGAGAAAATGGAATTAAGACAGATACTGACAGACTTTGGGGTAAGACAGAGGGAAGTCCGGAATTATTTGTTATCAGATATATAGATATAGATCCGCTTCTGAAGAAGTTATCATATTTCTATCCATGATAATATTTTATTTGAGTATCAAGAATAATGCATATTGAATCCAATATTTATTGTCCATTAGTTCGGTCTCTTGAATCAGAGATTCCTCATCCCGAATCCTCGGGATTCGGAATGACATTCAATTTTTTTTCAGGAGAGGGAAGAGTTGGAGATTCGTTCGACGAATCTCCAACTCTTCCCTCAATACAACCTATAGTTTTGTCATTCCGAGCGTTAGCGAGGAATCTCTCACATAGGAATAAGATTTGTCAAGGATTACTCATTATTTTTTGTTTGAGGATAACAGTTTTTTTTGTAATATTGATAGCCCGGAAATCTGGGATAATTTAAATCTCATACTATGAAATTTGTTGTATCAAGCACTGAACTTCTCGGTCATTTGCAGGCCATAAGCAGGGTGATCAGCTCAAAGAACACTCTGCCGATCCTTGATAATTTCCTTTTTAACCTGTCAGGTAATGATCTCGAAATCACTGCATCCGATCTTGAGTCAACACTCATCACCAGGATGAAGCTCGAGAATGCCAGTGGCGACGGGATAATTGCCCTTCCTGCAAGGATACTGCTTGATACTTTGAAGGAATTCTCAGTTCAGCCGCTTGCATTCGACATTAACCCCGATACTCTTGCTGTTGCTATCACATCTGAAAACGGAAAATTCAATGTTGTGGGTCAGAACGGTGTTGATTTTCCTGCTCTTCCTTCAATAAGAAAAGAGAAGAAGTTTTCGTTCGTGATAAATGCTGATGTTTTGCTTGCCGGCATAAACAAAACACTTTTTGCTACAGCTGATGATGAGCTTAGACCTGTAATGGGCGGCATTTTTGTTGAAGCGTCTGCTGATAAAATTACCTTTGTTGCTTCTGATGCTCATAAGCTGGTGAGATACCAGCGGACCGACTCACATGCTGACGACAATGCATCATTCATTCTTCCGAAAAAGCCGGCTTCCCTCTTAAGGAATATCCTTCCAAAGGAACAGGGCCCTGTCAATGTTGAATTTGATGATAAGAACGCCTTCTTTAACCTTAACGATTACAGGGTCGTTTGCAGGCTGGTTGAAGGCAATTACCCCAATTATAATTCTGTCATACCTAAAAATAACCCCAGGAAAGTAACCGTTGACCGTGTTGAGTTCTACAACACACTCAAGAGGGTATCGGTATTCTCCAACCAGGCAAGCAATCTTGTAAAGCTTCAACTGAAGGGCAACCAGGCAATGGTTTCAGCCCAGGATATCGATTTTTCAATTTCCGCTTATGAGAAAATAAAATGCCAGTACGAAGGTGAGGATATGGAGATTGGATTCAAGTCGGTTTTTCTTCTTGAGATTCTTTCGAATATCTCAAGTCAGGATGTTATGATCGAACTTGCTGACCCGACCCGTGCCGGATTATTTCTCCCCGGAGAAAGTGATAATGAAGCAGAGGACCTTCTCATGCTTCTTATGCCAATGATGATTAACTCCTGATAATTGAAACTTAACCTGCTTCGCCCGTTAGCATTCATCGATCTCGAAACAACAGGCATTAATGTTTCATCCGATCGGATCGTTGAGATCTCAGTCCTGAAAATAAGTCCGAACGGTAAAGAGGAATGGATGTCAACCAGGGTCAACCCTGAAATGCCCATTCCGGCAAAATCGTCAGCTATACATGGAATAACCGACAAAGATGTTGTAGGTTCCCCTACTTTTAAGGAAATTGCAAAAAACCTTGCTGCATTTCTGGAGGGAACCGATCTTGCCGGATATAACGCAATCAAGTTTGATATCCCGGTACTTGCCGAAGAATTTCTGAGAGTAAACCTTGATTTCAATTTTCGAAAACATAAATACGTTGACGTTCAGGTAATTTTCTATAAGAAAGAGCAGCGAACCCTTTCAGCAGCTTACCAATTCTATTGTATGAAGGAACTCGAAAACGCCCATAGTTCAAAAGCAGATACCCTGGCAACATATGAAGTGCTGAAGGCCCAGCTCGAAAGGTATGATGATCTCGAAAACAATATTGAGAAACTGGCCGATTTCAGCTCATTTAATAGTATCGCCGATCTTGCCGGCCGTATTATCTTTGATGAAAACGGGATCGAAATTTTTAATTTTGGAAAACATAAGGGAAAAGCTGTCGAAAAAGTATTCATGGACGAACCATCATATTATGCTTGGATGATGAATGGTGATTTCCCTCTTTATACTAAGAAAATAATTACCGAAATAAAGCTCAGGTCGTTCGGAAAAGTACAGCAGTGAAATGAAGATAATCTGTATAGGTTTAAATTACCGGAAGCACGCCATTGAGATGGGAAGGCCTTTCCCTGCAGAGCCTGTTGTGTTCATGAAACCCGACTCTTCGATACTGAAGAACAACAAGCCTTTCTTCTTACCTGACTTCTCATCGGAGCTACATTATGAGGTCGAAGTAGTTGTAAAGATCACCCGGCTTGGAAAAGGTATTCTTAAGGAATTTGCACCAAGATATTACAGCGAGGTTACTGCAGGCATAGATATCACTGCGCGCGATTTGCAGACAAAATTATCAATTGACAGGCTTCCCTGGGAATTATCCAAAGGTTTCGACGGGGCGGCACCAATTGGAAAATTCATTCCGGTGAGTTCAGTTGAAGATATGGCAAATCTTGATTTCAGGCTCGAAATAAATGGAAAGACTGTTCAGCATAGCAATACGTCGGACATGATTTTCAGCTTCAATGAGATAGTCTCCTACGTCTCAAGGTTTTTTACGCTNAAGACAGGTGACCTGATTTTCACTGGAACCCCGTCAGGTGTAGGTCCTATTAATAAGCATGATCATCTTGTAGCTTACATTAATAATACACCTCTTCTTGATTTTATGATTAAGTAATTACAATGTAATTACATATTTTATATCTTAACCTTTTAAATAGTAGTTGCTAATTAACCTAAATTAATCTTCAATGAAAGCGAATAATAAGGTATCCCGAAGGAGCTTCATTCAGAAGTCGGCAGGTGCCGCNGCGCTTCTGTCGATGCCAGCCATAATTCCTGCAAACGTTTTTGGATCGAATGATAAGATCCGTGTAGCTGTTCTGGGTGTTAACGGCCGTGGAACAACTCATATAGAAGGATATATGAACCTTCCGGATGTTGAGGTTGCATGCCTTTGCGATCCTGATCTTGTCATTCTTGGTCAGCGTGCAGCAGAGTTTGAAAAAAAATATGGAAAGAAAGTAAATCAGCAGCAGGACCTGCGCCGGGTATATGAAGATAAATCCATTGATGCCGTAAGTATTGCCACACCTAATCACTGGCATTCGCTTGCAGCTATATGGGCATGCCAGGCAGGGAAGGATGTGTATGTCGAAAAACCAGGTTCTCATAATGTTTTTGAAGGCCGCAAAATGGTAGAGGCAGCGGCTAAGTATGACAGGATAGTTCAGCACGGGGTTCAGCTCCGTAGCTCAGTGGCAGTGCAGGAAGCGATCAAACATCTGCGCGACGGACTGATAGGCAATGTATACATGGCAAGGGGACTTTGCTACAGGTGGAGGGATAACATCGGAGACAAGGGTACCGAACCTGTTCCGCAGGGACTTGACTATGATCTATGGACGGGTCCTGCAACAAAGCAGCCATTCTCACGAAATATAGTGCACTACAATTGGCACTGGACATGGAATTATGGCAACGGTGATGTAGGTAACCAGGGGGTCCATGAGACTGATCTTTGCATGTGGGGACTTAATGTCGGTCTGCCTGAGCAGATAACTGCTGCAGGAGGAAAATTCCTTTTCAATGATGCCAAAATAACTCCTGAGGTTCTCTCTTCAACCTATTATTACCCGAAAGAGAAGAAGATAATTGAGTTTGAGGTGCGTCCATGGATCACCAACGATGAGAAAGGTGTTACAGTCGGGAATATATTTTATGGGAGTGAAGGCTACCTGGTCGTTAATGGCTATGACACCTATCAGTCATTCCTGGGAAGAGACTATAAGCCAGGACCATCACGCAAGGAGGGAGGGGACCATTTCCTAAACTTTATAACAGCAGTCCGTGCTCACGATAAATCACTTCTGAATGCACCGGTTGAGACGGCTCATCTCTCATCAGCTCTGGCTCACCTGGGGAATATTGCATATCGGACCGGACGTGCACTGAATTTTGATCCGGCAAAGGAGAAATTCATTAACGATGAAGAAGCTAATGCATTGCTGACTCGTCCGCCGAGAGCACCATATGTTGTACCGGATAAAGTTTAGAATTTTAATTAAACCAATAAGAAAGTTTAACTACCAGCCCGCGGTTTTTTACGTGGTAGTTTCCTGAGTATGGATTTACTTCATTCCCGCCAAGTATATCNGCAGCGTAAGAATTCTCGGTATAGACAATAAACAGGTCAGAAACCGGAGCGAATCTCCACTGGAAGCGAAGGTTCAGATTAAGATTATCAATCTGATTGTTATACTGAATAAAGCTCGTAAAGAAAAGATTATCAGTAAATGTAAAATCAAATCTGGGGCCGATCAGAAGCAACTTTGCACTGTTATATGGTGCCGGCAATGAAATATCGTTATAAGTTGTGACAAGTGCTAGGCTGCCGTAAGGTTGAACCCTGTAATTCAATTCGCTGTTCAGTGCAAGCTTTGTTCCGTTATAGTAGCCTCCATATCTGCCTGTCAGAACAACGTTTAACATTTTACGGTTATCTGATGCCCAGGTTGCCCCATATTCATTCCAGCTAAAACCTTCGCCTGCCGCGAGTTGCAATCCTCCTGTATTTGTAGGGTCAAAAGGTGCTAATAGCTTGATATAGTTTTCTCTGAAATCGAATGAAAATGCACTTTTGTTAAGCCAGTCAAAATTGTACGATAACTGGATCTCCCGGTCAGTAAGTGAAAATGATGAATAAGGATCCAGATAGGTATCAAACCTCACACCTGGGCCATGGCTGATTAACTTGCTCTCCTTCGGAAAAAACTTGTACTGGAAGGAACCATTAAGCTGATAATAACCTTTCCTTCTGATATAGCCAGTCTCTGCATTAAATCCGGAGCCTGTAAGCGCCTGGTTCATACTTGCCGACAAGTACTGTGATGAATATGAAATATTTGCTGCAAGAGCGGCATCTCTGAGTGTTATAATTTCAGGGATATTCTGATGGTAGTAAACCTTACCGTTCCACCGGTTATCATTACTTGCGAGATTATATTCAATACCAGCTATGCGGTTATATTTGTTTCCTGTAAATGTTTCATCGTCAGTTGTATTAAATACCTGTTTATTGATTAAGAATGCCGTGATATTCGACCTGGAAAATACCTGTCTCTGAAGTGCTGCTACCATATAGTTTGCAGCATGGATCTCTTCTTTTCTGGATGTTTGTATATCCATTATCCCAATCCTCCATCTGTTCCCGATGTTGCCACTCAGGCGCGCACCTGCCAGCACAGGGTTTTCAAGACCTATCCTTCTTGAAAAGAAAGGCCTTACCCTTTCAGTACCAAGGTTCGCAAACAGATCGCTGTTTTCGAGATAAAACTGCCGTTTTTCAGGAAAAAAAAGTTCGTAACGGTCCAGGTTTGTCTGTTGTTTATCAACCTCAACCTGAGAATAGTCAGGATTTACAGTGAGATCGAGATTCATTTTTGTTGAAAGAATCATCTTGGCATCAAGTCCGGCATTTATGTTCCATTTGGTAGTCTCCCCGGTTTCATTAACTCTTGTAACTTTACCGATCACGTACGGGATAATTGAAAAGCGTAATCCTGCATCTTCCCTGGGTTTATCCCATATTAGTGTTCCAACATATGGAAGTGAACAATGGGGAAACTGGCGCGGAACAGGTGCCCAGGCAGATTTCTCATTGTTTTTAAGATCCTGGCGGCCGAAATTAATTCCCCATTCAGATACCCCGCCGAAGTACCTGATGCTTCTGAAGGGGATGCTGAACTCGCTTACCCAACGGTCGTCATAACTCTTCACTGCCGATTTCCACTTTGTCTCCCAGCTGTAATCGACCTTTGTGGCATCATACTGAAGACCTTCAGTCTGCGCACCTGCCGCTGAAATCCCAAAGGCAAATCCGTTTGTGTGATCATTATAAGTGTTGAGAAAGAGCATGAAATTATCGTTCTTCATAAAGGTATAATCTCTGCGGAGNGATTCAACCGGCCTTTTCCCGGGTGTGGGATCATAGCATATTATCCCTACATATAAATTTGATTTATCATAAGTAAGCACCACTTCGGTCTGAGCTTTGGCAAACCCGGTATCGGTAGGTGTCACTCTCTGGAACTTGCCTGTCCGCTCAGCTGTCATCCATGGCTCTTCATCAAGAATTCCGTCAATGGTCACAGGTTTGTCAGTCTGAGTGATATGTATCTTTCTCTTATCACGGTTAACCCCTGGTGTCTGGCAGAAGGTGGAATTTCCGGCGCAGATAATGACAATAAAAAAGATAATTACGGCTTGTTTGAGCATCTTGCAAAAAATTTTGGTGAAGATAGAAAATTGGTTTGTGAATTTATTATTCTAATTTTATGGAACATGAATGGTTGTTAAAAAAAATTGACCACGGTGTTACATCGGGTTTTAACGGAGTTACACGGGTTAAAACAGTGAAACTCCGAATGGATCTGTGAAACTCTGTGGTGTAAAAATGATTAATGGTGAAAACAATGTAAATGAATCAAATTTTGAAGGAATGAATATTAGTATATCTGAAAATGCATCAGAACTTGGCAGTAAGGCTGCAGAGATGGTTTCGGTAAGCCTTAATGAGGCTGTATCGCGGAATGGCGAAGCCCGCATTGTGGTTTCGACAGGCAGCTCGCAGTTTGAGATGTTTCAGGCGCTTGTAAAAGAAAAGGTTGACTGGACNAAAGTGACAGTGTTCCACCTCGATGAATATATAGGGCTGCAGGTTNCTCATAAAGCCAGCTTCAGAAAATACCTCTATGACAGGTTCATAAGCCTGGTGCCTGTCAGGAAATTTTTTAGTGTCGATGTTGAGGGAAATATTAAAAGGGGCATCGAAGAATTGACTTCTGCCCTGCGTGAAAAACCTGTTGATCTGGGGCTTATCGGAATCGGAGTAAATGGCCATATCGCCTTCAATGACCCGCCGGCCGATTTTGATACTACTGATGCCTATATAATTGTCAGGCTCAATGATCAGTGCAAATATCAACAGGTAAATGAGGGTTGGTTTGAAAAGAAGGGGGATGTTCCTGATGAGGCCGTTTCGATGAGTGTATGGCAGATAATGCAATGCCGGAAAATAATATCAGTTGTTCCTCATATTGTTAAGGCTGATGCAGTCAGAAAAACATTGAGCAGCAAGGTTACCAGCGAGGTACCTGCCACAATTCTTAAACGGCATCCCGACTGGCATCTTTTCCTTGACAGGAATTCGGCCGCTGGAGTAATAACTTTGTAAGCTTTGTGTCTTTGCGTCTTTGTGGCAAAATAAAAATGCCACCAAGTCGCTTAGGCGCTAAGAATAAGNAATTGAAGATATGAATGATACNAGAGTAATAGAAGCAATTCATTACGAAACGAATAAGCCTGTCAGGATTAANATAGATGACGGACTGATTTCTGAAATGAATGAAATAACAGACTCAGTCCAATTTCAGAATCTTTATGTCGCTCCCGGGCTTATTGATAACCAGGTAAACGGGTATAAGGGGATAGATTTTTCGGATACAGGTCTGACAACTGAGAAAATGAGGATGGCTGTCGAAGCAATTAATATTGACGGTGTTACAAGTTTTCTGGCAACAGTTATTACAGGAAGCCATGAGAATCTTCTGAAGAATTTCAGGAACCTTGCCAATTCCTTAAATGATGATAATATCCGATATTCTGTCGCCGGCTTTCATCTTGAGGGCCCTTACATTTCTCCTGAAGACGGATATTACGGATGCCATCCTGCTGAATTTATCAGGAAACCTTCATGGCATGAATTCGAACAGTATCAGGAGGCTGCCGGAGGTAATATAAAGATCGTGACTTTAAGTCCTGAGATTGATGGAAGCACTTATTTTATTGACAAGTGCATACAGAATAGCATTATTGTCGCAATTGGACACACTAATGCCACTGCTGAACAAATTAACAGGGCTGTTGATCACGGGGCAAGGATTTCAACGCACCTCGGCAACGGGTGTGCAAACCTTATCGACAGGCACCGGAATCCACTGTGGCCTCAACTTGCAAATGACCATCTTATGACATCAATAATAGCTGACGGGCACCATCTGCTTCCCGAAGAGATTCAGGTTTTTTACAAGGTGAAGGGACCTCATAAAATTATCCTGACTTCGGATGTGACCCACCTTATCGGTATGCCACCCGGCAGATATAATTTCCTTGGCAGCGAAGTGGTGCTTACCCCTGAAGGACTGATTGAAAACCCGGTTCTGAATTGTCTTGCCGGAGCTTCTAGGCCTCTGAGAACCGGAGTCGGAAATGTAATGAAGTTTACCGGCTGCAATCCGGGTGAAGCAGTAAACATGGCATCAGGAAACGTTGCGCGCATTTACAACCTGTCCGACAGAGGATCCCTGACCCCGGGTAAAAGAGCAGATCTGATACTGTTTGAGTTGAACGTAAACACCCCGGTAATTAAGCAGGTAATCGTAAAAGGGAGAATTGTCCTGCCACAAACCTCATACCCCACACCTCATATCTTATGACCACACTTGACTACATAGTACTTATCGGCTACTTCGTTTCGATAACAACCTTCGGAATCTGGATATCCAGAAAGATAAGAACAAGCGACAGCTATTTCAGAGGTGGAAGGAAGTTCAAATGGTATATAATGATCGGGCAGGCATTTGGCGTGGGAACCCATGCTGAAATGCCTGTAGCCCAGACAGGTGCAACATTCAGCAATGGATTTGCAACTATCTGGTACCAGTGGAAGAATATGCTGATAACACCATTTTACTGGCTGATAGCACCATTTTACAGACGAAGCGAACGTACCACTGTTGGTGAAATAATCGAGGATCGTTATGGCAGTGCAATGGGGATGGTTTACTCGGTATTTGCCATCTCATTTTTTGTATTTAACATGGGTGTAATGCTTCAGGGTGCAGCAAAGGTTATCTCCGTTGCAACAGGGAATCTGGTNTCTCCGAATATGGTGGTTCTGGGAATGACTATCGCTTTTATACTTTACAGCTTTGTCGGCGGACTGATTGCAGCTGCCTATACCGATTTTATCCAGTCGTTCCTGATAATAACTCTTTCAATTATNCTTATACCACTGGGATTAAGAGAGATAGGCGGCTTCGGTTATATGAAGACAGTGCTTCCCGATCATTTCTTTGATCTCTTTAACAGTGCCAGCGGAATTGACGGTTTCACAATTGCTATGCTTGCAGTAAATGGAATTGTCGGAATAACGGCNCAGCCACATATGATATCTATGTGTGCAACAGGAAACACAGAGAGAGCCGGAAGAATTGGACAGACTTTCGGTTCGATGGTAAAAAGACTTGTTACAATCGGCTGGGCGCTGACAGGACTTGTTGTGGCCGCTCTTGTTGTAAAGAATNGAGCAGCCCTTCCCGATCCTGAAATGGCATTCGGTTATGCATGCAGTCAATTGCTTGTGCCCGGACTTGTAGGTCTGATGCTTTCTGCAATCGTTGCAGCAAATATGTCGGCATGTTCAAATTTCATGGTTAATACCGGGGCACTCTTTACCAGGAATTTCTATAAAAAGTATCTTAATCCCGATGCCACTGACAGGACAATTCTCTGGATGGGACGCTATTCAGGGCTTGCATTATCTGTTCTTGCCGTACTTTTTGCATTGAGTATAAAAAATGTTCTGAATGGTTTCTTATTTACTGAAACTCTTGCGGCATTTATGGGGATCATCTTTCTTGGGGGAATTATCTGGAAGAGGGCAAACCGTTACGGAGCAGCGGCTGCTGTAACGGTTGCTTTATCAGTCTATTACATTGTTAATTTTTTAACAGCAGGTANCCTGGTGCTGGTTTACAAATGGAAACCGGGACCATTCGGAATAGCAATGTTCTCAGGGTTTTTCGTTTTCTGGCTGGTAAGTATTCTTACNAAGCCGGAAAAGAAGNAGAGGACGGAAGCTTTTTTTGACAATATGAGAAGGAAATCGGATGCAAAAGAACCAGGACCAGACGGTAAAAAACCACTTGCTGAACTGACAGGCGATGATCTTTTACTCCTTGACATTCCGGGGTTTAGAAATAAAGAACGACGCACCAATTTCTTCAGACGTTANAGGGAGGACATAGCTGGATTTTTGCTGAGCTGGGTGATAGTAGGATTGCTTATTCTTTTTGCCTGGGGGATATTGCAGATATAGATAATAAAACCCATATAGCCACAGAGTTACCCGGAGTCTCAAAGTTAATATCTCCAGCTAAGACAGTCAGAATCGCGAACAGTGTAACATAGTATTGACTCGGTGAAACTTCGTGGTTAAAGAACTAATAATCAGATTATTGATGTTATGGGTAGAGACGAATATAAAGACAAATGGAGCGTTGGAGGGTTGATTTTAATTATAATTAGATTATCTTTATAGGATAATTAATACTTGAAAAAATGGGAAATTTCGGCGCTACTGAAATAATACTTATTCTCCTGGTGGTTGTACTTCTTTTTGGCGGAAGAAAAATTCCTGAACTTATGAAAGGCATAGGTCAGGGGTTAAAGGATTTCAAGAAAGCATCCAAGGTAGAGGATGAACCTGAGAAGATGAAGGCAGAATCAAAAGAAGAAAACAAAAAGGTATAAGTTAATCGGTTACAAGGTATTCAGGTGCCTTTCTGTGTTTTGTGGCTTGTTCATAACTATAGGCAATTTCGATAAGCACCGGCTCACTCCATGCCCTTCCGAAGAATGTAATTCCAACAGGAAGATTTTCAACAAATCCCAGCGGAACGCTGATTGCAGGATAGCCCGAGATTGCTGCCAGTGAGGAGCTGCCACCGATAAAATGATCCCCGAGCAACAGATCTGTTTTCCATGCAGGTGATCCTGTTGGTGCAATAAGAGCATCAAGGTGATTTGAATTCATAAGGCTGTCAATCCCGTTTTTCCGGGTGGCTAACTGCATTTTTTCGAGCGATTTCTTATAGTCAGGAGAGGAGAGGTCACCTTTTTTATCCGCCTTTTCAAGTGTTGCCTGATCGAAATACCTTAACTCTATTGAATCAGATTTGTTGAATTCTATCAGCTCGCTTATAGTTTTAACAGGCGAATCTTTTCCAAGTCCGCTGAAGTATTTATTTAGTCCATCCTTGAATTCATAAAGCATAACTTCGTAAGAAGCATTTTCATAAGCTGAACTCCTGGGTTCTTCTACTTCCATAATAAAAGCTCCCTGGGCTTTTAAATCTGAAACTGCCTGCCGCATCAGTTCATCCACCTTTGCTGAGAACCCCCCTGAATTCTTGATTATACCGATGCGCTTTCCCATTAAGCCATCCCTCTTCAGGCTTGGTGTATAATCCGAAAGATATTTCCCATCCGACTCAATGGTTTTTGGATCGAGCTGATCAATGCCGGTCAGTGCACCCAGGCAGATTGCTGCATCTTCAACAGTACGCGCCATGGGCCCGGGTGTATCCTGGCTGTATGAAATCGGGATTATTCCTGTCCTGCTGAGCAGGCCTACAGTTGGTTTTATTCCCACTATTCCGTTATTGTTCGACGGACAAACAATTGATCCGTTTGTCTCGGTACCTATTGAAATCATGCACAGGTTAGCGGAAACTGCAACACCTGAACCTGAGCTGGAACCACATGGATTCCGGTCGAGGACATAGGGGTTTTTTGTCTGCCCCCCGACTCCGCTCCATCCGCTTGTTGATGCGTTGCCACGGAAATTCGCCCATTCACTCAGGTTTGATTTGGCGATAATTACTGCGCCCGCTTCCCGGAGCTTTTTAGCAACCGGACTATCGGCTTTCGGGAAAGAGCTCCTCAGAATAGTGGCACCGGCCGTGGTTGGCATTTTGTCGTGGGTGTCGATATTATCCTTAAGAACTACGGGGACACCGAAAAGAGGACCTCTTATCTTTCCTTCAGCCTTTTCCCTGTCCAGTGCCTCAGCGATCTTCATCGCGTCGGGATTAATTACAATTATTGAATTAAGCGAAGGTCCGGTTTTGTCAATCTCATTTATTCTGCCCAGGTATGCCGAAACCACTTCTGACACAGTATATTTGCCATCCTCATAACCCTGTTGAAGATTCTTAATTGTCATCTCTTCAAGCCAGGAATTATCGGACTGCACTCCGGCAGCCTGTTTCTCTTTGTGTGTGTTGCATCCTGATAATATGGATAGTACCACGGTAACAATGCAGAAATAATATCCTGTTTTCATATTTGGGGTTGTTTAATAAATGTACTTTCACAAATATATCATGATAATTGTATCAGTTCTTTCTATTTGAATATATTTGTTTGACACAATGAATCCACGAACTGATGAAAAATATTTACCTGGAGATTCCGGTCCTTACCTCTGAAATTTCGGATATGGTTCTTGCAACGGTTATCAGTACCGAAGGATCAACACCACAGAAACCGGGAAGTTCTGCCTTATTTAATAAATCGGGACTCATTGCAGGGACAATAGGCGGGGGTGTTCTCGAAGGTAAGGTACAAAATCTCGCAATGGGGTCAATTGAAAAAAAGGAACCGGTTTACCGGACTTTTACACTCGATACCAATGCTTCAGCAGGTGAAGACGCATTATGTGGCGGCAGGATTACAATTCTGATCGATCCTGATCTGGTCCGGCATAGGAATATATTTGAGGAACTCCGGAAATCATCCGGCGCCAGAGTCCCGGGAGTATTGATTACCCATGTCAGTGATGAAGGAAACGAAAAGATACTTGTCAGGAGGTACTGGGCAGCGGATGGTGATACCAGCTCGGTTCCGCATGAACTTGAACCTCTGATTGAACTGGGAATAAAGGGGCTGACAAAAGGAGTCGATTCTTATGATCTCCGAAAACTTGAGATTCATCAAAAGGAAGGAAAAACTTCGCAAATTCTTATTCTTGAGCCTGTTATTCCTCCCCCGCGACTTATTATAGCTGGTGCCGGACACGTAGGGAAAGCTGTAGCACAGATAGGGGGCATGCTCGGTTTCGAAGTGACAGTTATTGATGATCGTTGCGAGTTTGCCAATTCTGACAATATTCCTTCGGCAAATCATTTTATTTGCGGTGATATTGGTGAGTCAATTGAAAAGGCTGTAAAAGGGGAGGATGCATATTTTGTAATTGTAACCCGCGGACACAGGGATGATGGTAAGGCACTTAAGGCATGTATTGGTTCTGATGCAGCTTATATCGGAATGATTGGAAGTAAAACCAAAATTGCATTAATGCGGCGCGAATTCATTGAAAAGGGCTGGGCAACTGAAGATCAATGGGAGAAAGTGTTTGCACCAATAGGATTGGATATCAGGTCTGTAACTGTTGAAGAGATAGCAGTCAGCATTGCCGCACAGCTTGTGCAGGTAAAAAATGCCTAGTACCGTACTTAATATGAAAGAGATCTGGGCCATTATTCTTGCCGCCGGTGAATCTAAAAGGATGAAAGTCCCGAAGATGCTTCTTCCTTTCAATGGAAAAACCATGATAGAAATGGTCATTGACAATGTTATCAGGTCGGAAGTTTTTCATATATTGGTAGTGCTTGGATCGTACAGAGATGAAATTCTGGGATCAATAAGTGATTTACCTGTAAATCATTGTTATAATGAAAATTACAGGGAAGGAATGCTTTCTTCTGTTCAATGTGGATTTAGAAACATTTCTGCAGATTTTGAAGCGGTTCTTGTTTTTCCGGGTGATCAGCCATTTATTGAACCGGAAGTCATTAACCTGATAATTAAGGCATACAGGGAATCAGGTTACGGTATCATTGTTCCGGTGTATGACAAAAAAAGAGGTCATCCGGTGCTCATCGACCGAAGGTACGCAGAAGAAATACAATCACTGGAGGAGAATCTTGGATTGAGGTCGCTTTTAAAGTTGCATCACACAGATGTTCTTGAGGTGAAAACAGATTCACCGGGAATTTTAAAGGATTTTGACACAAAAGAAGATTATCAGAATGAACTAAATAAATCAAAATAAATATGGAAGAGAAAATCAGGTTCACTCTAAACGGTAAAAAGACCGAAATAACAACTGAGCCCAATCAGACACTCCTGTGGGTGTTGAGGAATCAGCTGGGACTGACCGGGACAAAGTATGGCTGCGGTACCGGGTTTTGCGGGGCATGTACCGTGCTGATTAACAGGGAGCCGTCAAGGTCGTGCATGCTCCCGGTAAGTGATATTGCCGGCAAAAATGTTGTTACCATTGAGGGTCTCTCCCGTAACGGGAAGCTTCATCCGGTACAGCAGGCTTTTGTCGATCACGATGCCCTGCAATGTGGTTACTGTACACCCGGTATGATCATGACTGCTGCCGGAATGCTTCTGAAGAATCCGTCTCTGACAAGGGAGCAGATTATTGAGGGGCTTGAGAATAACCTGTGCCGGTGTGGTGCACATACAAGGATTATTGATGCAGTGGAAACAGCAGCCAAAGAAATGCAAGGAGGGAAATAACCATGAAAAAAACTGATATAAAAACACAGGAAAGTTCCGGAGAGGAAATCAGAAACGGAATGAAGAGAAGAAACTTTGTAAAATTGCTGGGCGGAGGAATATTTATTTTCTTTCAGCCCTTGGATATCTTTGACCTTAAAGATTCAGTTCTGCCACAGGGCAGAAGCCTTACAAAGGATTATAATGCATTCCTTCAGATTGCCGGTGACGGAACAGTAAGCTGCTTTACCGGAAAGATAGAGATGGGTCAGGGAGTTATCACCTCCCTGGCACAGATGATGGCTGATGAGCTCAATGTTCCGCTTGAGAAAGTAAAAATGGTAATGGGTGACACGGATCTCTGCCCCTATGATGCCGGTACGTGGGGTTCGCAGACCACCCAGACTTTCGGTCCGGCAATGAGAGCTGCCGCTGCTGAGGCAAGAAGCATCCTTATTGATCTTGCTGCCTCAAAACTAGGCGTTCCGGCTTCACAGCTTGAGGTTAAGGATGGATTTGTTGTTGATACAAAGAATCCCGGGAAGAGTTTAAGCTATGGCTCGCTGGCAAATGGTAAAAAACTGGAAAGATATCTTGACGTTAAACCAGCTGTAGAGGATTATTCAAAATTCACGTATGTGGGTAAATCCTATAAGCATAGTGATGCCAGGTTAAAAGTTACAGGTCAGGCAAAATACACTGGTGACCTTAAGATTCCGGGGATGGTTTTTGCAAGGATACTAAGACCGCCGTCGCATGGTGCAAAACTTTCAACAGTCGATGTTTCGGGAGCTGAAGCGATTAAAGGCACTCAGGTTGTTCGAGACGGTGATTTTATTGCTGTGCTCCATGAAAACCGCGACAAGGCGGACGAAGCTATTGTTAAGATTAAGGCTGAATTTACATTCAATGAGTTGAAAGTGAATGATAAGAATATGTATGATCGCATGGTGGGAGCCGATTCAAGGGTCAATGTCATGAGAACAACCGGAGATATGGCGGCTGGCAGCGAGCAATCGGACAAGATTTTTGAATCGGAATTTCTTGACCCTTATCTTGCCCACACTTCTATTGAAACACACACTGCACTGGCAAAGCTGGAAGGCGATAAAATGACAGTCTGGGCAGCAACCCAGTCTCCATTCGGACTTCAGGACAACATTTCGCGTGAGATGGGATTTCCCCTCGAGAAGGTAAGGATTATTACTCCATTTGTTGGTGGTGGTTTCGGAGGTAAAGCTCCGGCACAGCAAGGAGTCGAAGCTGCCAGACTTGCAAAGATGAGCGGTAAGCCGGTAATGGTCGTATGGACACGTGATGAAGAATTTTTTTATGACACTTTTCATCCTGCAGGAGTTGTAAGGATCAAATCGGGTATTGATAAATCGGGTCTGATTAAATTGTGGGACTATAGTTTATATTACGGAGGTTCAAGAGGTTCTGACACTATATATGATGTGCCGAATGCCAGGACAACGGCCTACAGCCAGAATATGAATGCAACCGCAATACACCNGTTTGGCACGGGTGCATGGAGGGCACCGAATAACAACGCAAATACTTTTGCAAGAGAATCCCAGATTGACATTATGGCTGCAGCAGCCGGAATGGATCCATTAGAGTTCCGTCTTAAAAATCTGAAGGATCAGAAGATGATAGCCTGCTGGAAAGCAGTTGCAGATAAATTCGGATATGTNCCGGCAAAGGCGCCAGGTGGCAGAGGCATTGGAATGGCTTGCGGAACGGATGCAGGGACATGGGTAGCTATGATAGCAGAGATCAAGGTTGATAAATCGACAGGAAAGGTTAAAGTTGTGCGCGTTGCATGTGCCCAGGATATGGGATTATGTGTAAATCCCCAGGGTGCATTGATCCAGATGGAAGGCTGCATCCAGATGGCCCTTGGATATACTCTTACTGAAGAGGTCATGTTTGAAGGTGGTAATATTAAAGACCGGGGCTTTGATACTTACGAGATTCCTCGTTTTTCATGGACACCAAAGATGGATTGTGTCATTCTTGATAGAAAAGATCAGCCACCAAAAGGGGGAGGAGAACCGGCTTTAATTACTGTCGGAGCTGCTGTTGGAAANGCAATTTTTGATGCAACAGGTGCCAGGGTCTATAGAATGCCAATGACACCTGCAAGGATACTGGAAGCAATGAAAAAGGCTTAAGGCTTCAGGCGTCGGGCATCAGGCGGGCGGTAGACCTTGCCTGTTGCCTGTAGCCAGTCGCCTGTAGCCTTTTAATATATAAACAAAAACAGCAGTGGCAGAATAATGCCGATTCCGGTCAGTATTGCCCCCCTCCGGGTGATTCCGTTTTTACCTTTCACCAGGAAGAGACCCGTAACCGTTACCAGAATCAGGCAGATGCAGAATATGTCACTGAAGTATTTCCACCATCTGCCAGGGTTGTAATGAAGAAAGTTCAACTGGTAGAAAAGAGGCCTCTTGGTTATTCTTTCTATGGTACCTGCTCCGGTTTTTGTATTGATCCTTACCGAGCCTCCTTCAATAAATATTGTCAGAATGTTACCTGACGGAAAATACCAGGTTTTATAATCGGGATTGCCCGGTACATTTTTCAGGATTTCAAGTGCCTTCTCTTTATTGAGGGTTTCCCTGGTGATATTTACATCAGTTTTAAATCCGGAATTCTCAATTATGTAGTTAGGGTTCCAGTCATGTTTATGATTCAGGGCAATTCCTGAAATTGCATAAATTATTGTAAGTCCGGCAATAAGATATCCTATGTCGCGGTGGGTTACCCTGTTGAATCTGGCAATGTTCATAATTGTGAAAACAAAAGGCCAGTTTTAGGCTGACCTTTTAATTAATTCTTCTGAGAGTTTTTATTTTACTACAGAATGCTTGTTATAGATCATCATAAGATCCGATAAAACAGGCTGGGAGGCAAGCGCTTTAGCTGTTTCGCATGTATCAGCACCTGCAGTTTTAGCCATTCCTTCGCCTTTCATCATTCCCTCACCCTGAGCCATTCCTTCTCCTTCAGCCATAGCCGCTGCAACAGGCTGGGTAAGCGTGCCTTCTACAACTATTTCACTTCCAAGCAATTCCATCGGAAACTTTGGCATTTCTTCGCCGGCCTGAACATATAACCTGACATCAGGATTCTCACCGGTGATAAATAATTTCTTGCCGCTCTGGGTACAGACATGAACGACTTTGCCTTCAACACTTATGTTTTTTCCGACATACTCCGACGGATTGGCAATAAGTGAGGCAAATTCGACTTTTACAGATTCTGATCCGCCGGCACTCTGAGGATCAGCTTTCCTGGTCTTGTTTCCGCATGATAATACCAGCATGGCAATAACTGAGAGCGAAATAATTTTCTTTAGCATATCTTTCATGGGTTTAATTAAATATTTTAAGCTCCGCAAGATATAAAAAAACTCTAAATCAAACAACCGGAGCTATCAAAGTTCCCATCCCTGGCGGTATTCCCTTGTCAGGTATTTATTTGCGTCAGGTATATTGGTAATTTTCATGTTTGCTGAATCATACTCCACCTTTTTACCTGCTCTTAGAGCCACTGCACCCAGAAGTATTGTTTCGGTTACTGGTCCCGCGTAAACAAAACTACCAGGTGACTCGGTCTTATTTTTAAAAGCGTTTATCCAGGCTTCATCTCTGTTCAGTTCATTCGGTAGAACAGAAGCAGATGTTTCGGGTACAATTTTATTATCAACGATTAATACCGGTTTCTCTCCTCTGAATTGGGCTACAATTCTACCTTTGTCGCCGACAAACATCATACCTTCCCGGGTCAGTGGGCCTGTTGGTAATTCAGGTATAAGAGGTCTCATTCCGCCATCGTACCAGAAAAGTTCAAATGGAGGAAGTTCAGTCTGAGCTGCGAATTTAAATCTGATAATGCACGATAAAGGAAATGCAACATCATTTCTGACACCGACTGAAACATTTCCCTGCAGAGCGCATGTAGTTGTAGCATAAGACTCTGCAGTTATTGCCGGGGTATTGATGCCTAGTGTAAGGAACAGCGGGAAGAGGCTGTAATGTCCCATATCGGCAATACTTCCTGCTCCAAAATCATACCATCCGCGGAAAACAGCGTTTGTATAATTTGGATGATATGGCCTGTCAGGAACTGGTCCGAGCCACAGGTTCCAGTTAAGGTCCTTTGGAACAGGCGGGGNGTCGGTTGGATTGGACTGCCATTGCGGCCACATCGGCCTGTTCGACCAGTTATGTATCTCCTTCAGTGTCCCGATTGCACCATCATTAATCCATTTTTTAATTTTTAAATTGTCAGGTTTATCGCTCCATGCGAGCAGATTTGTCTGCAAACCGGTTTTTTTGGCTGTTTCGATAGCCAGCTTTGCCTCATACATTCTGTTCGCAATCGGTTTATGTGTAACTACCTGCTTCCCTTTTCTCATTGAAAGTATTGCTACAGTGCCATGAAGATGATCGGGAGTCATGATCTTTATTGCATTAAGATCTTTCTCTTTCTCGAGTAATTCCCTGAAATCCTCATAAGAATTACATCCCTTGAAAGTGCCTGAATCTTTCGATTTCCCATAGTATTTTGTAACCAGTTCAAGACCGATGTCTCTTCCTCCCGGTATACCCTTTATTGATTCTCCCCACGAAGCCTCGCCTGTAGCTTTTCTCATAGTGTTGCGAACATCATTCTGAGACCAGTCGACATAGTTTTCTGAGTATTTGTTTGGATCGCATACAGCTACAATCTGAAGAAATGGATTTGTAATTATTTCAGCCATTTCCCTTATTCCCTGGGTACCGCAACCGATATATCCAAGGGTAAGTTTATCGCTTGGAGCTACATAACCAGGTCCGCCAAGAACCTGTCTTGGCACAATTGTCATTGCCAGGGATGCAGCTGCAGCTGATCCGAGGAATTCGCGCCGGTTGATTTTTTTTGAAGTTGGCATTTCAGAATGATTTTAGTTTTGATTAGGAAGATAATGAATCCACATTAAAATGAATTATACCGTTGAGCAGTACCAAATTTAACAAAATGAGTTGATTAAAATATCCAACGGCCTCAGGTTTTTAATAATTATTAACAACTCATAAATAGCCTCAATAAAATGGAATATTTACCTTTGAATAATTGTCTATTAGTACAAACCAATAAAATTCTATTGAAGATGAAGAAAAATGTTACTATGCAAATAGTCTCTTTTGCAGTTCTTTTTGCTTTGTTATGCATGCCTGTCGCATTAAATGCCCAGGGGTCAAAGGCAAATTTTGCAGGAAAATGGGCATTTAATGCCTCTAAAAGCAACCTGGGTGATGCTCCTCAGGGTGGGGGGGGTATGAGAATGGGCGGCGGCGACTTTACTGCAACCCAGGAAGCAAACCTTCTGACTGTTGAGAGTACACGGACAGGTCAGGATGGCCAGACAATGACCACTACAAGCAAGTATNCCCTTGACGGTAAAGTGAGTGTCAATACAACTGCCAGAGGCGAAAGCAAATCAACCGCCACATGGTCAGCCGACGGCAAATCACTTACTATTGTTACGACCAGAACATTTGAACGTGACGGGCAGACAACCGAAATGAAAACAACTGAAGTGTGGAGTCTGACAAATCCGACAACACTTTCAAGAGAAAGCACAATGACTACTCCAAATGGTGAACGTAAAACAACAATGGTTTACGATAAGAAATAACCTGAAGGATTAGTATCACTTTTTTAAAACCGCAAAGCATAAAAA
>JGI20214J51650_10000128_pt1 | contig 45444 bp, 51 predicted proteins | sample WetSurMetagenome_FD_51650 | JGI IMG/M metagenome (IMG submission 51650)
GAACGGCGATCACCCGGACTTCCGTCCCCATTGCGGCAGCCTGCATCGCGGCGAGTGCCGCCGGTTTGTTCTCTTCGATGCCGACCATGATTTCGGCCGCGCCCACCGCGTGGCGGATGAGGCGGACGCCTTCGATGATCCCGTCCGCGCGTTCGCGCATGAGCCGGTCGTCGCAAGTGACGTATGGCTCGCACTCGCCGCCGTTGATGATGAGCGTGCGCACCTGGTTCTTGCGCGAGAGGTTGAGTTTCACCGCCGAGGGAAAAGTCGCTCCGCCCATGCCGACGATGCCCGCAGCCGCCACACGTGCAGCGATCTCGTCCGGCGTCAATGCGAACGGATCGGATACGATCTTTGTCTCCAGCCAGCGGTCTTCGCCGTCCGCTTCTATCGTTATCGTCGGCGCAGTCAACCCGGACGGATGTGCCGCGGGAAAGTCACCGATGGCAAGGATGCGCCCGGAAGTAGGCGCATGCACGGGAGCGGAAATGACACCCTGGCCGGCGCCGATGAGCTGCCCCTTCAGCACCTTGTCGCCCACATTGACCAGGGGTTGCGCGGGTGCGCCCACGTGTTGCAGCAGGGGCACGTGCAGGCGCCCGGGCATGGGCAGAACGCGGATCGCACGATCCGCCGCCAATTCCTTGCGGCTTTCCGGATGTACCCCGCCACGTAATCGAAAAAGTTTCATTTGCCCCTCATGCGCTAACGGTCTGCATCGGTTGAATGACCGGCTTGTGCCAGTACCAGGCGTGCAATGTCACCGGGATCGGCTGCAGCCTGATCGACTCGGTCGGGCAGACTTCCTCGCACTTGCCGCAGGCGGTGCACGCCTCGCGGAATACCGAATGCATCTGTTGCGCCGCCCCCATGATCGCGTCGGTGGGGCAGACCTTGAAACAACGCGTGCAGCCGATACAGATCTCTTCCTTCACTTCGGCGATCATCGGCACGTTGTCTTTCACATCGGAGAGATTGGCTTCGACACCGAGTTTCAATGCCAGCGCCTGCACCACGGCACGGCCGCCGGGCGGGCACAGCGTGATGGGTGCGCTGCGGTCGGCCAAAGCTTGCGCAGCGCCCGCGCATCCGGGGAAACCGCATTGGCCGCACTGCGAACCGGGCAGTATGGCCTGTATCTCTTCTACCAGCGGATTGCCTTCAACCTCGAGACGGCGTGCGGCATAGCCGAGAAACAGCCCCATGGCTGAACCGAGGATAGTCAGGCTGACGACAGCGACGAACATTTCTTTCTCCCGATAATTTCCAGGTAGGGTGGGCACGTTTTTGTGCCCGCGCGAAACAATTTCCGCAAACCGCGTGGGCACAAAAACGTGCCCACCCTACATTTCTAAACAAGGCCGGCGAAGCCCATGAAGGCCAATGCCAGCAAACTTGCGGTGATGAATCCGATCGGCGCACCGATGAACGCACCCGGTACTTGCGCCAGCGCCAGGCGTTCGCGCAGCCCGGCAAACAACAGAAGCACCAGCGTAAAACCGGCAGCCGAGCCGAAGCCGTACAGCAAGCTGTTCACAAAGGGCAGCTTCTCCTGCGTGGTCAGCAGCGGAATGCCCAGCACGGCGCAATTGGTCGTGATCAGCGGCAGATAGATGCCCAGCACCTGGTACAGCGCCGGATTGGTCTTGCGCACCACCATCTCGGTGAACTGCACAACGACGGCGATGACCAGGATGTAAACCAGGATGCGCAGATACACCATGCCCAACGGCACCAGCAGCCAGTGCTCCAGCATCCAGCAGGATGCCGAGGCCATGGTCATCACGAAGGTCGTGGCCAGACCCATGCTGACGGCGGTGTCGGTCTTCTTTGAGATGCCCATGAACGGGCACAGCCCCAGGAATTTCACCAGCACCACGTTGTTCACCAGCACGGTACTGAGCAACAACATCAAATATTCGCGCATATCGATAATCTCCTGTCCCCCTATCTGCAAGCGGCGTGCCAGCCCAGGCACGAAAAATGGAGGCGCACTAAATCAGGCGTTTGGTGCCGGAACGCACCAGACAGGTGCAAAAACCTTTGTCGTTGTCGGGTCGTTGCATGCACCGATGTAGCAAACACGACAACCCGCCTGCCGTTGGCAGCAGCGAGCCGGAACGGAAAATCGGCGGCACAGATATTGCTGAACATGTCTCATACGTATTGATTGGGGACATCATGACCAGGCAGCAGGCACCGCACGAACCGAAACCGCAGACATCCACGGAGGATGCCGGCAGCAACGTGCCGACGCATCTTTTCCGGCAGGCGGTGGAACAGGCCGCGCTGGCGATCTCCATCACCGATGCGCGCGCCAACATCCTGTATGCGAACGCCGCTTTCCAGCGCATCACCGGCTATGGACAGCAGGAAGTCATCGGGCACAACGAATCCATTTTGTCGTACCACGTCACCCCCAAACTGGTCTATGAATCGTTGTGGGCGCAGATACAAAGGCAACGTCCGTGGAACGGCCTGCTGGTCAACAAACGCAAGGACGGCAACCGCTACCTGGCGGACGTGACCATCACCCCGGTGGTGGGAGAAGAAGGCCACACCACGCATTACCTCGGCATGCACCGCGACGTCACCGAAGTGCACCGGCTGGAACGCCAGGTGCAGAACCAGAAGACGCTGATCGAATCGGTGGTGGATGCGGCACAGGTCGCCATCGTGCTGCTCGACGAACGGGAACGCGTGCTGCTGGACAATCAGGAATACAAGAAGCTGATCGGCGACCTCGGCAAGGAACCCGCCGTGAGATTGCTTGCCGCATTGCGTGCGCAGATGGGAGAGGCATACACCAAGGCGTACGAGAAGCACCGCAACATCGCCGCGCGCGAGGTCTTCATCGAAATCCCCAACCGCCCGGCACGCTGGTTCTCCTGCGCGATATCCTGGTTCGAGGAACACGATGTCGGCGCGGACGCATTCTACGACCCGCAGCGCCGCCACTACCTGCTGCTCACCGTCCAGGACATCAGCGAACTCAAGCGCCAGCAGGAAGCGCTACGCATCAACAGCCTGCGCGCACTGTTGTTTGAACAGGAACGCATACAGGGTTTGCGAGAAACGCTGGCAGGCGCGGTGTACCAACTGGAGGGCCCGCTCAACATGCTGAGCGCCGCCGCCAACATGATGGGAAGACGCCGCGAGGCCGGCAGCGACCTGCCTGCCGCCGGCGCGATCGAAGAAGCGATGCAGAAAAGCCGCGAGGTGCTGGAGACGCTGCGCGCCTGCATCCCGGACCAGGGCAAGGAAGCGATGCAACCGGTCAACCTGAACGAAGTGCTGGCCGATGTGCTCAAGCTCACCACGGCCAGCCTGCTCGGTGCGGGCATCGTGGTGGAGTGGGCGCCCTCGATCGAATCGTCAGTGGTGTCCGGGAATCCGGCGCAACTGACCAACCTGTTCAAGCAGCTTGTCTCGAACGCCATTGAAGCGGTCAACGAACGGCGCGGCGGACAGCGTGAATTGCGGCTCGCCTGCACATCCCGCCCCGATCATGTCGAAGTGTTCGTCGAAGATAGCGGACCGGGTATCGCCGATGATTTGCGTTTCAAGGTATTCCAGCCCTTCTTCACCACCAAGGGGGCAGCAAAACAGCATCTTGGTCTCGGCCTGGCCATGGCCCAGGAAGTCGTGAGCCGTCACGGCGGCACCATCGACATCGACCCGGAATATCACGCCGGTTGCCGCGTGCGCGTGCAACTGCCTTTTGCGACGGGAATGAATCATGCCCAATGATCGTATTGAAAGAAGGGCCGGACATGAAGTCGACCTGCTGCGTTCCGAACTGGACACGCTGTACCAGGTAAGCAAGGTCTTGTCGCGTTCGCTCAACCTCAAGGAAACGCTGGACGGCGTGCTGCATGCGCTGCACGAGGGTGTGGCACTGGAACGCGGCATGGTCAGTCTTATCGACGCGGCCAGCGGCGAACTGCAGGTATCGCTGGTGTATGGCGTTTCGGACGCCGTCACCGAGGAAGTCAGTTATCTGCCCGGCGAAGGTGTAGTCGGCACCATCCTGAAGACCGGCAGCAGCATTGTGGTCGAATGCATCATGGATGAGCCGCGCTTCCTGAGCCGCATGGGCATCTATAACCCGCAGGGCGCTTTCGTCGGTGTGCCCATCCGCGTCGGTCAGAAAGTGATCGGCGTGCTGGCAGCCCAACCCGCGCCCAGCATCAACAGACAACTCGGCGAATACCAGCACTTTCTGGAAATGGTCGGCAACCTGATCGGCCAGAGCGTGCGCCTGTCGCAGGAAGTGGCGCAGGAAAAAAAGGAGATCGTCGAAGAACGCGATGTACTGCGCCGCACCGTGCGCGGCCAGTACGGCTTCGACAACATCATTGGCCACACCCAGCCGATGCGCCGCATCTTCGAGCAGGTGCGGCTGGTGGCGAAGTGGAACACCACGGTGCTGATCCGCGGGGAGACCGGCACCGGCAAGGAGCTGATCGCCAACGCCATCCACTATAACTCGCCGCGTGCGCGCGGCAGCTTCGTCAAGCTCAACTGTGCAGCCCTGCCGGAGACCTTGCTGGAATCTGAATTGTTCGGTCATGAAAAAGGCGCGTTCACCGGCGCGGTGGCGCAACGCAAGGGGCGCTTCGAGCAGGCCGAAGGCGGCACCGTCTTCCTCGACGAGATCGGCGAGATCTCCGCCTCGTTCCAGGCGAAGCTGCTGCGCGTGCTGCAGGAGGGCGAACTGGAACGCGTCGGCGGAACAAAAACCATCAAAGTGGATGTGCGCGTGGTTGCCGCCACGCACCGCGACCTGGAAGCGGAAGTGGAAAAGGGCCGCTTCCGCGAAGATCTGTATTACCGGCTCAACGTCATGCCGCTGTACCTGCCGCCGTTGCGCGACCGCATGGAAGACATTCCCGAGATCGCGCGGTTCCTGGTGGAGAAGATCAGCACGCAACAGGGCAGACAGCTCAACCTGACCGACGCCGCGCTGCGCATACTCATGCACCACGACTGGCTGGGCAACGTGCGCGAACTAGAGAACTGCCTGGAACGCGCCTCGGTGATGACCGAAGGCGACACCATAGACCGCGACGCCATCCTGCTGACCGGCATCGACGAGAAGATCTCGGCGAGCCGGGGGGCGATCCAGGATCTCGATCTCGACGACCCCAATCTCGACGAACGCGAAAAAGTCATCGCCGCTCTGGAACAGGCCGGCTGGGTGCAAGCCAAGGCCGCGCGCCTGCTCGACATGACGCCGCGCCAGATCGCGTACCGCATTCAGACGCTGAACATCAAAGTGCGGCAAATCTGACCGGGCATCGACTCCGACCCGTGCCATCCCTCAATCAGACAGGCATGCAATTTGCTGCCTGATGCACAAGGTTGAAAAATCGACGATCCAACCGACAATGACGGGACAAATGCTTCCCGTTGTTTCATTTACTCCAAAACAATCGGGACTCACATGGCAATCAAAGACATCAAAGGCTTCTCCGACAAGGCTAAATCCGAACCGGAATTGAAAACAAAACTCATCGCCTGCCAGAAAGTGCGCGAACTGCTCGCGCTGGCACAGGAGCATGGCTTCAACTTCATCGAAGACGAGATGTATCCTCCCAACGAACCGCAGTTCACCGCCGACCAGCTTTCCGAGCGCCTTGCCAAGGCGCTGCTGCGGGCCTGAGCGGGATGAGTAACACGATCAAGGAGAACCGGGGAACGCCCCGGTTCTTTGTCACTTATACCGGAGTCAGACTGCCGTTCAAACTGGTCAACGAATTGCAGGCCAGCGAAGTGGAAAACCGCAACACGTTCTTTCGCGGCTATTTCGACGCGCAGGAGAGGCTCACCGGATTCGACAAACTCGCCTACGGCGATATCGAACTCGTGCACCGCTACACCTACCACGACAACGGCAAGTTGAGCGCGACCGAGATCACCGACATCGACGGTGAGACGACGCTGTTGATCTTCGATGCGGAAGGCAACGCCGATTCCGAAAGACTCTGAAATTCCGTCATGAGCGATTATCAACACAGCCTCGTTCTCGATGCACCCCATCGACAGTCTATGCCGCGCAGTTCGCTGACTCTGCACGGGTGCGCACATCGGCGCCAACCAACTCACGCGCAAGCATGCCAAGACCATTTCATATATGTGGTCGAAGCATATTGTCACAAGGCGTAAAATCATTTCAGGTTACCGGCGTCACTCCCTGGAAAGCGGTTCTGCGATTTACCGAAGGAAGCTGACGGCACGGCCTGATTGAATCTTTATCCCGAATATTTTCCGCAACTCGACTGGAGCAGATGTATGAAAATGAATTCGATGTTCTCAACCTTAGTCATCGGTTGCACGATAGCGCTGATCGCGCCCACCGTACTGGCAGCCAACGTCAAAGTCACCCCCCTCGGCGGTCAGGACGGTGAGTTTTGTCCGCAGGACAGGGCGTTGATATTCGAGGATCCGAACGGTACGCGCATTCTGTACGATGCGGGTCGCACAGTCGCGGGACCGGACGATCCCCGATTGGGCAAGATCGATATAATCCTGGTCAGCCACATGCATGGCGACCATCTCGGAAACGCGCACAACAAGGCCCCCAACTCGGGCAGTTGCGAAGCCCCCGATGTTTCAGTGTCGGCGTTGCCAAACTCGAACACCGTCAACATCGCCCTGGCCAAGAACGCGAAGATCGTCACGGGTAGCGAGATGCCGCCGTTTTTCGCGAACAAGCTGAAGGCGAATGGCGGCGACCCCAAGAATTCGATACTTTCGCGCTTCGGCGGAAGCGTGAAGCTCGGCGGCGTCACGATCGCAACGGTGCCCGCGTTGCACAGCAACGGCCTGGATCCCGATTACATCGGCGGCGAGCTGGGCAAGAACATGAAGGACGCGGGAATCGCCGGTTATGTCGGCGAGGCGACCGGTTATGTATTGAAGTTCAGCAATGGGCTGGTCGCCTACCTGTCCGGCGATACCGGCATGATTGCCGAGCAGGAGACAGTGATACGCGGTCATTACCGGGCGAAACTTGCCGTCATCAACATCGGCGATACCTTCACCACGGGCCCGACCGAGGCGGCCTATGTGATTAACGAACTGGTCAAGCCCGGCTCGGTCATCGCGTCGCACGCGAACGAAGTCGCGACCAAAGGCGGCAAGGTGCTGCCGGGGACCAAGACCGATACTTTCGTCAAGGCCGTCAAGGTGCCGGTCCATATTCCACTCAGCGGCAAAACAATGGAGTTCGATAGCGCGGGCACTTGTGTCGCCGGGTGTTGATCCGGTGACGTGCCGGAGCGCGTCGGGGAGCAACTTCAAAAGCTGCGTTGCTCCTTATTGATTGGCAGGGTGCAAGCCGTGGCCGCGATACCGATGAACGCGGCCGGTCGGCATGACCGTCCAGCGCGGATTCGACAGTCAGTTATTCAAAGCAAGCGATGAGGACTCCCTCTTTAGTATCTCATCGCGAATTTCCTGAAACCGCTCACGAGTCTCATGCTCAATGAAATGCCTCCCGGCAATCGGAGGAAGCCAGCGACCGGGAATAGTATCCGTGTGATAAATGATCCTGGTGCCGCCCTCTTCCTCCACCAGTTGCGTTGTACCATCCATTTTGCTGACACTGCCGCTGATCATGTGCGACTCGATTTTGTCGCAAGGTGTCAACAGTATTTCCCGTGTTGACTCAAACGGAAAGTCGATCAGTCCGTAGTTCGCCGAGCCGCGCTGAAATATTTTTAACGCGGAGCCGGAAGTGCCGATCACTCTGCTCTCCTTCAGATTGGAGACAAAGCCGGACATGTGTTCAAAGTCAGTAAGCACTGCCCAAACTTGCCGGCGAGTCGCCGGGACAACAAAACTAAGGTCAACACTCACATTTTGTCCGGTGATTTGCACCTTTACTTCGATGTTTTCATTTTGCGGGGTGTCGGCGAATGCCGCCTGCAAGGCCAGCGCCGCCCCCATGACCAGCAAGAATCCGAATCTTTTAGTCGCAACACTCATTTGAACAGACTGACCATGAACGGGCCCAAATACATGACCGGCATTCGCCAGATCGTCGTTCCCCAGGAAATGGCCGCAAGGATAAACGAGCCAGGCAATTTGCTTTTTATCATGACGCCCTCCTTTAGTAATGTGAAACGGACAAACCCATGCCATTACTTAAGCAGATTGCGTGCCGAAAGTTATTTTGATACCAAAACAGACGGTTGCATGATTCACGGATCGCGAGTGGAGAGATTGCGCACCAGAAACCAGCAAACCGGCGGCATTCCGCACCACTTGTTTGCGTGTCCGGGCTTTACCGCCCAGGTCTTTTGGGAGTCTGCCAAACATCAAGACCACGGCGATCATCTCTTATAGGCCGACTTGGTCTGTGCCGGCCTTCACTCATACCTTTGAATGCTGCTCCGGCAATTGCAACCACTCAAATCCCTGCCTTGGGGAAATCCTTCAAGCAACAACGACCGGATGGGTTGCTGGTTTCACAGGAGCACAGTCCGGCTTTGGTCTGCGCCACCACGAAATCCCTGGTTGCCGGATCGTGCCGGTAATCCGTCTTGCTGACACCGAAGCAATAACAGAGTGCACCGTGACCGGGCTCCTCTTTCACACCAACACTTGTACGCAGCTGCGACTTCATGATTGTTGAACCGTCATCGCCAAAATACACGACTTCGCAATCAGGGTCGTCGCAGAAGAAATAGCTGGATGCGGTTGGAGTCCAAGACCATGAATCTTTTATGTGATGGGCAATTGTACGAGCGGAAACCGCGGAATATTCTTGCCCGTTGACAGGGCATGGATGTTTATTGGAGTGGCTGCTATGGCATCCTGGCTGGGAACAACAATCACTCATGTGTCACCTCGATTTCGGAACCGTCCGGCCTCCGGGAGATTTGATATTTCATGGAATCTTTCCTGATTCGTTGATCACCGATGGCGGCCGGTCTTGATCATCTGGTGCCTGTATCCTTTTCTCGCTTGTAATCGTCATAGCTTGTGTTTATTTTGCCCAAGCATCTGTCGCTCTCGACTTTGTCGGGTATGTGCAGGCATTGGTTACGCTGATATTCCTGGCCGGTACCATATAACTGCTGCGAAGTGCAGCCTGAAAAAAGGCTGCACACGATTGAAATGGCGGCGATACCCGAATATTTTCGCGTCAAGATTCTCTCCGTTGCAGTGATTGCATGATCAGATATTGAAAGTCCAACGAATTCCGGCCAGCCGGTGCGCCATTTGCCTGCACTTCCCTCTTGGGCAAACGTACCTGTGAGCATCATCGACAAGAACCATCACTTTAAACATTTGCGAAGCAATATCTCATCGTATTCAGGGGTTACCAACCCCTGAATCGGGCCGATGGGGTAAAAGCCAAGGCGCTGATAAAAGTCCAGGGCTGGTTGATTAAACGATGAGGCCGCGACCCACAGGTTTTTGCTTTCGCAACGTGCCTCTGCTTCGGCCCAGGCCAATACCTGTTTTCCGATGCCTTGGCCCCTGTAGTTCGGGAAAAATCCCAACAACTCGATATAGGGGCCGCGCAGCCAGGGATTCCGCACGCAAATAATTCCCGCCAGATTGCCATCGACCGAAACCATGTATCGCCGCAGCGAAGCATCATCACGGCTCAAATAGTTCGCCAGGGAAGTGGCGGAGAATTTCAAAGTCCTCCACGGCTCGGAAACCGAAAGCATCTGTGCCACTGCCAGAACCTGCTCATTGGTCAAAGAGGTTGATAATTGACAACCGGCCAAATTTTCCATGGCTTTACTGAATGCTTTGCGCGGTGTGTTTATGGTCATAAATTCGCCAAATATTATTCGATCTTTCAGAGGTAATTATTTATCGTAAGACCCCGTGACCGCCTTTGCCTCGTCCGCATTTTGCCCGTTCGGTCAGTATTCATCAACGGCAGACATTCCACACTGATTGGGGCGTTTGAGTCCTCCTCCGAGCCTTGTGGCGACGAATCCGAAAGCGTATGCTTCCCGCATGATCAAGAAACTAAAACCGTTGAGTCACACTCACGAGACGCAGATGAGGTTGATCGCGATACTCTTGTACATAGCAAATCAAAAACAAAAAAGCCTCGAAACAATGGAGCAGCTATTCAGTCGACTGATGCTACCGGGCAGGGATTGATGACTTCTTGCTGAACAATCTCCCGCCCTCTGACGGCTGTCTCTGGCCGAAATCGCCATGTTCCAAACCACCCGTTTTTCCGCTCGGCGCGCAATACCTTCTCACGCTAATGCCGTACCCATTCTGCGACAATCGCGTCGCTGATGAACTTGATTTGCTTTTCGGCCATCGGAGGTATCGGCGTACAGATGTCACGTCCCGGCGAGCACGATGCCTTGTACTGCCGCCTGATGAGAAAGGTTTCGCCGGGCAATTCATAGAAGTCCACGTCCGCATCGATGCACGGACTCCCTGTCATCACCCCAACCCAACCGGCCCATTGGTCATGCCAAGGCGCATCAACAACTTGTATGCCGGGATAAAGCACAGCATCAACCTTGAATTTGGCGCTAAGCACCTGGCGCGCGGCCTTCAGAACGGCGTCATATTCCGCATCGTCCAGCTTGTCTGTATAGGAATCGAAGTGCCCGCCCCTGCTTGTTCCTCTCCTGCGCAAATAGCGACGTGTACTCCTTTGACCGCACAACGATATATCCGCCGTGGTGCAATGTCGCCGCAATCAGCGCCTCGAACTTTGCCGCAACCGGTGAGGGGTTCGCGAAGTCAGCCAGGGTGCCGAGCGGCGCGATGGCGATGGTTTTGACCTTGGCGTAGAAGTCGTCGTGCGCAAGGCTGAAATGACGGGGCGGGGCCGGAGGCTCGATAGCGTAGTCGGCCAACAACAAAGCCACGATGATTGTCGGCTGGCACTTCATCATCATTCTGTCAGGAAACCAATCAAACCACACACGCAACTCTTTGCCATCGCATCATGTTACGTCCTGTTACTCTTCAGACATTCAATTTTCATTTCGTCTTTCGACTCTGCTCGGCGATCGCAGTTAAGGATGATATTCCAGGAATGAACAGTTCAGGATCGACCATTGCCCCGTTAAGCACGACACTCCAGTGCAGATGCGGGCCGGTGGCGCGTCCTGTCTTTCCGGAAAGCCCAAGGAGCTGGCCTTTGCTTACCGTTTCGCCGGTTCGCACATCGATCCGCTCAAGATGACAGTACATGGTGATCAGCCCGTTGCCGTGATCGACAAACACCGTTTTTCCGTTAAAGAAGTAATCTCCAACCGCCAGCACTTGGCCTTGCGCGCTCGCCTTGACCGGCGTGCCGCTCGCCACCGCGACATCCAGTCCGGCATGCGGCGAACGTGGCTCGCCGTTGAAAAAGCGGCGCACACCGAAGCGGCCAGCCAGTTGCCCTTCAGCGGGAACGATGAAAGTGAGGTCGGTATCCTGCGCGGGACGCCAATGGTGCTTTAGCTCCTTGATGGCAGAGATTTCGCGCTCGGCGCGGGCCAGATCGGCGGCCGATAGTTCAACCTTGCTCTTGTCTTTGAGCGTGACATGCTGCTCGGGATAGTCCTTTGGGTTGACCACGAACTGCTGCGCTTTCGTTTCGTCACCGATCTTGACGCTCAGTTCATGAGAACCGGGCGTCATGTCCAGCGGCAGACCGATCACCGCGTACCATTGATCGTGATCCGATGTCACAAGAACAGGCTGATCGCCGAGCCACGTTTGCGGCTTGTTGGTGCCGGTCAAGGCGCTGCCGAGCGGAACGACCGCAACGCCGCCGGGTACATTGGAGGATTCGGGGAGGCTTGCATATGCCAGCAGAGGTACAGCCAGTACGAACAGGCTGAGCCGGCGGCAGATACGGAGCGCGATGGCAGAAAATGTGTGCATGATTCCTTCTTGCCGGGATACCGTCCGGCCGATCTGGCGTATTGGTCTCAACGGCAGCTTGTGAACCGCATTTTGCCACTTCGACGCAGAATCCGCCGATTTTTCACATCTTCTTGACGCAGACTAAAGTAGGATTTGAATAGCCATGACGATCATCCTCGGGCAGTTGTGGTCAAACAGGTCTGCGGTGTTTGCGTCACCCTGATCTGCCGTTCCACCCGCTCAGGGCACCATGGAGAACAACTGCGGCTGCACTTTCTTGTAACCGTTCAGTTGCTGCACAGTCATCGGTGTGAGCTCCCTGATCGCCACCCATATCTGTAACGGATGTTGAGACGGCCTGACGAGCGCGATCTTCAATACCTCCAGTGCTGCCCAGTCTATTTGCGGCATGCGCTCACGGGTACCGGCCGGCAAGCTGGCTGCGGTCTTTATCAGGCTACCCAGCAGTTGCAGCGTTTGCGCCCGGGTGATGCGGCTCGCAAAGAATTCTTCCTCGCCGATCTCACCGGTCAGGATCATGATGTCCAGCGCGATCCTTTCCATCAGCCCCAGCAGGGTTCCGGTCAGCATGTTCCATCCTTTATGTCGATAGCGTCGCCCCGTCCCGCCGTTGCATGAGAGGACCAGTCGGAATGACGTTTCATTCGATCAGGACTGACAGCGCGTTCAGTGCCGAATACAGAGTCGGGACATGCTCGGCATCCTGCGCATTGATGCAACTCAATGCATGAGCCAGCAACTCGTCTCCCTTGCCGCTGCCATCCATCTCCAGGATCAGTCGTCCGATGCTGCTGGCGACCAGGTTGGTGATGCGCCGGTTTTCGCCGAACACCTTGGCTGTGCCGATCACGTTGGCGATGAGATCGCTCGTTGTCCGGTAAGGATTCGGCTTGGGCTTGCCCATACGTCACTCCTGCACTTTCGTGGCCGCGTAATTCTTCAGCCGTTGTTCGGCATTGACACCCAATATCTTGAGCATCCACGGCGGCGGCGAATTCGACATCGCCTGCTGAAACTGGGCAATCACTTCTTCCGCGGTGCCGCCTTCCGGACGCTTGATCGGATAGATGTTGGCGCGAATGATCTTGGCGGCGGCAGGTCCGCCGACAGAAACGATGTACACCACATGGCAATCGCCAATGATCTGCGCACGNAATGCGTTCTTGTCTTCGTCGAAATCCGCTTCCAGTGCGGAGCGAATGCCGATCAACCGGCTGTCGGTCGCCGACACCTGATAGACCAGGAAGCGCAGGCACGAGCCGAAGTGTCCGCTCAGGGTCATACCGATATCGGACGCGATCGCCACCCGCACGGAGTCGGGCAAGTCACCCTCGTTGTAGGGCAGTACATCGGGCAGTTCTTCGTCCGCTTCCGCATCACCCCACAATATCCGCACCGCGAGTTTCATCGCTTCCAACCCGATACCGATGTCCTCGCCGTCTTCTTCGCCGTCCAGGCTGCCCAAACCGGTCTTCAGGTCGGTGACGGTAAAGGTGCGCAAAATATCGGCATCCAGCTTTTCGCCCAGTCTTTCCTGCAGCACATCAATCAACTGCGGCAGCGTGGTATTGGGCAGTGAACGTGCCGCCAACGCTACGCGCAGCGCGGCTTCCCGGGTAATCAGCTCTGTCTGTTGCATTGCATCGTCTCCTTGAATCACCAGTGGCGTTGCATTTACAGAGTGCAAGTACAGTGCCAGCGCTTGCACACATAAAATCAGTGTGTTGCTCAACATGCTGATCAGAAAGGAAACTCGATTCATACAGTCGGGTATGAACGCGCTAAAACGCCCCACAAATTTGCTCTACTACCCATCCCAGCGAAGCCTGATTCGGCTTTTTGTCGCCTTCGCCACAAGCCGGAACGAGTGTCATGTGAAGTTTGCAACAGTTGGACGCGGCACCAGCCTGAAGCATATATAAAACAACAAATTAGAAGCTCGTCTCGGACGGGCACGCAGTTTGCTCATACTCAGCCAGACCTTACTGGAGGACAGATCGTGCAACTACCCGTATTGAATAACTCAGCAAGCTTCTCCCACCCCAACCCTCCCCCGGCGGGAGAGGGGGCAAACGAAGCGCAGGGCGCAACGTCTAAATCCAGCGGCTGCTCCGCCGGATCGTGCGGCTCGACCGACGACCAGATGGGCCATCTGCCGGAACATATCCGCCAGAAGGTGTTCAACCATCCCTGCTATTCCGAAGAAGCGCATCACTACTTCGCCCGCATGCATGTGGCGGTCGCGCCGGCCTGCAACATCCAGTGCAATTACTGCAACCGCAAGTACGACTGTGCCAACGAGTCGCGTCCGGGTGTTGTTTCCGAATTGCACCATCCGGTACAGGCTGTAAAGAAAGTCTTGGCTGTCGCCGCAACCATTCCACAAATGACGGTGCTGGGCATTGCCGGCCCCGGCGATCCTTTGGCCAACCCCGAGCGCACGTTCGAGACCTTCCGCATGCTTTCCGAGCAAGCCCCGGACATCAAGCTTTGCGTGTCGACCAACGGCCTGTCGTTGCCCGATCAAGTCGAGGAGCTGGCGAAGTACAACATCGACCATGTGACCATCACCATCAACTGCGTCGATGCCGACGTGGGCGCTCAGATCTATCCGTGGATCTTCTGGAAGAACAAGCGCATCAAGGGACGCGAAGGTGCCGCCATCCTCATCGAGCAACAACAGAAGGGACTGGAGATGCTGGTCGCCAAGGGCATCCTGGTCAAAGTGAATTCGGTGATGATCCCCGGCGTGAACGATCAACACCTGGCGGAAGTCTCGAAGATCGTGAAAGCCAAGGGTGCATTCCTGCACAACGTGATGCCGCTGATCTCGGAAGCAGAGCATGGCACCTACTACGGTCTCACCGGCCAGCGCGGACCGACTCATGACGAGCTGCAGGCGTTGCAGGATGCCTGTTCCGGCGACATGAACATGATGCGGCACTGCCGCCAGTGCCGCGCCGATGCAGTCGGACTGTTGGGCGAGGACCGCGGCTCCGAGTTCACCATGGACAAGATCGAAGAAATGGACATCAACTATCCCGAGGCGATGAAGATGCGCGCCGAGGTGCATGCCGCCATCAACGAGGAACTGGAAAGCAAACGACTGGCCAAGGAAGCCAAGGTACAGCTGGTCAGTATCCAGGGTATCCAGAAAAAAGAAGTGACGCGTCCCGTGCTGATGGCCGTCGCCACCAAGGGCGGCGGCGTCATCAACGAACACTTCGGTCATGCCAGCGAGTTCCTGATCTACGAAGCGTCGTCGGAAGGAGTGCGTTTCATCGGTCACCGCAAGACCACGCCTTACTGCGAAGGCGGCGATACCTGCGGCGACGGCGAAAGCGCGCTGGACAAGACTCTCAAGGTACTGGCCGGCTGCGAAGCCGTGCTGTGCAGCAAAGTCGGCTACGAACCCTGGGGACCGCTGGAAGCCGCAGGTATCCAGCCGAACGGCGAGCATGCAATGGAAGCCATCGAGGAAGCTGTACTCAAGGTGTACGACGAGATGCGCGTGGTGGGCAAGCTGGAAGCTAAATTGGACGAACAGCAGAAAGTGGCATAACAAATTGCTCATGCCTCCTTCTCCCGCAAGCGGGAGAAGGACTGAGGATGAGGGTCTGTGAATACCCAAAAGTGTTCGCTCTGTCTCAACACCCCTCACCCCAACCCCTCTCCCGCTTGCGGGCGAGGGACTAAAGACAGCATAGTTGAAAGGAGATAAACATGGCTCTAGAAATCATCGAATCCTGCGTCAACTGTTGGGCATGCGAACCGCTGTGCCCGAGCAAGGCGATCTACGAAGCGAAGCCGACTTTCCTGATCGACCCGGACAAGTGCACCGAATGTGCGGGCGATTTCGAAGATCCGCAGTGCGCAACCATCTGCCCGATCGAAGGCGCGATCCTCAACGAGGACGGTGAGCCGATGAACCCGCCCGGCTCGCTCACCGGCATCCCGTTGCAGAAACTGGCGGCCTGAAAGATCCCGATCATGGCCACCGTCGTCTTTTACGAAAAGCCCGGTTGCGGCAACAACACCAAACAAAAGGTGTGGTTGGCCGCATCGGGGCACACCGTGCTGGCGAAGAACCTGCTCACCGAAAAATGGAGTGCGGTGCGCCTGCGCCCTTTCTTCGGCACATTGCCGGTAGCGCAGTGGTTCAATCCCAGTGCGCCGCGCGTCAAATCCAGCGAAGTCGATCCTGCCGTGCTGGATGCACAGGCTGCTCTCGACATGATGATTGCGGAACCACTGTTGATTCGGCGTCCGCTGATGCAAGTGGATGGGGAATTCCGCGTCGGCTTCGATGACGAGATGGTGAACACGTGGATCGGCCTGAACGATGCACGACCGAACGGCGATCTGGAAGCATGCCCGAATGGGCATGCCCATTCCCCTCACCCCTGCCCTCTCCCGCAAGCGGGCGAGGGGGACAAAAACTCGCTACGCGAGGATCACGACGACGATCATGCGAAACCCTGCCCGTCGCCGGAATCCGTAACATGATACGCGTGCCGGATGCCGTAGAGATCGCGCCCGGTACGCACTGGATAGGCGCGCTCGACCCCGGCTTGCGCGAATTCGACATCATCCTCAAGACGGCCAACGGCACGACTTACAATTCCTACTGTGTGCGCGGCACAAACGGCGTAGCGATCATCGACACCGTCAAGGAGTCGCACGCCGCCGAATTCTTTGCGCGACTGGAACAAGTCGCACGCTACGACGAGATCAGCACCATCGTGCTGAACCATCTGGAGCCCGACCACAGCGGCGCCTTGCCGGAACTGATGAGGCGCGCACCGCAAACCAAGCTGTATATCTCCGCCAAAGCGCAACTGATGCTGAAGGCGCTGATAAAAAGCGCCGACCTGCAATTCAATATCGTCAAGACCGGAGACACCGTCGACCTGGGCGGACGCACCCTGCGTTTCTTCAGCACGCCTTTCCTGCACTGGCCGGACACACAATGCACGCTGATCGAGGAACAGAACATCCTGTTCAGCGGCGACGTATTCGGCTGCCATTTTTGCGATCCGCGTTTGTTCAACGACCAGGTCGGCGACTTCCGCTTCTCGTTCGAGTACTACTACGCACATATCATGCGTCCGTTCCGCGAGCATGTGCTGGAGGCACTGGAGTTGCTCGAACCGCTGCCGCTGAAACTCATCGCACCGGCCCATGGTCCCATCCTGCGCGAAGCACCGCTCAGCTATATGCAGCGTTACCGGCAACTGGCTTCACCCTTGCTGCATAACGAGATCGGCGCCCACAACAAATCATTGCTGGTGTTCTACATCTCTTCCTACGGCAACACGGCACGCATGGCGCAAGCCGTGGCTGAAGGCGCCGAAAACATACCCGGTGTGCGCGTGTCGTTGTATGACCTGCAAGCCGGAGGCAACCTGCCTTTCGTGGATCTGATCGAGGAAGCCGACGGACTCGCCTTCGGCTCTCCCACCATCAACGGCGATGCGGTCAAACCGGTGTGGGACCTGCTGTCCTCGCTCGCCGTCATCAAGGTCAGCGACAAGCTGGGTGCCGCATTCGGCTCCTATGGCTGGAGCGGCGAGGCGATCAACATGATCGAAGATCGTTTGCGCGGACTCAAGCTGCGTGTGCCGATCAAAGGCGTGCGCGCCAAACTGATCCCTACCGAAGAAGAACTCGACCGTTGCCGCGACCTCGGCAAACAGCTCGCACAACACCTGACCGGCAACATCGAAAACCGTGTCATTTCCATGTCTGAACTACTCGCCAGCAGCCATGCGTGAAATTTTCATATTTTCGGGATTCAGCATGTCTGCTTTCCCTCACCCCAACCCTCTCCCGCAAGGCGAGGGGGCAAACGCCGCGCTACGCGCATTTCAATATCTGGAGCACTCGCATGCCTAAGTCCAACGTCACTTTCGAAAAACTCGGCATCACCGTCTCCGTTTCCGCAGGTACCCGTCTGATCGAGATATCGGAGAAAGTCGGCGCCAGCATCACCTACGGCTGCCGCGAGGGTGAATGCGGCACCTGCATGATGAAGATCACTTCCGGCATGGAGAACATGAGCCAGCGCTCGGTACTGGAAGACAAGGTGCTGCAGGAGAACATGGCCGGACGCAACGACCGCCTCGCCTGCCAGGCGCAGGTGCTGGGCGGCGAGATCAGCGTAAAAGCCTGACTATTTTTTATAACTACCGCAGGAGTAACGGCAATGCCCAACATCACTTTTTCCAGCCCGCTGCACAAAGACAAGACGGTGTATGCCGTCGCAGGCAGCCACACCACGACCGTGCTGACATTGGCCAAGGATAATCACATCCCCATCGATTTCGGCTGCGGGGACGGCGAATGTTCGACTTGCCTGGTGAAGATCACCAACCTCTCCAACAAGGGCCCGATGGGCGGTCCGCTGACCGATCGCGAGATCAGCGTACTAAAGGAATCCGGCAAGATCACCAAGGCACAGATCGATGCCATGAAGGTCAACGACGTCGTCACCACCGAATGGCGACTGGCTTGCCAGATGGTATTGCGCGACGAAGACCTGCTGATCGAGTATCCCAGCAAATAGGAGGACATCATGCGAACCGACGTCATGCTTACCCAAAAACCTGCTGCCCAGCCCGACAACGGCCTGTATGCGGAATTGATGGTGCATGCAGCCGGGCTACCGAACGATGAACTGTTTGCGCAGATGATTTCCAGTCAGGTCGACGGCATAGGCGCGTTGCCGCCGGGACTCGGACTGGATGAGAAGGATTTTCACACCTTGCTGACACAGCATTTCCCCGGTGAGGTGCTGGTGATCCGTTGCGCAGAAAATATTGCCGATCCTCGCGCACTCGAACGCGACGATGTCCTCGGACTGCTGCTCGCACACCGTGCCCACAGGAACATGTCGGAAGAATGGATGGCGGAGATCGTTACTGCGGCCTGCATGGCCAGCGACCATCTGTGGCAAGACCTGGGGCTGTGGTCGCGCGACCATCTCAGCCGTTTGATGAACCGGAATTTCCCCTCGCTTGCGGCCAAGAACGTGCACGACATGAAGTGGAAGAAATTCATCTACAAGCAATTGTGCGAACAGGAGGGCATCAATGCCTGCCGCTCCCCCAGTTGCGAATACTGTGCGGATTATTTGAATTGCTTCGGGCCTGAGGAATAGCCCGCTCCCGTGAACACCGCTGAACGCGCCGTCGCCGCCTATCTCGGCCTCGCCATCGGCGATGCCCTGGGTGCGACGGTGGAGTTCATGACGCCACGCGAGATCGCGGCGCAATACGGCGCTCACGACACGCTGCGCGGCGGCGGCTGGCTGCACCTCAAGCCGGGGTATGTCACCGATGACACCACCATGTCGCTCGCGCTCGGCAAGTCCATTCTTGCACAAGGCAGAGTAGACGCATTTGAGGCGGCACTGGCATTCGATAACTGGATGCGCGCAAAGCCGGTGGATATCGGCAATACCGTACGGCGCAACCTGCTGCAGTTCCGCAAGACCGGCAATCCGGAAGCGCCCTACTCCGATCACGACGCGGGCAACGGCGCGGCGATGCGCGTGTTGCCAGTAGCACTTTCCACCTTCGGCCAAGCGGAAGCAGCCGTGCGCACCGACTGTCGCGCACAAGCCCACGTCACCCACCACTGCGCGCTCTCCGATGCCGCCTGCGAATGCCTCGTATTCATGGTGCAGGACGCACTGCGCGGCGCGGATAAGAACCACCTGCTACACCGGCATGCCCATCCGCTTGCGGCGCGTCATCCCGAATTCAAATTTCGCGCAGCACGTCCACGCAGCAATCCCAGCGGCTATGTCGTCGACACAATGCAGGCGGTGTTCCAGAGTCTATTCGACACGGATGACTTTCGCGCATGCCTGATCGACGTGGTCAATCGGGGCGGCGATGCTGACACCACGGGAGCGATCGCGGGAATGCTGGCAGGTGCACTGTACGGATTGGACGCAATTCCCGAAATCTGGTTGAACACTTTGGACGCAAACACCCGCCAATCATGCGAGACTCAGGCGCTTGCATTGATTCAAAGAAAATAATGCGTTCCCCCGGTTGACAACAGAACGAACGTTCTTTAGCATACTGAGAACGTTCGTTCTGTATCAAACATGCCATGGCCAACTTGAATACTGATTTTCCCAACCCGGTGCGGCGCGCCGCCCATTCCGCATTGCTGTCACTGACACACCCCAACAAGAGCATGTTCGAAAGACAGCGCGCCTTGCTGCGCAAGGCGGTGCCGGCCGGCTTTCCCTCGCCGGCCGACGATTACGTCGAGCGCCGCCTCAGCCTGGACGAGCACCTGATCCAGCACCGGGAATCCACGTTCTTCATGCGCGTGGCGGGGCATTCCATGCGCGATCTCGGCATCTTTGACGGCGATCTGCTGGTTGTGGATCGTTCCGTACCGGCCACGCACGGATGCGTGGTGGTGGCCGTGATCGATGGCGAATTCACGGTCAAGCAGTTGCTCTATACCCCGCAAGGCAAAGTGCTGCGCGCCGCGCATCCGGATTACCCGGAAGTAGCCGTCACGGCGGAACATGATTTTTCCATCTGGGGTGTGGTGCAGTGGAACGTACACAGGTTGTGATCCATGCCACGCGCCATCGCGCTGGTCGACTGCAACAACTTCTATGTTTCCTGCGAACGCGTGTTCCAGCCGAAGCTCGAGGGCAGGCCCGTCGTCGTCCTCTCCAATAACGACGGCTGTGTGGTATCGCGCTCGCAGGAAGCAAAGGATCTCGGTCTGAAGATGGCCGTACCGTGGTACCAGATGAAGGACATCGCAAGGCGGCACGGCATCGTCGCACTCTCCTCCAATTACAGCCTGTATTCCGACCTCTCCAACCGCGTGATGTCGCTGCTTTCGTGCTTCAGCCCGGGCCAGGAGGTCTACTCGATAGACGAATCTTTCCTCGAACTCACCGGCATCACGACCGACCACACCGCCTATGGTCAACAGATACGAAAAGCCATCGGGCAATGCATCGGCATTCCGGTGTGTGTGGGCATCGCCCCCAGCAAGACGCTGGCCAAACTCGCCAACCATGTTTCAAAAAAGAATCCCCGCTTCGACAGCGTGTGCGACTTCAACAGCATGGGCGCAACCGAACTCAATATCCTGCTCGCCTCCATCGCGGTAGGCGAAGTGTGGGGTGTCGGCAAGCACACCGTACCGAAACTGCAAGAGATCGGCATCCATAGCGTACTCGACCTGAAATGCGCCCCGGCCAAACGACTCGGCGCAAGATTCAGCATCGTGTTCGAACGCATCGTGGAAGAGCTGAACGGCACCGCCTGCCTGGAACTGGATGATGTCGCCCCGGCAAAACAGCAGATCACCTGCTCTCGCTCTTTCGGCATGCTCACCTCAAGCCTGCCCGATCTGGAACAGGCCGTGATCTCCTACACCTCCCGCGCCGGCGAAAAGTTGCGTCAGCAACGATCCATGGCCGGCGGTATTCATGTTTATATCCGGACCAACCCGCACAAGGAAAACGACCCGCAATACCGGCAAAATATACTGATGCCGCTGGTCGAGCCGACCGACGACACCCGCCTTTTTTGTCGTGCAGCCTTGCATGGTTTGCGCCAGATATATCGCAGCGGCTACGCCTACCAAAAGGCCGGCGTCACGCTCACCCGGATCATCCCTGCGGCAGCGCGGCCCAACACCCTGTTCGACGATGTCATCTCCCGGCAAAAATCCCATGCGCTGATGAAAGCAATGGATCACATCAACAACAAAATGGGCAGCGGAACGTTAAAGCTTCTGGGAGAAGGAACGCATCCATCCTGGGCGATGCGCCGAGAGAACCGGTCGAAACGGTACACGACGGAGTGGGGTGAGCTGGCCGTATGTTTTGTCTAGATGAAATGACGCGCTCGCTCCGCACAAAAACCCATGCGGCTGTCACAGGGGAAATTTTGCGGATTATTGCTTGTTGAATTTCTCAATCGCTTCCCGCAAGGCTTTCACCTGCTCGGCGGTGTTGTCAGCGGCTTTCGGTTTGGGTGCTGTGGCGACGGGTTTTTTGGCCACCGCCTGTCCGGAAGTGACGGCTTGTGTTTTGTTGGCCGACGGCGATGCAGGCGTAACGGCTGGAGCAGAAACTGCGTCGACCGGCGCGGGCAAGGGAGGGCTGCCTGGCGCTCGAAATTGCTCCTCAAGCGTGGGAGAAACTTTCAACTTTGTTTGCAGAAGGGTCACGCTCTGAATGACCTTCGAGCCCTGTGCGTCAAGTTTCTTGTATTCTTCACCGCGCATTGTCTTTTCACGCGACTGGGTGAACTTGAGATTCTCCAGTTCACTTTTGGTCTCCGACAAGCTTGCATTCAAGTTGTCGATCCTGGATTCAAGCTCGCTGAACTTTGTCCGATCTGATTGTGATTGAGTGTTCGAGATAGCGATCACGCCGATAATCAAGGCCGTGGCGGACACGACCGGCGCAAATCCGATCATGGCATAGCGGGCAATAATCTTCAGCCTGGCGCGCGCAAGATCGGCCTTGGATGGGGGGCTGTCATCTTCCTCGGCCTCCCGGCTTCTGTCTCTGTCCATGATTGCCTCCTCGACCAGGGAAACTTTTAAAACGGGCTAATCAGCCGTTGTAAATGTTCAATCGCGGTTCAAGTCTATCACCATGTTCGCCAACTGCGTGCCCTCATGGCCGCGACACAGGGCAGGATTTCCGGCACAGCAAAGCCGGCATCAACTTACTTTGCAACGACCGAAGGCTTACGCCTCCAGATCGAACACCAGCACCTCGGCTTCGATGCCCTCGGCCAGCTCGATCCGACTCTCGTTTTCCAGCAAGACCGCGTCACCTGCAACGATGCGTTGGCCATTGACCGCCAGAGCCCCGCGTACCAGATGCACATAACCCTTGCGGGCTGGATCAAGCGCCAGTACCGCTCGCTCGCCCTTGTCGAAAAGGCCCGCATAGAGTGAAGCATCGGCATGGATGACGACCGATCCCTTCGCTCCGTCTGGCGAAGCCACGAGGCACAGGGCCCCCCGTTTTTTATCGGCCGGAATGGTCTTCTGCTCATAGCCCGGCGCGATGCCTTTGACGTTCGGGATGATCCATATCTGCAGGAAATGTGTGGTCTCGCCTTGCGCGTGATTGAACTCGCTGTGCACCACGCCGGTGCCTGCACTCATGCGCTGCACATCGCCCGGCGGAATGGTCTGCACGTTGCCCATGCTGTCCTCGTGCGCCAGTTCACCCGACAACACATAACTGACAATCTCCATATCCTGATGACCATGCTTCCCGAATCCGGTGCCCGGCGCGATGCTGTCCTCATTGATCACGCGCAAGTTGCCCCAGCCCATGTGGGCCGCATCGTAATAACCGGCAAATGAAAACGAGTGATGGCTCTTGAGCCAACCGTGGTCCGCGTAGCCGCGGTCTTGGGATTTGCGAATGGTGAGCATGGATGAAATCCTTGTCGTTGATATTTGCTACCTGCCGGCCATATCCTTCCGGCATTCCAAATGCGCGAAAAGTATGCCATATACGCGCACGGATAGGTTCGGGAACACACCTGACATCCTGAAACACATCCTCATATCGCGACGATGCCGACTCCGGCTTCGGCATGTAGAGATGTTTAATTTCCACCAACAAAATTCGGCACCTTCGAAGGTGCCGAATTTTTTACAAGCCACCGAGAACAATCGCCTGCGGCCGGTCGGGATGCACCGTATGCCTGCGTATTCAGCCAGCGCCGTTCTAGCCCTTCTTTGTAAACATCACGACCGCAATCGCGGCGATGATGACACCAAGCAACCACAACCAGTATTTTTCCAGGAACCCAGGTTCAGCCTTTTGCACTGGCAGCGGCGTCACGGCTACTGAAACCGGGGCTGGCGGCACCTCTTGCTGCGCCACTGGGGCCGGAGCTGGTGCGGGAGCGGGTTCAGGCGCTATCACTTTGGGCGGAGCGCTCTTTGCCGGGGCGAGTTTCTTCTTCGTTTTCTTGACTACCTGTTTCGGCGCAACCTGCGCGGCCGTGACTGCCGGAGCCGGTGCGGATTGTTCGGCAATGGCCGGTGCGGGAGCCGGTTCGGGCGCTTTCTCGGCAGGTGCAACAACGGGGATAGCCGACTCGGCAACAACTTCCTTCGGTTTGGTCGCGCAAGCAGATAAAGCCAGCGCCGAAAAAAGGAATGCGGTGGATAAAGCAATATTGCGCATTCTTGACATGGAGTTCTCCAGAAAGGCGATTGAAAGAATCGGGTTGAGAGGCATCCTCCCATAGTTAACTGTATCAGGCAAACATTCAGGGGTTCATCGTTACCTCCGTCGAATCGATGAAAAAAGTGAATAAGTCGAACTCGCTTACCTTGATTCGAGCGCAAAATGGCGGTCATAAAAATGCGATTAATCAGGCAATGATACTTTCAGACAGAATCAACACTTTCGGACAAGATCTGCTTCGCCGCCATGGCGAACGTGTCCACAAGATCGCGCTGGATGCCGGTTTCACCTGCCCCAACCGGGACGGCACCAAAGGACGCGGCGGATGTTCCTTCTGCAACAACGTTTCCTTCAGCCCGGATGCCGATGCACACCTCGACCTCGCAGCCCAGATATCCAAGGCGCGGCGGGCCATTGCGCGGCGAACGCGTGCGCGCAAATTCATCGCCTATTTCCAGGCCTACACCAACACTTACGACAAAGTGGAGGCATTGGAAGCGCTCTATCGCGAAGCCTTGAATGAACCGGACATGGTCGGGATTGCCGTGGGTACCCGCCCCGACTGTGTTTCATCCGACGTGCTGGACTTGCTCGGGCGTTTTCGCGATCAGGGACTGGAAGTGTGGCTGGAATTGGGACTCCAATCATCCTTTGACGAAACCCTGGAACGGGTCAACCGCGGCCATACCTTTGCCGAATACCGGGAAACCGCCAGGGCAACGCGCCGGCGCGGCATCCCTTTATGCACCCATCTGATCATCGGCTTGCCGGGTGAAACCGAAGAGCATTGCCATATCACCCTGGACAAAGTACTGGATATCGGCGTGGACGGGCTCAAGCTCCATCCTTTGCACATCGTGAAACACACGCTGCTGGCACATCAATGGCGGCTGGGCGAGTATCTCCCGCTGATGCGGGATGAATACATCTGCATGGCGGCCAACCTGATCGAACGCACGCCCGAAAATATCACCTACCACCGCGTAACAGCGACAGCGTCGCGGGATGTTTTGCTGGCGCCCGTCTGGTGTGCGGAAAAATGGAATGTGCTGAACGGGATCGAATTCGAATTGCGGCAACGCGGCACCGGCCAGGGCTGCCGTGCCGGCACAACTTATGTAAAAGAAAAATCAAGGCATACCGCCTGATCGCTTCGCCTTATTTGGCAACCGCTAGCCGAATAACCGCTGCTGCGTCGGTTCGCGCCCCGTCCTGACCAGTTCCTCCAGCGCAAGGCGCGCCGCATCGGTGATGCCGTATTGTTTGCCCAATTCAAGCAATTTGGCAACTGCACGTTCAAACGGATAATCCGCATCCGTCCACTCTTCCACCAATTCTTTGGCGGTGAGCCTGGTCAGTTTCAGCACCCCGGATTTCACACGCACCAGATGCGCACAAGTCCGGCCTTTTTTCGCCACGATCGCAATGTGTCGCTGCCGGTCCATCAATACTTGGCCACAAGTCACATGCAATGCAGGTGCGATGAAATCGACGGTACTGCAATCTGTCGGATCTTTGGCCATGCGTCTGTATTCCTGGCTATTCAGCCTGCTTGCGCGTCTTCTTCACCGACGCGGAGGGTTATTTTTGCAGCGTTCGGCATGAACGCGCGCGACATTGTTCACTCCTTCGGTCTGTTCGTCAAAAAAGACCCTGTTTGTGCTTCTTCGGGCCGTATCCAACCACCTGCTTTGGGAGCTTTGTTTGAGAAGAGCTGCCGACAGGCAAAGATAAGATTGATGCTTCTCGCTCTGAGAATCCCCATTCTTGATACATTGGTTCTGCTGCAGATTTATAAATAAAAATATAATTTTCACGAGTCGAATGGAAAGGTAGTATTTGAGTCAACTATTTTTGCAGCAGGTCGTTAATAGTCATTATTCAACTCGACAATTGCCTTGCAGGATTGTTATTTTGAATAGCGGGAGCAGTAAAGTACAACAAGTCTACAAACCTAAAATGGAGAGCAAGTGATTATGAAATCTATCATTGTTAGCTTGATTACAGCAGGGGGTCTGATGGTTGCGGGCAGCGCTATGGCGATTGATATGCCGCCATTGGCCAAGAAAGACGGCTGCACCGCTTGTCACGCGATCGACCACAAGGTGGTTGGCCCGGCCTGGGTGGATGTGGCTAAAAAATACAAGGGTGCGACCAAATACAAATATTCAAACAATGGATCGGCTGCGCCCGACGCCAAGGAATATCCGCTGGTGGAAGGCCTGATGATGAAGGTTTCCAAAGGCGGCCACGGCAACTGGGGTACTGCTGCGATGATCCCCAACGATCCGTCCGGCAAGAAACAAGCCGACATCAAGGAATTGGTTGAATTTGAATTGAGCCTGGCGAAGTAAACGTTTCAAGGCAATGATATCTGCGGGGTCTGTGCGAACAGACCCCGTTTTATTTTTGGAGGTCAGAATATAAAGCCAAAACGCCATAGCGTCATGTTGCCAAGCGTGGCTACCGCAACCGGTGTTGGAACAGCCCGTCTTCTTCCATATAGTCGGCTCGCGTCTCTGCATTAACGGCATAAACAACAACATCTTGCATCATACATTAATACATGTATCATTAATGTATGTTATAAATGATCGGCGATTCAAGCCCGAAAGGCAAGCATGAAACTGACCCAGTATTCCGACCTTGGCTTGCGGCTGATGATGTACTTGGCGCACCGTTACGGCGAAACGGTCACGATCCGGGAAATGAGCGACCGGTTTGCGGTTTCTAAAAACCATATGGTGAAGATATCCCATCAGTTGACCAATTCCGGACTGATTGAAAGCACGCGCGGCCGAAACGGTGGCGTGAGCCTGGCGGAGCCTCCGGAAAGCATCAGCGTCGAAAAAGTGTTGCGGGCTACCGAAGATAATTTTGACCTGGTCGAGTGTTTCAATGCCGCGCAGAACCATTGCGTCATGTCCGATGTTTGTAAATTAAGTGGTGTACTGGACACAGCGCTCGCCGCCTTTTTTTCAGTGCTGCGCGAAACCACATTGGCCGACCTGGTCAAGAACAAAAAAGCGATTGAAAAGACGTTGTTGCCGTTACCCAAAGAGATCATTTTTAGTTCACGCACACAGACGAGGAGGAAACATGCAGACACCAGACATTGATGAAGAGGGCTACCTGGTCGAACCATTGACCTGGAATGAAGAGATCGCCGAACAGTTCGCCAATCAGGAAAATGTTCAACTCACTGAAGATCATTGGGATGCGATCAATTTCATGCGCCAATATTATGCGGAGCATCAGGTCGCACCCGATGTCCGGCATGTCACGAAACATCTGTCTGTGCGCCTGGGCCCTGCCTCGCGCAATGCGATATTCGAACTATTCCCGTACGGCTATGTAAAGCAGGCCTGCAAGATCGCAGGTATGAAGCGCCCGAGAGCCTGGAGTACCGGTTAAGCCTTTCGACCCGTCACTCATTGGCAACATTTCTGCTACCCCGACTTTACGATGATGCCAAACAAACTCTGGAACAGCTTTACCGCCGCACCGCACCGCGTCATGTTCTTTGGCGGCGCAGTGCAAGCCATCGCAGTCATGCTCTGGTGGCTATATGAACTGTTGACGCGTTTTGGCATCGTCGGGCATCCGGCAACCTGGCCGATCGCGCCTGTTGCCGCGCATGCTTATTTGATGATCTACGGCCTGTTTTCGTTCTTCATGTTCGGGTTTCTGATGACCGTCTTCCCGCGTTGGCTGGGTGGCCGGGAGATTCCCGCGCAACGTTACGTGCCCGCCTTTTTGCTGCTGATGCTGGGCGCTGCCGGATTCTACGCGGGCTTGCTTGACAATAATAATACTGCCCTGCTCATCGCGACTGCCTGCACGCTGCTCGGCTGGGGAACGGGACTCTATGCATTGTTGCGGGTATTGATCGATACGCGGCATCCGGACAAGCGCCATCCGACCATCGTATTTACCGCGCTCAGCCTGGGCTGGTGCAGCCTTGCCGCCTATCTGGTCTGGTTATCAAACGACAATGCGGCTTATCTGCGCTTCGCGATCCAGGGCGGATTGTGGCTGTTCCTGCTCCCGGTATTCGCAAGCGTGGCGCACCGCATGTTTCCCTTCTTCACCAGCAGCGCGTTGCCGCAATATGTCATCAGGAATCCGAACTGGCCATGGTGGACCCTGCTTGCTGCAAGCGTAACGCATGCCCTGCTGCAACTCGCCAACGCGGGCAGTTGGCTATGGGTATGCGACTTTGTCCTGTCTTTCGCCGCACTCTATTTGAGCTACTGCTGGGGCTTTTACCGCAGCTTGCGCATACCGCTGCTCGCAGTACTGCACATCGGCTTTGCCTGGATGGGATTTGCCATGCTGCTGTTCGGTATCCAGGACCTCATGTCCGTTATCGACGCCGGTACAGTGCCTGCCTGGGGACTGGCGCCGCTGCACGCGCTTACCATCGGCTGCTTTGCCACCTTGCTGATCGGCATGGGAACACGCGTGACGCTCGGTCATTCCGGCCTGCCGATGCAAGTGGACAGACCGATCACGTTGATGTTTGCGGGAATTCAGCTGGCTGCCCTGTTGCGCATACTGGCGGACATGTTGCCAAGCCAGGGCAGTTACTGGCTGTATGTTGCCGCTGCGATAGTCTGGCTTGCCTGTTTTGCACCCTGGGTGCTGCGCTATTTACCGGTATATTTGCGACCGCGCGCAGATGGACAATCAGGATAAAGCGTGACGTTACAATACCATTCGGGCAACACCCGCCCGTTGCCGGATATTCGCGCAGTGTCCAGGTACTTCTGAAAATACGGCACGACGATCAGCCATGGCTTTATCTCAATTTTGTATTGCGCGCTGGATTTTCTCCTGGGTGTGAAAAGAAAACATCCAGCATGCTGTAAAAGTTCACTTCGACAGGCTCAGGGCGAACGGCCTTGTTCCGTACTTCCATCACAAACAATTCCGTTTACATTTAAACTTCATCGGTTTGTGGTGAAGCTTTTGATTTGATCTATTGATCAGGCCAAAAGAAGTTTGAACTCGGCAACTGCAGGGTGCGCCTGCTCACCCTACTTGAAAACCGCGACATCCGTCGAGTCCGACTGAGTCCAGACTTCACTGTGCCAGATCGACAAGCTCATCACAGTATTCACTCGGCCGACACATTCTTGTTGCACGCAACAGACAAAAGGTTGAGCTCAAGCAAAAAACCAAGCAAAATGAGCCCATCCCTAGATGCATCTCTCCCTGAATTCAACCATGCGCCTGATCCGACTGTTCCCCGTTCTGCTGACATTGCTTGCCTTAACCGGCTGCGCCAGTTTCGTTTCGTCGGCCAGTAGCAAGTTTGCCAACAATCTGTCCAGCGCGATCCTTAATCAGAATGACCCGGAGACGGTGGAAGCCGGCATGCCCTCCTACCTCTTGCTCGTCGACAGCCTGATCGAGGACGACCCGCAGAACGAAAATATGCTGCTGGCCGGCAGCAAGTTGTATGGCGCTTATGCTGCGGCCTTTGTCAAGGAACCCGAGCGCGCCAGACGGCTTGCGCGCAAGGCGCGCGACTACAGCGACAGGGCCTTATGCGCTCACGGGGCGCAGTTGTGCAATCTGATGGGAAAACCCTACGACGATTTTGCCGCTGCCATCGGCGGACTTAAGGTGGAGGATGTGCCGTTGCTGTATGCCAGCGGCACGGCTTGGGCCGGATGGATACAGGCCAACAGCAGCGACTGGGACGCGATCGCCACGCTGCCCAAGGTCAAGGCCTTGATGACGCGGGTGGTCGATCTGGACGAGACTTACAGCCACGGGGAAGCGCACTTGTACCTGGGTGTCTTCGCGACACTGCTGCCCCCCACGCTGGGAGGCAAGCCGGAAGAAGGACGCGTGCATTTCGAGCGCGCCATACAACTTTCGGCAGGACGCGATTTGATGGCAAAGATAGAATACGCCCGCCGTTATGCCCGCATCATGTATGACAGGGAACTGCACGACCGGTTGTTGCGGGAAGTGCTCGATGCCGATCCGGTCGCACCGGGACTGACGTTGAGCAACGTACTGGCCAAGCGGCAGGCGAGCGAGCTACTAGCGAGTGCCGATAAATATTTTTAAGGAAACACCAAACAAGTCCCCTCGCCCTCCGGGAGAGGGTTAGGGTGAGGGATAACCCGTAGAATTTTCACCCTCCGCCTGCCCTCTCCCGGAGGGCGAGGGAGAAAAACAGACTTAATCGGCGTTTCCCCAAGAACAGAACGGGGAATACTCCGTCGACAAACAAAGGGAAGAAGATGCGTTCACTGTTATCACTAATATTTGCAGCGCTGCTGGCCGTGCCATGTGTTCCGGCCAGTGCGCTGACTCTCAAGATCGCCACGTTCGCGCCGGACGGCACGCAATGGACGCAGGAACTGCGCCGCGGCGGCGAGGAGATCGAGAAACGTACCGAGGGCCGCGTCACCATCCGCTTATATCCGGGCGGCAGCATGGGTAGCGACCGCGTGGTGCTGCGCAAGATCCGCGCCGGACAGTTGCAGGGCGGCGCCCTCACCGGCGGCGCATTGGCCGAGATCTATCCCGATGCGCAGATATATAGTTTGCCGATGCTGTTCCGTTCCTACGATGAACTGGATTACGTGCGGGCGCACATGGACAAGAAGATCGCACAGGGCATCGAGGATCACGGCTTCGTGACCTTTGGCTTCACCGACGGCGGATTCGCCTACCTGATGTCGAGTTCTCCGCTGCGGCATGCAGACGATTTGAAGAGCCAGAAAATATGGGTGCCTGAGGGCGACGACATCAGCCGTGCCATGTTCGAGACCCTGGGTGCGCCGTCATTGCCTTTGCCGCTCACCGATGTACTCACCGGCTTGCAGACCGGGCTCATCACCACCATAGGCGCCACCGCAACAGGTGCCATCGCCTTGCAGTGGCATACCAAGGTGAAATACCTCACCGACTATCCCACCATGTCCATCTTCGGGGCGCTCGTCGTGGACAAGAAATCTTTCTCCGGCATGAGTCCGGCGGACCAGGGCGTTGTGCGCGAGGTGATGGAGCGCATTTACGCATCGATGAACAAACAAACGCGTGTCGACGACAACGCCGCGCGCGATGCACTGCGCAAGCAGGGCATCGAGTTCGTCACGCTGGCACCGGAAGAAATTGCCAAACTGCGTGCTGCAGCCGACCAGACCATACAGCGCCTGAGCGACAAGGGAGAATTCTCGCCCGCCTTGATCAAGGAGCTGCGTTCCAATCTTGACGCGTACCGCAAAAGCCATCCCGCCCATTAACGCATGCCGACCCGCAACCTGCCTCCTGCGCTCTCCCGTCTGATCAAAGTCGTCACCTGGACCGAGAATGCACTGCTCATCGGCATGCTGGCGCTGATGGTGATATTGGCCGCGGCTCAGATACTGTTCCGCAACTTCCTCGACATGAGCATCTTCGGCGCCGACCAGATGTTGCGCCTGCTGGTGCTGTGGGTAGCGTTTCTGGGTGCCGTCGCCGCCAGCCGCGAAGGCAAGCACATCCATGTGGACGCCATTGCACGCTGGCTGCCTGACCGGGTCAAGTCCGGCGTAGTGGCGTTGACCGATCTATTCACGCTGGTCGTGTGCCTGCTGTTGGCATGGCAATCCTTGCGTTTCATGCAGAGCGCACGCGAGTCCGGCGAGATGGCTTTCGGCTCGCTGCCGGTATGGGTCGCCGAGCTCATCCTGCCGCTCGGATTTACGCTGATCGCACTGCGATACGGCTTGCGCTTCATGCATCATGTGCAGCAGGCGCGCGGCCGCGAGGAGGCAGAATGACGATGTTCCTGATCGGCATCGCGCTCATCGCCATGATGCTGCTCGGCGCGCCGCTGTTCGCGGTGATCGCCGCGAGCGTGATGATCAGTTTTGCGCGCGAGGGCGTGGACCTGACGGTCGTCATCATCGAGGTCTACCGTCTCGCGGAAATGCCGGTCCTGCTCGCCATTCCGCTGTTCACTTTCGCCGGTTACCTGCTGGCCGAATCGAATGCGCCGAAGCGTCTGGTGCGTATCAGCAATGTCTTCGTCGGCTGGATGCCCGGCGGCCTGGCGGCGGTGGCATTGGTCATCTGCGCGATGTTCACCGCCTTCACCGGCGCTTCCGGCGTGACCATCGTGGCGCTCGGCGGCATGCTGTATCCGGCCCTCAAGCAGGCGGGCTATTCGGAGCGCTACAGTCTCGGGCTGGTCACCACGTCGGGCAGTATCGGTCTGCTGTTTGCGCCCTCGCTGCCGCTCATCCTCTATGGTGTGGTGGCGCAGCAACTCAACATCGGTGTTCCGGTGTCGATCAGCGACCTGTTCCTGGCCGGCATCCTGCCCGGCCTGCTGATCGTGGTCATGCTGTCGCTTTACGGATTGTGGCAAAACCGCGGCCCCCAGGCAGCGCACCAGCCGTTCAGCTGGCATGAAGCGCTGGCTGCCTTGCGCGAGGCGGCCTGGGAGCTGCCCTTGCCTTTCATCGTTCTCGGCGGGATCTACAGCGGCTATTTTGCGGTATCCGAAGCTGCTGCCGTGACGGCGATCTATGTGTTCATCGTCGAGGTGCTCGTCCACCGCGAGATCACCTTTACCAATTTGCCAAAGATCATGCGCGAATCCATGGTACTGGTCGGCGCGATCCTGATCGTATTGAGCATGTCGCTGGCCTCCACCAATTACCTGCTCGATGCCGAGATCCCGAGCAAGCTGTTCAGCTTCATCCGCACCCATGTGGACAATGCCTTCACCTTCCTGCTACTGCTGAATCTGTTTTTGCTCGTGCTCGGCATGATGCTGGATATCTTCTCGGCGCTGGTGATCATGGTGCCACTGATCCTGCCCATCGCAGTCGGCTATGGCATCCATCCAGTACACCTCGGCATCATCTTCCTCGCCAACATGGAGATCGCCTATCTGATGCCGCCGATGGGCATGAACCTGTTCATCGCGATGTACCGCTTCGACCGGCCAATGCTGGAGATCTTCCGCGCCGTACTGCCGTTTGTCGCGATCCTGCTGGCGGCAGTGCTGATCATCACGTACTGGCCGGCGCTGTCCCTTGCACTGATCAAAAGCTGACTTCGTTGTCGGCCTGACGGGCCAGTCGGCCAAGTGCTATTGGTCGGCGCATTGGTACTAGACGTCTCAAACTCGGCCGGAACAGCCCTTCGCGAACGGCAGCTTTAGCGAAGGCAATTTCGCAACCTGAGCTACCGCAACGTGCCATCAGCGGAACTTCGAATGGGGAAAATCAGTGTCCGCTCTCTGCACCGCTGCGGACCCTCGTGGTTTTCTGAAAATGATGTCGGTTTAGTCTGCGGGAGCGTCCGCTCCTGACTATTTCGACTTCACACTTATAACCGAAAACCGGAAGGTTGCAGCGCCTTCCACCTGTTCGTTCATGCCACAGACCGGATGGACATCAAAGCGCGAACGATTACCCATAACGATCAGGCAGATACAAGCAAGCTGGTGATAAAAACTCAGAAGTGTAGAATCAACTCACGCATCACCGCAGCAATGAAGAAGAGGAGTCCGCCATGTCAACAATTCCCGGCGTTACAGCAACAGGCGTTTATGGATACACCGCACCTGCCACTGACCCAACCAGTGCGCCGTCAGTGCAGCTCGCCGCCGCCCAGCTTGCCGTGACAGAAACGCTGGCTTCATTGGGCAGCAGTTCACCTTCGCCATTGACCTATAACGCGGCTGGCTTGCTGAGCTCCTTGCAGCAAACGACATCCAATACGTCGAACACCACACCTGCGCAGGCAGCCCAGAATGCCTTTCTCCAGGTCGAATATGCAATCACCCAGACGATGGATTCGTTGATATCCGGCACATCGTCCAACTCTTCGAGTACGGATATCACCTCGCTGTTCAGCTTGCCGGGGACGGCAGGCACCAGCAGCTTGTTTGGGAACTCCTTGCCGAATGGAACGACATCAACGACAGGCAATATCAGTGCGCAGCAAGCTGCGCAGAATGCAGTTCTCAGCGCCCAGTACGCCATCACTCAGGCCCTCGATTCATTAACCTCCGGCTCGTCGACCAATTCATCTTCTTCCGGATCGTAACGCTTCCGGTTTCCAGCTAGTTTATCCTCCGGTCTTTTACTTTTCTTCCAGCAACTGTTTCATCCAGGCCTGCTGACAGACGCGCTTGCGTTTCTGCTCCATCAATTTCCGAATGTGCGGTTTTGCCTGGTCGTAACCCAGCACCCCGGCTTCGGTGATCGCGTCGCAACGCAGGACATGAAAACCTAGCTCGGATTCCAGCACACCGCTCACTTCGCCCGCTTTCAATTCGAACAGGGCTTTATCCAGTTCCGGAAAAAGTTTCCCGCGCGGCAGATCGCCCAGCTTGCCGCCATCCAGCGCAGTCGGGCATTCGGAATGCTTAAGAGCCTGCTCTTCGAAGCGTTGCGGCTCCCTAACCAATCTTGCCTGGATGGTTGCGATGCGCTTGCCCGCTTCGGCTCGCGTATTTTCCGCAATGGTTTCGTTGATGGTGATGAGGATGTGGCGCGCCAGTCGCGTTTCGGGACGGCGGAACTGTTCGGGGTGATACTGGAAATACAGTTCCACATCCATATCGCTGACCCTGGCAGCCTGTGTGGCGGCCTTCTCCAGAATGGCCTCGACTTTCATTTCGCGTTCCAGTGCGGCGGCAAAGCTGCTTTCGTCCAGACCGTTGCGTGCCAGATCGCTGACGAACTCTTCTTCGCCGGCATATCGACCGCGTATTTCCTGTATCGCGGCTTCCAGTGTGGAATGCGGCACCATAACGTCGCGTGCCTCCGGTGTGGTCAGCACGCGCGCTTCGAGTTTGTGTTGCTGCTGCGCCATGTTTTGCACACGTTCGAAATCGGCAGGCGATAACGCATCGGGCACCTTGCCGTAAAGTCTTTGCGCTGCCTTGAGCGCAAGGTAGGCTACACCCGACTCAATGAGCTGCGGCATCGCATTTCTCCTCGTCCTCATAGACCTTGGTCGCCTCCAGAGAGGCCTCGGGCACTTGCAGCACCTGATCGTGAAAGATCACGTGGTACAACACGCCGTTATTCTCATCGCGGAACACTTTCAATATCTCGCCTTCCATTCCCGGCATGACGCGCACTTCACCGCGCACCGTAAGAGTGATCTTGCTGCGTACTCTTTCGCGGCTCTCGAACTTGCTGGGTATCCACACATCGTCGATGCTGATGAGTTCTTCTTCTCTGAAGCCGACGATCTTGTTCTGTTCGAGGATGTTGACGGTGTAGATCAACTGGTCTTGCAGGAATGTGCCAACGTTCATGACGAAGCCGGTGGAACCGCGCCGTATCAGCAGCGTACCGATGGGCACGCCGGGATAAGTGCCGTCATTGCGCACGTTGCGAATGATGCGGACTTCGTCTCCGAATTCGAATTTAGGCAGCATTGCTCACATCCAGATTTGTTGCCATGTTTGAGATGTCACCCCCATCCCAACCTTCCCCCTGAATGGGGGAAGGCGCCTGATTCCCTCCCCAGTTCAGGGGGAAGGCCAGGGTGGGGGTGGAATCCGGCATAAACATCACGACCCCGCTTTATTCACGGTGATCGAACTGATCGGCACGAACTTCACTTGCGGTTCGTGCATATGGAATACCTTGAAGACTTTCTCGGTCAGCGCGTCAGATTTCACAAAATCCTGGTACGCCTGCTGCAGTGCTGTGACATACACCGCGCGCTGGGCTGTCTCATTATCCGGCATCACCGCTTTGCCGAGGTAGTTGTGGAATCGTTGCAAGATGTGCAGACGATTTACTTGCACCACCGAGGGTTCGTATTCGATAGCAAAGTAGTTCAGGAAATCTTCGGCGGAGACCAACTCCTCCATTGCCTCGTCCAGTGTCAGTTCGTCCATCACGCTCTCCTTTGCATCATTTCATCGTTGTTCATTGCCTGATGCAGCACTTCCAGCAGCGCTCTGCCGCCCATGCGGTCATTGCTGTCCAGCTCCACCAGTTTCTCCAGCATGGCCTGCCCGATCTCAAAATATCCCAGGCGCAGGTTGATGTAGCCGGTGGCCTTGAGCACCATGAGATAGAAACGCACCAGCCCCATCGAATACAGCACGCCTTCACCCAGATTGGCTTCATTCAGATTCGTCCAGGTCTCGGGGAAATTCAGCCGCCGACCAACCACGGCCAATGTGCTCTCGCCCACCAGCAGCGCATCTTCAAAACGATGCTGGTAAAAGTAATAGCGATACAACGCCACCAGCACCGTGAGGTGTTGCGGTGCCAGCAGGCTGGCGCGCAGCAGCAGGCTCTCCGATTCTTCGCTGCCGTATTTATCCGCAGCGGCCACAATCAGGCGAGAAACATCCTGTGCCAGCGGCTCGTCGAAATACAACTCGGCTTGTTCGAAATCGAGCAGATCCATCGTTAGCCCCTTTTGGATACAGGATACGGGATACAGGATTCAGCAACCTCCCGCCCCGTATCCTGTTTCCTGTATCCGGTATCCTGAAGACACAAATCATCTGCATCGCAGGTGCGGCATTGCCCCTCCACCGGTTCGCCTTGTTTGCGCAGTTGGCCTTCAAGTATTTCGATGCGTTCCATCAGGCAGGCGATGGCGCGGCCTACCGGATCGGGGATCAGGTGATGATCGAGATTGATGCCGTAGATGTTGTCGGTGCCTGCTTCTTCGGTGCGCAACACGATCTTGCCGGGAATCCCGATCACGGTGCGATGCGCAGGCACGTCCTTGACCACGACCGAGTTGGCGCCGACTCGCACTTGCTCGCCGAGCGTGATCGCCCCCAGTATCTTTGCGCCCGCGCCGACCACGACGCCGTTGCCGAGGGTCGGATGGCGCTTGCCCTTGTTCCATGTCGTGCCGCCCAGCGTAACGCCGTGATACAGCGTCACATCGTCGCCAATCTCGGCGGTCTCGCCGATCACCACGCCTGCGCCGTGATCGATGAAAAAACGCCTGCCGATGGTGGCGCCCGGATGAATGTCGATATTAGTGATAAAACGCGCGAACCATGACAGCAAGCGCGCCATATAGCGCAATCTCCATTTCCACAGGCGGTGTGCGATGCGCTGCAACAAAATGGCGTGTACACCGGGATAGGTAGTCAGCACTTCGAAGCGGGAACGTGCTGCAGGGTCGCGCTGGAAGACACAGCTCACGTCTTCGCGCAGAAGCGTGAAGAAGCCCAACGTTTTTTGGCTTTGAACGCACCCCTCACCCGACCCTGCGGGCCACCCTCTGCTTAAACTACTAGCCATTCGACTAAGCGGCGAAGCCGCTAAGTCGCTGGTTATCCCGCTTGCGGGAGAGGGGTTGGGGATAACCAGCGACTTGGCTGCAGTTGTTTTGCTGCCTAGTCGAATGGCTAGTTGTTTCATCAGAGGGTGAGCATCTAGTGGCATGTTCATCTCCTAGTGCGCGGCACTGGGCTGGCGCCCGATGTAGCGTTGGTAGAGGAACAGCAATTCCTGGTCGGCAGGCGAGCGTTTGGCGCGTTCTGCAAAATTGCGGATGTCCGGCAGCAGGGCACGCGCTTCGGCCTGACTGAGATTCAGCCCCATGGTGGCGTAGGCAGCGATGATGCCGTGCGCCCCGGAATGTTTGCCGACCACGAGCTTGTGATGACGGCCGACTTCTACCGGGTCGAAGCCCTGATAGGTGTCCGGGTCCTTGAGCAGTCCATCGACATGGATACCCGCCTCGTGCGTGAACACGCCCTCGCCCACCAAACTCTTTTGCCAGGGCACAGGTCGTCCCGAAGCAGCCGCAACCAGTGCCGACAAGGAAGGGAAATGCGCGAGGTCGATGCCGGTATTCAGGTTGTAGAGTTTTTTCAAGCCCATCGCGACTTCTTCCAGCGGTGCATTGCCGGCACGTTCGCCCAGACCGTTCACCGTAGTGTTGATGTGCGTTGCACCTGCCACGGCAGCGGCCAGGCTGTTGGCCGTGGCCAGGCCGAGATCGTCGTGCGCATGCATCTCGATTTCGATATCCACCGCACTCCTCAAGGCAGAAATGGATTTGTGCACGCCGAACGGTTCCATCACGCCCAGAGTATCGGCATAGCGGATACGGCACGCACCGGCGGCTTGCGCGGCTTCGGCCACTTGCAGCATGAATTCCGGATCGGCGCGCGAAGCGTCTTCGCAACCGACGATGACTTCCAGTCCGTAGTCGTAAGCGTAAGGCACCAATTCAAAGATGGTATCGAGTACCCAGGCACGGTCGCGTTTCAGCTTCTTGGCAAGATGGATGTCCGACACGGGGATGGAGACATCGATCATATTCACGTCTAGCTGGTCGGCGGCATCGATATCGGTTTTGCACATGCGGCTCCACACGATGAGCTTTGCATCCAGATCAAGCGCGGCGACGGCATTGATGCTTTCGCGTTCTTCATGCCCCATCGCCGGAATGCCGACTTCCAGTTCCGCCACGCCGAGTGCGTCGAGCTGGCGCGCGATGTCCAGCTTCTCCTCCAGCGTGAACGCCACCCCGGCGGTCTGTTCGCCGTCGCGCAGGGTGGTGTCGTCGATGGTGATGGTGCGGGACATTTCAATTTCCTCGAGAGTTACGTTTCGTTGCGTTCAACACGGATAACAAAAACTTGTAGAGCGTCCCTCATCCCTAGCCCTTCTCCCAGAGGGAGAAGGGAACCGAGCCCCTCTCCCTCTGGGAGAGGGGGGGTGAGGGCGACTTTGTTCATGCATACGTCGGCGCGAACGCCTTTTCCGGTTCGGCCTTCGGACCGTCGCCTTCCCAATACGGCGACAGCTTGCGCAGTTGCGCGATGATCTCCGGCACGACTTGAATCACGCGATCCACTTCTCCTTCGGTGCTATAACGCGACAAAGAGAAGCGCACCGTGCCATGAGCAGCAGTGTAGGGAATGCCCATCGCACGCATCACGTGCGAGGGCTCCAGCGAACCCGAAGTACAGGCGGAACCCGAACTGGCGGCGATGCCGAACTTGTTCAGCAACAGCAGGATGGCTTCGCCCTCAATGAACTCGAATGCGATGTTGCTGGTGTTGGGCAGGCGGTTGTCCGGGTCGCCGGTGACGAAGGAGCGCGGCACTTTGGAAAGGATGCCCGCTTCCAACTTGTCGCGCAGACGTGCGACTTCGGTGTTCTCGAAGGCCATTGCTTCCAGTGCCATCTCGGCAGCCTTGCCCAATCCGACGATGGAAGTGGTGTTCTCGGTGCCGGCACGACGTCCGCGCTCCTGATGACCGCCGCGCAGCAACGGACGGAACCGGGTACCGCGTTTCAGGTACAGCACGCCGATGCCCTTGGGCGCGTGCAGTTTGTGTCCCGATACGGAGAGCATGTCGATCCTGGTGTTTTTCAGGTTGAGCGGCACTTTGCCCACGGCCTGCACTGCGTCGGTATGGAACATCGCACCGGCGGCGTTCGCCAGCTCGGCCATCTCGACCACCGGGAAGAAAGTGCCGGTCTCGTTGTTGGCCCACATCACCGAAACCACGGCGACCTGATCGGTCAGCAGCTTCTTGTACTCGTCCAGATCGAGGCGCCCCTTGCCGTCCACCTTGAGCAGATGCACCTTGTAACCTTCCTTTTCCAGATGGGTGCACAGGGTCAGGATGGCCGGATGCTCGACGGTCGTCGTGATGATCTCCCTACGCTCCGGTTGCGCCTTCAACGCAGAGATGATCGCGGTGGAATCCGACTCGGTGCCGCAGGAAGTGAAGACGATCTCGGAGTCATGTTCCGCTCCCAGCAATTCCTGCACTTGCATGCGCGCCTTCTTGATCGCCAGCCCAACCTTGTTGCCGAAGCTGTGCATAGACGACGGGTTGCCGAACTGCTCGGTGAAGTACGGCAGCATGACTTCCACTACCGCGGGATCGACCCGTGTAGTTGCGTTGTTGTCGAAATAGATGCCAGTCATTTTTGTATCCTTTTCGTAGGTCGGGTTAGGCGTAGCCGTAACCCGACATCTAGTTTAATTTTGTCGGGTTACGCTGCGCTAACCCGACCTACAGCCCTGCTCCTTATCTGGCGTAGGGTGGGCACGTTTTTTGTACCCACGCGTTACGGAATTATTTGTTTCTACCGCGTGGGCGGATAAAACGTGCCCACCCTACATTTCTGTCCATCACGGATGGCAACTCGCCCTGCTCAACGCCCCAGCCTTGGTTGGCACGATCTTGATGAACTCTTTCAGCTCTTCCATCAGCTTTTGCTGGATGCCTTGCAAGGTCAGCGCTTCCATCTGGCAGCCGGAGCACGCACCGGTCATGTTGACGTAGATGGTCTTGCCGTCCACATCCACCAGTTCGATGTCGCCGCCGTCCCGCTTCAGTTGCGGACGCACAGAGTCCAGCACAGCCTCGATCTTGCGGATGCGTTGCAGGTTGGTCATGCCGGCAGGAGCGGCTGTTTCCTTCGGCTGTGCGCCGGGTTTGAAGCTGTCGCCGCGCTCGGTCATCACCTTGACCAGTATCTCTTCGATGCCTTCGTGGCAAGACGAACAGCCGCCACCCGCCTTGGTATAGTTGGTCACGTCCTGCACAGAACTGAGGTTGTTGGCGCGGATGGTGTCTTCGATCAGCACTGCGTCGATGGCGAAGCATTTGCACACCAGCGCGCCTTCTTCGTGATCGTCGCTCCACACTTCGCCGCGGTAGTTGGCCACGGCTGCCTGCAGCGCCTCGCGTCCCATCACCGAGCAATGCATCTTTTCCGGCGGCAGGCCGTCGAGATAATCGGCGATGTCCTGGTTGCTGACCTTGAGCGCCTCGTCCAGCGTCTTGCCCTTGATCATCTCGGTAAGTGCGGAAGAAGACGCGATGGCGGAGCCGCAACCGAAGGTCTGGAAATGCGCGTCGAGGATGATGTCGGTCTCCGGCTCCACCTTCAGCATCAGGCGCAGCGCGTCGCCGCAACTGATCGATCCGACATCGCCCACGCCGTTCGCATCGGCCAGTACTCCGGCGTTACGGGGTTGAAAGAAGTGCTCTTTGACTTTGTCCGAGTAATCCCACATGGCTAAGCTCCTAATATCCAAAAATTGTTTTATTCCGACCGTATCCCTCGCCCTCCGGGAGAGGGGGAACGGGGGTGAGGGAAGCGATCAGGTTCATGATCGTTATGCAGAGAAAGATGAGCCGCACGCGCAGCTGGAGCTGGCGTTCGGATTTTCGAATTTGAAGCCGCTGCCGTTGAGGCTATCGACGAAATCGACAGTCACACCTTCCAGCAGCGGGGCGGACAGCGGATCGACCAGCAGCGTCACAGCGCCGTATTCCAGCACGGTGTCGTCCTCGTTACTGGCTTCTTCCAGCGACATGCCGTACTGGAAACCGGAGCAACCGCCGCCGGAAATGGCGATGCGCAGTCCTGCTACGGGCGTGGCCGAGCCTTTGATGAATTTCTCTACTGCAGAGATTGCATTGGGTGTCAGGTTGATCATGGTTCGCTCCTATCAGGTGGTCTGTGTCTGAGTAATCGCAAACTACGTGCCAGCCCCTGCCGATCAGATCAACGGACTGTTTAATTAGGGGATTGTCGGAATCGCACGCTCAACTCGCGTGTGTGGAACAAGACGGGGATGGGGTGTTGTAGGGTTTGTGACAAGTAATAAAAATCCCCATCGATTGCCGACGGGGATTCTTTTTCAATTACATCGAGATGCCGAACAGCTTGCCGACACCTGCGGTCAGACCCATGGCCAGTGCACCCCAGAAGGCCACACGCAGCGACGCCCGGAGTATCGGGGCACCGCCCGCACGGGCCGACAATGCGCCGAGTGCGGTGAGGACAACCAGGGAAACGCCAGCGACTACAGGAAGTATCTGCATTGGCGGAGCTAAAAGTGCCGCCAGCAGCGGCAAGGCTGCGCCCACAGAAAAAGTCAGCGCTGAAGTGAATGCGGCCTGCACCGGTCTTGCACTCAAGGAATCGCTGATGCCCAGCTCATCGCGGGCATGGGCGCCCAGCGCGTCATGCGCCATCAGTTGCTGTGCGACCTGAGCCGCCAGTTCAGGGGATAACCCGCGTTTGACGTATATCTCCGCCAGCTCCTGATGTTCATGCTCCGGTTGCGCTTTCAGTTCGGCGCGTTCGCGCGTAAGGTCGGCCTGCTCCGTGTCTGCCTGCGAACTGACCGACACATACTCTCCGGCAGCCATCGACATTGCGCCCGCAACCAGCCCGGCCACACCCGCCACCAGCAGCTCGCTACGACCCACATTGGCCGCAGCTACACCGACCATCAGGCTGGCGGTGGAGACGATTCCGTCATTCGCCCCCAGCACGGCGGCACGTAGCCAGCCTATGCGCTGGAAGCGATGCGATTCACGGTGAATAGATCGGGACATGGTTGTTGTTTCTCCAATCTCAAATACGTCAGGTTCGCCAAATAAGCGCTTCGATAAGAACAAGCATAGCACCATCAACCTGTAGCCAGTGAAATCAGCGCGAATGCAAAACCACAGAAGGGTAATTTCGGTGTTGGCTGACGAGGCAATGAAATCGCTGCATGAAAAAAATCGATCAAAGAATCCGGAAACACAAAATCAACAGCAAAAAAATGAACGATAATTCAGTGCATGCTTCGGCACCGCTTTAAATGTAAAGAAAATGTGAAGAGGGAGAATAATGAGAGACATCATCAGCCAATACCGGATCGAGAAAGAACCCTACTACCGCGTCGTGTCGGATGAACTGGCTGTCTTTGACGCAGCATATTCCGTGCGCATGCCCATGATGCTCAAGGGCCCGACAGGCTGCGGCAAAACGAGGTTCATCGAATATATGGCCTGGAAACTCCAGAAGCCACTGATCACCGTCGCATGCAACGAAGACATGACGGCTTCCGACCTCGTGGGCCGGTTCCTGCTCGATGCGACCGGTACGCGCTGGCAGGATGGACCGCTCGCCATCGCGGCCCGTTACGGTGCGATCTGCTATCTCGACGAGATCGTGGAAGCGCGCCAGGACACCACCGTGGTGATCCATCCGCTCACCGACAACCGCCGGGTGCTCCCCCTGGAGAAGACAGGCGAACTCATCAGCGCACATCCGGATTTCCAGCTGGTGATCTCCTACAATCCCGGCTACCAGAGCGTGATGAAGGATCTGAAACAGTCTACCAAGCAGCGCTTCGGCGCCCTGGACTTCAATTATCCGGAACATGCGATCGAAGAAGAGATCGTTTCCCATGAAACGGGCGTTGCACGGGAAATCGCCGGAAAGCTGGTCTCGATTGCGGAAATGGCACGAAACCTGAAGGGGCACGGCCTGGATGAAGGGATCTCCACCCGCATGCTGATCTACGCAGGCAACCTGATCGCCAAGGGCGTCGAAGTCAAGAAGGCCTGCTGCGTCGCCCTGATCGCCCCGATCACCGACGACCCGGACATGCGCGATGCCCTCGATGCGGCAGTAACTACATTTTTTGGATAGGCGATACGACAACAATGAAACCGATGAAAGACAAAATCGGTGATCGGTAACGGAGGAGACATGATCTTCATGTCCTGTTTATCCTGCACAACACCTTGCCGGACTGCGATCTCGAAATGAGGCCTGCCTTCAATCGACTCGTGCTTGGGCTGAAAAAACGTCTCGGCCTCTCTCCCGAAAAATCCCTGGCCGCCTTGCGGAAGGAGCGGGAGAGAATAAAGTTCATGGATGTTCAGCGGCGCATCAGCATGTATCTGCGGGGCCTCTGGGGCCGCGATTTCGTCATAAGGCCGACCGAGGTCAAATTCGAAAGTCTGCATGGATGCAATCCCTTCGTCGAGGACAGCGCCATCCATGTGCCGGCTGCCTATTACGAACTCACCCGGAACGGAGACAGGCACTTCACGGGACTGGAGTTCTACCGGGCAGCTTCCGCCCATGCCGCGGCCCATATCGTTTATTCAAGGAAACAATCCGCTTCGGATGCACTCGACCAATTGCAAAAAGCGTCGATTTCCACGATCGAAGATGCACGGGTCGAAACGTTGGCGATACGCAGGTTTCCCGGCCTGAAGAGACTCTGGGCCGCGCAGCACACAGCCACTCCGGAGCATCATGAAACTGCCGATGATTATCTCGATCGCCTCGCGCGCGCGTTGCTGGATGAAACCTATGCGGATGACGATCCCTGGATCAACCAGGGACGCGAACTGTTCAAGGCAGCGGACAGTCTGGAGGACGACCGTATCGCCCGGGACATCGGCATGGCGCTGGCGCATGAGCTTCAGAAAAGGAACATCAGGTTCAAAGCCGACTCCTCCTATGTAAACGGGGCGGCCTATCGTGACGACAATCGTCATCTGTGGGAGTCTGCAAAACCCGTTGCCGAAGAAGAGCAGATATCGCCCACCACGTTCTTCGAATCCAAAATTCTTTCGATATGGGAGTTTGCGAGATTCGGTTACGGCGAGAAACGGAAATCGGCGATGACTTTCTACGATGCCGAATTTCTCTTTGCAGAGGATGGCAAACCCGGTACTGACGAAGATACCGAAGCGATCCCGGAGCTGGAATCCGACGAGAATATAAATAAACTATCGGCTCTGTTATCCGGAAAATCGGCAAGCGGGGAGACAACCCCGGAAACCTATTATTATTCCGAATGGAATTTCCGCAGCCAGAACGAGACCGAATCCTGGGTGACGTTACGGGAAATGAACGCCAAGCCCGGTGATCTGCAAATTGTCGATAACATCATCGAGCAGAACAATCACCTCCTGTCGCGCATGAAGATCCTGCTCAACGCAATCCGGTACGGGGGGGTGCATCGCGTCAGGAAGCTCGAGGAAGGCGACGAAATAGACATCAACGCGGCCATCCGTTCCCAGATCGATATCAGGCTGGGCGTGCAACCTGACCCGCGGATCATGATGCGCACGGTGCGAAAGACACGCGACATCTCGGTACTGTTGCTGCTGGACCTTTCCAAGTCCACGAACGAAAAGGTTCAAGGCCAGGAGCACACCGTACTGGAGCTTACCCAGCAGGTTTGCGTGCTGTTTTCAGACGCGATCAAAACGGTCGGCGACCCGTTTGCCATCCACGGCTTCTGTTCCGAAAGCCGGCACAACGTCGAATACTATCGACTCAAGGATTTCGATCAGCCCTACGACGATGTTCCCAAGGCGAGGATCGCCGGCATGACCGGCCAGCGCGCCACCCGCATGGGGGCTGCGATACGCCATGCCACCTATCATCTGAACAAGCAGCACTCCCGCAAAAAACTCCTGATACTCATCACCGATGGTGCGCCGGATGACATCGACGTGCGCGGTGAAGAATACCTGCGCTGGGACACAAAGAAAGCGGTCGAGGCTGCCGGACGCAGCGGTATCAACACATTCTGTATCAGCCTGG
>JGI20214J51650_10000130_pt1 | contig 44625 bp, 38 predicted proteins | sample WetSurMetagenome_FD_51650 | JGI IMG/M metagenome (IMG submission 51650)
GAATCGTCGCGCTCATGCTCGAGGCCTCCCCCACGCTTACGCCCGACAACGTCAAGACGATACTGCAGCAGACCGCCATAACCGACCAGTACACGGGGCCGCTCACAACGCCCGACGTGCGATGGGGAGCGGGAAAGGTAGACGCGCTTGCCGCGCTTATCAAGGTGGGCGCTCCGGTTTCCGCTTTTAAGAACGGAGCCGTGGAGCCGGGAGAAGGTCCCGTGCGCGCGGTGAGAAGCGGCCGGAACGAATTCGCCGTGCACGGTATCGCGGCGGGAGACAAGGCAATCGTACAGGTCTTCGACCCGAGAGGGCGTCTCCTTGCCGCGCTTCCCGTCGTTGGGAACCGGCCAATCGCCGTGCCGGAGCGGACGGCGAAGGGGTGCGTCATCGTGCGGGTAAAATATGGCGGGGGTATGAGCGCGGCGCAGACCTTTGCGCGCTTCTAGAACTTCGCGCCGCCGCAAGGGCCGCTACCGTTTTTCTTTCCCTGCGCCGCCCGCGGGTTTCACGAGGAAAACCCCGGCGGCGATTCTGTTTTTAAACGGCGCGGAATTGAATCGGCCCACGAAGCTTCCGTCCACCCGATAAACGTCGACGGGGCCTCGTTCGCCCGGATCGAGAAAGCGCTCATGGCACGTTTTCACCTTCAACGCCGTCCATGCTCCGGCCCGAACGCGACGCGCGGGGACGCCCTGCGTCACCGCCGACGCGTGGCTCGCAAAATTCGCCACGCCGGGGGTGACGACGTCGGGAGCGAGCGGAATGTTCGCATCAATCAACTGCTGGCCGTATAAATCCGTCACCCGGAACCTGAACGGCCCGGGTCCCAACCCCGAAGCCCGCACAAAGTAATTGTAGCTCGTGCGCGGCACCGCGACCCACGTGCCGGCGCTGTCGGCCTCAAGCTTGACAACCGGGTTGCGGTAGTACAATGCTTGAACGCCAATCCACCACTGGCTGCTCCCCGTTTTTATTCTGTAGGCAATCGGGCCGGAAACGTTCGTCTCCACGTAACGCCACGTAACGGGAATCCTTCCCAGTACGGTGTCGGCGATTTTCGCAAACGCCTGTTTGCTCAGATCGACGTTGCCTTTCGGGCATTCCGGGCACACATCGACGATGCGGACGGTGACTTCCCCGGAGGGCCCGGTAACGTGGATCGACGCGCCGCACACCGCCGCGGTGTCGTACTCGGCGCTGTTCATGGCGCAAACCATGAGGGCATCCGGGGAAGGGCCGAACATGCACGAGCCGTCGCCGGTTGCGTTGTAATAGGTAGCCTGGCCGGCGTGCACGACGCTCCCGCTGTCGGGCTGGCCCAACGCGCTCGCCGCGACGGCAAAAACAAGGGAGACAAAACGCACTTTCACGGGATGGGCTCGGCGTCACTTGTCGAGATTGAGCGCTATGGTCGATCCGGTACGCGCAAGGTATTCCCCCGTAGCAAGCAGGATGGTTGCCTCGCCCGTGCATGCCGTCTTGAACATCAGCACCGTGGTTCCTAGATCGATGTCCGACGAATGGTTCGAGTCCTGTATCTTGATATCGCGCACCATGGCGAAGCCGCTGTCGGGGTTCGCCCTGCAGATGGACGGCGTCATCTTGACGCCTACCAGTACCGCCTCCACGACCTCGGTGGTCGACGACGCGACGCCGAGATACTGGCTCGCGCCGTACATACGGTAAGTCTCGCTTCCGAGCGAGGCACCCGCGGGCCGCTTGGCTATGGTAATCCAGGCGTTCTGGTGCACCGCGAGCGAGCTGTCGGTGGGAAGCGAGTCGGGAACGCCGAGGAATTTGACCCGGAAAAGCGAATCGGTGATCGTCGTGGTGATTACCACGCTGGAGTCGGCGTTCACGTCTTCGCTCGCGAACACCACCATGGTGCCCGAAGTGTCGTGGATAACGGGAACGAACGCGACGTCGCGGAGCGTAAACGTACCGTCCTTGATGTCCGTATGCGTAAAGAAGACCGAGGCGAGAGCGGTGGCGGAATCGGCCCAGAAGCCGACCACCATCATCGAACCCGTCACCGTGTCGCTGCCGACGGGAAGCGGGTGGCTGCGGTTGACGGGAATGGAGATCACCGCGTTGCAGGGGAACGAATCCCCGGCGCGCAGCACGGTGACGCCCGGCACCGGCGCCCCATTCATCGCGTCCATGGCGATGGACGCGGCGTAGGCAAGCGGCAGGTTCACCTTAACCGCCCGCGTGAACGCGGCGATGTCGGGCGGCTTGTCGAATTGCTGAACCACTTTATCAATCGACGTGTTGCAAGCCGCAAACGCCAGGAAACAGCAGGCCAACGCCTTTGCCGCAAATGGAGGTCGCATAGGAACCTTTCTAGTAAAATGAGCTTACCGGGAAACCGCGAGGGTCACGCCTTCCCACGCCAGCAGCACCGCGAATATCAAGAGGGCCGCCCCCAGCGTTTTCATCACGGCTGAATAAACCTTGTCGCTTACATATTTCCCCGAATGTCCCGCCGCGAAAGCGACCAGCACCTTTGCCGCCGCAAGGCTCGAAAGAAAACACACCGGAAAAAGTACGGCCGCCGCATGCGACGCGGCCCACGTGCGAATCACAAACGGCGAACCAACCGTCATCCAGTAAATATAAGGATGCGGGCTTAAAAAGTTTGCGATAATTCCTTTCCCGAGCGAGCCCGCCTTTGCCGTGTTCCCGAGAGTCCGGACGGGCGGCGCGCGAAAGCTTTCGTAGGCGAGGCGACACACGAACAGGGCACCGGCGAGCGTAACGATGCCCAGCGCCGGCTTGAAGTGTTGCATCCACGCGAGCGCGGCGAGAGACGCGGCGATTATCGGCGCGTCGGTGAAAAAAGGCGCCAAGGCGACCTTGACCCCTTCGCGCGCGCCGAATCTCACGGATTGCGAAATCGTGAGCGCGAGCAACGGCCCGGGTGAAAACCCGGCGGCAAGCCCGAACACGACCGCGGCGCCTATGGTCTCGATAAGAGCGTGTGCATGAACATACGGCATGGGGTTTCCAAAAGAGAAGATTCACCGCAAAGTCGCAAAGAATTCGAGAGTTTCTTAACGGTCTCGATGAACACTCATTTCATTCTTCTTTGCGTACTCCGCGTCTTTGCGGTGAGTTTTGTTTATACGATCAATTGAAGAACGTCACCCCTATCTGCAGCAGGCCGTTTTTGGAAAACCGCGAGTCGCCGAGCGTGAACGACGGGCCGTTGGGATCGGCCGGCATGTCGTCGAGATGATACAGCACATACAGGCTCGCGCCGTGCACGCCGCGCGTGAAGAAGCACTCCAGCCCGACGGTTTCGCGCCAGTACCAGTTTGTGCCGCTTGAAACATGATAGCCGTTTGCCTTGCTGAAATTACCGATGATGGTCTCGCCCCTCAGTCCGAGAATCCAGCTTTTCCGTTTGAAAAAGGCGTACCGGCACGTTCCGCTCGCTTCCCACACGAACGGATCGTATCCGTCAAGTTTTCCGGGGTCGACCAGGCCGAACAGCTCCTTGACGCAGTAGGCCGCCTCCGCGTGCCATGCCAAGCGGTTTTTCCGGGAGAAATCCCGGTCGGTCGCGAGCGTGCGCCAATAGGTATTGAGGCGCGCGTTCGGCGAGGACGCCGTGACGCACACCCTGTTCCAGTACGCGACGGGGAAATCGCTTCTGTCGACGTCATGGAGACAGCGGTGCGCCAGCCCCAACGATGCCCACACGTCGCGGAGCCGGACTTCAAGCGTCGGGTTGTACCCGAATGCGATGTTGAGCACCGTGAAAACGTTGTTGCCGGGCACCTCGCCGAGGCCCACCTGGAAATCCACGTCCCACACCCAGGCGATGAGGTTCTTGTAGGTGAGAAGGCAGAACTCCAAATCCGGATGCTGCTCGGCCAGGTACTGCCGTTTGAAGAACGCGTCGCGGTACAGGGCGAAGGTCGACATGTCGAACCTGAGGTAGTAATCGGGAAGAAGCACGAGCGACGGCTGAGGGGCGGCGGTTGCGGAATCGGTTGAGGCGGCCGACGTGACGGCCGCGGACAGCGCAAGGACGTACAAAACGGAGCGGATGCGGTTCATTCTCTCCCTTGGATGAGCGCGGCGGGGATACAGTATCAAATCTTGTGAAACGTTTTTTTCTTTTGAAGGCCCGGCAGGCTTTCCTGGCGGCCAATCGGCGCCGGCTCGCTACTTAATATACGTTCCGTGGAGCACCTCGCATCTGTGAACTGAGGCATTCCCGCTTCTTCACGCTGTTTCACGCCCAAACGCAGGCGACGCCGTAAATCCGCCGCCGTGTTTTCCACATGGAAAAGGCGGGCCGCGCCGCCGTTTGTTCTGGAAACGTCACAATGGTAAAGGTTCACCTACAATCCCGGTATATTCTTTTTTCGCAGTTCTCTTCTCATAATCGACAATTTCCCGCGTTGCCTTCCCGGATATTCCATCACGGCACATTTCTTGCGCAACTCTAACAATTTTAATCCATTTCAAACGAAAAAGAATAAAAGCGGAAACATTTTTCTCATTTGGCAGTCAAATACCACAGAAAGGTCGGGCGCGCCCGGCGCCGGCGATTCAAGCCGACGCGGGGGACGCTTGCCTAAGGGAAACCATTTACAAAGGAGCGATTATGGCACTTGCTTCGAAAAGCGAACTTGTCCACCTGCAAAACACCCTTAAAACCGACCAGGCCATCGCCAAGAAATTCGGCGTGACCCGCCAGGCAATTCATCAGCTCCGCGAGAAATACGGGATCCCGTCGCGAAGGGCGCTTATTCCCGGGCGCGACAAAAAAGTCGCAGCCTTGTACAAACACGGCGCGACGGGAATAGAAATCGCGAAGAAAATCGGTTTGTCGGTTTCGCAGACCTACCGGATTCTTTCTTCCAAAAAGAAATAGGCCGGTCTGCCCGATCTATTTCTTTTCATGGCGTTCCGCCCCGGCAGGGGTGAGGGACGCCATCTTGTTTTTAGGATTTTTCGGCAAGAACCAAAGTCCCCTTGAGCTGCGGCCCGGCAGACATCCTCCGCTTTTTAAACTTCCCGGGTCTTCGATGTTTCCATACGCCAACCTTCAACGCCGCGACTTCCTTACCGTCTCCCCAAACAAATCGCCGCGCTTATCATTTTTTGAGAGGCCGCAATTAATTTTCATGGTTCGGCGTGAGGGATAGAAAAGGCGGAATGCATGTCTTTTGCTCAAGGCGCGGGAACGAAGGCGCTTCGGATTGCCGCGCTGACGCTGGCGTTGTCGTTTACAAACTCTTCGGCGGGCGGCTGGAAACTCTTCTGGTCCGACGAATTCGATTCCACGGCCCTCAACGAGGGATATTGGACCGCCAAGGCCTACCCCCCAAAAACGTTCAACAACGAGGAACAGGAGTACATCGCGGGCCACGACAGGCCCGCCGCCAACGTGTTCGTGAAGGGGGGCAACCTCGTCATCGTGGCGAAAAAAACGGGCACGACCATCACGTCGGGCCGCATCGAGGGCGACGGCCTCAAAACATTTACCCACGGCCGGATGGAGGCGCGCATGCGCCTGCCCGTCACCAACGGCATGTGGCCCGCGTTCTGGATGCTGGGGGGACACAACTGGCCCGAATGCGGCGAACTTGACATCATGGAAGGAAAAGGCAGGTTTCCCGACTGGACATCGGGAGCTTTCCACTACACGAACTTCGACGTGACGAACCAATACGTCCTGCCAAGAAGCAACGTCCATGACGACTTCCATATCTATGCCGCGGAAATGACTTCGGACTCGGTCCGCTGGTATTTCGACACCGTAAAATTCGGCACGCTCACCAGAATCCAAAAGCCGGATTTACCGCTCGACAACCCATACTTCTTCATTCTCAACGTCGCGGTAGGCGGCAACTTCGACGTTCCCAGCGACAACACTACCGAGTTCCCCGAAAGTCTCGTGGTGGACTACGTCCGCGTGTACCACTGGGACTCCACGCTCGCGGCGCGCCCCCCCGTTGCGCAACGGCAGCCGCCGACGGTCTCAATCGGCTGGGAGGGCACGGCCCTTCGCTTCGCGCTTCCCGGCGAACGCCGTTACGAGGCGGAGATTGTATCCGTCAAGGGAGAACGAGTGCTTTCGGCATCGGGAGCGGCGCGGATTTTCCACCTCGACACGCGGCAATGCGCCCCGGGCGTCTACTTCGCGTCGGTGCGCGGGGACTTCGGCGAAACGACGAGGCGTATCGTCGTACGCCGGTAAACCGCGCCCCGGCGGGGGCAGACCGGCGTACACTATTTTTACCGGTCACGCGACATCTTCACCAACCGGGGAGAATCACGGCGTCCATGCGTTTTTGTACAACAGTGTTTGCCACCGTCCTGCTGAGCGCGCTCTTGTCGTCGGTCCATTCCGCCGGCGAGACCGTGCATGCCTGGATCACCACCACCACCGATTCATGGGTAGAACGCGGGCTTGAGCCCGCCGATTCCGCGGCGTTCTCCGACGATACCGTCGCCGCGCCGTTCACCGAGATCGCCGTGAACGACAGGATACGCTTCCAGCAATGGGAAGGGGCGGGCGCGTCGTTCACCGACGCCGCCGCGTGGCTCATCGACAGCGTGGTCAAACCGGAACTGCGCGACAGCGTGATGACCGCGCTCTTCGACCGCAAAAAGGGCATCGGCGTGAGCTACCTGCGGAATCCCATGGGGTCGTCGGACCTCACGGTGTCGCGCTACACCTACGACGACAACCCGGCCGACCGGGCCGACTCCACGCTCCCCCATTTCTCCATCGACCACGACCGCGCCGACGTGCTGCCGCTCACCAAGCAGGCGCGGCGGCTCAACCCGGCCCTCACGCTCCAGATGAACGCCTGGAGCCCGCCCGCGTGGATGAAATCGAACAACAGCCTCGTGGCCGGAGAAATTCTTCCGACCTACTACGCCCATCACGCGAACTACTACATCAAGACCATCAAGGCCTACGAAGCGGAAAGCGTGCATGTCGACTACGTGACGCTCAACAACGAGCCTTCGTGCTGCGATTCCATCGACTATCCTTCGGTCGCGGTGATGGGCGCCGAGGCCATGCGCGCCATGCTCAAGGGCTACTGGCTTCCCATGTTCGCGGCGCAGAAGCTCACCACGAAAATCCTGCTCCTCGATTTTAACGCCAACTTCCTGAACATGGTGCAGCCCTTTTTGAACGATCCGGTAATCCAGAGCAGCCCAATCATTGGGGGGGTCGCCTTCCACGGCTACGGCGGCGATCCGGCGCTCCAGACCGAGGTCTTCGACCAGTACGGCTACAACATCTATTTCACGGAATGGTCGGGGTTCACCGACGGCCGCGCGCAGCACGAGGCCGACATGCGCAAAATCGTGTCGGTGATCCGCAATTACGCAAAATCCTTTGTCAAGTGGCCCGTGGCCACCGACGAGAATTTCGGGCCGCACATGGGCGGCTGCAGCGGATGCCGGGGCCTCATCCGCGTATGGCGCTTCGACCAGCAAAAAAAGGGCACCGTCGACTACCGGATAGACTATTACGACATGGGCCACCTCACCAAATTCGTGGAGAACGGGGCCTGGCGCATCCATTCCACCTACAACACGAAACTCCTGAACGTCGCGTTCGTGAATCCGGACAAATCAATCGCCCTGCTCGTATTCAACGACACCCTCGAAGACCGGCGAATAAAGGTCGTATGGGGCGGCCAGGCGTTTTCCTACTTGGTTCCGTCGAAAGCGAGCATCACGTTCGCGTGGACGCCCTCGACCGCGGCGCGGGAGCCGTATTCTTCCGGAGACGGGGCGGAGCGGAGTATCTCGATAAGGCAGGTTCGCGGCGGATTCGCGGTATCGGCGGCCGGAATGAAAGGCCTTTCGCTCGAAATCCTCGACCTGCGCGGCCGGGTGCTTGCGCGCAGGGAGTTTGAGGGAACGGCCGCGTTTATAGACAAACGCGGATTTCCCCCGGGGATGTATCTAATCCGGGCCGGATGCGGCGCAAACGTCCGGCAAAAAAGGGTTTTGGTTACCAAGTAAACGGCCGCAGTAGAAGGGCGCTGTTCGCGCCGCACCCAAATCTCGGGAGCCGGCGTTTTTTCCGCCGAATACTTTTTTCATCACGCCGTTTCCTCTTCCCACAGCGTACTATATTTTATTGCTGTAACGTAACCCTGACCCAAAAACGGAGGTGTTTTTATGCGTCTACCGCATTTGTATCCCAAGGGCGTCCTGCTTGCCGCGGCCTCTCTGGCTTCAGTGCTCTTGTTCTCGACGCCGGCATTCGCCGACGAGACCGACGAACTCATCAACCTTGCCCAGTCCGGCGTCGATGAAGAGGTGATGATAACCTTCATCGACCAATCGCCGGACGTGTTCGATCTTTCATCCGACGATATCGTCACCCTCAAGAATCTCGGCGTTTCGTCGCGCGTCATCAACGGAGCAATGCGCCACAACCGCGGCGGCGGCTCCGCGGAGCCGTCCCAGTCACCGCCCCCCTCCCAGGTGACGGCTCCTCCGCCGGGCGACTTGAACGTTTCGTATTTCTATCAGGCGTTGTATCCCTATGGGACATGGTTCAATGTCGATGGAATGTGGTGCTGGAGGCCCGGTGCCATCGACGGTGAGCCGGGCTGGACTCCCTATTGCAACCGCGGCCACTGGGTATTCACCGACTGGGGGTGGACCTGGGTCTCGGACTATATATGGGGATGGGCGCCGTTCCACTACGGCCGATGGTTCCGCCATCCCGCACACGGATGGCTGTGGGTTCCGGACAACGAATGGGGCCCGGCATGGGTGACGTGGCGTACGAGCCCCGAATATTTCGGTTGGGCGCCTCTTCCTCCACGGACGCGTTTCGTCCGCAACCAAGGTCTCTATTATGGCGACAGGCTGGTTTCGGCGGAATTCGAGTTCAATCTCGGGCCCGTGGATTTCTGCTTTATCGATAACCGCCATTTCCGCGACGCGGATTTGCGGCCCCATGTGGTTCCGCCACATGTCGTGCAGAGGATTTTCGGCGCGAGCGCGATCATCAGAAGCAACTATACAACCGTGGAGAACCGCATCGTCGACCAAGGCCCGGCTCCGTCGTTCGTCGAGCGGGTGACCCAAGCGCCGGTGAGGTCGATTACCGTCGTGGCCGCCGACGTGAGGCCGGGCATGCCCTTGCCCCAGGGCGGCATAACCGCCCGCGGGCTGATACTTTTCAAGCCCCCAATCGCGCCCGGCGCCCCGGTGTCGCCGCTGGTCATAAAAGAGAGGTTCGAGCATGCGCCGCGCGGCGGCAGGATGCCGCCCCCACCCGAGCGCGTTCGGGACATGGAAAAACGCCGCGCGGACGCGATGACGACCGTAGTCCGCAAGTCGCGCGATGAGGCGAATTCCCAAGATAACCGCCGCAGGGAGCTCGAAGATAGGGCCAGGATGGAACACGATCCGCACAAGCGCGAATCGCTCATGAATGAAGCGGCCGAAGCGGGACGCAGGGCGCAGGAAGCGCGACAGCGGGCGGAAAAGGTAGAAAAATGGACTCCCCCGCCGCCGCGTCAAGACCCCCGCGGGCACAGCGGCCCTCCCATGGGAGAGGAAGGGCGTCACGATGTCGACAGGCACGATGATCACGGCCCCGGTCCCGGCGTCGCCCCTCAGTCCGACGAAGAAAAAAGGCGGCACGAGGAGGATATGCGGCACGAGAGGGAGCGACGTGAACAGGAGAAGAGGGACAGGGACAGGCGGGAGCAGGAGTCGCGCCGATAACGATAAGAAAAAGAATTACAAGAGGAAAGCGTTTCTCCAAAGATTCGGTAACCTGCGTGCTTCTTTCCCAAGGGCGAATGGAAATTCGCCCTTTTTATTTGGCCGGTAGGCTGAATCCGCACTTCAGCGAAACCGCACGCTGTTGTTTTGCATCTACGTGAAAACGCCCAACTCCTATTTTTTCAAGATTACAAAAGTTTCTTCTCAATCAGCAATTCGCTGAATCCCTCCCCGTCCTCCACGGTCTTAAAACAATCCGAGGGAATATAGAAGTATTGCTGCGGAGACAGGAACAGCAGATAATATCTTCCGTACCGCACCGCCTTGTTTATCTTTGAAAAGTCGAATTCGCTCACCGTCCCGCTCTCAAGCCTCACCGCAAGCGTCTCGGCCGTAATGACATAACTCCGCTTCGCGTAGAAATTCGCGGTCTCCGCGGAGTTGACATAGCGAAGAATCGACAGCGGCGTGTAGGCGAAAAACGACGCGGCAAGCAGCAGCACCACGCCAAGAATGGCGAAATCTCCCTTTGAGACCGCAGCGGAAATTCCCACGCCCGCCAGCAGGACGAGGATGATCCACAGCGACCACCTGCCCGAATAGGCCCTCCGCAGCAGGATGTTGAAGAAATCCTTCCGGGTTATCGAAACGGTATTTGTCTCAATCCTCATACCGACCTCTGGGGTTGTTCATGCTTGCTTGACTCGTTTATTACTTCACCACGGAAACACAGAGGGAATAAAAAGTTGAAAGTTGACGGCAGGATAAAAAGAAAAAAGGGATTCGTTTTTCCTGTTCGCTATTCAATCTTCATTCTTTTTTCTCTGCGTCCTCCGTGTCTCTGTGGTGAAGTATTCTTGAATCACGGCCGAAACACGAATGGCAGGAGCCTTCGCCCCTGCCATTCCTCCTTGCACTTTTATACTCAGGGCCTACTTGATAAGCGGTACAATCAGCAGGGCCACGATGTTCACCACCTTGATCATCGGGTTGATGGCCGGTCCCGCCGTGTCTTTATAGGGGTCGCCCACGGTGTCACCCGTGACGGCCGCCTTGTGCGCGTCCGAGCCCTTGCCGCCGAACGCACCGTTCTCGATGAACTTCTTGGCATTGTCCCACGCGCCGCCGCCGCTGGTCATGGCGATTGCCTGGAACAGACCGGTCACGATTGCCCCGATAAGCACGCCGCCGAGCGCTTCCTTGCCGAGGCCAGGAATAAGCCCCACGGCAATGGGCACCGCAACCGGGAGCATCGCGGGAAGCATCATCTGCTTGATCGCGCCTTTCGTCACAATGTCGACGCAGGTTCCGTACTGCGGCTTCTCGGTTCCCTTCATGATGCCCGGGAACGCCTTGAACTGGCGCCTCACTTCTTCAACGACGCCGCCGGCGGCCGTACCCACGGCCTCCATGAGAAGCGAGCCGAAGTAGAAGGGCAGAAGCCCGCCGATAAACAGGCCCACAAGCACCCTCGGGTCGGACAGGTCAAACGCGATGACGCCGCCGAAGGAGCGGGAGAATTCCGCGAACAGCACGAGCGCCGCAAGGGCCGCCGAACCGATGGCATACCCTTTTGTCACCGCCTTGGTGGTGTTGCCCACCGCGTCGAGCGGGTCGGTGATGTTGCGGACCGCTTCGGGAAGCTCGGCCATCTCCGCGATGCCGCCGGCATTGTCGGTGATCGGGCCGTAGGAGTCGATGGCGACAATGATGCCGGTCATGGAAAGCATGGCGACTGCGGAAAGCGCAATGGCGAAAAGGCCCGCGGCCGCGTTGTGGAACCCGTTTCCAAGATAGAAAGCGCCGAGGATCGCGGCGCTGATCACCAGTGCCGGAAGCGCGGTCGATTTCATGGACACCGCGAGGCCGGCGATAATATTCGTTGCGTGGCCGGTCTGGCTCGCTGCCGCGATGTGCTTGACGGGGTTGAAACTCGTGGAGGTGAAGTACTCGGTGATCATCACGATGAGGCCGGTAAGGGCAAGGCCTATCACCGCCATGCCGAACACGGCCAGCGGCGAAAACACCCGCTGTTCTTCTGGAAGCGTATTGAGAAAGAAATTAGAGACAAAGTAGAATGCGATTGCCGCAAGTACGCCGGAAACCGCAAGCCCCTTGTACAGTGCACCCATGATGTACTGCTTCTTTCCCATCTTGACAAAGTATGTGCCGATGATAGACGCGATAATGGAGATGCCGCCGATGAGGAGCGGGAACTCCACCCATCTACTTTCCGCCCCGAACACCGTTTTGGCAAGAAGAATCGCGGCAACGATGGTTACCGTGTAGGTTTCGTACAAATCCGCGGCCATGCCCGCGCAGTCGCCCACGTTGTCGCCCACGTTGTCGGCGATAACGGCCGGGTTGCGGGGATCGTCTTCGGGAATTCCGGCTTCCACTTTTCCCACGAGGTCGGCGCCCACGTCGGCGGCCTTTGTGTAGATGCCGCCCGCGATACGCGCGAACACGCTCATGAGCGAACAACCGAACCCCAAGCCCACAAGCGCGTGAAACCGGTCATCCACGGAAACGCCCGGCAGATGTTTCATAAGGAGATAATAACCGGTGACGCCCAGAAGGCCGAGCCCCACAACCATGAGCCCCGTAACGGAGCCGCCTTTGAACGCCAGGGTAAGGGCCTTTTGCAGCCCGCCTTTCGCGGCTTCCGCGGTCCTCACGTTCGAACGCACGGTCACCATCATACCGATGTACCCTGCAAGGGCGGAGCCGACCGTACCGATGATGAAACCGACCGCGGTCCAGATTCCGAGAAAATACAGGAGTATTACTATAACCACCGCGACCATTGCGACGGTCCGGTATTCACGGTTGAGAAACGCGGAAGCCCCTTCGCGAACGGCGTCGGAAATCTGTTTCATCCGATCAGAACCGCTCGGCTGCTTCATGATCCATCCGGCGGTGACGAGGGCATACAACACGCCCAGAACGCCTGCCGCCAGAGCAAACCACGTGATGTAATTCATGTAATTCATTCTAAACTCTCCTCAGTTGAGTGTTTTACGCACCGTTTCTTTTCGACAACTATAGCCATTTTCAAACCTCGCCAGGTCCGATCACCTCCTCATTGCCGTTGCTGAGTATTGGTGGATATAAAAAGTGAAAATGCGGAATGGAATTCGGATTTTGGGATAAAACCGATCACACCCATATGTGTCTGTCCGCTTGCGTACGTTAGAGCTGAATTTGAAGGGCCTAACAAAATAAATCGCGGAACGGCGGGGGNAAAAGTGCATATATTTCCGATTGTTTCACCGAAAAGCCGTAAAGAAGATGAAGCATTGAATATTACTGGTTACAAGACATTTTTTTCCGCGTTCTCCGCGCCTTTACGGTGAGTCATACTCTACTTGGCGACCCTGCCCACCTCGGTCCTAAGAAGCGCCGACATCACCGTGACGGAGTCCGGCACGGTTAACATCACGGCCTCCCGGCCCGATATCCACTCCCGCTTGTCCTGGAACATGGCGGTGCTCCTGACTATGCAACAGTACTTGCCGGGTTTCATCAGGAACGAGGGTGTCATGTCCTTGTCAATCTGCACATCGGTTCTCTTGCCGGACGCACAGTCGACGAAGCTCACCGCGTAGGAATATATCGAATTCCCCCCGAGCGTAAAAATCACGTTTGTCTGTGCGAAGGCCCTGTCGATGACGACCTGCGGACAGTTCGCTTCCGGGCAGAACGCCCGGCGCCACAGCGCGGCATAGTCGGCCGCCGCGGCCTTTTTCATCTTCACATCGAACACATAGTTTTCATATTTCACCTTCGGCATGCAACGTTCGAGCCCGTCGACGAGCGCGGAGGCTTGGGAGGAGATGTGTTTGCCGACGTTTAACCAGTCCACGAACTCCTCTATCGGTTTTTCCCATGTCTTCGGATTGAGGTTCGCGGCGGTCGTCCTGTCGGGAATTCCGATAAACCGTCGGCCCTCGGTGAGTTTGACGAGGGCGGAGGCGTAGGCCGACATCGCGGCGTCGTATTTTCCCGAGTTTTCCAGTTCCCTGCCCGACTTGGCGCTCGATTGCGCGGCCTTCCTGGGCGCTACGGCAAAAAAGATGACCGCGATCGTAACCGCGACGCATAGAATCACGACCAGCGCGAGAACCTGCTTGTTCATGGGCGACATCCTTTCCAATGCGTACGCGTTGCCGAGTAGACGCGTGAATGCATGTATGCGTTGACGTGAAACCGAGTAGACGGGCTAACGAATAATGCGGATACCTGAAACCCTGTCCGATAATCTATCTTTTTATGGACTCCATGCTGTGATAAAAATACATTTACGGCCCGCCGCCGCCGCAAACCGGAGACACATGGCCCAAATCACCCGAGCGATCTTCTGTATCACAGTGCTGTTTCTTTTAGGTTGCGCCGCCCGCATGTCGACCTATTCAAACGATCCTTCGAACACGCTCTCCAACCGGACGTCGACGGCACTGTGCGTCCCGCTCGACAGTCTGCACGTCGACTACGTGGACAATACAACGGCTGTCCCGGATTCGTTCTTTTCCGATTCGTTCCTCGTGCACGCCGCCGATGCGATGCTCGCGTTCGAGGCCGCGAAAAACTTCAGGTTGCGCAAAACGCAGGGTGACGCTCCCGATTCCGCGGGTGTCTTCAGGAGGATGCGGTACTCGCCGTTGAGCCATGACACCGCGGACTTTCAAGCCGTTTCGGACCGGATTCAAAGTCTTGCCGAAAAGTACAATGCGACTCTCGTGGTGGTTCCGTATTCGGCCGAGATAAAGCAGGTCACAATCAAGCCTGCCGGCTGGAGAAACGACAGGTTCGGCCCTGGATACGAACGGCCGACGACAAGTACGGCCAAGGTGAATTTTCATGTGCAAATATGGGACAGGAAGGGAAATCTGTTGTACGAACGCATCGCGAGCGGCGAGGTGGGAAAACCGTTTCTGTATTCCGCGTTCAAGCGGGAGAAAAACCCGGATAAAGACATTGTGAAATATGCCAAACGGCTGTACGCTCCGCCCGTGGTGAAGGCGTTGTACAATGCGATAAAAACAGCGATGATGGTGGGGATGTAAAAGGTTGGAGCGTTTGTGCGTTGACGCGTAGACGGGTTAATGGGCTGACGCGTTGATGGGGATAAATTGACGGAAATCAGGCTCACTAAATCGGCGTCAGTGCGAGTGGAGCCTTACCCTCTATTTTTCTTCTCCGCGCTCTCTGCGTCTCTGCGGTGCTTTTTTGCCTTCTTTGCGCCCTTTGCGCATTTGCGGTGATATCCTATTTCCCGATACCCACCGCCTTTTCCGCCGCCTCCACGGTCTGCCGCACAAGCGTCGCGATGGTCATGGGCCCCACGCCTCCGGGAACCGGCGTATAGGCGCCGGATTTCGCCGCCGCGTTCTTGAGGTCAACATCGCCCACCTTTCCCGGATGGTATCCCGCGTCCACGATAACGGCGCCCGGTTTTATCCATTCGGCCTTGATGAATTCGGGCTTTCCCACCGCGCCCACCACCACATCGGCCGTCTTGATCACGTCCGGCAAATCCTTTGTCCTGGAATGACAGACGGTGACGGTGGCGTGCTCGTTCAGGAACATCATGGCCATGGGCTTACCCAATATGGGGCTGCGCCCCACGACCACGGCATGCATTCCGGAGAGGGAAATTTCGTAGTGGGCCAGCAGCGCCATGATGCCGGCGGGCGTGCAGGAGCCGTATGCCGGCTCCCCCATTGCCATGCGGCCGAACCCCAGGCAGGTGACGCCGTCCACGTCTTTGGCGGCCGCGATGGCGTCGAAGCATTTTCTTTCGTCAATCTGGCGCGGTACCGGGTGCTGTAGAAGGATGCCGTGGACATCCACGTCGCTATTGAGATCGCCGATTGCCGCGAGAAGTTCGTCGGTGGTGGTCTGATCGGGTAGCTCAACCCGTCGCGACCGCATTCCCACGCGGGCGCAGGCGTTGCCCTTCATCTTGACGTAGGTGGCGCTTGCCGGGTCGGAACCCACGAGAATGGTCGCGAGCACCGGCACCGCGCCGGTCTTCCGGGTTACTGCCTCGACGCGCGGCTTGAGCGCTTCTTCGATGGATTTTGCGAGCATGGTTCCGTCGAGAAGGACTGGGGGCATGGGCGTTTCCTGTCTGATGAAGGTTCGGATTGTTCGAACGATAAAAAATAATTGCCGACAGCGCGCCGAACTTACGACGGTTCTACCACTCCTTAAGCTCCACCCTTTTCCACACATGCCTCTCTCCGGCCTCGGTCTTGACATAGAGAAACCCGTCGTCCCAGGCAATCTGTCCCTTGACGCCCGAAGGATCGCCGGAATGGGACGGGACGGCGGGCTCGCTTATGACGACGGAATGGCCCGCCCCCGACACCCGCACGTTGCCGTGCACGTCGAGCTTCTCGGCCGGCTCCCTGGTGCCGATGCCGACGTTTTCGCTCACGAATATTCTTCCCAGAAAGAACCCCGCCCAGAATTCCCCGTGGTTCTGCTCCCGGTCGGCGTGAAAAAAACCAGCGATATGAATTCCCGCCTCGTGATCGGGAGAGCCGAAGGTGGAGGCTTTTATGCCGTAGGTGGCCCGTCCGCACTGGGCCCAGAACTCTCCGCCCACCCGCTCGCCGATCCCGCCCCGTGCCTCCGAGCGCGCGATGATTCCGGCGGTTCCCCCGATAAACGAGCCGCCCGTACCGAAATCGGGCTTGGGCACCGACACGCCCCGCACCGCGATTTTGTCGACCGCTTCGGTTCCCGCGTACACCACGTTCGCCACAGGGCCGAAACCGCCCGCGGTCGTGGTTACGTCAAGGGTGGTTTTGGGGGTTGCCGTGCCGATACCAACGCCGTCTTCGGAGGCGAAAAGCGCGCCGTTAGCGACGTTGAGTCTTTGAGGGGCGAGCGTTGCGCCCTGCTTTCGTGTCTGACGGGAGCGTCGTTTTTTGGTTGCCATTATTGTCCTCCTGTTCCTTTCGACAGTAAAAAATCCTCACCGCAAAGACGCAAAGGAAAAAGAATGCGAGGCTGTCGGAATGCGTCTTTTCACGTGTTATAACATTGTGCTCAATGAGGTGATTTTCTTTGAGAACGCTACTCCTTTGCGTTGAATCTTAAAAAATTCCGAACCGACTTCCTATGCACGACGAAACCGAGGTGAACGCATTTGAACCGTCGCCGAGTGTGAGCGGCAGCGTCACGTTACAGGATTGTTTCGAGAATCTATCGGAAATTATCGCGCGCCGTAGTCCGACGGGACTCCGGCGTTCCGCATCTTGGTGGATTGTGACTCGGCGCCCCTTTGCGTGGACTTCAGAATATAGTTTCAATCCTGTAAAAACGCGCGGTTATACCGCACTACCCACGTAAACCGATACGTCGTATCCAAAAGATACACAATATTTTGCGAAACGGATTCTTTCTATATAATATTTCTATATAATATATTTTAACAATAGCTCGGGACATTCCCACGCATGCTCATAGAACTCATTTATCAGAAAACCCACCTGTACCTCCTCAACAGCCGTCTTTTCAGCACAAGCGTCGCGACCGTTTTCTCCTTTGTGTGCGCAATGACCCTGTTCCCACCCTATATCGCGTTTCTCAAAAAACTCAACGTCAACACCGAATTCGAATCCGTGAAAGGAAGGACCGACCCGGTGATGCCCGCCGGGCTTCTGTTCCTCGTCATCATCCTTGCAACCGGCCTCCTCACAGCCCGCTTCAACTCCTATGTCGTTTCATCACTCGCGATTTACGTCTTTTTCAGCGTCATAGGTGCGGTCGACGACATCGCGAAAGTGGTGAACAAAGCCCGTGTTTCGAAAGGGACGATAACCAAACAGGATTACCAGTACAAAGCCGACGGAATTTCGGCCAATATCCGTCTGTTTCTGTATATCCTCATTTCCTTGGCCGTCGCCGCCGCCGCTTACAAATACATTCCGAACATCAACGGATACATCGACCTCCCGTTTCTGAGCGTTTCGCGCCATTTTCCCTATATGCCGTTCTGGCTCTTCATACCGTTTATGACCCTGGTCATCGCCGTGATGGCCAACGGCGTGAACTTCACCGACGGGTTCGACACCCTCGCGGCGGTGCCGCTCATCACCTGCTTTCTGTTCGTGGGAATCATTGCCTACGTGTCAAGCCACGCCGTGTGGAGCAAGTACCTGCTCATCCCCCACATCTCCGGCGTCGACGAAATCCTGCCCCTCATCGGCGCCGCCGTAGGAACGCTCCTGGCGTTTCTATGGTTCAACTCGCCGCCGTCGTCCATCATCATGGGGGATTCAGGCGCCGTGGGGCTTGGCGGAACCATCGGTATCATGTTCATCTTCATAAAGGCGGCATTCTTCCTGCCGCTTGTGGGTTTCATTTTTCTGCTCGAGTTCTGCTCGGTGGTGCTGCAAATTTCCTGGTTCAAAGTATCGCGCAAGCGGATTTTTCTCCGCGCTCCCATCCACCACCATTTTCAGTTCATGATGCGCAAGAACCCCTTCTACGCGCAGGAATTCTATATCCGTTCGAAAATCACCTGGCGGTTTCACATCATATCGGTGATTCTGCTCGTTCTGGGCCTCATCATCTTCCTTAAGGTGCGGTAGCACGTCATGGTAACGGATACTCTCTCCGACTATGCATCACCCGCGGGACGCGAGTTCACGCTCGCCGCGGGAAAGTTCGCGCTTCTCACTCCGGCGAGCCGAGTCCTCGACATGGGCTGCGGCCGGGGCGCCGGCGCTTGCAACTTGGCAAAGGAATTCCGGTGCAGAATCACCGCCATCGACGCGGACGAGGACAACATCGCGATTGCGAGAGCGCTTGCGGAACATAAATCGGTGAGCCATCTCATCACCTTTACCGCGGGCGACGCCCTCACCGCGGATTTTTCCAAGGAACCGTTCGACCTGGTACTTGCCGAAGGCGGCGTCCTCTCTTTTTTGTCACGCGGCAGAGGCTTGGAACTCGCCAACAAATGGACCGCGCCGCGCGGATGGTTCGCTTTCTCCGACCTTGTGATGCTCACCGACAAGGTGCCGGCGGAAGTAAAAAGGATTTTCGAGGACGTAACGTATCGCTATGAGAGCGAGGAGAGCTATCGCGCCCTCGTTGCGGCTGCGGGTTTCGAGACGCAGTTTATGTCCCTGGTACCGCAGAGCGGATGGGACAACTACTACGCTCACATGGCGCGGAGGCTCGATGACGATAAAGGTTTTTTCGCAGACCGGCGCGTTAAACTTGCTTTTCACAAGGAAATTGATGTTTTTTACAGGCTTGAAGGCTTCAGGTTCGTGGGATACCTGTTCTGTGCCGCAAGAAAATCAAAGTAAAAGCAGGCGGTTTTCGACCGGTATTCGTCCCGCGTGATGACAATCACAGAACTTCTTGCCCTGGAATCGTATATTTTTCGTGAAACCCGAAAGTAAAGCGGATGTGTTCGGACCGTCCGAATAAAAGGCAACTCCAAGAAAATCCCATCACCAAAAATCCCCATAAGGAGGATGTATGAAAAGAGTTTCGACCACGATTCTGGCGGGATTGTTTTCCGCAGCGTTGGCCGCGGCGCAGATGCAGCCGGTGCTCGACACCGTCGTTACGGACAAGCAGGGCGACGGATGCATCGACTGGACGAACCGCATCATCTACGCCAAGGGCATCGGCGCTCCCAATCCGGATCAGTCGGAAGCCGCCCAGCGTCCCGGCGCGCTGAGGGCCGCCCAGATGATTGCGCTGCGTAACGCATTGGAAGCGCTCAAGGGTATTTATCTCAACTCAAGCACGACCGTCGAAAATTTCATGGTAAAGAGCGATGTTATCACCAGCAAGGTAAGCGGGTTCGTACGTGGGTTTGAGCAGAAGGGCAAGGAAAAGTACATGAGCGACGGCTCCGTAGAACTCGTGATGGCAATACCGCTCGACGGCGTAGGCGGCATCGGGGACATGCTCCTGGGGGCATCCATCGGGGAGAAACCTTCAGTAACCATCTTCGAAGGCGCGAAATCAAAAAAGGCCATGGTGTTCACCGGGCTCATCATCGACTGTCGAGGCCTCAATGTGAAACCGGCGCTCGCCCCGAAAATACTCGACGAATCGGGAAAGGAAGTGTACGGAAGCGCATACGTCTCGCGTGATTGGGCCATTAAATACGGAATCGTTGGATACGCGAAGGATGTCAAAGCGGCGGCCAAGCTCGACCGGGTGGGGAAGACGCCGGGACAGATAAAGGCGCTCAAGGCACAAGGCGACAACGCCACCGATGTCGTCATCTCAGACACGGATGCCGCCGACGTGCGTAGCGCCGCACAGAATCTTAAGTTCCTGTCCGAATGCCGCGTCATCCTGGTTGTTGACTAGTTGGAATGCCCGGCTCCCGGGTGCTCCCCGCCTCAACGAGGGGCGGAGAGAAACTTAACGTAAGGAGAAACCATTTATGCAAAAGAACCGTTCGCTCACGACCTTTGCAGTCCTGGCCCTGAGTTTTGCCCTGATGATGGTCGTCGGTTGCGCACCAAAAGCGCGCAAGGCCGGCGGTTACATGGACACTCCTCTGTCTCACTACAAGGAAGGAATGAAATACTATTACGACGGCAAGTACGACAAGGCACAAGAGGAATTCAACCTCGCCACGTCCCTTGACGCCAAATTCGCGCAGGCGTATGCCGGTCTCGCCCTTGTCATCGCGAAGAAAGGCGACTTCAAGGAGGCGATCGATCTCGCCGAAAAATGCCAGTCGCTCGACAACAAGATTCCCGACGGCTTCATAGCAAAGGGCAATGTCATAACCATGCAAAATGAAGGGAAGCCGGCCAAGGAATGGATCAAGGAGGTGGAAAACGAGTACGAAAAGGCGCTCAAGCTTGATCCGCAGAACTCCGAGGTTTATTTCCGTCGCGGCGAATGTTATAAAAAGGCCTACGAATTCGACAAAGCCGCCGACGATTTCCGGAAAGTGCTCGATCTCAAAAAGGACTTCACCAAGGAGGCCGACGACGAATGGCAGGTGGTACAGATGATCGAGCGCGCCGCGCCCGGCACCGACGTGGGCAAGCGCATCGCTCTGGTGACAAAGCTCTCTCGTGCCGACATCGCCGCCCTCTTCGTTACGGAACTCCAGATAGATAAGCTTGTCGAGAAAAAGCGGCCCAAGAATTATGACAATTCGTACAAGGCTCCCGCCGATTCGCGCGAGATGAAGGTGGACTCCGCCGTAAAGATGGCCGACGTTACCGACATCGGCAACCATTGGGCCAAAAATTTCATCACGGACGTCGTCGACCTTAAAATTCGCGGTCTGGAACCTTATCCCGACCACACCTTCCATCCAGACCAGCTTGTAAACCGCGGCGAGTACGCTATGATGGTGGAAGATGCGATCATCGCGGTCCTCCATGACCCGAGCCTTGCCACAAAACACATCGGCTCCCAGACCAGGTTCCCTGACGTCAACCCTTCGCATCCGGCCTACAACGCCATCTGCAACGCGGTTGACAAAGGGGTTATGACCGCCGAACTTAACGGCGAGTTCGGCCTCGAAAAAAGCGTGAGCGGTCCCGAAGCTCTGCTGGTTATCCGGAAGATAAAGGAACTGGCTAAGTAATTTGATTGCTTTTCGTAAAAAAGAAGGGGGCGTTCAAACGAACGTCCCCTTCTTTTTTACGTTTTTGGAACACGCACCTTCCCACGGTAAGCTTACCTTGCAGAATCGTGGGAAGAGATGCACCGGTATGGCTTCTTCGGCTACATAAAACTTCTCAATTTTTTACTCCGATAGGAATTCCGCAACCGCCTCAAGCCCTTCTGCTTGATTTGCCGCACGCGCTCCCTAGTGAGATGTACGCGCTTGCCGATTTCCTCCAGGGTGTGGGCGGTATCCTGTCCGATGCCAAAATAAAGTTTGATCACTTCCTTTTCGGCGGACGATAGCGTATCGAGCAGTTTTTCTATTTCTCCGGACAGCGACACTTTTATCGCGCCGGAATCGGGAAGCTCCTGATCATGGTTGTGCAGCGAGTCGATGAGGCGGAAGTCCTCGTCGTTCTGCATGGGCTTGTCGAGCGATACGTGCCGGTTGCCGATGCGCAGGATATCGTTCACCTCGCGTTCCTCAACCCCCATCTCGCGCGCAATTTCTTCGGCAGTGGGTACCCTTTCCAGCTCCTGCTCCAGCTTGTTTTGGGCTTTGCCTATGTCGGAAATGGTTCCAACGCGGTGAAGCGGCACGTTGATTATGCGAGATTGCTCGGCAAGGGACTTAAGAATCGCCTGCCTGATCCACCACACGGCATAGGAAATAAATTTGAAATTTTTTTTCTCGTCGAATTTCCGCGCCGCCTTGATGAGCCCCAGATTGCCTTCATTAATGAGGTCGTTGAGGGGGAGCCCTTGATTCTGGTAATTGCGTGCCACGCTTACCACAAACCGCAGGTTGGCTTTTACCAGCTTTTCAAGGGCTTTTTTCTCACCCCTTCGGATGCGTACGGCAAGGTCCGCTTCTTCCTGAGCCGAAAGGGTGCGATTATTCTTTATTTCTTCAAGATAAAGATCAAGCGAATCTTTTTCGGAAAGTAGCGTTGCGGTTCTCATCTTTTCTCAACTTTCGATCGGGTTATTCGAATGCAAGGATTAGACTGTTAAAAACCTTTTGATTTTACCATAGTTCAGAAAAAAAGCCAATACTTAAAGTTCACGGCTACTACGTTACGGTATGGCGATTTATTGTCGGAAAAACCGTTTTGATGATACGCGGGCCATGCCTACAACTTTTTTGAACTCGCCGGAATCCGATAGCGGAAGTACAGCGTAAGGTCAACCGTAACCAACACCATATTCACAATATATAAAATGATCACCCAGTCCGGCGAGAATAAAAGTTTGTGGGCTATACCGCTTGCATAGCCGAGGCACACAACGGCCAGGAATATGGGACTTTTTCCACCCACGCATTTTGTCCTCATGGTCTTTCCAATGGAAAGCGGCCAGCTTGCCCCAAAACATGCCAACATGATGATTTCAAAGACACTCACAGCGATATTTCTCCGGCGTATACCCATTTGGCGGGGCCGGTCATGTAAACAGGGCTCTGCCGTTCACCGTTCCATTCGACGCTTAAATCCCCACCCAGAAGATGCACGATAACCGGAGTTCCATTGAGTCCGTTCAGTACGCCAGACACCATGCTTGCGCAGGCACCGGTGCCGCAGGCCATGGTTTCCCCGCACCCTCGTTCGTACACGCGCATCCTGATTTCGTTTCTGGAGAGAATTTTCACGAACTCGACGTTCGTCCTTTTTGGAAAAAACGGATGAGATTCCAGTTTAGGCCCCCACGAGAGCACAAGCTCGTCGGTGAGGGCGTCTGCGTACACTACGGCGTGAGGGTTACCCATGGAAACCGCAGTAACCCTGAACTTCCTGCCCCCCGCATCAATGGTCTCATCCACCACCTCACCCGCCGCTTTTGCCGCCGGAATACGCGGCGCGTCCAGAATGGGCGTCCCCATGTTCACGCGCACCCGTTCACCTTCAAACGAGGTACGAATAATGCCGGCGGCGGTCTCGACGGAAAGCTCTGGCCGTTCCCACAATTTCGCATTTTTGAGGAACAATGCGAAGCATCGCACGCCGTTTCCGCACATCTCCGCCTCGCTGCCGTCGGCGTTAAAAACGCGCATGAGGAAATCGGCGGACTTTGACGGCTGGACGCACAGAACCCCATCGGCACCGATGCCGCGTCGCCTGTCGCACAACCATTGCGCCCGCTCCTTAACCATGGAAATCATCTCGGGGCGGATAAACGTGTCGGCCGTGACGATAAAGTCGTTTGCCAACCCCTCCATTTTTGCGAATTTCATCCACGACTCCCCGAAAATTTTATGCGCACAATCCCCGTTGGAAAAATAACGGGGTACGGTAAATTACGTTTTTGGGCCGTCGCAAGGCAACAAGCGTCGACCTTTAGATACAACAACTACGCTCTTTGTACGCAGCCACGACAAAGTTAAAACCCAACATAATCACTTGAACACACTATATAACATTCTACCGCATCGTCGCGTTCCGAGCCGCGACGGAAGGAGGCTTCCACATATAATACATGAGTGGCACAACAATCCGGCCCGCGCCTCGCGAAATTAAGGAACCACGGTTGAAGACCGTGATTCCTTTTTAAGTAAACGGCATAAGCTTTTCACGAGAGCCTGATTGAGCCACACAAAATGAAAATCTTGCTTTGAGCTATTATTCCGTTGTATCTTTCTTAACGCGTTCCGTTCTGACGCGAGCCGTTACGAAACAAACATTTTGACAAAACAGAGTAAAACCGGCGGGCAAAGGAACCGCAGCATGCCGTCCGATGTAAAGGAAATAACCATCAATTACGAAGAAAATGGCGTTCTTCTTGTCAAGGAAATCGACAAGGTTATCCTCTCCAAGGGATCATGGGCGACCATCCTGTTCAAGTATCAGCAGTGGGAAGCCGCGAACCAGCGCTACGGCCCCATCCTCTTCACCATCCGCAGATACCGCAAGCGCAACGACGATTACCGCCAACAATCCAAGTTTAACATTTCCAGCGTGGAACAGGCGAAGAAAATCATAGACACGCTTCAAACCTGGATCGGCCAAATCCAGCCGGGCGGCACCGAACCCGTCACCGCCGAGGAAGGCGAATAAACACACCGGAACATGCGCGCCTTTCCGGAGGGGCTTACCTGCTCGCGTCACCGAAAAGCCGCTTATCGTTATGGTATTAGAGGAGGGACTGTGTCCAAGAAGCTTTACGTAGGCAACCTAAATTTCGCGACCACCGAAGACGAGCTAAAAATGCTGTTCTCACAGTTTGGAGAGGTCACATCCGTTGCCATCATCAACGACCGCGAAACCGGCAGGTCCCGCGGGTTCGGGTTCGTGGAAATGGAAAATGCCGAGGCGGCCGTCGCCGGTACGAACGGCAAGGATTTCGGCGGCCGCACGCTTACGGTCAACGAAGCGCGTGAGCGGGAAGAACGTGGCCGCGGCGGCAACAGAGGACAGTTCGGCGGAGGCCGGCGAGCCTGGTAAATTCCTAAAACCGGCGCCGGCAAGGGCCGGTCGGCCTGCCCACTTTTCGTGAGCAGGCTTTTGTTGTATCAGAAATTTTTACCGGTATTGCGGCAACAAGTCCGGCCGCGGGTGCGCGGCCACGTTTCAACCATAGCAGGAGGAAATTTTGGTAGAAAAAATCTTTGTGAGCAACCTTCCTTACGATGCCACCGAGGAGCAGCTCAAGCAGCATTTTGAAAAGCTCGGTCCCGTACGTTCAGCAAAAATCATCACCCACGGCAAGCGCCACCGTTCACGCTGCTTCGGCTTCGTCGAAATGGACAACGTGGAAAACGCGATTGCCGAGCTTAACGGCAAGGAACTGGGCGGCCGGCCGCTCCGGGTGAACAAGGCATGGGACCGTGAGGCGATTCCGAGTCACCGCCCCCATCGCGAGGGCAGAGGCGGCGGAAGAAGAGAACGGCGTTACTAGAACGCTTCTTTCTATTCGAGCATCGAAGGCGTTGTCATGCCCGGGCATCCAACGCCTTTTTTAATCCGGGGATACCGATCTCGTTCTCATCCAACGGCCGCACCTCACCAGCTCTGCACCGATTTCTGCAATATCTGCTGGACCACGTCGGCCTCGGCGGTTTTCCTCCCGTCGGCTTCGGTCTGGGTCTGAAAATTATACACACCCTCTCCGGTCACCGCTCCCTTGTACAGCGACGAATTCGCCTTGTTGTCGAGGAACTCCACCTCGACGGTGATATGAACCACGTATTCGCTCACGGTCACCTGACGCGCCCCCGTGGTGCCGTAGGTGCGCGGCGTGTTGCTGTAATCGACCACCTTGCCGCGGATGGTTGCGTCGCCGCCGCTTGACGCTATGCTCAGAAGGTTCATGGAGACTATCTTGGCGGAAAGCTGCGCGGTGATGTCGTCGGCGACGCCCGGCATGAGCGACTGATTGGCGAACAGCGGAATGGTCACCGTCTTGAGGTGCGCGGGAAGCGTGGAACCGTTGAAGGTATACACGCCGCATCCGCAGGTGAGCGCGAGAAACGAAATGGCCGCCGCGATCCTTTTCATATATCCTCGAACGGGACATAGGTTACCGACGGTTCCGGCGCCGTCCCGTTTGCAAAAAACTCTCCCACGCGGCGCATAAGATCCGGAAGGTCGCCGCACTGCGTGAATCCGCCTTGGAGGCAGGACGCGAACCGCGCGCCATACCCCTTTGTAAACATTCTGTTGTCGAGCACCACGAGGGCTCCCCGGTCGGCGCTGGAGCGAATAAGCCTGCCCGTCCCCTGTCTGAACCTGATGATTGCCTCGGGCACCGAATAGGACATGAACGACTCGCCTCTTTCCCGTTCCAGCCTGCCGCACAGCGCGCGCGTGAGGGGATGGGTGGGAACGGGAAAAGGCAGCCGCGTTATGACCACCACTTCGCACGCTTTGCCCGGCACGTCGATGCCCTCCCAGAAGCTGTCGGCCCCAAGCAGTACCGCGCGGCTTGTATGTTTGAATTCGTCGAGGATGGCCTGGCGGTTGCCCGAAAAGCCCTGGGCCAGTATCGTGCAGTCCCGCTTCGACACCTGCTGCCGCAACCGCTCGTACACCGCGCTCAGCATGGCATTGGACGTAAAAAGCGCCAGAATGTTTCTGTCAAACGTGGCCAGCAATCCCGCGATCGCATCGGCGACGTAGGCCGGATAGCCCGGCGATTCCACGTCCGGCGCCGAGCGCACTCCGCACCGGAGCGCCTGCGAGGCGGAAAACGGGCTTTCGAATACCTCGCTTGCGGTTTGTACCGACGGATTACCCAGGAGTCCCGCCTTACGTTTGAAATATTCCATCGAATCGCATATCGCCAGCGTCGCCGACGTGAATACCATGCCGGCCGCGTTCCTCTCCCAGATTGGCGAAAGCACCGCGCCTATGTCGAGGGGTACGCCGAGCAGCTTTATCCATCCCTTGACGAGGTTGCCCTCGGCCCAGAATACGTGGTCTTCGGTCGCGGCCGCGCACAGGTACGAAAGATCGGCCCGAAGCTGCGACGCCGCGTCGTGGGCCGACACTATCTCGCCGTGCAGCGACGTAAACGGCGCGGAATCCCCGCCGGCCTCGCAGAGCTGCGCGCACCGCCGCAGGCAGTCCTGCAGGTCGGAAAGGGCGCTCGAAAGCGACGCGGCGGGCGCGCTTTGAGCGAAGGCGTCCGGTCCCACGTCGAGCTGGAACTCGGACGAAGGCGGCGTTTTGGACCGCGCCCACGCAAGGCCGAAGTCGAGAAACGACTTCACCTCGGCGCGAAGCCGCTTCACGAGCGGCTTCAATTCCTTGTCGGAAAACGGCAGGTTCTTTCCTTCCGCAGCGTCCTGTACGCTCTTTTCGAGGTTCGAAACGGTGTCGAGAAACGCCGAGCAACGGTTGCTGTCGACCTCGGTGCGCAGGAAACGGTGGCCGCATTCCTCGATGTGGTGCGCCTCGTCGAAGATGATGGGGCCAATTCGTCCGAGAAAGGACGACTCGGCGCATATCTCGGAATAGAAAAGCGCGTGGTTGATCACCACGATGTGGGAACCGAGCGCCCTCTGCCGCGCCTGCTGGAGAAAGCAGCACGCGTACTCCCTGCACCGGCGGCCCTCGCAAAAATGCGCCTCGGCCGAAACCGAGCGCCACACACGGGAAAACCACCGTATGTTGAATTCGTTCTGTTCCTCGATGTCGCCGGTCGTCGTCTCCCGGGCCCACTTGACGAGCGGCAGCATCCCCATCCGCTCGCGGTAGGAGAAATCGCCCAGTTCGCCCGAAAGCAGCCTGCGGAAGCGGTTCTGGCACAGATAGTTCGAACGGCCCTTGAGCACCGAATAGCGCAGGCCGTCCCCGGCCGCGTTCTTTACAAGAGGGAGGTCCTTGGTAACGAGCTGATCCTGCAGGTTGCGGGTATGGGTCGACACCAGCACGCGGCAGTCGTTGGCGAGCGCGAACATCGCGGCCGGCACGAGGTACGCCAGCGATTTGCCCGTGCCCGTTCCCGCCTCGGCCACGAGACAGGTGCCGTCGCTCAGGGCCGCGGCCACCGCGGCGGCCATGCGCGTTTGTGACGGCCGCGGGGAGAAGTCCTTCATGGCCCGCGACAGCGCGCCTCCCTCTTCGAACGCCGCGGCGACCGCCGCGACGTCGAGCGGCACCGGTTGTTCGGCGGGCGACAGCTTTTTGGGCGGCTTGGGCAGCACGGGCGGCGAGAGGTCGAGCGAATACGATTCCTTTTCGAGCGACTTCACCAGGAAATGCTTGACGACCGACGGCGGTGCCGCGTGCGCCATCACGGCGCGTATGTGTACGGGTATGCGCGCCAGCCTCGGCAGGAGCGCCAGCGCCGCGTTGCCCGACGCGCGGGCGTCGTCGAGCGCGCGGTGCGCGTTTTCGAGGGTTACGCCCAGCGCGCGCGCCACGCTTCCAAGCGTGTAGCGCGCGACCGGCAGGTTCACGATGCGGGAAAGCAGCGCGGTGTCTATCTGCTGGACGAACACCTTGGGAAGACCGCAGCGCTTGAGTTCCTCGTTGAGGAAGTTGATGTCGAAATCAACCTGATGGCCGCACAGCGGGAGGTCGGCGATAAACTCGATAAGCCTTGCCGCGATGTCCTTGAATGCCGGCGCGGGCGCGACCTGGCCGGTTGTAATTCCCGTGAGGCGCGTAATGGCTTCCGGGACCGGCACGCCGGGGTTGACGAACGTGCCGTACTCCTCGCCGGGTTTCCCGTCGGTAAACTTCACCGCGCCGATCTCGATGATCCGGTCGGTTTTGGCGTCCAGCCCGGTCGTCTCAAGATCGAGCGCCACGAAATCAAGACGTTCGTACAGGTTCGCGCGCACGAACGGTTTTTTGTCGCCGGAAGAACCGTTTTTTCGGTTCCGCCCGCCGGCATTGTCTTGTCCCGCAATCTTTCTGAGCGAGGCAATGGTCTTGTCGCTCGTGTTTTCGGAAAGTAGGTCGAAGAGACGGGGCATGGAAGCTCGCTGTTAGTATGGACGGAAAGAGGATTCACCTACGATTGCCGAAGGAAAAATAAGATGTGGTGGTGGAGGAAGGTTAAGGGATATTACGGAGACCGCCCCGATGTACTGCCTGTGCCCACGTATACGCCGCGCGGACGGATTTTCCGGCGATTATTCACCTTTTCCGCGCATTCTTTATTGAATCCCGCCCTCGTTTTTACTATTTTTCATCGTTCGCCGCGTTTTGTCGGTTTCTCCGGGCACGTGCCCGTTTTTTGTCGTTACCGTTCCATCCGATCGGGTCACATGAAAAAAGACAGGGTCGTCGTCACAGGGTTGGGAATCATCTCTCCCATCGGTACGGGCACCGAGGCGTTCTGGAACGCCGCCTGCAAGGGCACCAACGGCGTCGCGCCGATAAAGGCATTCGACACGTCCGGTTTCCGCACGAACGTCGGCGCCGAGGTGAAGGACTTCTCACCCGAGGCATTCCTTTCGAAAGAACAGATATCCTCGATGGGGCGATCGAGCCAGTTTGCCTGCGCCGCGGTCTCGATGGCCGTAAACGACGCGGGACTCGACCTGAAAAAACTCGACCCGTTCCGCACCGGCGTGAGCATGGGCACCACCATGGGCGAGCCACAGGTGCTCGAACAGGGCATCGGGATGCTGTATGGCGGCGCCGGGTCCGCCGATGCCATTCCCGCCGATCTGCCGGGCAAGTACCCCTGCGGCGTGATTTCGGCCAACGTTGCAAGGAGCGTGGGCGCGCGCGGCCCTGTCATTATGATTCCCACCGCCTGCGCGGCCGGGAACTACGCCATCGGATACGCGTTCGACCTCATCGCCACCGGCGCCGCCGATCTCGTTTTTGCCGGCGGCAGCGACCCCATTTCAAAAATCGCCTTCACCGGCTTCAACAGACTTCTCGCCACCGCAAAGGAGCGGTGCAGGCCGTTCGACAAGAACCGCGACGGCATGTGCGTGGGCGAAGGGGCGGGCATGCTCGCGCTCGAATCATTGACGCACGCGACGGCCCGCGGCGCGAACATCTACGCCGAGGTGCTTGGCTACGGGCTGGGGTGCGACGCGTTCAAGATGACCATCCCCGATCCGTCCGGGAGCGGCGGAATCCTCGCCTTGGAGCGGGCGCTTGCCAACGCGGGGATTGCGCCGGAACGCGTCGACTACGTAAACGCCCACGGCACGGGCACCGAGGAAAACGACAAGACCGAAACGCTCATCGTCAAGTCGGTGTTCGGCGCGCGCGCGAAATCGATACCGGTCTCGTCGATCAAGTCCATGATAGGCCACACCATGGGTGCGGCGTCGGCCATCGAGGCCGCGGCCTGCGCCCTCATCATCAGCCGGGGCGTCATCCTCCCCACCATCAACTACGGCGAACCGGACCCGGAATGCGACATCGACTGCGTGCCCAACGCCGCGCGAAAGGCCGATGTGCGCGTCGCGGTCTCCAACGCCTACGCGTTTGGGGGGAACAATTCGTCGCTCGTCCTCGGAAAGTTCGGAGGATAGCGGGTCATGGACAAGAAAGTCCTTATAACGCATGCATGTTCGATAAGCTGCCTCGGCGCCGGGCCCGATGCGACCGCATCGTCTCTTTCGGCGCCGCCGAAAACGTCGACGGTGAAGGACTTCGAGTTCCATTCCCTTCCGCGCGAGAGGCGGTGCTTTGGCATAAGCGATTTCGATCCCGAGGCGATTCTGGGCAAGAAAGGGCTTCGCACAAAGGACAGGGCCACCAAGCTCCTCCTCTCGTCGATAGAACTCGGCTGCAAGGGCCTTTTCGAACAACCGCCCGAGGCGCGCCGGCCGGCGCTGTGCATCGGCACCGCGTTCGGCAGCGTGTCGAGCATCGGCGATTTCCTGTCGGACGCGATAGTCAACGGGCCGCACAACGTGAATCCGCAGGCGTTCGCCAACACGGTAATCAATTCCCCCGCGTCCAACGCCAACATCCGCTACGGGATAAAAACGCTCAGTTCAACGATCTCCACCACCTTCAACGCGGGGCTCGACGCCCTCGCCTACGCGGCCATGTTCCTGCGCAGGGGATACGAGCAAACCGTCGTTGCCGGCGGACTCGAGGAGATAAGCTACTACGCCTGCGCGGGTCTGGAACGTGCCGGGGTGCTGTCTTCCTCCGGGACGCTTCTGCCGTTCGGCAAGGACGGCGGCGGCACCGTCGTGGGCGAGGGATGCGCGGTTTTCTGCTGTGAAACCGAGGAATCCGCACGCTCCAGGGGCGCTGCGCCCATAGCCGAAATCGCCGGCATCGCAAGCTGCTTTGATCCCGCGAGAGGACCTGCGGGATTCAACCCGGCCGGAGAAGGCGCGCGCCATGCCATGAAACAGGCGTGCGCGGACGCGGGCATACCCCTTTCGGAAATCGGTTTCGTGGCGGCGAGCGCCAGCGGCGTCGCCGCGGCCGACGCCATGGAGGCAAACGCGCTCGCCGAACTTCTGCCGAACGTTCCGGTGGTCGCCTACAAGGCCAAGACCGGCGAATGCATCGGCGCGTCGCCGTGCCTTTCGCTCTCCTGCGCCCTTGCCGACATGAAGCGGAACAGGTTAAGCGGTACCGGCGCCGCCTACCCGCTATGCCGCGACATAAACCTCGTGACCGACACCCGGCAGGGGTTTCGGGTGGGGTACGTGCTCGTGAACTCCTTTTCCTGCGACGGGTTCTGCGGAAGCATCGTACTGCGAAACGTTTAATTCCGCCGCCATGTACGACCGCGGCGGCGGTCGTGAATTCCCGCACAACTTACAAAACCGGCCCTCAATCAAGTCCCCACAGATAGTATATTTAATTGCCTCCGGAGAAAAAAGAAACCTCCGGTACACGAGCGTACATTTTCAATGCGAGGGAGAACTGATGGATTCGGCCGAAATCAAAGCGACCGTGCGCGACCTGATAAAGGAAATCGCGGAAGACATGGACATTAGCGAAGAAAAGATCACCGACGAAGCACATTTCATCAACGACATCGGGCTCGATTCCATGGCTCTTCTCGAGGTGCTTGCCACCATGGAAAAAAAATTCGGCATCACGATACCCGAATCCGAATTCCCCAACATCGTCACCATCGACAAATGCACCGCGACCGTTGAAAAATACCTGGCCCAGAAGAAGTGACGCGGAGTTCACCCGTGCCCTCCCCTGCCGCGGGTGACACCGTCCTCCCGCGGGGGGAACGGCGTTTCGCTTTTTCCTGCGCCGCCGTTCGCATTCGCGCGCTATGAAACTTTCCGGCTTTCTTCAATCTCCCGACCTCCTCGAATCGCTCCCCAGGAAAACCCGCGAGGAACTGCGCGGCATTGTGCTGACAAAAGGAAGGCAGTGGTTCGATTCCTTCCCCGAGGAGTCGATGGCGATAGCAAGAAACCTGAGAGGGTTTTCCATCTCCCCCACGCGGACGCTTGTCCAGGACATCCAGAACAACGTCCTTCTCCACTACTACGAAAAATTGCTTCCGCTGTGCCATTCGCCCGCCGAATTTCACCGGTATCTCACGGAACGCTTCGTTTTTCCTCCCGAGATGGAGGCGCTTGAAAAGGACGCGCGGGAAGGAGCGGGCGCGGTCGTCGCGGTATGCCATTTCGGCGCCGTGGAGTGCATCCCTCCGGCGCTGGCCGCTCGCGGCATTCCCGTATACGGCGCGCTGCGTTTTTCCACCCCCGGCCTCGCCCAGGCCGCTCGCGCCCGCGCGGCCGACATGGCGGCGTCGGGCAGGTTCGCGCCCGTCGATTTCATAGAAATCGGAGGCGGCGGGGCCGCGGCGCTCGACATGGCCGCGGTGCTCCGGCGGGGCGGGGTGCTGCTCGCGGTCTTCGACGAGAAAACGCCGTACTCGGTGCCGGTCACGCTCCTGCGAAGGAAGGTTTGGGGCGGCGCCGGGCTCGACCGCATAGTGCGGCTCGCCAAGCCGGGCGCGAAAGTGTACACGGCGTTCGCGGAGCGGAAGGACGGCGAAACGTACGGCCTGCGCCTCCACCGCCTCGACGCCGACGACGCTTCGCTTGTCCAGTCGATGTACGACGATCTCGAACCGCTCGTGACCGGGTTGTGTTCCCAATGGTACTTTCTCCACGAGGAAATCCCCTTTGCAGACTGATTTCGACGCACTGGTGATGGGTTCGGGCATAGGCGGCCTCACCTGCGCCGCGCTCTTGTCGCGGCGGGGAATGCGCGTGGGCGTAGTGGAACGGCACCATCAAATCGGCGGCTATGCGCAGGATTTTTCCCGCGACGGTTTTACATTCGATTCGTCGATTCATTCGGTCTCCATGGGCAACGGCGGGTTTATAGATCGTCTTCTTTCGGAGCTTGGCATCCGTAAAAAGCTCGACGTCATCTCAAACTCCGGCGCCGCGCGTATCGTCGCCCCGGGTTTTTCTTTCTCCCTTCCGGCGAATCTGGCGGAGCTCACGGCCGCGCTTCACCGCGATTTCCCCGGCGAGAGGAACGCGGTGGACGCCATGCTGGCCGACATGCAAAAGCTCTTCGGCGAGTACAAGGCCGGTCTTGCCGGCTCGGGCGGCGGGCCGGCCGCGGCTGGGCCGGGAACCGCGCGTTCGTACGGGGAATACATCGACTCCTTCGTTTCGGATGAGAAACTCCGTTTTCTCCTCGGGTCAATCTGGCCGCTGGGCGGCTCCTCGCCGTCGTTCGCGCCGTTCTACAACGCGTTCATCTTTATCGACCACGCTCTCGACGGTTCCCATTACGTCAAAGGCGGATTTTCGATCCTCGCCCGTGAGTTCGCCGGCGCCGTAACCGAGGGCGGCGGGAAAATCCTCACGCGATGGCCGGTGCGTTCCTTAAGGACGGAAAACGGACGGGTAATCGCGGCCGTCAACACCCGCGGCGAGGAACTGTCGGCGCCCCTCTTCGTCTCGAACCTTAGTCCCTACATACTCCACGGGAGCCTCCTCCCCGTACCGTCGCGCAACGCGCTATGGCTGCGGCGGCTCAAAAACCTGTCGCCGTCGGTGTCGGCGGTATGCGTCTATCTCGGGCTTGAAGGCGACGCGGCGACGTATGCCGGCCACAACCTTACCCTGTGGTTCGGCTCGGCCGACCACGACGCGGTGTACCGCCGCGTCCAGGCCGGCCTTCCCGGCGATATCGACCATCTCATTATTATCCGCCCGACCGACCGCGGACGCGGCGAGTGCATTACCTTAATCCACCTCGCGCGGCAACGTCCCGGCATCGACTGGCGCGAGGAGAAAAAACGCGTCGCCGATGCCATGATCGCCAAGGCCGCCCAGGTTCTCGGCGATTTTACGCCCCGCATCCGCGTCCGCGAAACCGCGTCGCCCCATACCTTCGAGCGCTACACGGGCAATACGGCCGGCGCCCTGTACGGTTTCGAGAACACGAGCGATCTCTACGGACGCTCCAAGCTCCCGTTTACGACGTATATTCCCAATCTCTTTCAGGCCGGACACTGGACAAAGTCCGGCGGCGGCGTTTACAACGTGATGACGAGCGGTAAGATTGTGGCCGACATGATTTTGAAGGGATAAAACGCTTCTCGCCCCCAAAATCCCCCTGTGGGGAAGGGGCCGGAGGCGGATGAGGACGAGCGGTCATCATTTATTACATGACCAAATTATCAATATTCTTCTCCGTGTTCTCTGGGTCTCTGCGGTGAATTTTTAAATAGGCCTTGGTTACCTTATCCGGGAAACATATGAAAATCCGCCTGATATACCCGAAATTCAAGAAATTCCTCGAAGATCATCAATCGCTTCGCGAGGAGCTCAAGGACCACGTGGTGGGCGACTATACCATGCCGCCGTCGCTGGCGCTGCCAATACTCGCGGCGCTCACGCCCGAAACCGTCGAGGTCGCCTTGACGGACGACAACCTCACCCCGGTCGATTTCGACGAGAAGATCGACCTTGCCGTCATAAGCTGCTTTACCCCGCAGGCGCAGCGCGCTTATGAGATCGCGGATGGATTCCGCGGGCGCGGCACCAAAACCGTAATCGGCGGCATTCATCCCTCCGCCATGCCGGAAGAGGCCCTGCTCCACGCCGATTCGGTGTGCGTGGGCGAAGCCGAGCTCGTGTGGGGCGACATCCTGCGGGACGCGGCGCAGGGGGCCCTAAAAAAACGCTACCAGGCCCAATCATTTTACAACCTATCGGACATGCCGATCCCCAAACGCGACATTTTTTCCCCCGACAACTACCGTTGGATAGCCCACCTCGTGCAGGTGATGCGCGGCTGCCCGGCACCGTGCGCCGGATGCCCGGTGCCCTACATGGGCGGGACACTGTTCCGCCTCCGGCCGGTGGATCACATCATGGCCGACATCGCCTCCATGCCCTTCCGCGAGTTTTATTTCACCGACGACACCGTGATGCTGCCGGGCAAGAAACCCATGAAGTTCCTCCTGTCGATAATGGAACGCACCGCCGAACTTGCGGACATCAAGATATTCCTCGCCTCCACCATGATGATGACGCCCGACCCCTCGTTTTACAAAAAGCTTTTTGCCGGGCATACCGCGTCCATCTACACCGTGTTCGGTTTCGACCGTATTTCGCAGTCGCTGTTTCTCAAGGACTGCCCCAGGGAGCAGTGGGCCGCCGCGGTCGATCTCGTCCGCATGATCGAGGACAGCGGCATCCACTTCTTCGGATCGTTCGGCATCGGGTTCGACAACCAGGACGAAAGCGCGGCCGAGCGGATACTCGAATTTACCCACGACGCAAAAATCGATCTCGCCGAATTCTACATCCCCACGCCGTTTCCCGGCACCAAGTTCGGCGACCAGGCCGCGCGGGAAAACAGGCTCTTGCACCGGAACTATTCCCAGTGGAACCACGCCAACGTCGTGTTTAGGCCGAAAAACTTTACGGAGACGGAACTACTCGACGCGTTTTACTTTACGTGGAGGGAATTCTACAAAGGCAAGAGGCCGGGCGACACGGTGAGGAGTTTTACATTGAACGAAAAAAAAGGCGGATAAGAATTCCTCTTTTAATAAAAAGACAGGGGCTTTCTTCCTCCGGTCTCGGGCTCGCCCTCGGGCCGCCTCGGCCCTGTGCCGCGAATACGCGGCCGGGTCCGGGCGGCACCGCTCCATAGAGCGGCCTCCGGTCGCCCCTAACGCGCGGCAATAAGAAACTTATTCCGATACCCTTCCGTTCTTCGCCGTCCCGAAGTCAACGGCCATCTCTCTCCGGCCGCTGTACCATGCCCTTCCCTCAAAGTGAAAAATGGCCGGGATGAAGCGCAGCGCGTACACGGCATATTACGTTCCCTATCTTTTTACCCTCTCAACTTACCAACCCGCAACTTGACCCGCGAGACGACCGACTTGCTTTTCGGGCATGAAATACGTAGTTTTTGATGCAAGACGGCTGGCCCGGACGACAAGGCGGGTTAACCGATAAGGGAGATTTGGCAATCAATATGATTGGGCGTTATGTCGTCTGACGATATAATTAATTAGGTCGTTTGAGACGGCCTCAACCTCATCCCACGGTACCTGCGTCGCGAGCTTCACCCATCGGTTCTCCGCGTCAAGTGCGCCGCCGAACGGAACCTTAAAGTCAAAGAGCGGAAGTACTGTCTGCAACGTTTTCCGGCGATTCGAGTACATCTCTCGTCCAAGGTTTCCGGTGAAAAACAGCCGCTTTCCGTGGATTTATTCACCAGAAACACAATCATCGCATTAGCCATTGTCAAGCATTTTCGCTGGGGAAACAATCCATTTTCAATAATTTCAGAGATGTTCAGCAGGCCCTAATTAGGTCTCGTTATCTGTGCTGTCAACCGTCACTTTCCTCAATGCGCCTCCCTCCAATTCCTCCCCTTCCCCGCCTCAACTTTAAGCGGGACCGATAACTTGTACGCCCCGCTCATCATCCCGCACGCCCACGCGGCGAATTCGTCCGCGCGCTCTTGCTCCACCTCGAACACCAGCTCGTCGTGCACCTGAAGGATCATGGAGAACGGGCTCGGCGCCGTGTCGCGGCCGCGGCTGATGTGGATCATGGCGATTTTGATGATGTCGGCCGCGGTTCCCTGGATGGGCGTGTTGATGGCCGTGCGCTCGGCGGCCTCGCGCACCTGGCGGTTGTCGGCGTTGATTTCCGGGAGATAGCGCCGCCTGCCGAGCAGGGTCTCGGAATAGCCGTTCTTCCGCGCCGCCTCGATGCTCTTGGTCATGTATGTCTGTATCGTGGGGAACTGCCTAAAGTAATTGTCGATGAACTCCTGCGCCTGCCGGAAGGATATGCCGAGCTGGCGCGACAGGTTTACGGGCCCCATGCCGTACATGAGCCCGAAGTTGATGGTCTTTGCGGCGCGCCTCATGTCGGACGTCACGAGTTCCGGCACAACGCCGTAGATCGCGGACGCGGTCTGGCTATGGATGTCCTTGTCGGCCGCAAACGCTTCCGCAAGGAACGGGTCGTTCGACACGTGTGCGAGGATGCGCAGCTCTATCTGCGAGTAGTCGGCCGAAACCAGCAGCTTGTCCGGCGGCGCGATAAACGCCTCGCGGATGGCGCGGCCCGCGTCGGTGCGCACCGGGATGTTCTGGAGGTTCGGGTTGGTGCTGGACAGCCTTCCGGTGGCGGCCACGGTCTGGTTGAACGTGGTGTGCAGCCTTCCGGTCCTGGCCAGCACCTGCGGGCCAAGCGCGTCGATATAGGTGGACAGCAGCTTCTGGACTTCGCGGTATTCGAGGAGCCTGGGCACCACGGGATGTTTGTCCTGCAGTTTTTCCAGCGCGTCCACGTCGGTGGAAAGCCCTGTCTTGGTTTTCTTCGACTTGGGGAGATTGAGCTTGTCGAACAGAACCGCCGCTATCTGCTTGGGCGAATTGAGGTTGAACTCCCCGCCCGCGAGCCTGTATATGTCGCGGGAAATCGCGTCGAGCTTTTTGGCATACTCGGCCGAAAGCCCCGACAGGAGCGCCTCGTCTATGGCGACGCCCTCCCATTCCATGTCGGCGAGCACGCTCACCAGGGGCATTTCCACGTCACGCAGCAGAGCGTACAGGCCCCGTTCCCTAAGTTCCGGTTCGAACAGTTCCATAAGGTACAGGGGCAGTATGACGTCTTCGCACGAATAGTTCGCGGCGGCTTCGATGTCGGTTTGAGAAAAGTTGAGTTGCTTCGCGCCCTTGCCGATGAGTGATTCGATGGGGATGGTGGTCACGCCGAGCCGCTGCGCGGCCATGGCGTCGAGGCTGTAGTTGCGCTTGCCCGGATCGAGCACGTATCCCGCCACCATGGTATCGAAGGTAATCCCGCGCAGCGCAAGCCCGTGGTTTTTAAAGACCTGGTAATCGTACTTGAGGTTCTGGCCCACCTTGGCGATTGAGGCCGATTCCACCACGGGCTTGAGCGCCGAAAGCGCCCCGGCGAGCGGGAGGTTGCCCGCGTCCGCGCCGTGGCCCACCGGCACGTACAGGGCCTCTAACTTATCAACGGCAAGCGAAACGCCCACGAGCGACGCCTCGCGCGGGTTGATGCTCGTGGTCTCGGTGTCGATGGAGACCCGCCCGGCCTTTTCGATTTTTCCGGCGAATTCCCGGAGTTCCTCGATGCTTTTGCAGACCCTCGCGTTATAATCGAGTTTTTTCTCCTGTGCGAACATCGGGTTCGACAACAAGGACGAAAACTCGAGCTCCTTGAGAAACGCAGCCGCCTCGGGCTTGTTGACCGGCCGGGCGGCCAGATCCGAAACCTTGAGGTCGAAGTCGATTCCGGTGTGGAGCGTGGCGAGCTTACGCGACAGTTCGAGCGTTTCGCGGTTTTCGAGGATTTTGGCCCGCAGCTTTTCGTTGTCGATGCAGGAAGGATCGGAAAGTAGCCTGTCTATGTCTCCGGCTTTTTCCAGAATCTTCTGCGCGGTCTTGGGCCCCACGCCCGGCACGCCGGGTATGTTGTCGGACGCGTCGCCCATGAGCGCGAGCAGGTCCCGCACCTGCGAAGGGGAAACGCCGAATTTTTCCCTCACCTGTTGCGGCCCTATCTCCTCTATGCCGCCGCTCGACTCGAACGAAAGCATGCGCACGCGCGGCCCCACGAGTTGCATGAGGTCCTTGTCGCGCGTGACGAGGAACACCTCGAAGCCTTCCTTTGCCGCAGCCGTGGTCACGTGCGCGATGATGTCGTCGGCCTCAAGGCCGGGCTGGATAAGAGCGGGGATGTTGAACACGTCCACCAGCTTCCGTATGAGCGGAATCTGCGACTTCATGTCGTCGGGCATTTCCTCGCGGTTGGCCTTGTACTCCCTAAACAGCTCGTGGCGGAACGTGGGCGCCGGGCTGTCGAACACCACGGCCACGTAGGGACAGCGATACTGGCCCAGCAACTTGAGCAGGTAATTGGCGAACCCGAACACCGCGCCCGTCGGCCGCCCCTTGGAATCGGTGAGCGGCGTCTTGATGAGCGCGTAATAGGCCCTGTAGGCTATGGCGTGGCCGTCGATGAGGTACAGCTTTTTATCGTGGGGGGGGGACGGTTGCGCGGGCATGAAGGAAAAATAAATGAGGTAGAGAACACAGCCCGAATAAAAGTCGGCCCGTCGCCTCACTTATCGAAAAATCCGCCTAAAGACGCAAAGGATACAAGTATGAAAGCATTTCTTTCATACTCGTGCAAAAATATCGCGTTACGTCCTTTGCGGTGAGTTTTTTCTTTGTAAGGACAATAGGCGTTAGCGGTCTTCGTGCAGTTCGAACCCGGCGGCCTCAACGGCCTTCTTCACGGCCTCGCGGTCGGCGTGACCGGTAATGGTCACGGTCGAAGCCTTGATGTCGGCCGTGACCGAGCCGACATCGTGCAGTTTGGAGATTTCCGCGACGACCTTGTCCCCGCAGGTGCGGCAGGTCATTCCTTCCACGGCGATGACGGCGGCGTGCTCGTCATGGTCGTGATGGTGCTCGCGGCCGGCAAGAAAGTCGCCGATTTTTTCACGTCCCACCCTCGCCAGCGAAAGAAGGAGTATAAGGAGGAAGAGCGCGGAGAGCGCCGCCGTCCACGGTGAAACGTGTTCGGAAAAGTCGTGCGCCAGTTTTCCATTGAGCGATTGGGTTCCAAAAAGCGCGAACACCAGGTTGAGCACGTATCCCATCGCGACCGAAAGGATGGTGAGCACCGCGAGGTACACCGAAACGATTTTCTTTCCCATCACGTCGGCGACGGCAAGGATGAAGGAAATATTGGTGGCCGAACCAACGGCCAGAAACACAAAGGCCGCGCCGGGCGACAGGCCCTTGGCCATGAGCGCGACCGCGACCGGAATGGAGGCCGTGGCGCAGATGTACATGGGGATTCCCACGACGACCATGAGTACCATGGACAAGAACTCGTTGTTCACGTGGCGGGCGAAGAAATTTTCCGGAACGAAATAGGCGATAATGCCCGCGGCGGCTATACCTATTGTCAACTGGACGGCTATGTCGTCGAGAAAATCGCGAAACGCGTACCGCAGCGCCCGCCGCACACGGTAGGAAACCGGATGGGAGTGGGGCTTCGGCTCGAAGCACAGGTTGCACGAAAAACGCTTGCCTCCCCCGTCCGCGCCGTGCTCGTGCTTCGAAGAGAATGGGATCACCGCGAGGCCGCCGACGATTCCCATGACCAGCGCCGCCAGCGGCCGGAAAATCGCGTACACGGGCCCGAGCATCCCCCACGTCGCGGCGATTGAGTCTATGCCGGTCTGGGGCGTGGAAATAAGGAAGGATATGGTGGCGCCGTCGGACGCCTTGCCCTTCCGAAGCGACAGCGCCACCGGCAACACGCCGCAGGAGCACAGGGGAAGCGGTATGCCGAACAAGGACGCCTTCACCACCGAGGCGACGTTACTGCCGCCCAGGTGCTTGGCGACAAAGTCCCTGTGGATAAACACGTGGAGGACGCCCGCGAACATGAGCCCCAGAAGCATGTAGGGCGCCATGTCCATGAAGGTCACCGCGATTTCGCGCGCGATTCCGGCAATCATTCTTCACTTCCCGTCGGCGGAGGGGATAAATTTTTGGGCCCCGTTCTTCGTAGTACCCGTATCATGTATTTTTGTCGTGCATAAAATAATCCACGAAAGGTTCTCCTTACATGCCTATTTACGAGTACGAGTGCGGCACGTGCGGAATTGTCTTCGAAGAAATCGTGCCTTCCTATACCGACGCGGCCCTTCCCTGCCCCAAGTGCAAATCCACCCAGACAAAAAAGCTCATGTCGCGCGTGGGCGGCATCGCAATGGGCAAGATGTCGAGCAACCCCGCCTGCCGGAGCGGCTCATCGTGCCCGGGCGCCCAGGCCTGCGGCGCGGGCGGCGGGTGCTGCGGCGAATTGAACTAATCCCACATCCGCAGCCATGTTTTTGAGCGGAGTTGTTTCCGGCTCCACGGCGGCGACTTTTCCACGCGGCGCCGGGGGATATTTTTATACAATCCCTCGCATCTCCCTTGTATACTTAGTCATATACCATGAACACCGCACTCATCCACGAATGGCTCGTGACGAGGGCCGGCGCGGAAAGCGTCCTCGAGTCCATTTACAAACTGTATCCCGGCACCATTTATACCCTGTTCCATGATCCCGTCGGCATCAAGGGAGCGCCGTTCGCCGACGCTCCCATCTACATGTCGATGCTCCACCGCCTTCCGCTGGCGAAAAAACACCACCGCGCTTTTTTGCCGCTGTATCCCATGGCAATCGAACAGTTCGACTTGCGCGACTACAACCTGGTAATATCATCTTCATACGCCGTGGCAAAAGGCGTGCTGACGTCGTCGGACCAGCTTCACATCTGCTACTGCCATTCGCCCATGCGGTACGCGTGGGATCTCACGTTCCAGTATCTCGAAGCGGCCGGACTCACGCGCGGCCTGGCGAGCTTCGCCGTGAGGGCCGTTTTCCACTATATAAGATTGTGGGACGCGACCTCGGCGATGCGCGTCAACGAATTCGTCGCGAACTCGCGCTACATCGCCCACCGGATATGGAAATGCTACAACCGCCCGGCCGCGGTCGTTTATCCTCCGGTCGATGTCGATAAATTCACCGTGGGAGACGCCAAGGACAATTACTTCATCACCTTGTCGCGACTCGTGCCCTACAAGCGGATCGATCTCATCATCCGGGCGTTCAACGAACTCAAGCTGCCGCTGGTGGTGATGGGCGACGGTCCCGACCGCGGCCGGCTGCAAAAGATATCCGGCAAAACCATCAACTTCACGGGCTATCTCGCGGGCGACGCGCTCAACGATTGCATGAAACGGGCCCGCGCCTTCGTCTTCTCGGCGGAAGAGGATTTCGGCATCGTGAACGTCGAGGCGCAGGCGTGCGGCGTGCCCGTTATTGCGCTCGGCCGCGGCGGCGCGCTCGAAACCGTGATCAAGGACGAAACGGGGATATTCTTTTACCGGCAGGACGTCGAGAGCCTTGTCGCCGCCGTCAAGGAATTTCTCTCTAAGGAATCCTCGTTCGACCCGACGACCATCCGCAGAAACGCGGAGCGGTTCCCGCGCGAACGGTTCGAGAGGGAATTTAAAAAGTTCGTGGACGACGCGTGGGAAAAGTTCCCCTATAAAAAATCGTGAGCGCGACACGGATGTTCTGCACCAAGGCGCCGCGCTCCCCCCACCGGAATTTTCACGCGGGATTTAAAAGGAAAAGATTATGATGGGCACCGTGGTCACCGCGGTGTATCCGTATGAAACGTTCCGCGTGAGATTGTTGACGTCGCGGTCGTTGGCGGCGGCGATGGTCATCCAGAGCGCGGCCGCGGTGACGCCGAACCCGATGTACCGGTGGATGGTGCGGAGCGTTTGAGCGTTTTCCTGCGGGCCAAACACCGTAAAAATACCCAGGCCGGCGTCGCCCGCGAGAAGCGCGATGGTGGTGATTGAGGGAATCTGCGTGGAAGTCGACCTCGTGTCCTGAAGACACCGTATCGACGTATACAACCCCAGACCTTCGATGACCGGCATTGAGATAAAATGCGCCTCTTTTTTCCAGGCGCATACCGAGGTCGCGCACACGAGCAACGCAACCAGTACGGTCTTTTTCATGTTCATTCCTTTCCCCGAATGCGGACGGCCGCGCCGTCCGAAGAGTTATCTTTAGTATAGCAATAGCGCGTCTCTTCGGCAAGGAGATTACCGAATGGCCTTCGACCTGCTGTCGACCGTCGAATACGGCGGGTGTTCCGCAAAGCTGCCGGCCCAGAAGCTCTCCAAGGCGCTTTCGCGTCTAAAAAAAATCACGAACAAGAACCTGCTGGTGGGAATCGAAACACACGACGACGCCGGCGTATACAAATTGACAGATGATATTGCGGTCATTCTCACCACCGACTTTTTTCCGCCCGTGTGCTCCGATCCCTACGAGTTCGGCCAGATAGCGGCGGCCAACGCGCTGTCGGACGTTTTCGCCATGGGCGGCAGGGCGGTCGCCGCGCTCAACCTGTGCATGTTTCCGTCGGCAAAAATTCCGCTCTCGGTGCTGCGGGAGATTCTTGCCGGGGGCCTTCAGAAGATCGAAGAGGCCGGCGCGGTGGTGGCCGGAGGCCACACCATAGACGATTACCCCCCCAAATACGGACTCGCCGTGACCGGAGTAATCCATCCCGGCCGCGTCGTCCGCAACGACAGGGCCAAACCCGGCGACGTCCTCATCCTCACCAAGCCCCTCGGCAGCGGCGCCATCATCGCGGGAAAGCGCATCGGCCAAGTATCGAAACGGGACTACGGGGCCTGCCTTGACAACATGAAACTCCTCAACAAGGCGGGAGGGGAGGCGATGCAGGAATTCGGCGTGCGGTGCGCCACCGACGTCACCGGCTTTTCGCTGCTCGGCCACGCTCTTTCCATGGCCCGGGCGAGCGGCGTAACCCTCGAAATTTATTCGGCCGAAGTCCCGATACTTTCCGGCGCGTACGAGCTCGTCGACGGAGGCTGCATCCCGGGCGCGTCGTTCCGCAACCAAGAATTCGTGGAACGGGACTGTCTTTTCGAAAAGGACGTCGATTACTCCATGAAAATGCTCTGCCTCGACGCGCAGACCTCGGGCGGCCTGCTCATGTGCGTGCCGGAAAAAAAAGCAAAGGACGTGCAACGGAGGCTTGTCGATAAAGGGTATCCGCGAGCGGCGATTATCGGACGCTCGGCCGGCAAGGGCGCAAAAAGTCTCGTCGTAAAAGGCTGAAAGCGGTCACGCGGTTCGACTTCGGGTAGAAGTTCCGGCGGGAACTTTGCTTTGCGATATTTACATCGCGTCTGCAAACAGGTATTTTTCCGGTGGCGCTTTCGCCGCATGAAGCGGCGGCGAGGCGCGCGTCATACGTTGACAAAATTTGCGGAGAGGTGACCGAGCGGCCGAAGGTGCACGCCTGGAGAGCGTGTGTGCGGAAACGCACCCTGGGTTCAAATCCCAGCCTCTCCGCCACTATAAAGCAGGGGTTCTTTGCCGGGCAGGCAAAGAACCCCTCTGTTTTTTGTAAATCCGCGCCGAAATTCCTTCAACCGACGAAATCCTGTTTGACCTCTGAGCCTCTTCCCGCTTGCGACCGGCTTTGCCGTTCCATTTTTCCGGGGCCGCCATCGGCATCGACTACAATAAGCTTCCCGCGGCAAAGGCTTGGGGCTAACCGCAACAACCGGAGCGACACGCATTCTTCCACACATCAAACCGGATATGGTCTTTTGGTTTTCCCGTCGCGCTCCCCTTTCCATTTTACCGCACCGCTAAACGTAATATGAGTAAAGAACCACGGCCATAGGCCGTGGCTTTGATGAGGGGGTATAACCCCCGAAATCAAAGAAAAGCACGACGGTGCTTTTTCGTAACGTTGTGCACCA
>JGI20214J51650_10000131_pt1 | contig 44574 bp, 51 predicted proteins | sample WetSurMetagenome_FD_51650 | JGI IMG/M metagenome (IMG submission 51650)
ATTCTGCTGCTGGTGAGACAGTGAAGCCCGCATCCCGAATGCCTGCTGGAAATCACCTGGAATTGCGGAACTGCGTATGAGCGGATGTGAAACCAAAAATTCCCCCCTTTTTTGAACCGTACCGAAAATCAAAATTACCCTCAAATTCAATATACTTTCTAACTTATGTCCTCCAATAACGAGTGGAAAAAAGTTACCGCGTCAATAGTTGGTGCAGTTGTCTTTACGATACTTTGTCTTGTGTCCTTCACTGAAATTGACGGCATGCGCGGCGGATACGCCCTCGCCTTCATCTCGTTCTTTCTTGCAGTCAGCAGCGGAGCCGTATCCCTGCTTTTTGTTCACCGCGCAAGGATTATGGACGCAATCATTGAGGATCCAGACCCCCTCGCACACTGGATCTACCCCGAGGAAATTGCCCGTGCTGCGGTGCAACAGGAATACCATGATTACCGCGAGAGGAACCGGGCGATGTTCATTGTGATCGGGGGACTCCTTGTGATTGTTGCCCTTTTTTTCCTTATTTTCGTCGGGAATGGAGGGCTGGAGACCGGGTTGTTCCTGCTCATTTTCACCGCATTCCTTTTTGGAGTCTCGCGGGTAACGCCCTGGCTCGAACAGCGGAGGGCATTAAGTACCCCGCATGAGTCTGTTATCACCAGGGACGGGATCATCTACGAAGGATCGGTATTCCCGTTCCATACGTTCTTTGTATACTGGCATGGCGTCAGACCCCGCAAACCGGTCAAAACCCATCCTGCCGCACTTGTCTTTTCATTTACCCGGCGAATCGGCCTTTTCATCGTCCAGCCCTTCGATGTTATTGTCCCCGTTCCTTCCGGTGAGGAAGAAAAGGCCGTAAGGATCGTTCAGCAGCTGGATGGGGATGTATCAGAACGCTGAGAAGTCGTCTTTTAAAAAAGAAGGTTCACTCCACCGGCACAAACTTCGTGCCATAGTGGATGATTCCGCTCTCGCCATCGGTTGCAATCCGGCGGAATGTACTCTTAACTCTCATACCAATCGTCGCATCCTTGGGATCGCATACAACCTGGGCTGTCATACGTGGTCCCTCATCAAGTTTAATGATAGCGAGGACATACGGAGTGTATGCTTCGAACTGTTCGTTTGCAGTATGAATGATGGTAAATGTTACAATCGTCCCATTACCTGCAAACTTGTGGTCGACGATCTTCCCGGCTCTGCGACAGTCCGGGCAGAATGTCCGCGGGGGGAAGAAATGGCGGTTGCATGTCTCGCATTTTGTCCCAATCAGATTGTAGCGCTGAGGGATCTTCCGCCAGAACCGTGCGACAGACATCTTACACCCTCCCGAGAATGTGGACGACCGCGGTTGCACCTGTGCCCCCCACATTATGGGTCATACCGATCGTTGCGCCATCGATCTGTCGCCTGCCAGCATCATTTCTCAACTGCTTGACAATCTCGTATACCTGCTTGATGCCGGTTGCACCAACCGGATGGCCACAGGCCTTGAGGCCACCGCTCGTGTTGACCGGGATGCTTCCGCCAAGGGCGGTCTCGCCATCAGCGGTAAATTTACCTGCAGCACCCTTCCTGCAGAACCCGAGATCCTCGATTGCACAGATCTCAGCGATCGAGAAGCAGTCATGGACTTCCACCATATTGATGTCCTTATGCGAAAGTTTCGCCATCTTAAATGCCCGCTGCCCGGCGGCAACGGTTGCATCAAGCGTGGAGATGTCGCGTCGGTCATGCAGGGAAATGGAATCGCTCGCCTGGGCGCTTGCCAGCACTTTGATGGGGGTGTCCGTAAACTCCCGCGCACGTTCAAGGGGAGCAACGATGACCGCCGCTGCACCATCCGTTATGGGTGAACAATCAAAAAGTCTGAGGGGCTCAGCGACCATGGTGGACTTGAGGACGGTATCGATGGTTATCTCCATCTGGTACTGCGCGATCGGGTTCCTCGCCCCATTGAAATGATTCTTCACAGCAACCTGTGCAAGCTGTTCGCGGGTCAGCGGGTACCGGTGCATGTAGTCCTGTGCGATCATCGCGTAGAGACCCGGGAACGTGGCCCCGACAAATCCTTCCCATTCACGATCTGCAGCTCCGGTGAGAGTATCAGTACTCGCACCGGGCTCGACATCCGTCATCTTCTCGACACCGGCAGCAACAACGATATCCTCCATGCCGCTTGCGACTGCGATGACCGCCTGCCGGAAGGCAAGCCCGCCGGATGCACATGCAGCTTCGACACGCGTCGAGGCAATATGATTGGTAGTGAGCCCGGCGTAATCCGCGATCAGGGCACCGATATGTTCCTGCTCAATGAAGCGGCCGGCACTCATGTTGCCGACATACATGGCATCGATCTTCTCACCAGAGAGCTGGGCATCCTCAAGTGCGAGAGCCCCTGCCTCGACAAAGAGATCGCGGAAAGAACTCTCCCATTTCTCGCCGAACGTGGTACACCCGACGCCGATCACTGCTACGTCTCTCATGATTGCATCACGATCTTCCCCTTGTGTTTCGCATACTGTGCATAGTCAAGATAAATGGGATTTTTTAGGAGTTTTTCCACGCTTGGTGCGGCGTTGCGGTTGAATTTGTCCGAAAGGATTGCATCGGTCACCGTTATATCGAATGCATCGCTCCCGGCACCTGACCCGAACGAGCAGACAAAGATCGTGTCGCCGGGTTTAGCGATATCGAGTGTTGCCGCAAGACCGACGGGGGACGCCCCCGAGTAGGTATTTCCAAGGCGTGGGACCACGAGGCCCGGCTTGATCTGTTCAGGCTTGAACCCAAGATCCTTTGCCACCTTCTGCGGGAACTTGGCATTGGGCTGGTGGAAGACCGCATAGGTGTAATCCTTCGGGGTCTTCTTCGCATGCTCAAGGAGCAGGTTGCTTGCCCCCTTGACATGTTTGAAATATCCCGGGTCACCGGTAAAGCGGCCGCCGTGGCGGGGGTAGTCCTGCCCCTCGCGGCGCCAGAAGTCCGGCGTGTCGGTGGTAAACGATCGGGTGTGGTTGATTGTCGCGATAGGGTCATCGTTCCCGATAATGAACGCCGCACCACCCGCTGCTGCAGTATACTCGAGCGCATCGCTCGGCGCACCCTGCGAAACATCGGAACCAATGGCAAGACCGTATTTGACCATGTTGCTCGCCACGAGGCCCATGCAGGTCTGGATAGCTGCCGTACCAGCTTTGCAGGCGAACTCATAGTCTGCAGCAGTCATATTCGGTGTCGCGCCAATCGCTTCTCCAACGGTACAGGCGGTCGGTTTTACCGCATACGGGTGCGATTCGCTTCCCACGTAAACAGCTCCGATCTCCTCTGGGTCAACCTTCCTGCGAAGCAGCGCATTGCGTGCGGCTTCCACTGCGATAGTCGCAGCGTCTTCATCAAGATCGGGTACGGACTTTTCAAAAACGCCGAGGCCCCCGGATATCTCTGATCCGTTGGCGCCCCAGACCCGTGCGATCTCTTCAACTTTGATGCGGTATCTCGGTATGTATACACCGTAGGTAATGATGCCTACCATTCTTGTTCCCTCAGGGTACTAACGATCTTGTCTATATCCATGCCCGTGCACATCACGGTGATACGATCCTTCTCTGCCATCTTCTCCACGATCGGGTGGACATCGGCAGGGTCGATACCCTGCAGCACCACACATCGGGGCTTGAAGGGGGTGACGCGGATCGCGACCATAGGTGATTTCCCGGTTGAGACATTGGTGAACACAAGCGCCCGTTCCGTGCTCCAACCGTATATTCGGTTAAATTCATCGGAAGAGAGCTGCATGATTGCATTCAGGCTGTTCACCACAGTATAGCCGAAGATGACCTGGTCCATGGATCCCCAGACCAGGGTGCAACCAATCACATTCGCAAACTTCTGGAGTGGTATGGATGCACCGTACTCGTGGAGATCATAGATCACATCGTCTTCGACACTGGAAAAGAGCATGGTTGAAAATTTATGGATGTGTTTTCCGCCGCTCTCCTCATCGATAGCGAGAAGGGTGTCGACAATCTTGCCGACAACTGCGGTGCCGGGACTTTTTCTCCTGCCACTTTCATAATCGCTGATGACAGAAGGCGAGACGCTAAGGCGGTCTGAAAGGACGCCCGGAGCAATCTCGAAGCTCATCCGCCACTTCTTCAGGGCGTTTCCCGGTGAGTCCGACAGCGTAATTTCGCCTGCCATCTTCTCGGCAAGCTGGTTCCGCAATCCGGATTTCATGCTCATGATCAAGGAGCCATGATATTAAATACCTAACGAAAGGGGATTCGACATGAAACGAAATACGACGGAGTATTGTACGGAGAGCAACCCATAAATAATAAGCATCTCAATTTTGATAAGCATGATTCCCGCAGAAGATCTCCGGTGTCTGAAGGCAATTGCACTCCGTGGCGGGTGCAAGGGCCCGGTCTTTGTATCTACTCAGAGTGTCGGGGAGATGCTGGTGATCAGCCAGCAGACTGCATCCCGACGTTTGAAAGGTCTTGAATCGAAAGGCTTCATTACCCGTACCATCTCAGCGGATGGCCAGCATGTCACGCTTACCGGTTCCGGTGAAGAGGAGCTCCGAAAGGAGTTCTCTGAGTATAGTAGGATATTTTCTGAGCACAATAAAGGCTATGTTCTAGCAGGAACCGTCGTGAGCGGGATCGGAGAAGGAAAATATTACATGAGCCTCGGGCCCTATAAGCAGCAGTTCGCAGAGTACCTTGGGTTCGAGCCGTACCCCGGCACGCTTAATATCCGCCTCTCTCCATCGAGCCTGGCCATTCGAAAAAAGATCGATGCTCTCGACTGGACCCGGATCAGGGGTTTTTCAACGGATGGCCGGACATTTGGTGATGCAAAATGCATACCCTGCCGTATCGGTACTGTTTCCTGTGGTATTGTTGTCCCAGGACGGACACACTACCCCGATGATCTCATTGAAGTGATAGCACCTGTTGCTCTCCGCCGCAAGCTCGGGGTCGAGGACACAGACTCAGTTACAGTTGAGGTGGGACCGTGATCGAGAAAGCAATCGAAGCTCTCCGGGATGGAAAATTTATTCTCCTCTATGATTTCGATGACCGGGAGGGAGAGACGGATTTTGCGATCCGATCAGATGCGGTCACACCCAAAGATATTGTACGGATGCGCAAGGATGGCGGCGGGCTGATTTGCACGGCAGTCCACTCCGTAGCGGCACAACGACTGGGTCTCCCTTTCGCGAGCGATGCCCTCCGTGCGATAGCAGTCGCGGAGCGGGAAGGAGACATCCCGTACGACCGGAAGAATCATTCTTCGTTCTCACTCTGGGTGAACCATCGCAATACCTTCACTGGTATCACCGACCGCGACCGTTCGCTAACCGTGAATGCAATTGCCGAACAGGTGAAGCATGCCCTCAATGGTGGCGATGTAAATTTTCATGAAATCTTCCGCACTCCGGGTCATATGGCACTCTTGCGAGCAGCAGACGGGCTTCTTGATGTCAGAAAAGGCCAGACCGAACTCTCAATCGCGATGGCTGAGATGGCAGGGATCACACCGGCAATTACGATCTGCGAAATGCTGGATGATGAGTCCGGGTATGCTCTTTCCAAGGTGGATGCAAAGCTCTATGCACGGAAGAATGGGCTTGTATTTGTGGAAGGGCCGGAAGTCATGGAGAAGTGGGAACGGAATAAAAATAAAAAATAATCGGATATTTTCTTTTTTAAAGCCCCGTTCCACACATCCTGGTAAAGGGAATAAATAATTAAATTTTGATCTGGGCCAGTGCATCGTAGGCAGTTCGCCGGAATACCGCTGGATCCATACCAGGATACTGCTCTTTTGCCTTGATAACATCCGGGTCGGTTCCATTGTTGTATGCATCGATCCTGTCCAGCGTATGCGTTGCCGTGTCCAGCACCCAGAGGTCCCGGGTGTCTTTGTCAACGACAGTGATTGATTCAACACGAACCGAGTTCATAAACGACCCGTCCGGTTTCTGATACAGACTGGGCTTCCCGATGACTGCGACAAACGCCGGAGTCTCGATCTTGGCAAGCTGCTGCATTGCTTCAGGCTGGTAACTTCCGGCCATTACGAAAAAGGTGCCGGTCGGATCCACTACCCGGCCACGGTAAAAGATGTTCTGGTCCCCCTGCCGGGTCTTCTCTGTGAGTGTTCCGACAATAAAGATCCTATTTGAACGCTCACCCGTTGGAAGAAGTACGAATGTTGGGCTCTTCTCATCTTCCCCGTCTTTGAACTGATAACGGCATTCCCGGAGCTCAGCAGCGAAAACCCTGCGTGCTGGTTCGCGTTCGAAAGCTCCCTCTCTCTTCGGCATGTCCCGGGGATTCGTGCTCATGATACTCCCCCGGCCCGGTTCAGCAGAGCAGCGTGTTCGCTGCTCTCGAAGTTCAACCGCTCGCATTTGTTCACAAGCACCCGGCCATCGATCTCTCTGCCGTGGCAGGTAATATATCGCCCCAGCACGGCATCACGCATCCGGATGAATACTTCGTCCATACCAAGGGGATTGTTCTCTGCAATCTCTCTTGCGGCATCCAGGGAAATTCCGGTGAGAGACTCAACGGCGTCTCGCTGGAGCAGAATGTTGTGTGTTTTCTCCCCGTCATCCAGCCAGCCCTTGATCCGGAGATCGTACACAAACTTTGGCTGGATCTCGTGGATAGGACAGTAATTCTGGCGCGAAAGGGCGCGGTTACATCCCTCAACGGGACACCGCTTGATGATGCCGGAGCCTGGGGCGATGTGGACGATTGAGCCCTTTACTATGGATTCTCCTCCGCTGACCGGCAAATCCCCATCCTCCTGCATAATGGTCGCCGTGTTCAGGTTCAGCGAGAGCCTCCCGTTGAACTCGTCTACCTGTGCATAAAATATATTATACACGCCGCCGACAGCAAGCTTCTCCTTGCCCGGCTCTTTCCAGATCACGAACTTGATCGTACCGCTCTCATCGCCGAGAAGGCCGGCCTGGAGCATCCTTTCATGGCTCGCATCCCATTCCTGGACCACCTTTGCCCGGACACATCCGATGCCAGTATGAAGGTCCCTGACAGGAACTGCACTCGGTATTAGTGATTCCTCAGTTCCGAGCTCCTTGACCGAAGTTCCTGAATGGATTTTCAGGTTCGCTATTCCCTTGAACTCGTCCACAACGGCAGATTCAATGCGGTACCAGGCTCCTTCGGCCATTGCCGGAGCATTGGATTTTGCCCATGCCACGAAGCGGATTGCGCCTGAATCGTCAGCAATAATCCCACTTTGGGCTATGGAAGGGGAGGCAGGAGTTGAAAGTGCGACAACCTTTCCAACAATAGTGATCCACTCCCCGGGTACTGCATCAGCGATCTTCTTCTGTTCGTTCGTCCCGCCGGCTTTGCCACTGCTGCTACCTGGGCCCGTACCAGGAATATTAAATTCCTTGTTGAGCTCGTTGGTCACGCTGCGTTCCGCTTCCTGCGGCTGTACACCGAATTCATCCACAAGTCTGCGGAGCTTGCTTTCGATCTTTTTTATGTCGATTGCCTGTCCGCTCTTTGAAAACTTTCGGGAGATTCTTTCTGCTGTTTCGGAATAATCCATGTTCATACATCTCCAATTACGAGTGCGGTTTTGTACGGACTATATAGTGTGAGCAAGCGTAGTGAAAGTGTCGCATTGATCCTGTATCGCCGCGATGGTGAAGTTTATCTCACTGGGCGTTAACCTAAGGATACATGACCGAAATAACCGCAGACAGTACCATCTACGATCTACTCAAGGCCAAACCGGAGGCTACCGAGGCCCTCTTTAAGTTCGGGATGGGCTGTGTAGGGTGCGCTATAGCCCGCGGCGAGACAATCCGTGAAGCCGCCGAGGCACATGGCATCCCTCTGCCCGAGCTCCTGAAGGCACTCAATATCCAAGAATAATTCTCTCTTTTCCTCGTATTGCCGCTAGAATCAGAGATATCCGGTGGACTATTCTCCTCATCTTTGCACGCCCTCAATTCGCCAATAGAGTACCGCTATCTTTTTTTATACCCGATTTGATGAACCAGTTCGTCCTGTGATGCTCCCGGGTACTTTTTCAGGTAATCTGCCACGGATGGATCATGCAGAAGTATACAACCTGCACAGTTCCAGACCCTGCCGCTGCTTGAGCTCTCCGCCCATTGGCCGAGTTTCTCGTTCATGCAGGGGTAGAACGGACAGTAACAGAACTCGCAGGACTGGCCTTCGAAATGGCAGGGGTAATACGGACAGCGATCAGGAGACCACGTGATCCAGTGGTCCCCTTTCATCCGGCTGAAGATGAAGAATGCTGGTCTGTCGGCTCCGCCGCCGCTTTCGTTGCGGGCAAGCGCTTTTGGAATGCCGTGGAGAACAGCTTCACGGACCCGCTTGCCCGCATCGGTCAGACGACCAGCAACGCGGTGTCGCTCCTCTCCCTCGCTTGCAGCTATGACCCCATCGGTTGACGTCACGGAGAGCGTGAGACCTAATCCCAGAAGTGCCTCCGTCTTCGCTTCGGTGGCAACCATAATTGTCTCAAGAAGAGATGCGTCGGACATCCCCTCGCTACTGCTGACAATGATATGGATCGGCCCTGCACTGCCATGGGATTTACCCTCGATTCCTGTTATGATAAAGACCGTGACGAAATCGTACTGAAGAACGCACGCCTTATTGCCTGCAACCTGGGTCAGGAAACCGAAATAATCCCCGCCGATTCCGGCACCGGCTGATACGTTCTCAAGCACCTTTTGCGGGTCATGCATCTCCCCGTTTGCTTTTATCGTGTGGGCCAGGAGCGTGGAGACACAACGGACACCCCCGTCGATGCCGGTACTTGCGGCGCGGAACGATCCGCGGATAAAAAGAGTGTGGGAATCGAGATGATATCTCATGCAACGGAATAGCGCATGCGATCCTTGAGTTCCTGCTGTTTACCGGCGTTCCAGCCGGAAACATCCTGGAGGTACCCGGTTACGCGGCTTACCTGGACAACATCGTGTGAACCACACTCGGGGCAGACAGCCTGGCCACAAAGCGGGCAGTACTCAATACCAGATATGATCTCGTGATTACAATGACAGTGGTCGAGCGGACACATCAGCTCGAGATGAGTCTCTCCGCAATTTGGACAGGGATTTTCTTCCACGATCAGATGGCAGGTGTGGCACTTAAACTTGCGATCCTTTTCCGGAATATCATCCAGTTTTTTATATTTATCTGCCGTTTTCCTTTGTTCCGCTGTCCAATCCATACTATAACATTGCACAGGTCATTAATAAATATTTAGAACCTGCAGGTTCGACGAACTACGATTTCATGGATTAATAATCGTGGATATCCGGATCTGGTCATAAAGCACGCGTATTTATAAAGAAAATTGAAACCGATACCACCTCTCATCAAACCTGTTGCCCCTCTCCCTCCGGATCATACCCCATCAGGCAGACCGCACTATTGCAAACGATGCTGCCGCGACTGCTGGATCTTCTGCCTCATAGATCGCACGTCCGACAATTATACCATCCACGATCTTCGCCACGGCCCTCGCGTCTCCTCCCTGCGCACCAACCCCCGGGCAAAGGATCTTTCGTTTCCCGATGATCTTCCGCAATGCTTTCACTCGATCGGACCGGGTGGCAGGGGCGATAATCCCGTCTGCCCCGCACTCCAGAGCCAGTGCTGCGATCTTCTCCGCTGCTCCCCCATGGAAGAACTGGGTGGCACCCGGGTGGCTCATCTCGGCGACCACAAAACAGGCCCCTCCGTAATCTGCAGCTGTATCTACACAGGCCTGGACCGAATCCTTCCCGGTGAAACCGTGGCAAATGATTGAGGAGAACCCCGCATCAAAGACTTGATCGGCGATAAGCCGGTTTGTGTTTGGAATATCGGCGACCTTAAAATCCGCGATGAGCGGGAGGTCGAAATCCGCAAGATCTTCAGCAAAAGCAAGCCCGCATGAGAGGATGAGCGGGTAGCCGAGCTTGATTGCATCGATAGAGGGTGCGCAGGCTTCCGCGATTTTAAGCGCCTGCTTCTTTTCTCTTACATCCAGCGCAAGGATCAGCTCAGCCATGGTGGAGCCGCTCCGTTACTGCTGCGGCCAGCACGGGCAGGGTTATCGTGGCGTCGCCGTACACAGTGACTGCCTGCGCGTCTTCCGTTATCTTCCCCCATGACTTTGCCTCATCGAGTGTCGCGCCCGAGAGCCCGCCAAGGTCCGGGCGGTCGCCGGTCAGCTGGATGGCGTAGCTGAACCCGTTCGGGGTCATGAGCATGCTCTGGAGGATGAAGTTCTTTGGCACGCCGCCACCCACAAGCATGGCGCCGGCTTTCTTTGCCGTGAAGCACCGGTCCATCAGCGCCGGCATATCGGCAAACGCGTCAACGGTCACCTTGTTGGTCTGGGAGAAGAGCCAGTACTGGAGCCCGATCATCGAGTCCTGCACCGCGGGGTTGTAGACGGGGATCTTCTTCCGGGCTGCCGTGTGCAGGATACCGGACTTCGCGTGTTTGCCGATATGTTCGAAGAGACCCGAGATCGAGATGGTGGAGCCCTGTTCGAGTTCCCCGAAGACCTTCTGCATGAACTCCTCGAAGTGTTCAAAGGCCTCGTTCGGAAGATAGACATCGTAGATGCGGTTGATCTCGTCATGCCGGAGCTCAATGTCATTGCAGAAGGCGGTACCGTGGAAGTGTCTGCAGCCGATAGCCTCAATAATGTCATGCGTGAGGTTCGCCCCGGTTGAGACAAGGATATCGATATGACCGTCCCTGATTAGGTCCGAGACGATCCCACCCATGCCGGCCGGGACCATAGCGCCGGCAAGACCAAAGAACTTTGTTGTCTCCTTATCCCTGAGCATCTGCTCCCATATGTCTGCGGCGCGGGCGAGCGATCCGCCGTTGTAGGCACCGGCCTTTCCCATCGCCTCAACCAGTTCGTTCACCGTCATTTTCGGCTTCACGTGGAGCTGGGTGACCGGCATCTCGCAAGGTTGTGTCATGAATCCCCGGAATTGTTGAAGCCATATTGGATTTACTGCCAGATAACTGTGCTTTCCGGCCCGGAGTTTCTCGACGCCTGGGATCGTTTATAAGAGCTGATGAACGACACTATAAATGAAAGGAACTCCCTGTTCCGGAAATCATTGATGGAACCTGCTCAGCCTAACCGGAAGATGTCCCCCCGGGATCTCATGATCGTCCTCGTTATCGCGCTCGGCTCGTTTATGGCCGGCCTCGATGCGACCATTGTGAATATTGCCCTGCCAGCAATTGCAAAGTCCTTTGATATTTCTACTGTCATGGTCTCCTGGGTGCTGAATGCCTACCTGATCGTCATGGTTAGCCTGCTACTCGCAGCCTCCCGCATCGGGGATATGAAAGGGTACCGGAATTTTTTCCTTGCCGGCTTTGTGGTCTTCACAGCAGGGTCCCTGCTCTGCGGGATCGCCCCGTCGATTGGCATACTCATCCTTGCCCGGATGCTGCAGGCGGTTGGCGGTGCGATCATCTCGGCGCTGGGAGCGGTCATGGTCACCTCATACCTCGCTTCTTCTGTCCGCGGGCAGGCACTCGGGATCGTGGCGATGTTCGTGATGCTCGGTGCGGCACTCGGGCCGGTTATCGGTGGCTTCCTGACGAGCACCTTCTCATGGCGATATATTTTTTACGTTAACCTGCCGGTAGGGATTACCGCGGTACTGCTGGGAGTGTACGTCCTGCCCCGGCCCAGCCCGGCGGCCCCGGAAGCGAAGCTGGATATCCCGGGGGTCTTCCTCCTCTTCCTTGCGCTAGGGACGCTCGTCACCGGGCTGACGTCAGCACAGGGAAATAACATGGTAACCGGGATAGCCCTGCTCGCCGTCTCGCTGGTCTTCTGGGCCCTGTTTTATCTGCAGGAGCGCCGGGCGTCTGAACCGCTCATCAACCTTTTCCTGTTTAAAAACCGGGCGTATTCCCTCCAGAACATCAACATCCTCCTTGTCCAGATGGCTATGGCAGGAGTGATGGTAGTGATGCCGTTCTACCTCGAACTGGTCAGGAATATCCCAGCGGATCATGCCGGCACAGTCCTGCTCGCACTCCCTATCGGCATGATCCTGACCGCGCCGGTTGCCGGGAAATTCTCGGACGTGATCGGCACGAAACAACCGATCATGACCGGTTTTCTTCTCTCTGCCGTAGCGACATTTCTCCTCTCCACCATCTCGGCGGAGACGGGCATCGGTTACACGGTCCTGTACCTCTTCCTGCTTGGCGCGGGGAGCGGGATCGCCTTCACCCCTCTGAACAGCGCGGTGATGGACGAGGTCCCTGCAGGCGAGCGGGGTTCAGCGTCCGGGCTCATGCGGGTGATGGCCAACCTCGGGTCAACGCTTGGCGTAGCGGTCGTGATGCTCGTTGCCACGGTTGCAGCTGGGCCGAAGATCGCCGAGGTTGTGGCCAGTACGATTCCCTCCACGGAACTGGCCGGGGCGTTCGATGCGGCTTTCTTCTTCTGCATGGTTCTTGAGATCGCGGGGATGCTTCTGATGCTCGCGGTCCGGGGAAGGGAGCCGTCGGTAGAGAGCAGCGAGGAAGTGGTGATTGGGTTCTGATCCGAAAATATGTTCCTTTTTCCATAATCCGGCGACGGAAAAAAAATATTCACCGGATATCCTTCCCGGGGATTATTCCCTTGGGAAACCGTTCCCAATCCAGACAATTCTGTTATAACCCGATAGAAACACAAGGTCATTTCAGGATCAATAATTGATGCGCTTAGTTCCAGGGTTTTTCCGAGGTAAAACCCTCACGGACAATTCAGGCAGGTAATTGCCGGCACTTTTGAAAATTCCCTGGAAGTGATTCACCGTGCTTCTGGTGAGGTGAAGAGACTTTTCACCAGGCTCCCAAAACACCACAAAGATATCGACAGGCGTTCAAGAGTTAATCTAATGCGGGCCGCGAATGGATCCGGTAACAACACTTCATTGTCCTCGTCAGGTCAGTGCAATGTGCTTTTAACCTGCATTGTATACGCGAGAGACCTCATTGCCCGCGATCTCGTTCGTGAAAACCACACGGTGACTGATCCTGTCCTGAATTATACCATTGTCTCTTCAATTTTCCAGATACTTTTTCTAAAAACCGGCCAGGAATGCGGTTTTGTCGATCCCGGCACACTCGCGTCCTTCAGGGCATGTGACGGAGTGGCAAAACATATGGCGCGTGCATGCAGGGATGCAGGGCTCGACCCGGATCAATTTTTTAAACGGGATCCTGGAGGCACACGGACCCTTCTTGCCCCTCCTGATGAATCTCTTCGCGAGATTATCTCCCGGCTGAATCAACCAAGCGTTCCCGCCCTAATCTCAGGCCTCCCTCTGGAAGAATTTGTTAGTGTTCTTGAGCATTTTCTTGGTATGAGGATGCAGGCTCAGGAAGGCTGCCGTGTGAACCGTGTCGCCAAATCCGCGATACTCTACACCGGGACTGTGGATGTACCTTCCCTTGAGATTGTGGAGGCAATGGTGCGTGAGACTATCGAGGTACCAGCTGGAGGTCCCGCCATCAGGAATCAGTCAGTATACCGGATCATCGACCCGGCATGCGGTTCCGGCCTCTTCCTGCTTGAAGTTTACCGGCATCTTGTCCGTAAAAAAAAGCGGTCGACCGATCATAACCGTGATATCCAAGTGGACCTCCGTGACATTGCGGGCACATCTGTTTTCGGCATCGACATCGATCCTGAATCGGTGAGTGCGGCGAGGATGATCCTCCTGTTCGCGTTCATTGAGGAATGCCGACGTTCAGGATCTGATGTCATATCGCCCAGCAGGCTTCATGAGGTCTGCGGGATCCTGGCCAGAACCCTCCGGTGCGGCAATGCCCTGATAGGGCCGGACTATTTCTCCAGAAAACCTGTATTCCCGTATAATGCGGACGAACGCAGGAAAGTGAACCCGATCGATTGGAACGAAGTATTTCCGGAAATTATTATCGATGGCGGGTTTGATGCAGTGATCGGTGCCCCCCCGCCGTACCGGCCGCTTGCCATCAAGGAAAGGGAAGACTATTTCCAGACACATTACAATTCCTATGCGCCATCGGTAGGTTTATACGGCTATTTTATCGAGAGGGCGCTCATGGCCCTGAAGCCGTCGGGGATTGTTACGTTTCTTGTTCCTGGAACATTACTGCGTTCCCGAACTACCCGTCCGCTCCGACGCCTTATTCTCACACACCAGGTTATCAGAATAACCGGTACCGGCAGGGTCCGCCAGTTAGCGGATGGCCCGGTGCCGGTTTACCGTATCTCACTACGAAAAGAGCCACCCAATCTGCCGGTAATTATCTCACCGGACGGGTCAGGTGGGCATGATTTCACCCTTAACCAGCACCTCCTTGATGCAGGGGCCTGGAAGCTTGACGATACCCGCACGACAGACATTCTCGAAAAAATCCGGAAGAAAGGAACGCCGTTAGAGGATTATATCATGGGGGAGATCTATCCCGGCATCCATCATACAAGGAACAACCCGCTGGTTGTGGATCAGGCAGTGAAAAACAACCTTGTGAAAAACGCGGAGTTGTGCCGGCAATTTTTTGTCCCGTTGCTGAGCCCGGTTGAAATGCGCCGATACGCGCCAGAGAAGCCAGAGCGTTTTGTTCTGATATTGCGGAAGAGCCACCAGCTAAGGAAATGCCGGGCACTGGTAACGTACTTTGAAAAGATAATCAGAGACCAGGATCGTGAATCGGGGCGAATTGATGGGAATGGGAACCCGGATTTACTGTCAGGTCTCTCCACCGGCAATCTGGCCATGAAAGAGAACCGGCCAAAAATAATCTTCTCATCGTATCAGAATAACCCGGCCTTCTGTTGTGATCAAGATGGACTCTTTGCAATCACTCATTCACTTCTAGGGATCTATCGGTACGATCTGTATCTCGTTGGGATCCTGAACTCTTCCCTTGGAAGATTTGTACTTACTCATAGCTGTACCCGGACCGATCGCGGGTATCATATGAGTAAGGTGGCGATTGGCAAATTTCCCCTCTACGTCCCGGACTTTGATCGGCTCATTGACAAGAACCGTCGCGACAAGATGGTCTCGCTCGTTTCGCACATCTTGGAACTGAACCACTACCTCGCCCATGCGAAGACCGACCAGGAGCGCCGGCTCGTGCAGCAGGAGATCGATATAACGGATGTCCGGATCGATGCGATGGTCTATGATCTCTATGGGCTGGCTGCGGACGAAATCGCCATCGTCGAAGAAACGGTAAGCAGGAACAATTCTCCGTCGTAAAACCCCCCCTCCGTTCTGGAAAACGGTCATAATGGTGTCCGGGTGGCCGATCACCCTGATAACAACCTTCAGACCGACCCGGAAAAACGGATCGGTACAAGGCTGCTATTTTGCAGGTAGAACGGGAGCATAATATCCTTATTTTAACGAAATCTCCTGAAACCAGGGTTTTCTCTATTGGCGTGGACACGGTTTCCCGTGGAATCTTCCACTACCCGGTCTGTCCCGGAACTTTTTCGTCGGAGAAAAAGGGGAAAGGATCCCAGATCACCTGTTCATTTATCCATCCGAGGGAGGATGTCGATCCAGTAGGGGGCATTCTTCCGGTACTCTTGCCGGTAATGAGTGTTCCGGTAGGGATCTCCTCGATCTCGGCAGTCATGTCCAGCGCGATAAAGAACCAGCGGTACGCCCGCTCGTTCTGCGTCCGTACCCAGAGTTCACGCAGGACGTACGGAGGCACGGGAAGATTCCGGAGATCCATAACATCATCCGGGAACTTTTTCTCGATGATACAGGTGTCATCAAGACCGTAGCGAAGTTTTTTCATTTTTTCGGCAATCATCATGCAATCGCGGTACAGAAAACCATCGAACGGGACGGAAAGGTCCATGTTTTCCGCCCGATGGTAGCTCATCAGTTCTGCCCATTCTTTCGCCTCGTCCTCAGGTTCGATCCCGGGCGTCCTTTCATTCTCTTGTCTCCAATTAATCGGAGCATTCCTGCCGAAATATTTCTCTAAAAGAATGAACTGCAACATGATACGCTTTCCCGTTGCGAAGGCTCCGCCTTTCGAAACCGGGGCGACCAGCGGTTGCCAGATAGGTGTCTCAGAAATCCGGGAAGCCTCTGCACAAGGGTTTGGCGAGATGTCTTCGTGCTGTCGGCGGCACTTCGTACCAACCGACTCCGATTGTCCGAGGAATCTCCTGCACATCCGGTACATCCGTCCGGGCCCCGCACTTTTTGCATTTCCAGCCCTTGCCCTTTCCGTCGCTTGTCATCCGTTTGTTACAAACGGTGCAGAGCGGTGGGCGGATTGTTTCAACGTTCATGAGCGAGACAATGTTCATCTTCTCTAAGTTGATACTGCCTTTCTTGTAACTGCCCGCGACAATTACCCTGTCACCGGGCTCGAGCTGGCGGACAATCTGCCGGAAATTTTTTGTTGGTTCATACGCCATACACCGCACCGTATCATTGTTGTTGAAAATCGTGAACGAAACGTGCCCGCCGGTCCCCGTTTCCGGCTTTCCTGCAACAGTCCCGCGGACATGGTACGAAAGTCCTTCGCGCAACTCTCCGATGCTTCCCGTGACAAGGTGGGCGTCGGTACCCTGATTGGTGACCCAGATCTGTTCGATGCCGGGCGGTTCCGAGCTGACCAACTGCCGGGCCGCCATCACCCATTGGGGGCTCTCACCCCGGATCCCAAACAGGACGGGATCGGGCGTGTGCGGTACGCAGACAACGACATCGTTTGCAGTATCTACGGTGTCCCACGTATGCGGGAATGTTGAAGCTTCCGCTCCGAACATGCTCTCACGGTTGACATTACGCGGAGTTCCGAACCTTTCTGGAACACGGTAGACAAGAATCTCGGAAGTCTTATCGGGAAGGTCGCTTGCAACTGCTGCAGTTGCACCGATCAGCCCGCGACGGTTCTTCCAGCCACGGTACCTGGTACCGGCTGCATCGAGAATGTTAACCGCTTCATCAATGGTGCAGAAGTCAGTGACGGCTTTCCGGTAAAAAGCCGGATCAAACCTCTCTTCAGCAACAACGACGCCCGGGTTTGTGTTTCCACAGGAGAGGTCCGCCATCTGCTCCACCAGGGTGCAGGATATCCCGAATGCTTTGTCAGGATCTCCCTCAACGTCAAGCACAATGGCAGCGTTACCACGCGTCTTCCAGGTCACGTTCGGGTTGAGCCTGACGAGCCGTGCTTGCCTGACCTGCATATTCTCCCTGATGAGACGGCGGGCTAGCACTGCCCCAAGGTACGTTGTACACATGCTCTGAGGAGAGTCCGTATCATCGATGCCGATCAGCATGTCTATATTAATATATGGGCACGCTCTATCCATTTGTAACCGCATGTCTCAGGATCGCCAGCTCCAGCTCGTCACCAGCGTTATGATTACCGCAGGCTTTGATGTCTCCGAGCGGTTTACTCTCCGCCCCCGGAGCTTCGATCTGATCGCGCGGAATGATGGGACGCTACTGGTTATCAAAGTGGTTGCTCATATCGATTCCGTGAGTGAAGAGGTGGCATTCGATATCGAACTCATCTCGCGCCTCCTTGGGGGCATCCCGATTATTATCGGTGAACGCGCCCGGGAAGCAGAACTGGAACGCGGAGCAGTGTATGTCCGTTACGGGATCTACGCAATCAGCCCTGCAACCCTTTATGATTATTTTGTCGAGAAGATCCCCCCCCTCGTCTATGCCTCCCCCGGTGGGCTCTACGTGAACATCAACGGTGATGCCCTGCGGGACCTTCGCGAGAAACGAAATATGTCCCTTGGTGATCTTGGTCAGGTATTGGGGGTTTCACGACGCACGATCAGTAAGTACGAAAGCGGTATGGGTACAACCCTCGACGTCGCAATACGGATTGAGGAGTTCTTCAATACCGGGGTGGTTGAGTCTATCGATCTCGTTCGCCATGAACCCCCCAAAGCTATGACTGCGGACCGACAATACGATGGCTCACTCCTGCAGAGTCCGATGGACTTCCTGGAACAGATAGGAGTACGGCTTCACACACTCCATGGGGCCCCGTTCCAGGCGCTTCTCACCTTTGACAAACAGACGATCCTTACGGGCTACGGCCCGGCGCAGAAGGTCGTGAAGCGGGCTGCGCTGATCGGTAACATCTCCCAGATCGCAAAAAAGCATGCTATGTGTGTCATTACCGACTATCATAAGCAGAAAAAGATCGGAAAAACCCTCGTAATCGGTGAGCAGCGTCTCCACCGGATCGAAGACGGTTTTGAACTTCTCGACCTTCTTGGCGACTGATTTTTTACATAATGTATATATAGAACCACAAACCAATTTTAGTGCTAAAAGTGGTGAAATTTATGTCACAGCAACTTGGAGGACAACAGATTCTTATTCTTAAGGAAGGCAGCACCCGTACCCGCGGCCGCGACGCTCAGGGTATGAACATCACCGCCGCAAAGGCAGTGGCAAGTGCAGTCCGGACCACGCTTGGTCCCAAGGGGATGGACAAGATGCTCGTCGACACCATCGGCGACGTTGTAATAACGAATGACGGTGTCACCATTTTGAAGGAAATGGATATCGAGCACCCGGCAGCAAAGATGATGGTCGAGGTCGCAAAGACCCAGGACGATGAAGTCGGTGATGGTACGACAACGGCAGTCGTCATCGCAGGGGAACTTCTGAAGAAAGCAGAGGACCTTCTCGAGCAGGATGTCCACCCGACCATCATCGCAGCCGGCTACCGCCAGGCTGCTGAGAAAGCACAAGCCCTCTTGAAGGACTTGGCCTTCGATGTGAAGGCTACAGACAAGGCACTTCTCAAGAACATTGCAGGCACAGCAATGACCGGCAAAGGTGCAGAGGCAAGCAAGGAAAAGCTCTGCGACCTCGTTGTCCGCGCAGTCATGATGGTCACCGATGACGATGGAAAAGTCGACATCGAGAACATCAAGGTCGAGAAGAAGACCGGCGGCTCGATTGAGGACTCTGAAATTGTTGAAGGAGTGCTCATTGACAAGGAACGCGTCCACCCCTCGATGCCCAAGAAAGTAGTCAATGCAAAGATCCTTCTCCTCAACGCTGCGGTCGAGTTCAAGAAGACCGAAGTTGATGCTGAGATCAATATCACCAGTCCCGACCAGCTCCAGGCATTCCTCGATGAGGAAGAGCGCATGGTTAAGGGCATTGTTGACAAGATCGTCAAGAGCGGTGCAAACGTCCTCTTCTGCCAGAAAGGAATTGACGACATTGCACAGCACTACCTCGCCAAGGCCGGGCTTTTTGCAACCCGACGTGTCAAGAAGAGCGACATGGAGAAACTCGCCCGGGCAACCGGTGCCAGTCTCGTCTCCTCAATCGACGCAATCAGCAAGGAAGAGCTCGGCAAGGCCGGACTCGTTGAGGAGCGTAAGGTCGGTGGCGAGGAGATGACCTTTGTCGAGCAGTGCAAGAACCCCAAGGCGGTCTCTATCATCGTCAAAGGTGGTACTGAGCATGTTGTCGACGAACTCGAGCGTGCAATCCACGATGCTCTCCGCGTTGTCGGCGTTGTTGTTGAGGACAAGAAGGTCGTCGCCGGTGGCGGTGCAGTAGAAACTGAACTCTCACTCCGTCTCCGTGAATATGGGGCAACCGTTGGTGGCAGAGCACAACTTGCCATCGAAGCGTTTGCATCAGCCCTCGAAGTTATCCCCCGCACCCTTGCCGAGAATGCAGGACTTGACCCCATCGACATGCTGGTTGAGATTCGTGCAGCCCACGAGAAGGGCAAGAAGACGCACGGCCTGAACGTGTTCGAGGGCAAAGCAGTAGACATGAAAGCAGCCGGCGTTGTTGAGCCGCTCCGGGTCAAGACCCAGGCCATCTCATCAGCAGCAGAAGCGGCCGTCATGATCCTGCGGATCGACGATGTCATCGCCTCCTCCAAGAGCCCGATGCCTGAAGGTGGCATGCCTCCAGGCGGTATGGGTGGCATGGGTGGGATGGGCGGCATGCCTCCGGGTATGGGCGACTACTAATCCCCCTTTTTCTTTTTTTTAGCTTATTAGTCCAATATCCGTTCCAGCCAAACGGGGTAAACCATCAAAAACTAACGCCCATATCCCATCCTCCTGAACCCTACCAGGAAGCAGATCGAGAGAATATTTCCCTTCAAAAAAAGTCGCGAGAACCAGGGAATCTTATTAATAAAAAAAGTACTTGGGGAAACTATCTTCAGGGAGCAACGGTCTGCATCGCCGGAGCGCCGACGACCGCTGCACCGTTTGCGATAATTATGCTTCCGTTCATTCCCGGAAAACCGGGATCCATGTATTCATAAGTTCCTGTGGTTTCACCGAAAGTATATCCGAACCGGGCACCGCTTACCATTGCGGCTGATGTGAACTTTCCAGCACTTTTACCCGACGCCTTGACGATGTGAGAAACTGAATCATCGTTGATCCAGGTTATTCCAGTTCCGGGCAAAACGGTCAGAACATTGGGAATAAACGAATTATTCCTGATGTGGATCGTGGTGATCTTTGTCGAGGGGGTCATAGAGGGAGTCGGAGAAACTATCGTTGTAACCACGGTAGTTTCTGGAACGGTTGTTACGGTAGCAAATGTCGTCGCCGGGATTGTCGTTTGTTCGGTTGTCGTCGGGACCGTCGGCGTTTCCATGGTAAGAACCTCTGTTGGAACAGTAGTTGCCGGTGCCGAAGGTTTGGTTGTCTGAGTGCATCCACTGACTGCAACGAGAACAAGCACGAGAATAAACAGGCCTAAAAATTTCTTCATAAAAATAAATTGAATTCGCCCTATAATTAAGTTTACTGCCACACCCTGCTCCTTTTTTCCTTTGAGAACGAAAATTCATGGCGCAGATTTAAAACCGGGCGATTTTCCAATCCAATCCCACATTTTAACCGATTGCAGCAGCTGAAATCGCGCCCGACATAGCAGACAGCAGGTTAATGAACCCGAACGTGTCCACTATCATCCATGAGCGACCGGTTCATCTTCACACGGTACCATACTGATTGTTATCATTGCAAGAAAATTGCTGACCAGATCATCAAAGCGGTTCCGTACCAGGCCCAGGTTGCCTGCGATAACTGTGGAGCGACCCGCGTGTTCATTCCCCGTATTGAGGATGTCAGTAAAGAAGGTACCTTCACAAAGATCGGCTGTTATGATCTTTGGCAACTCGTTGAAACCGCACCTTGCAGGAATTGCCGTGTCACCGGACCTCACGACCTGACCATCGGCTGCCGGCATTTTACGGTCAGGTGCCGTAATTGTGGATTCACCCATTTCTACAAATTTGATCTCGAATACATCGCAAAAGACGAGCTTAAAGCCCAGGTTTGACCTTTCCCGCTCTTTTTTGAAGAGCAAATAAGAAAATTTATTCTTTTCAAGTACAATCACAGGCACTCAGCACGCTGTATTTGTCGGCGTAATCCCCGAGTACTGCACAGAGCCGGGTCTTGAACTGCGGGTTTTTGGTGAGGATAAAGAAGACAATCTCATTGTCGGTAATCGTTTCCGGGCGGGAATGAGTTATGGCAGCAATTTCCTTGCACCGTTTTTTGATATACCCCGGTCTTACCACTCGGGGTATGTGCTGGTAAATCATCAAGAGGGAAGTGTTGTCCATGTGGTTGTAGATCTTCGTTACCTCATTGAAAAGGAGGTGTCGCTGAGTCGGGTTTTTTACCTCAAGACCGGTATCCGGATCGAGAAAAATCAGGGATTTCTCCGGGAAATTCTCGAACACTTCCTTAAAATAATTCTCCCGGTGCTCGTGCGAGAATGTATCTTTATGGAGAACATCTACGATGATATTCTCTTTTCTGAAGTAGGACTTGATCGCAGTGAAGTAACCNAGATCGTCGTCAATTTCCTGCAGGTGTCCCATGTCCACCATCAGGTCATGATTTTCGGTTCCGGCTTTCCCTTTCTTCAGTGCCATTCCGAGGTCTTTTGCAGCAGTTTTTTTTGGGCCGACCGCCTTCTCCTCCTCTGTAAGCATCGGTACAAAGGTGAAACTTGCTAGATCCGGAAAAGCTTTCATGACGTGACGAACAAGGTCAAATTTAAACAGGTCACGGGTGTCGCCAAAGAAGATTCGGTTCATAAAATTATCCTCATGAGATGATGTAGCGCATCGAAGGCAAAAAAAGGTTGTTGAAAGGCCGGTTTACTTCTCTTCCCGTACCATGGTTATTGCCTTCTTCGGGCATTCGTTGGAGCAGATGCCGCATCCTTTGCAATATGTCAGATCGATGTCAAGGTTTTCGCTGATGACCGCATCCGGACAGTAGGATGCACAGAGACCACATTCATTGCACTCCCCTTTGTCCATTACGGGGCGAAAAACCCTCCAGGTGCCTGTCTTACCGGCAGCTCCTTCAGTCGGCCTGCTCATCGCAAGACGCTCCCGCTTCGGTGTACTGGTCATATGCTCATCTCCCTATAAGCAGCTTCAGCAGCCTTCACATTACGTTCATCTGTAAACATTTCACGGATTGCCTTCCTTGCAGAGTCCACAGAGACAATTCCCATCTTTGCCAGGGCGCCGATTACCGGAGTATTCAGGATGGGACTACCCGAGACTACCAGGTTCTCTTTAAGGGCGATTCCGGTCAGGTCAACATTTCCGGATTCGTAACCCGCGAATTCCTTCTTCTGCTGACTGTTGACAAGAACCTTCCCCCCGCTCTTCAGTCCCTGAAGAACGTCAACCACATCCATCACACTTGCATCGAGCACGATAACCATGTCCGGTTTTTTGATCTGGCTGTAAATCCTGATCGGTTTATCATCAATCCGGACAAACGAGACGATCGGTGCCCCCCTACGCTCAGCTCCATAGAACGGCGCAGCCGTAGCATATTTCCCATCATGGATCGCTGCAAGCGCGAGAAGGCGCGCTGCGGTGACGCCGCCCTGCCCGCCCCGGGAGTGGATCCGGATCTCAAACATTGCTGTTCACCCCGAACCAGACTTCGGCACCCATCTTACGGTTCCGAACGAAGTCAGCCACGTTCTCATACGTAACTTCCTGCCCACCAATGCCGGCAATGACACTGTAGACCTCTTCTTTGGTCTGGGCCATGATCTCTGTCGCAAGGATTCCCCCGCGACCAAAGGAATAATCTCGGTCGATGACAACAACCTGTTTTCCCTTGAGGTTCAGGTGCGGGAAGGGTCGCAGCCAGCGCAGGCGCATGGAACCGGCCCTGATATTCTCCTTGCGGAGAATATCGATGGCAACCTCGGCTTCCTTGCCGAGCGTACCCATTGCAACAACAATAACCTCCGCGTCTTCACACCGGTAATCTTCAGTGAACCCGTATTTCCTGCCGAAACGTTTTGAAAATTCCCTCTCGGTCTCTGCGATAACCTTCGCAGAGTCCCGCATTGAGCGTTCGATATCCCACCTGAACCTGTACTGCTGGTCAGGACCGGTAAGACCCCCATAGCCGGCCGGGTTCTTCACATCGATTGCATGGGGCAGTTTTATCGGCGGAATAAAATCACCGGGCTCAACAGTATCGAGCGGCTGCATAATATGGGAGAGCAGGAACCCGTCGAGATTAACCATCACCGGCAGGAGCACATTGTTGTGTTCTGCAACCCGGAACGCCATGAGGGTTGTATCATATGCTTCCTGAACGGTGCTCACGTACACCTGAAGCCAGCCGGTATCACGTTCCTGAAGGGCATCGGTGTGCTCCGCCCAGATATTCCAGCCGGGCCCGAGTGAGCGGTTGATGTTTGCCATGACTACCGGCAGCCGGGCCCCTGCCGCCCAGTTGGTCATCTCGTGCATATAGAGGAGCCCGTGCGAGCTGGTTGCAGTGAATGTCCGGGCACCGGTCGCCGACGCCCCAATGCAGGCTGCCATCGCGGAATGCTCACTTTCAACTGCAATGTATCGGCTCTTCAGCTCTCCGCCGGAAACGAACTCCGCGATCTGTTCCACAACTTCAGTCTGTGGGGTGATGGGATAGGCTGCAATCACGTCAGGAACTACCTGTTTAACCGCCTCGGCAACCGCTTTGTTGCCGGTCGCGATCTTTTTCATGGCGCGGCCTCCTCAGCTGTTAGTTTTGCAAGGTTCTTCGCGATACGCTGTTTCAGGATGTCCACCGTTTTGGGATCGATACTCTTGAAACGACCCTGTGGGCCGAGATAATCCTCAAGCGGAAGTAATTTTTTCATCGCAGCCTTTGACTGGGCGCCAATGGTAAGTTTGCCGTACTCACGGTCGTAAAGAACCCACATACCGGATTTCACGGCAAGCTTGCCCATCTCTACAGTCTTCTCCGTTGAGAAACGCCAGCCGGGCGGGCAGGGTGCAAGGACGTGAATGAAACTTGGGCCCCGGAACGTGAGAGCTTTCTGGACCTTCTTGAAAAGATCCTGCGGGTAGGCTGCAGCCGCAGTTGCCATATACGGGGGGTCGTGGGCAGCTATGATAGCATCGATATCCTTTTTAAAATCTGTCTTGCCTGCGGGGGTAGTTGTCGTCCTTGCGCCAAGCGGGGTCGCACCGGAACGCTGCATACCTGTATTACCATAAGCTTCGTTATCATAGCAGATGTACAGGAAATCTGTACCCCGCTCAAATGCACCGGACATCGACTGGATACCGATGTCGAGCGTTCCCCCGTCGCCGGCATAGACGATCACATTCGTCTTTTTTCCGGCAGCCCGGAATGCATTACTCATTCCGGAAGCACAAGCTGCGGCGGCGCCGAATGCAATGTTATAGACCGGAATATTGAATGCGGTGTTCGGGTAAATGCCCTGGATGACGCTCGTGCAACAGGCAGGAACGACGAGAACGGTGTCCGGCCCTGCAGCCTTGAGCACATACCGCAGAGCGAGGGAGTCGCTGCACCCTGCGCAGGCAGATGTGCATTTCAGCAAATATTCAGCTTTGGGAATTTCGGCGATGGTATCCAACTCCTGCAGGAAGATGAGATCAGGTTACTGGTTGCGACTGATGAGATCGCAGTTCCATCTTTATTTATCAGCCCGGGTCATGAAAAAAGTATCATTATTCCTCCCGGACAGGGATCTTTACCATCAGCTGCCGGTTACCCCTCGAGAAACAGACTACGGACCATTTAAGCAATAACCCTGGGTTTCCGGTTACGTTCACTATAGGGGAATCCCCCTGGGGTACACCGATCTCATGCCGTGCGCCTTCCACTCCCGTCACTTTCGCCCCCCCCGGTCCAGGGTTTATCTGTAGCGTGGTTCAACTACTCTTTAGTGAGGAGGCATTACCCTCCGAAGTTACAAAAAGCCGGCCCGGCTTTACACTTCGCTCCTCGCTCTCAAAAAAAACCTGAATTCGAAACCCCATCTCTTTTCGTTTTTCTTACTGGCTCTTGGTTCGGACTCACGTCACACAATTATAATATATTCAGGGATCATTTCTCTAATGTCTTCTATGGCTCTCCGTTCGCTCAATCTCCCCGGTGTCGGAACGAAATACGAATTTGAGACCGACAAAGGTGACACGGTAGCGATCTTTTTTACCAAGACCGGGGCTATCCAGATGTATACCCTTCAGAAAGGCTGTCGTACCCCAAGCGCAGCTGAAATGACCCCCGTTGAAGCACGAAGGCTTGGAAACATCCTGACCGGTGCCATCATCGAAGCTGACCAGGAGAGCGTGGAGATTGCGTTTTCTGCTCTTGCTGATCTGAGGGTTACTATCCATACTTTCTATATTCCGAAATCCGTTGCGGGGAGAACTATTGAAGAACTCCAGATCCGGGCCAAGACCGGAGCCACGATTATCGCTGTCTGCCGCGACGACAAGAACATCGTCAACCCGCCCCCGGCGTTTGCCTTCGAGGTGGGGGACTCAGCCCTGGTCATCGGGGAAAGCGACCAGATTAAAAAATTTGAACGCGAAATCATGGTGGATTAATGGAAGGGATCGTACTCGCCCTTTTCGTCTGCCTGCTTCTTGCGCTGGTGACCAAATACCTCTCAGTCCCTCCGATCCCGTTCTATATAATTGCCGGCGTTATCCTTGGGAAAAGCGGGCTCGATCTCGTGGCGAATGATCAGATCAGTACATTTTTTTCCCATATGGGGCTGATTTTCCTCCTCTTCTTCATGGGGCTGGGCCTCAAACTCGAGCGGGTTGCGGCAAACCGCTCTGCTGTCTTCACCAGCGGAATCATCGATCTTAACGTGAATTTGCTCATCGGGTTTATCGCCGCCTATCTCCTGGGTTTTTCTGTTGTGGAATCTGCAGTCATCGCATCTGCGTTCTATATTTCAAGCACGGCGATGGCTCTTACTTCCCTCATAGAAAACCGGAAACTGATGCTTCGTGAAGCAGAAACGGTCATCTGGCTGATGATGTTTGAGGATTTTGTCCTCATCATCATTCTTGCTATCATATCAGCAGGCGATCAGAACCCGGTCTTCCTCTTTCTTAAAATTGCCGGTGTACTTGCTGTCCTCTACGCTTTCGCCCATTGGGGGAAGGAGTTCCTCATCTCGATCCTTGACCGGGAGGATGAACTTCCCATCATCTTCACCTTTGCCGCAGTCCTTACAACCGCATCATTTTCCATGTTCCTTGGGGTTCCGGAGACAATGATGGTGATCGCTCTCGGGGCAGCATTTGCAACCACAGACCCGGACGCGTTTGAGCAGCATGCCCGGCCGTTCAAGGACGTTTTCCTTGTTACTTTTTTTGTCTTTTTCGGTGTTACCATCGATTTTTCCGGAGGTGCGAATATTTTTACAATCCTTCTGATCTCTCTCCTCGCTGTTGCGAGTAAATTGATCTCCGGGATTATAACCGGTGTCGTAATCCATGACTCAGCACTCGCCGGGATCGAGATTTGGGGAAATACGATCGGCAGAGGAGAATTTTCCATAGCTCTTGCTGCGCCGCCAATCTTTGTTGGTTCACCGGTCGTTGCAACAACCATCGCAGGGATGGTCGTTATAACCTCGATTGTGGGATCATTCACGGCCAAATATTGCAGCAATCTTAAACGTGGCATCCTGCATCTCGGGAGGAAAGCACCATCTCACCGTGTTCACTCTGGCAGGTAGACCATTTAGGTCAGGACTTTCGTTTCAAACATCTGTGGATAAAAGGGAAAAAATTTTGAATGTTATTCCAGATGGTGACAGTCATGCGCCCGTTTTGCAATAATCCGCTGGACAACAAGGCGCGAGCTGTTGAGCTCTCCGTCAGTGAATTTCCCGATCCGAACAATTTCCGGGGCCAGATTCCGGGCAGAAAGCTGAGCCGAAAGCGTCTCCGCATCGAACATCTGATTGAACCCTATTGTGATCACGTCAGGCTGGATCTTTTCGATAGGCAGGAACATGTCAATCCGGTCGCCGAGCATGGCATGATCGACCGGTTTCAGGGCTGCGACCATCGCAAGGCGCTGATCCTCGGGAATGATCGGGTGGGGCTTGTGTTTCACATTTGCGTCCCGGGCAACGATAACAAAAAGTTCATCCCCGAGTTTTTTTGATTCTTCGAGATAAAAGAGGTGGCCCGGGTGGAGAATATCAAATGTCCCTGTAGCTACGACACGGCGTCCTTTCATGTGACCACCTGCATGACGTACGGATCCCCATCAGCGGTAAAACACTTCCAGTCGCTCCCGCTGTACGGAAAACCGATGATCAGGTGGTACTTTCCTGTCCGCGGAAAGAAATTCACATCCGCATTGGATGGGCGGATGGCTCCCGAAGGGTGGCTGTGGGCACTTCCTGCGAGATGAGTGTCGAGTGGCATCATATCGAAGAGCATCCGGGCAGACTCCTCGCCTGCTATCGTGCCGGGGAGCAGATTCACTTCATCGATGAACCCGTCCCGTTCCCGGAGCAGTGCCACGAATTCGTTCGGGTGGCTCTCCTTTGCGATCTGGAGAAGCAGTGAAAGCGTTTTTTGTCTAATCCCGTGGATTTTCATGGCAGAATCCTTAAACATANTTGTTTGGAAGGTACCGATCCTGTTGGTCTCGATCGCAAAAAAACTCTCCCTCCTCAAAAAAAGATTAATTTTCCACAGTTTTCAGGTCTCCGGTCAGATCCTTTGCCANGTCAGTGCTGGCAAATGAATTGTTAGCGGGCAGTTCCATCAAAAATGATGGAGTAATGTCGTACTCAACCNTAGCATTTGCCGGCANGNTGAAATCGAGGACATGACCTGCTTTCTGCGTGTCATCGCTAATGTAGTGAAGGTGGTAGCCTGGCACATTGAGCCCCTTAAAAAAGACCGGCACATAAAATCCGAGAACCGTCCCGTTTGTATTGGAATAGGTATAGACCGACTGGTTTTTTGCAGCAACTATCAGCAATGGATAGGGTTTCTGTTGCGCAGGAATCGCGCGCACATTCATTAACGGAAAGGTACCGTGAATCCGGGTTGCGTAGACCATGTTCCTGGATGGGAGCTGTCTCTCCATCGCAGAACTGAACTCTGAAAAATTCATCGGCGTTCTGGTCGTTTCGGCGAAATCACGATCGAAATACGTAACCGTTGCAAATGGCGTGGTCATCGAATCAGGGACACGGTAGACCTTCCCGTCAGCCTTTGCCTGGTATACCGTACCATCCAGAACGATCATCTCGCCATCGAGCGCGTTAAAGGTACCGATGCCGAAATCGCCGTGGCTCTTCAGTTCTCCGACCGGCTGAAAGCCCTCATATACTCCCTGTATCAGGGCATCGATGGTCGAGACCTGGTACAGGGTTTCCCGGTTGTCAGCAGCCCCGGCAGTCACCTGCGGCCAGGTGAATGCAAAATAGAATGCAAAACCAGCAAAGACCAGCGCTATTGCGANCCCGATCCCGAGAAAAAATTTTCTGTCCATATGCAAAAGGTCGTTACTTCTTCCCTGTTACCTTGATGACGTGAAACCCGAACTGGGTTTTGACCGGACCAACGACCTTTCCTACTTCTTCTTCGAAGGCGATTTTTTCGAACTCGGGGACCATCATTCCTTTCCCGAACCAGCCAAGATCCCCACCATTCTTGCCGGATGGGCACGATGAGAACCTTCTGGCGACTTTATCAAATTCTTCGCCATCGGCAATCCTCTTCAGGATCTGGTTTGCCTGGTCTTCAGTCTTCACAAGGATATGGGATGCACGTGCCTGTTGCGCCATGGATTACAGGTGCTGTTTTTTACGAGATAAAGATTGGTTACCCGCTTCAGAACTCTCCATCCTGCTCGAAACTTCTTCCATACCTGATTGAAAGCTCGGCCTTGTAGAGCTCCCTTCCAAGATAGCCGGCGTGATCGAGTTGCGACACTTCCCCGGAAGAGATGATCGTGAACAATACATCCTGCCACCGTTTCCCCGTAACAGCCCTCCCGTGAATGACGGCAATAATGGTGTCTCCTTCGATACCGATNCGGAAGTTTCCTTTCGGATCGTAGGTCATCGAATCCGGGGGCGTCTTTGCCTGCGTGACCGTTTCATATTCCAGAGCAGGTTCCCGCCGCCTCCTTTTCTCTTTCAGGACAAGCAGGTCGATCCCAAGGTCCTTGGGATAAGGCCGGTCGCGGGCGAGGAGCATCATCTCGGTCGCTCGTCGCATTTCGCGGACAGAACCCTGTGTCTTGTCCGAATGTTCGCTGGTAAAAATAATCGCCGCGCCGACCTCCGCTGCGATGCCTGCAAGGAGTGCGTTTGCACCGATCGAATCAGCATCAAGGAGTTCCATTACGTTTCCGGCACCGAAAAAGATCGGGTACGGAATTTTTTTAAACCCCACGAGGGAATTGACAAGACCGGAGCCGACCGGATGGAGGATCGGGTCAGCAATAATACAGCGGATCCCGGCTTTATGTGCACGGGCAATATTCTTTTTCAGGCTGCCTTCCCCAGGAACGACGACTGCCGCTGCGCCGGCTGATGCGACTTCCGATCCAATCGCAGGAATATTGGCTTCCTGTAAACTGAGAATAATATCTGCCCGGCCGAGCGCTGCCCGGATCAGGGTTGGATCCTGGGTGTCTACGGCGAGCGGCCCCTCAATGTCGTCGAGAACGGAAAATACTCTGCTGACATCTTCCGGGGATGCATCGAATCCAAATCCAAGGTCAACAATATCCGCTCCATCAGAGAATTTTTGTTCGACGCTGTGCAGGATATCCTCCTGCAGGTGAGCATCCATGATCTCTGCGAGGACTTTCATGCGGGAATCCCCCCCGATTTTAACTCCACATATCAGGCAGTCAGATCCGGCATTCCTCTCCATCTCTTCCACCATATGCATGGCCTGTTCCGCTCGTTTTACCGCGAGGAATTCATCGGCTGGTATGATGCGGGACGTAATTTCCGTCCCAATCAACGGCAGGACCANGGCGAGATCTGCCGCGTGACGCGGACCTCGATAAACGGGAACACCAGTTTCCCGCTCAACCCCTGCAAAGGAGGCGGTACACATCCCGGAAACGATGACTGCATCGTAATTCCCCCCTTTTATCAACGCATNCAGCGCATGGGGAGTGAGAAATGCGGCGATCCCACCGGTTACAACGACCTCTGCATCGAATCCTTCAGCGGCTTTCCGCACCATGGTTTCCGTCGCCGCACCTGTGGGGAGCAGAATACGCATAAGTTCCCTTAATACCACAGAGATAAAAACACTATGATCAGATGCTGACCTGCGATTTGCATGTGCACTCAAATTTTTCAAAAGATGGCGAAAGCAGTGTCGAAGAGATACTTAAGAGAGCTGAGGAAGCCGGACTTGATGCAATAGCCATCACCGATCATGACTCGGTTGACGGTGCTAAAAAAGCACTCCTCTGCAAATCCTCGGTTCTCGTTATCCCCGGAATTGAGGTATCTACCAAGCAAGGGCATCTGCTCGTCCTTGGTGTCACGGAAGTTATCCCTCCGGGTCTTGATGTGGTCGTCACCGTAGGTATCGCGAGAAGAATGGGCGCTGTCGCAATACTTCCCCATCCCTATCACGTCTGGCGTCATGGCGTTGCCCGCAGAAAAAAATCGGGTATGAACGTCGTTGACGCGGTCGAAGTCTTCAACAGCCGCTATATCGTGGGATCGGCAAATTTAAAGGCCGCCAGGATTGCAAAACGACTGGGTAAGCCGTGCGTCGGCGGAAGCGATGCCCACAATGCCCGGTTTGTTGGGTTCGGGAAGACCTACATCGACGCCGAGAGATCGATCCCTTCGATCCTTGAAGCAATCCGGGCCGGAAACGTTACCTGCGGTGGAAAAAAGACCCCGCTGCGCACCTATACCCGCCAGTCTATCAACAACACATGGAGAAAGATCAAGCGAATCACCCGCCACGTGAACCTGCGTTAAGACTGGCTTTCCGGGTGTCCTACCTAGGCAGCAGGTTCTTTGGTTCGCAGCTGCAGTCATCAAGCCGGACTGTGGAAGGGGAATTTATTGCTGCCTGTCAGCGGCTCAGCCTTTTCGATGACTGGCGACAGGCCGGATTTGTATCGGCAGGAAGGACGGATCGGGGAGTCCACGCACGGTGCCAGGTGATGGCATTCTCAACCAGTGCTCCTGAACGGGCGCGAGAGACTGTAAATTTCCAGTTGCCCCCTGATCTCTGGTGTACTGCCTGGGCAGAAGTAGCGCCGGAGTTCCACCCGCGCTACGATGCCCGGTCCCGGACGTACCGCTATTACTTTTCCGAATGCCCGGAAGCGACTGGCGAGATGTCAGCGGCCTGCCGGCTTTTCCTCGGCACCCACGATTTCTCACGGTTCGCCCGGGTAAGGGACAAGAATCCGGAGCGTACGATCCTGGCAATCCGCATAGCCGAAGAGGACGGGTTTACATTCCTCGAAGTGAAAGCTGAGAGCTTCCTCTGGCATCAGGTGCGATGTATGGCGACGGCCCTTCTCCGTATAGGTGCGGGGCAGGCCGGTGAAGAATCCATTCCTTATTATCTCAACGGGGGAAATGAACACCCGCCACCACCGGCCCCGGCTGAAGGACTGGTGCTCTGGGACACGGACTGCGGGGTAACCTGGTTGCCTCTCCANGAGGGTGGACGCAGCTGCCAGTTTATTGAGCATCTCGGCCGGCACCATGCACTTATGGAAAAAGTCTGCAGAGTTCTCAAGGAATGAATAAGGGCCACGGGATAATGTTCAAGATCCTATTCAGAACCCCTTTCGAGCTACAGGCAGAACACATCTCTTCCCTCCTCATTTCATGAAAGTACTGATCCCCGGGGCTCCTATGAGGTTTTGCCGGAAAATTCCAACGAATTTTTTCACTTTGTCCCGAATTCCGTTTCGATCCAGGCAGCAATCTCATCGCGAACCTTGCGGTACTCTCTGAGTATTTCACCGTCGTTTGTCTTCGGTGTGTATGGATCTGAAAAACCGCGATGGATTTGCCGGCACGCCCGGGGGAATACGGGGCAGGTCTCACGTGCCCGGTCACAGAGCGTGACAACAATATCCATTGACTTGCCGATGAAGACATCCAGTGTCTTCGATGTATGGTGCGAGATGTCGATCCCGATCTCCTCCATCACCCGTATTGCTGACAGGCTCACCCGGCTCTGGCGGGTCCCGGCACTGAAGACTTCGTAGCGGTCGCCATATTTTGCCCGGAGCAGCCCCTCGGCCATCTGGGACCGAGCAGCATTTGCCGTGCAGATGAAGAGTACCCGGGTTTTTTCCGTCATTTCTCGCTGCATTCGCAGGCGGGTTCCTTCGTCCCGCCGCAGCAGGTACCTTCATCTCCCCCGCAACTGCACTCCCCGCTGTCCATATCCCTCCCCCGGATCGCCGCGCTGATCATCGCCCATGCACATCCCACCCCGCTCTGCACGGCGATTGCCTGAACCGGACAGTTGAGGGCACAGGCACCGCACTCCATGCAGGCTTCAGGCCTGGCCAGGTCGACATGCTCCGGCCCTCCCGAAAACACAGCGTGCGGGCAGACCTGCATACAGCGCCCGCAGTTGATGCACCGCTCCGTATCCAGCTTCAGGGTGGTCTCTGTATAGGAGTTCAGCATCAGATCATCCCGATAAGACGGCTCGCACCAAGAACAATCCCGAAAATAACCCCCGCAGCAGCCATAATTGTCATGACCGGTACGTACCGGAATATCTCCTTCCGGACACCCGTTCGGGAAGTAAATGTCGTTGAACCCGTGAAGTTCAGGGCGAGATACGCGGTTACGGCCGGCATGATGAGAAGGGGTGTGATTGCATCAGCGACTGCTGCCCAGCCGGGAAGGGAGGGTGTCGTGGCGAATATCACGGCGAACGGGATGGCGACAATGCCTCCCAGCAGGAGCCCTTTGGTTGAAAAGTCCCGTGTCGGGATGAAGGGCAACAGCGCCGGGAAGAGAACGGTTCCTGCGACAACTGCAGAGATGGCTGCGAGGGCAGCGATCGGCCCGGCAATGAACCAGAGTGCCACTGTTACGAGAATGGCTGGCAGGGCTACCTGTACGAGTTCGACGGGGATAAGGACGATGCGGTCCCGGAACGGGAAATCTACCCTGCGCATCGCCGGCGTAGCGGTATGGGTCCTGAGGTATGCCGGCACGTCACGGGCCCTCACCGGGCCATATTCGATCAGAAACCCGGATCTGCGCAGCACTTCCGGCCACGATATTCCCGGTGCTCCGAGCTGGGGTACGATGATCTTCCGATGGTTCACAACCGTTGCGACTCCGGTGATATCGATCATCCGGACCAGTTCATCTGTCCCGAATGTCCCCTTGCCGGCAGCACACCAGACATTGATCCCCTTTGTATCCAGCACGAGAATGAAGGCGTCAACCCCTTCAAGCGCGGAACGCAGAGCATCGAAACTCAGGGTATAATTCGCCGAAGCAAAGACCGGNGAATCCTTATCGGGGTCTCCCANGCGGTAAAGACCCGGTTCAACACGGTGGCCGCCCCGGTTCACCCCCCAGCGTGCAAGTAAATGGTCGAGGCGGTTGGCGTTTGTGATCTGACTGACCGTCGATCGTATCTGGAGAGGTACTGCTGCGTTCTTTGTTTCGCAGTTGCATGGCTGGGTATCCGGTGAACAGGAACAGCACCCTGCAGCGGTTTCATTTGTTTCCATGAATCTAAACCATCCTTTTTTAGTCACGCCCGTTCAGGAGTGGCCCGAGCACGTCTTTTACCATGCCGCTCAGGTTTTCTGCCTTCATCAGCGCAAGGCAGCACACATTGCCATTCTTCTCCCAGCTGATCAGGGCGAGTTTGTCGCCGGTCTTTATCCCGGCCTTCTCCCGCACATCTTTGGGCAGCACCATCTGCCCCCGGTCGTCCACGGATAAGACCGCTTCGACTTTACAGCCTGACCCCGGTGCGCACCCGCATCCCTCTCCTGCCGGACTGCACCCAATACTGCTGTTCTTCTTTGCCATCCGATAATCTCCGGATAATGGTGGATTCTCCAAATATTTATAATTTTCAGAAAAATCAGAATAATCGCACAAAAGGGGCTGGCCGGATTCCAACCATGATCCCAGCAATCCTTTTATCCTCCTTCCGGCGAATAGCCGGTGTTATCGGATGCTGATCCTCAACTGCAAAGGAGTGCCCGTGGGGAAGGTGATACGTAAGAACGGACTGCGGACTTCTGACGAATCACTTGCCACGATCTGGAGAAAGCATATCGTTCAAGTCTCCCATGCCCCGGAAGGATCATGCACCGGATCCTTCATGGAGAACGAACGTGAAGGCGTTTTTCGCAAATCCTGGTTAGCAGGGTGATCCCGTCGAATAAAACTGGGCCGGTGGCAGGAGAAGACGTAGTAGTCTCTGGAACCGGTTTTGCGTATTTCCANGATTAAAAAAAGAGCTGCNCCTGTCAGAGGGCTTTTTTCATCCGGGTAACATACTCGCGCAGCTCGGTTTCCATCCGGTCTGGTTTGCCCAGATTGTCCTCTACAATCCGGACAATGGCACTTCCCACGATTATCCCGTCTGCCCCGGCTGCGGCGCAGGTTTTTGCGTGGGCGGGTGTCGAAATCCCGAATCCGAGCGCAAGAGGCAGGCCGGTATGGTTCCTGACCCGCTGTAGGAGTTCGATCGCACCCGATGAGACAGCGTCCCGGACACCGGTGACCCCGAGAACCGCGACAAGGTACAGATACCCTCGCGACCGGGCAACTATCTGCCGGATCCGATCGTCGGACGTGGTCTGGGTGATGAGGAAGATTGGATCGATATCATAACGGATCGCTGCCTCGAAAACATCGTCGGATTCCTCAACAGGCATATCAGCAACCAAAATGCCATCCACCCCCGCCGCATGTGCTTCACGATAGAACCGGTCGACACCACGGTGGTATACCGTGTTGTAATATGTCAGGAAGACGATGGGGACCCTCGAGGTCTTCCGCAGCTCGCTGACGATCTCAAAGACGCCATCGATCCTGGTACCTGCTGCCAGAGAACGCTCGTCCGCCTTCTGGATTGTGGGCCCGTCAGCCACGGGGTCGGAGAACGGGATACCGAGTTCAACGATGTCGGCACCACCGTCAATGAGTGCTTTTGCAACACGGATACAGGTCTCCCGGTCGGGGTCGCCGGCCACCGTGAACCCAATGAACGCCGGTCCCTTGAGCGCCCCGAATGTTTCGGCAATACGTCCCATTATATGCCTCCCTGCAGCGCAGCCACTTCAGCAACATCCTTGTCTCCGCGGCCGGAGAGGTTTATGACGACAATATCGTCCCGGTTAAACCGGTCCGCATTCTTCATAACCCACGCCACGGCATGTGCTGATTCGAGGGCAGGGATGATCCCCTCCTTCCGGGAGAGAAACCTGAACGCGTCCAGTACATCCGGATCGTTAACAGCTGCATAGGTAACCCTTTTGTCATCCTTGAACATTGCGTGCTCCGGCCCAACGCCCGGGTAATCGAGGCCTGCGGAGATGCTGTGGGTCGGAAGTACCTCCCCGTCTGCATCCTGAAGGAGGTAGGAAAGGGTGCCATGCAGAACACCTGCCTCCCCAGCGCAGAGAGTCGCAGAATGCTCTCCGGTCTCAATCCCTTTCCCCCCGGCTTCGACCCCGATGAGCTCGACATCGTCATGAACGAATGGGTAGAAGATACCCATGGCATTCGAGCCACCCCCGACGCAGGCAACGATAGTATCCGGGAGACGCCCCTCTTTCNTCAAGCACTGGGCACGAGTCTCCCGGCCGATCACCGACTGGAAGTCCCGGACCATCAGAGGGTACGGGTGCGGTCCGACCACAGACCCAATAAGGTAGTAGGTCTCTTGCACATTCGCCACCCAGTCTCTCAGGGCCTCGTTGATTGCATCCTTAAGCGTCCGGGTTCCCGACGTTACGTGGATCACCTTCGCACCCATCAACTCCATCCGGAAGACGTTGAGCGCCTGGCGTCTTGTATCGACTTCTCCCATATAGACTTCGACCGGAATCCCCAGGGCAGCCCCGACTATCGCCGTAGCAACCCCATGCTGGCCGGCCCCGGTCTCAGCAATCAGCCGTTTCTTACCCATACGCTTTGCAAGCAGTGCCTGGCCCAGCGTGTTGTTCAGTTTGTGAGATCCTCCGTGGACAAGATCCTCCCGTTTCAGGAAGATCCTGCAACCAAGCTCTGCGGATGCATTCGGGCAGTATGTCAGTGGTGTTTCCCTCCCGGCATATTCTGTCTGAAGAGCCGCCAGATCCCGCGTAAAATCCAGGTCGCCGCTGATCTTATCATACGCAGTTTCCAGTTCAATGAGTGCGTTCATGAGCGTTTCTGAGACGTATTGTCCACCGTATTTTCCGTATCTTCCCTTTTTCGCCATATTACGCGCTCCTGCATGCATCGATAAACGCTTTCACTTTTTCCTTGTCCTTGATACCCGGTGCCTCTTCAACACCGCTCGCCACATCCACAGCATACGGCTGAACCATGCGGATCGCCCCGCCAACATTCTGTGGTGTGAGGCCCCCGGCGAGGATCACCGGGATCCGGGATTGCCGTGCAGCACCCAGGGCGAACGATGGATCATAGTGCCGGCCTTGCCCGTGGCTGTCATCGATAATTACCGCGTCGCAGTCTTCCGGGAGGGGATCACCCCTGCCGACGACACGGATGACTCGGACGCCCGGGTCCCCGCTGAATGTGAACGGATAAGAGATCTGAATCGCATTGGGGTTCAATGCCAACATTTTTTCAAGATCTTCTTGCGAATCTGTGTGACTTACCGCTACCGTAGTCGTAAAAGGGCCAACCGCATCGAAGATTTCCCGGGCTCGCCCGGGAGAAACCGCCCGGCGAGAAACCCCCCTGGAAAATACGACGACGCCAACAGCATCAGCGCCCGCCACCTCCGCGTACTTTGCATCTTCGGGGCGGGTAATACCGCAGATCTTTATGCGCATACGAATTCCTCCAGTTTCTCCCACGGGTGTGTATGGGACATGATTGCAGAACCAATAAGGAACGCATCACAATACGGTTTCATCTCCCGTAGGTCATCTGCTGACCCCATGCCACTTTCCGATACGATTAATATGCCCTCTCTCTGAACCTGTTCCGAGATATGCCGTGTCGTCGACCGGTTGATAGTAAAAGTCGAGAGATTCCGGTTATTAATTCCGATAAGAGTGGCCTTAGTAGAGATCGCTTCGTCGGCCTCAGCTTTCGTGCGGACCTCCACGAGGGGTTCGAGACCACTGGCGAGGACCGAATCGACAAAATGCGGCAGTCTTTTTTTAAGGACCGACGCGATCAGCAACACCGCATCTGCACCGAGAGCCCGGGATTCAGCAATCTGCCGCTCGTCAATGATAAAATCCTTCCGGAGAACAGGGATGTTCACCGCGCTCTTGACTTTCCCGATATCCTGAACGGTCCCGCCGAAGAAATAGGGTTCCGTAAGAACAGAAAGGGCGACACACCCCCCGTCTCTGAGTACGCCGGCCATCATTGCCATGTCCACGTTTCGCCGGATTATCCCGTGACTCGGCGAGGCGCATTTGATCTCGGCGATGATAGCGTTCTTCCCGTTCCGGTTGCGGATTGCAGCTGCAAGACTCTCCCTGTTGCGGACCGGGGATTCCGGAAATGATCCCGGCAGGTTTTGGACTCTTTTTTCCGTTTTCCTGATGATCTCATCCAGTATCATACCACACCCCTCGTTGCTTCGACTAGAGCATCGAGACTGGCACGGGCGGAACCGCTGTCGATAGACGCAGCCGCAAGCACAAGACCCTCATGAATGTCCCTCGCCTGCCCCCCGGTATAAATCGCAGCTCCTGCATTGAGGATAACAACATCCCTCCCGGGACCCTGCTCACCGTCAAGGATCTCTAAAATGATGCGGGCATTATCCTGAGTGTCACCCCCCCGGAGATCTGAAAGCGTTGCCGGAGAAATGCCGAAACTGGCTGGATCAATGGAATAACTGCTGATACTCCCCAGATCCAGCTCACATACGTTTGTCGTTCCGGTCGTTGTAATCTCATCAAGGCCGGCACCATGGACAACCATAGCGCGGGGGACTCCCAGGATTCTGAGCACCTCAGCCATCGGGTNGACCAGATCGGGATGATAGACTCCAAGGACCTGGGCTTGCGCCCCGGCGGGATTTGCAAGCGGGCCGAGAAGATTAAAGATGGTCCTGCACCCGAGTTCCTGCCTGGCGGCCATAACGTGACGCATGGCCGGGTGATGGCTGGGGGCAAAGAGAAACGCGATCCCTACTTGTTCAACGATGCATGACTGATAAGCAGGATCGACTGCCAGGTTCACGCCAAGAGCCGAGAGGACATCGGCAGAACCGCACCTGCTGCTGACACTCCTGTTACCGTGTTTTACCACCGGGATGCCTGCACCGGCGGTGACAAGAGCTGACGCGGTACTGATATTGAAGGTGTGCGTCCCGTCACCACCAGTACCGCAGGTATCAACCAGTGTTTTTCCGGTAATGGGTGCAACGTTCACAGCGTGGCGGCGCATCACCCGGGCAAATGCCGCGATCTCCTCGGGGGTCTCTCCCTTCATTTGGAGTGCAATCAGAAACGCACCGATTTGGGCCTGGGTTGTCTGGCCTTTCATGATAAGCCCCATGATCCCGCCAGCCTCATCGTAAGAAAGATTCTCCCTTTTGATAAGGCGCGAAATGGCTTCTGTAATATTCATGGCAGTCCCTCCTGACCACTGAGGAAATTCCTGATAATCCTGTCTCCTTCCTGTGAAAGGACGCTTTCAGGATGGAACTGTAACCCTTCGATGGGGTAACGGCTATGCCGGACACCCATTATATATCCGTCGTCAATGCTGCTTGCGGTAACAACCAGTTCCTCCGGCAGGGATTCCCTGCGGGCAACCAGCGAATGGTACCGGGTCGCGATGAACGGGGTCGGTACCCCGGCAAAGATCCCTGTACCGTCATGGCAAATCCCAGAAGTCTTACCGTGCATCAGATGCGATGCTCGGATGACTTCGCCGCCGAATTCGCTGCAGATGGTCTGGTGCCCGAGGCATACGCCGAGTGTCGGGATAGTCCGGCTCAGAGTCCCGAGAACTTCGCGGCATACCCCGGAATCTTCTGGTGTTCCTGGTCCAGGCGAAAGGATGATCCGGTCACACCGGGTCTGTTGTAAAACTTCAAAAGGTGAATCGCAGGGGTATACAACGGGATTTCCCCCCAGTTTCCCGACCTGCTGATATAGGTTGAATGTGAAACTATCGTAACAGTCTACGATGAGCACTTTCATGAGCATACTCCCGATCTTTCGATAGCCCTGATCATCGCTGCTNCCTTGGTCTCAGTCTCCATCCACTCATTGGCCGGCAATGAGTCTGCTACGATCCCAGCCCCGACCTGAACGTGGGCGGTTCCCTTATGAACGATCACCGTGCGGATAGCAATCGCGAAATCGAGGTTCCGGTCAAAACCGATGTACCCTACAGCACCTGCATACAACCCCCGGGGGGACATCTCCTCATCATCAATTATCTGCATGGCACGGATCTTCGGGGCCCCTGATACTGTACCCGCAGGAAAACATGACCTGAACGCATCATAACAATCGAGGTTATCCATAAGTATCCCGTTCACCGTCGAGACGATATGCTGCACATGAGAGAACTTCTCAACATTCATGAATTCACTGACTTCGACAGATCCGAAACGGCAGACCCGCCCGAGATCGTTTCGTGCGAGATCCACAAGCATGGTATGTTCGGCCCGCTCCTTGGAATCCATGAGGAGGTCTTCTGCAAACTGCAGGTCCTCTTCCGGGCTCTTCCCTCGGGGACGTGTACCTGCAATAGGAACCGTAGTGACCTTCCTCTTCTCAACGCGGACAAGCATTTCAGGGCTTGCCCCGATCACCTTCTCGTCACCAAAATCAAAGTAATACATGTACGGGCTGGGGTTGATCTCTCTCATAGCGGCATATATCGCAAAAGGGTCGTTTGTTATGCTGCATTCCATCCGCCGTGAGAGAACCGCCTGGAAGATATCGCCGGCAACGATATGCTCCTTGATACGCAGTACCGAATGCTCAAATTGCGTCTGTGACATCTGCGGCAATAATTGTACAGAATCCGTACTGTCGTTTTGAACGTCTAGGAATTTTGCTCCAGATCTGAGTGAACGAATATGTTCTGCGAGAACCCGAATACGTTCCGAACACGTTGCGTACTCACTTTCCGCATCCGTGTCATACGTCAGGAACGGACTGGAGAAAATGTAGAGTTTCCTGTCCCGGTGATCGATCACAATGCAGTCCTTGGTGAACATGAAGCAGGCATCGTGTACATCCTTTTCGCCAGCTACCGGCGATGTTTTTCCCTCCCTCACTTTCCCGAACATGGCATAGACGCAGTCGTATGCGAAGTAACCGACCATGCCCCCGAAAAAGCGGGGAGCTTTTACATTCATGTAATGGAAACGTGAGAGGACTGACTTGACCTTATCCACCGGGTCCCTGCCTTCCGGATCTCTGGCGATGGATACGAACGGTTCGTTGCCTTGCACGGACACGGTATCTCCTATAGAAAGGACAAATTCCGGTTCGATGCCAATGAAAGAATAACGGGCAAGCTTTTCGCTGCCTTCCATGGATTCGAGCAGGAAGCCGCACCCGGTCCGGGTACTTGTGTACACATCAAGAGGAGATATGTCACGGAGTGGCAGTTCTGCGCAGAGAGGAATGATCAATGGTTTTGGCTGATTATGGACTGCCGTGATAAACTCCTTGAGGTGCAGGTTGAGATGTAATCCGTTTTTCATAGGCTGGTATTCCTTCTGGACCAGTATTCGATATCCGAATTCCCGGCCAAATGGGATCTTCACCATGCCTGCACAACCCATGGATCCGTGCCTGCAGGAATGGGGTCTGGCTTGGTACACAAGTCAGTTTTGTACATATTTATACATTGTTGTAACTATTTGTGTATCGATGAATTTTATACTTCATTAATAAATATGATATACCGACAATTAGGAAAAAAGGTATGTTGTAAAAAGTGCAACCCAAGAATTATAAATAACGCCGAAAAAAGTCTTATTCGGTTTTTACACCAAGTTCCTTGAGTTTCTCGGACTTTTTCCGTGAACAGTCCTCACACCGGAATTCCGGTTCGTGATCAAGAGTCCTGTCATATTCACCGGACCGTACAAGACGGTACCCACGGGCAATCCGGCCGCAGTCCACACAGATAATATTCTCTTTCACTTCCCATTGCGCGGCGAGGGACTGAGAGGTGAAAATAAACTGATCGACCCAGAAGAATATGAGGCCTCCTATCAGGTTTGCAACGATGGCTGCAACCAGCTGGCCCATTGAAACAAGAATGATTCCCACGCCTGCAAGGATCGGTGTGCTTGCCTGCCAACGGATAAGGTAGAGCCCGTATCGTTTATAATTGACCCGCATACCCATTGATCCACCATGCCGGTTGATACCTGTTGCGATGCGGGTAACTTTTAACGAAGCCTCTTTAATCTCACCGGCAAATCCTGTACAGAATTTCTCGGGGCAGATTATGAACAGATACCGGAACAAATCTTTGGGCTGGGTGTTTGTATCGCGGATGATCGGGATCATCTGCTTTCTTATTGTCATCGTCTCGGCGAATATCCTGACATACTACATCGGGAGCCCGTTATATCATTCCGGAGTGACTTTTATCAATGAGAATTTCTGGCTCCTTGTTCTTATTGCTGTCATCCTGCTAATCGCGGATCTCTTTGCCGCGTTTCCATTCCCTCTGAATCTTCCGGCACCGATTGTGAAGGCTATCGGGACTGTTTTCTGTATCGCATTTCTTCTCCGGGTATTCCAGTGGGTGGATATGATTGCATCAACGAATCTCTACCAGGCGTTCTGGCTCATTTCATTCCTTGTTATACCGCTCGTATTCCTCATCGTCCTCGCCACAGGGTATTTTGAAATTATGCGAAGGCTCTGGTGGCAGCCAAACCTGGACCCGGATACTTTTACTGAGGAGGTTCACCAAAAATCCTCAGTTGAGTGTGATCAAGGAGTATCCGATGCCAAATCCTGGGAGGAAATAGGTTCCGAGTTCCGTTTGATGTTATACGATATTATTCACCGGTTCCGTCAGGAAATTAAAAAGAAACATTGATACAATAATTTTACCAGTCCGGATTTTCCCAATGAAATTTCCTTTCCCTTTCTTCAAGTTCATCAGCACTCAGGTGCGCAGGCATGCAGATGCAGCGATGTTCGATAAAGACTCCACCCTTGAAACTCCCCTGCTGATCCCCTTGCCTACATGCGCCGTAAATATTATCGTCACAATCATGGAAAACCTGCGGGAGCCGGTTATGATCTGCACTTTCCTTTGCCTCTCTCCAGGATCCTGTCATACGGCTTATATAGGCGAATCGGCCAGAATAGGGTTTCGAGAACGGACTTTTTAAAAACTGGCCGNATGTATCGCCAAAAAAAAGAAATAATCTTGTAAGATCAGAACCGGGGTTTCCGGTGCTTCGGCAGGCAGTCCCTGCAATAGACCGGCCTTCCTTCAGTTGGTTTGAAGGGGACTTCGCACTCTTTGCCACAGTCAGAACAGACTGTTTTTGTCATTTCTCTGGGACCGAAATTTCTCGGGCCTCCAAAACTCTTTCTCTCCATTGTATTACTCATGCAGTTTTGATCTGCACTTATGCATTTTACGGTCGGATATAAAAACGTCTCCACTACGAAATATGATGGGAAGGAATCCGGAAATACATTCACGGGATAATCTCGCACCCGTTAAATTTCTGGTGAGTAAAATCGTCGATTTTGATAGTTCCCTCGTCTAAAAGTGCCTGGACGTGAGGGAGAGCTTCGTTAAGGGCCGTGTTGAGGTTTTCCACCGTACCACAGACGAGCCTGCGGCCCGCCGTTCCCCATGGGCGTGTAATATTCGAATAGAGACATCTGCCGCCGCAGAATGTCAGAATCCTGCATTCGGAACATTCGTTTCCAATAAGAATATGGGCCAGTTCAAGGGGATGAGAGCGGGAGATATGGCCGACGTAAAACTCGCGCATACCTATCATGATTGGGCAGGGTCCGATATTACCATCCGTCATGATACTATAATTTGCGTAACCGGATCCACATCTAAGCATGCTGGTCCTTCCCTTCAGGAGGTCTTCCATGAGATCAAGGAACGGATACCACCGCCGGACTTCGCCATAGGTCTCCATATCGTCCACCCAATCATTTACAAGGGTTCTGATACCGGGGTTATATTTGTTATTTGTCCAATTTTCGAACGCACGCCTTGAGAAATCTCCCGAAAAATTCGCATCGATCTGCCAGTGGATGGATGAGAACGAATACTCAGAATTATCGGCCAGATGATGGACTGCTTCCACGATATCAGTTCTCTCAGTAACGGTCATTCGAGCGATGAGCTCTCCTTTGTAACCATTCCCACGAATTTTCCTGACATTTCCCATCACCCGTTCATACACGCCTGCACCCCTGTTCAAGTCGGTAAGCTCCTTGTTACCATCGAGAGATACAAGAATGGCCGAGAAGCTGTTTGTAATATCTGGAGGAAGCTCATTGAGAAGGAGCCCATTCGTCTGCATCATAAACTGATGAACGGGAGCTTCCTGTACAATTTTTCGGATCAGATCCGCTCTGAGTAATGGCTCCCCACCATAGAACGTGAGAGTTGGTGATGGGTCCTTACGCAGGAACTCATAGAGCTCAATGAGATCATAATCAAGCTCAAGTGGAACAGCTTCGTCAAGTAATNCTGACGTTTCTCCTTCACGTTCATCCAATACTTCGAAGGCCTTTGCCCGACAGTAGCTGCAGCAGAGATTACATTCGTCCGTAAGAATGAGATGGAAGAACACGAAAATCTGTACTGTATACAACATTTCAGACGATAAGATTGTGGTTCAGGTAAATAATCATGAAAAAAAGCCGAACCTTTAGCATTACAGGGACCTCATGTATTTTTTTTTAACAAAAATTCAACAAAATCTTCTTCTATTTTCAAACTTTTCTTCCTTGTGTAACGATTGACTTTTTTTT
>JGI20214J51650_10000132_pt1 | contig 44477 bp, 29 predicted proteins | sample WetSurMetagenome_FD_51650 | JGI IMG/M metagenome (IMG submission 51650)
TGGACATATTCATTAAAAACAAAATACTCTATGGCCCTGGTAAGGCTGCAAATGCCGGCGGAGTCGCCACTTCCGGGCTGGAGATGAGCCAGAATTCAATGCGTTTGCCATGGACCAGAACTGAAGTAGATAACCGCCTGCATCAGATAATGAAAGACATACATGCCACCTGCGTTAAATATGGAAAGGAGAAAGATAATTACATCAATTATGTTAACGGAGCAAACATAGGAGGATTTGTGAAGGTTGCAGAGGCTATGCTGGCTCAGGGATTGGTATAGATTAATAAAGTGCCTGTTTTTGTCCGTTTCAGCCTGTTTTTGCTGCTGAATTGGGAACGGAGATCCGGGGAATATTTACCGGCCTCTCATCCTGTGGTCAATAACAGGCACTTTTATATTTGTTCGTTTTTTCCGCATTTTTGACTAATATTGATCAGCTCATTAGTTATTTATTTTAACACAACAGAAACAATGGACAAGCTGAAAAGAAACATATTCAGAGAAACTTCATTTGAGCTTCTGATGCAAAAAAGAATCCGGTATGTTCTGCTGATATGCAGCAGGTACGATGCCTTTATTATGGAAGAAGACGGTAAGATCGATGAAAAAGTATTTAATGATTATGTAGCTTTTAATTTACGTTACGCTCCGCAGTTCATTCATGTCGAATCAGCAAAAAGTGCAATGGAGGTGCTTGGCAAATGTCAGGTTGACCTGATCATAAATATGCTCAGCATTAGTGACATGGACCCGATTGAACTTTGTTCTGTCATAAGAAAAGAATACCCTGAAAAACCAATTGTGATTCTGGCCCCTGATTCGAGGGAACTCTCACTTAAATTAAACCACGAAGATCTGTCTTCTGCAGACTATGTTTTCAACTGGCTGGGAAGTACGAATATTCTTCTTCCAATAATAAACCTTATTGAAGATAAATTAAATGTTGATGAAGACAACACCCATGAGGGAGTTCAGTCAATATTACTCATCGAAGACTCAGCCAGAATGGCATCTGTTTATATCCGGTACCTGTACAAGATTGTGCTGGAACAGTTCCAGGAATATATGATCGAGGGCCTTAATGAGCATCAGAAAATGATGCAGATGCGCGGCAGACCAAAGATACTTCTTGCAACTAATTATGAAGACGCCGTCAGCTTATTTGAGAAACATAAATCACAGCTTCTGGGTGTCATTACAGATGTTGACATCAGGCATAAAGAGCCTGGAAGCCTGGGCACCATAGAAGATTTCTTTAAACTTATACAGGAGAATGATATACCGATATTAATACAATCATCAGAGCCTGAAAATGAAAAATATGCAAGGGTATATGCTGACGGGTTCCTGAGTAAAAATTCAAGAGATATTCTTTCTGAACTGAAGGCATTTATGAAAGCCCACTTTTCTTTTGGCGATTTTATCTTTACCGATCCTGAAACGGGAGTGGAGATAGCCAGGGTATCTGACCTGCAGAGCTTTCAGCGAAGGATATTTGAAATCCCGGATGACTCACTACGCTACCATTTTTCGAGAAATCATCTGTCAAAATGGTTATATGCCAGAGCAATGTTTTCTCTCGCGGAGTTTCTTAAAAACATTAGCCCCGATGACTTCTCAAGCATGGATCAAAACCGACGGTTTATTTTTGACATCATCGCCAATTTCAGACTGAACAAGGGGCATGGCATCATTGCCGAGTTTTACCGCGAACATTTTGATGAGTACCTGACATTTACAAAAATAGGTGAGGGATCAATAGGAGGAAAGGCCAGAGGATTGGCATTTCTAGACTATATAATTAAACAAAATCAGTATTTCGAAAGTTTCGAAGAGACAATCGTTTCAATACCGAGAACAGTAGTGCTCAGTACTGAAATTTTCGATGAATTCATGGTCCAGAACAATCTCTATGAAATTGGTTTATCACATCAGGATGACAGGACAATTCTTGATGCATTTGTGAAAGGTAAGCTTCCTGTAAGAATCCATAAGGATTTAAATGTATTCATTTCAATTATAAATGGCCCCGTGGCAATACGCTCGTCCAGCCTGCTTGAAGATTCACACTCGCAGCCATTTGCCGGAATATATTCAACCTATATGATCCCCAAAGTTGATGATGATGAATTGATGCTGGAGCTTCTAAGTATCGGGATTAAAAGTGTCTATGCCTCTGTTTTTTACAAGGCAAGTAAAGACTATATGACTGCCACTGCCAACCAGATAGAAGAAGAAAAAATGGGAATTGTTCTGCAGGAAGTATGCGGACAACAGTACGGAACCAGGTTTTATCCAACTATTTCAGGTGTCGCAAAGTCAATCAATTTTTACCCTATTGACCCTGAGAAATCGGAAGACGGTTATGTGAGCCTTGCCTTTGGTCTGGGTAAATATGTAGTTGACGGAGGCATTACACTACGGTTCTCACCTAAATTTCCCAAAAAAATATTGCAACTGTCTGATACAAAAATGGCATTGCGTGAGACCCAACACGAATTCTATGCACTGGATCTTAATCCCGAGAGCTTTGTTCCAAGCACGGATGACACTGTAAATATTCTTAAACTGCAGATCAGCGAAGCCGGGCCCGACGGCTCACTTAAATTTGTTGCTTCAACATATGATTACCGTGAAGATATATTAAGGGATGAGGTACAGAGCAAGGGGAAAAGGATAGTTACTTTTTCAGCTATTTTAAAATACAATCTTTTCCCGTTGGCGGATATTTTGAGGACTATCCTTGAGATCGGGCAGCAGCAAATGAACAACCCCATCGAAATAGAATTTGCTGTGAACATTGATCCTGATAGAAAAAAACCAATCCTTTTCAATCTTCTGCAGATCAGACCTATTGTAGAATACAATGAGCTGGTGAAAGACAGGCTTGAAAATGTCACCGAGTCTGAAACAATCGTTTTCTCAAATTCAACCCTTGGAAACGGAACAATAAACGGGATAAGTGACCTTGTTTATGTCAAGACAGAGAACTTTGATCCGTCAAAAAACATGGAGATAGCTGCAAAACTAAATGAGATAAATGATGAGTTTTTGGCAGAAGGAAAGAATTACATATTGATCGGGCCGGGCCGATGGGGATCAACAGATGAGTGGCGCGGGATACCCATTAAGTGGCAACAGATCTCGGCGGCACGCATTATTGTTGAATCAGGACTCGATAATTACCGCGTTGATCCGAGCCAGGGAACTCACTTTTTCCAGGACCTGACAGCTTTCAAGGTTGGGTATTTTACAACCAACCCGTATATTGATGATGGTTATGTTGATTTTGATTTTTTATCGGCTGCAGAACCTTATTATGAGGATAAATTATTGAAGCACATACGATTTTCTGAACCACTGGCTGTTAAAATAGATGGAAGGAAGAAGGTAGGGGTTATAATGAAGCCCAAAAACGAGGGATAATAAAATGAGAAAATAAAAACAGAGTGAGGCTGCTTGCTCTCGCTCACACTCTCACTCTGTTTATGTGGTACCACCAGGAATCGTCCCGATAGCTATCGGGACGGGGACCTACGGATTTTCAATTTAAGAATAAAAAGAAAGGAGTTTTTCAACTATATCCGGATGCTCTTTTAAAGAACAGAAGTATTTTCTGCTATGCATTCGTTTAATATGCTTTTCGATCTTAAGAGCTTGCTCTATTGAGTCACAGGTAATTGTAAGGAAAATAGTCCAGTCAGAAGCTCTGGCAGAAAAGCAGGTGCTTCCGAAGTAAGCTGTGTTGTGTTGGTTAAGACGATCCTCAGGAGGTTGACTAGTACTTCCCACATAAAAACTATCAATAGAAGAGCTATATAATATGTAGCAAGTGGCAGACATACAAAAAGAGGCCGTCTATTTGTAGCAGCCTCAATTTGTGGTACCACCAGGAATCGAACCGGGGACACACGGATTTTCAGTCCGTTGCTCTACCATCTGAGCTATGGTACCGTTTGGGACTGCAAATATATCTAAAAATTTTTTTTGACAACACTCTTCAATGTATTTTTTTAACCTTGTTTGATGCCTTTACCTTATTATCTTTACAACATCTTAATAATCCGATGGATCTGATATTTCATACACTTCCCAATGGCATAAGAATGGTTCATTCTGCCTCACCAGGCGATGTGGCTTATTGCGGAATAATAATAAACACCGGCTCACGTGATGAACTTGCCGATGAACATGGCATAGCCCATTTTATTGAACACATGTTCTTTAAAGGCACTGCTAAAAGAAAAGCTTATCACATTCTGAGCCGCCTTGAAGATGTGGGCGGAGAGATCAACGCTTATACAACAAAGGAAGAGACTGCCGTTTATGCATCCTTTATGCGTGAGCATTATTCAAGGGCAATTGAGCTTCTGGCTGACATTTTCTTTTCCTCTTCTTTCCCGGCCGCAGAAATTGAAAAAGAGAAAGAGGTGGTTATTGAAGAGATTAATTCCTACCTCGACAATCCAGCTGAATATATTTTTGATGAATTTGAGGAACTGGTTTTTAGCGGTCAGCCAATCGGAAGAAATATTCTGGGCGAGCGAAAAACAATCAGACATATAAACCGCAAAAAACTGCTTGAGTTCATATCACGTAACTTCTCAACTGATCAGATCGTCTTTTGCTCAACAGGCAAAATAGCACCCCGCGAAATTATCAGACTATTTGAAAAACATTTTTCACCTGTTCCGTCACGGAGTTGTGAGAAGAGAGAGATTGTCAAATACAATTATCTGCCTGTTTCAGTTGAGAAGAAGCATAACACAAGCCAGAACCATTGTATAATTGGCAATACTGCGTTTAATTTGCATGACAGACGCCGCATGGGACTATTTATTCTTAATAATATTCTTGGTGGGCAGGGGCTTAACTCAAGGTTAAATATGTCGCTCAGGGAACGCCGGGGATATGCCTATAATGTAGAATCAATGTATAACCCGTATGCCGATACGGGTTTGTTTGCTATTTATTTTGGTACTGACAGCCGTAACCTTGAAAAATGCATTGACCTGACACACAGGGAACTTAAAAAGCTTTGTGATGTGCCTGTGGGATCAGTTCAGCTTAATAAAGCCCGCAATCAGATAAAAGGATATCTGCTTAGATCATATGATAATCATGAGAATATGATGTTAAGCCTGGGTAAAAGCCTTCTCATCTTTGAAAAAATAGAAAGCATAGAGGAGATTTTTAAAAAAATTGATGCTGTCACAGCTGATGAACTTAAAGAGACGGCTTCTGTTATTTTTAATGAACCATCTTTGTCTACGTTAGTATATAAATAGTATGGAAAAGAATCTCGACAGATACATCCGCGATCACAGCACTCCTGAAGACAAGGTGCTTGAGGATCTTTACAGACAAACCAACCTGTATGTTGTAAACCCCAATATGGTCTCAGGTCATATCCAGGGCAAACTCCTTGAGATGCTTTCTCACATGATCCATCCCTCAGTGATAGTTGAGATCGGAACATATACCGGCTATTCGGCAATATGCCTCTCGAGAGGATTAAAAACAGGAGGGAAGCTTCACACTATAGAGATCAATGATGAGCTGAGGGAAATGAGCAGCCGCTATTTTGACCTGGCAGGAGTCTCAGACAAGGTAATCCTTCATACCGGCCGTGCACAGGACGTTGTACCTGCACTGAACTTCATCTTTGACCTTGTATTTATTGATGGTGACAAGCGTGAATATTGTGAATATTATAATCTTGTTTTTGAAAAAGTAAGAAAAGGTGGTTTCATAATTGCCGACAACGTGCTTTGGGGCGGAAAGATCGAAAACGAAGATGCCATGAATGACCCCCAGACCAGAGGAGTAATAAATTTCAACGAGCTTATCCGTAACGATAGCCGCGTTGAAAAGATACTGCTTGCTTTACGCGATGGATTGATGATTATAAGGAAGAAATAAAGCTCAATGGTACGATTTTTGAGCAAAATGTATAAATCTTAAGCGATGAAAAATTATCTTCTGTTAATTGCTACAATAATGCTGAGCCTGACAGTTTCAGCACAGGATCTTCAGAAAGCGAAGACAACATCGGCAATAAGACTTTTTGGTGATAAAGATGATCTGGCATCTGTTCTTACCATTATACCGGCTGGAAGCTATGTTGATATTGTCAATCCTGACACCACTTCAGGTTATATACTTGTCCTTTTTAATGATCAGCAGGGTTTTGCCCAGGCAAGACAATTGAATTATAACCTCACCACTGAGGAGGTCAATAAGGCTACAATACCTGTTGAGACCTCGGTTCAGAGCAGGCCTGCACCTGCTAACAGGTATGACAGGCTGATAATGAAGTACGGGTCACAGGTAGGGAAGCTACTTTACCAGAATAAGATATGGAAAGGCATTTCGTCCGATATGGCTCTTGACAGCTGGGGTAAACCATTAAAGATCAACCTCACATATAACGATAACACGCGTGAGGAGGAATGGATTTATTCAAAGAAATGGCTCCTGTTCAGAGATAATGTGCTTGTCAGCTGGGGACCGGTGAAATACTAAAACAGCATAGAGGCTCTTATAAAAGAGCCTTTTTTATTCTTTAATTTTTTTTATGGTGTTTGCAAAATAAAAAAATGTGTTATTTTTGCACACACAATTGCGGGAATAGCTCAGTTGGTAGAGCACGACCTTGCCAAGGTCGGGGTCGCGAGTTCGAGTCTCGTTTCCCGCTCAGAAATAAGAGGACAAACCAGGTCCTCTTTTTTTATGCTTCTTTGTATTTCTTCTGCATCTCAATTACCACTTCCTTAAATTTAGGGAATGAGGTCCACAGCTCTTTGTCGCAGGCAACCAATCCATCACACTCGATGCAGCAATCGTAACCCTTTGAGATGACACAGGCACGCACAGTACATTTTGCCGGAATCATACCTATTGGCTTATCACTTACTTTGCAACCATAACAGAAAACTTTTTCTGAATCGAAATCAATACCGAACTTCTCCTTAAACCTGAACTCTTCATAAGCTTTCTTTTTAAGTTCAATATTATTCTCAATGGATGCTTTCTTTAGGTTGCAACTGTCCGGACATTTAAAACCGCAATACTCCAGTTTCTTAGGATCCGGTTTTTCATCCTGATAACTTTTTGTCCCAAAAGCAGAAAGTGTTGAACTGTATGACAAAGCATAGCAACATACTCCCGCTTTAAAGCACGTGTTTAAGAATTCACGGCGTTTAAGATCTTTTTCCATGGCTGATAGAATTAGTTAATAAATATGTTGTTTATCAAATTTATGCGAATAATTTTAATTAGGCACATATTTAAAAGCAAATCCCGTGTAACAACAGTTAAACGGGATTTGATCAAATAAAAAAATGAGCAGTAGTTACTTGCGAGAAAAGGATCTAAGCCTTAACTCTTATTTTCCCCGGAGGGTAGTGTAAAGTAAAACGCAGTTCCTTTGCCTAAAGTACTTTCAACAGTTATTGTTCCTTTATTTATTTCTGCAAATTCTTTGCAGATAATAAGACCAAGTCCTGTGCCAGCTTCATTGCCGGTACCAATGGTAGTATAGCTTTCTTCTATTTTAAAAAGTTTTTTAAGCGTATCCTGAGACATGCCAATACCATTGTCTGATACACTGATAGTCGTATTTTCATCTTCAGGTCTGGCGCTGACTGTTACCGTACCTCCCTTCTCAGTGTACTTTATACCGTTATGAATAAGATTCCTTAAAACAGTTGAAAATGTCTCCCTGTCGGCATATACACATATGTCATCAGGCACTTCATTTGCAAGAGTTATTCCTTTCGTTTCAGCCTGCGTCTGGTAAATCTTCATTGCCTCATCGGTAATCTCTTTAACATGGAAATAGCCGGGAAAGAGCTTAAGAGTACCGGTCTGACTCTTTGACCACTGAAGCAGGTTTTCAATAAGATTAAGCAGCTTGTGCGAGGAGTTATTTATCATTTTAGAGAACTCTGCAATCTCTGCTTTTTCCATGGTCAATGCATTGCTATACATTACTTCAGTGAGCCCTGCCAGTGACATAAACGGGCTTCGCAGATCGTGCGCAATGATGGAGAATAGTTTATCTTTTGTCTGAACTATTCGCCTGAGCTCTTCTTCTGACTTCTCTAGCTGTTCATTTGTTTCAGTCAGTTTCAGGTTTTGCAGTTCAATGTTATTTCTGTGTTCAATTATTTCCTGGTTTTGCAGCTCAAGAAGCTTAGCATGCTTTCTCCTCTGTCTGAACAGAATGAGCAATATAACAATGAATGTGGCAAGCAGGGTCAGTATTGATGTGAGAGCAATGCTGATGATTTTTATTCGCTTAATCTTCAGTGTCTTAATGGCATTGTCCTTGTTGAGCAAATCAATCCTGGCAATTCTCTGCTGCTTCTCCATCTGGTACTCCAGCAGGAAGATCTTTTCTGTAAGCTTCTGGTTAAAGAGCGAGTCACTATATTGTATTACCTTCTGTTGGTACTCAGTGGCAGATTTATAATCAAGTGATTTAAGCGATATTGTAACAAGGGCGGCCAGTGCATCCTTTACTGCCATGTTTGCCTTTATTTCTTTTGCAATGGAAAGGCTTTCGTAGGCCAGCTTTTTTGCTTCATTCAGCTTCAGCTGTTCAGCAAGTATGAGGGATTTTTTTGTAAGAATACTGGTATAAAGATTTTTGTCACCCTGTTTATCAACCTTTTCAAGCGACATGTTGTAATTTTCCATTGCAGCATCATAATCACCCTTCTGGAAATGAATGTCACCTATATATTTATAACATGATGCCTGATCAGGCGCCTGATTTATTTCCTTTCTTAAGGAAAGGGATTTTTCGTAACTCAGCAGCGCTGTGTCAAGCTTCCCTTCAATAGAGTAAGTCCTTCCATAAAACAGATAAACATAAGCAAGCATTGACTTGTTGTTGGTTTTGATTGCAATAGCTTCTGCCTTTTTTATGTTTTCAAAAGCCAGATTAGCGTGCTCCTGATAAATGTACAGGTTGGCAAGATTGAGATGAGCAAAACCAGCCTGATCAGGTATGTTATGGCTCTGTGCTACTTCCAATCCCTTATAATACAAGTCAATGGACTCAGAATACTTGCCCATAACCCTATATGCCACTCCTACAAAACTATATGCTTTCGCAAGACTCTCATAGTCTTTGTACTGACTTGCCAGGTCTATTGCCTCAGTGCCATATTTAATTGATTTTTCAGGATCGGCATTCCTGAGATCCCAGCATAATGCCAGCAAAACCGGTATCTTCTCAGACCCGTCTTTGTTTTGAAGGACTACAGATAAACTGTCATCGTGCTGCAGAATGGTTGGCTGATTTTCACTGGACAACGCAAAAGGATAAAATAAGAATAGAAAAATCAGTTCCTTCATTGATTATCTGTCATTTGTTCATTATAACGTAAATGTATGTATTCTTTTTATTGTATAAGTATATGTTTACTTTTTTAGTTTAATAATGGTTCATTCGCTGTGGTTTTGATATGTCTTATATTTGCTCACTACATGACTTCCGTTTTCATGGGGGTACTTCTTTTTCTATCAATATTTAATCCCTGACGGGATTGTCCCGGCAAGACTCTTTGTCTGAAGAAAGACATATTCCGTTTTAATACAAATCATAAAGTGATGACATATATTTAATCAGGATAATAGGGTTATTATTTATAAAATTATATTTGCATTTGAAACAGATTGAAAATAGTTACTCATTTTGAGATAATGAAAGAAATTATTAAGACGTTGCAAAAGAAAGGGATAACCCTTCCTGCTGATGTGAGTGAGATACTTAACGGAGCCAGGAGTGTAAGGGCTTTTGATACAGTTCAGCAGCTTGCCGATGCTTCGACAGGAGGTATAAACTCTAATTATTTTGAAGTAAAATATGATATTCCGGGAAAAGGTGAATTTACTGAGGCAATTGTTCACAGAGTAAGTAATGGCATATCAGCCAACTTTACCGAGCCCTATATGCGCAGACGTGATCCTGACACCATGGTCATTGCCGACGACATGCCTACTGATAAAACCAGGTTCAGGGATAAATTTGGCTATGATTTTAAATCGCTGCAGGAAGAGACTTTTAGCTGGCTGAAACAGCAGGATCTGGCATTTTTCTTTTATTTTGCCGGCCAATTAAACATTGGTGTAACAGGAATAGCCATTGCACCATGTAATGCCAGTTTCTTTTCAATGGGTCTTTCAATGCTCCAGCGCATCATCCCCTTAAATGAGCTTCCTGACAAGATGTCGATTGATTCAGTCATTTATGTGGCACCAACATTCCGTCATACACATTTTCAGGGAAAGCAAATAGTGGTACATAACCGCACCGCAACGCTTCACGAGGTCTATTCATATAATCTCTATCCCGGGCCAAGTGCAAAGAAGGGCTTATACGGGGCACTTTTACATAAAGGTGAAAGGGAAGGCTGGATCACTGCTCACTGTTCAACGGTTCAGGTTATAAGCCCGTATGATAATATAACAACCTTTATGCACGAAGGGGCAAGCGGAGGGGGTAAGAGTGAGATGCTCCAGAGCATAGTGAGGGAACCAAACGGTCAGGTAATGATTGGCGAAAACATGAAAACGCTGGAGAAACGACTTATCAATCTTCCGGTATTCTGTTCATACTACCCTGTCACTGACGATATGGCTCTCTGTCACCCGTCGTTTCAAAGAGATAATGGCAAGCTTACACTTTTTGATGCTGAAAATGCATGGTTCATCAGGGTGGATGGTGTAAATGATTACGGTGATGATCCTTCACTTGAGAGAAGTACAATAAGTGCCAAAAAACCATTGCTTTTCCTTAATATAAAGTCGAATCCCGGTGGCACCGCTTTGATATGGGATCATATAGAAGATGCTCCCGGGAAAAAGTGCCCGAATCCCAGGGTTGTCCTGCCAAGAGATATTGTGCCGGAGGTAATAAATAAGCCTGTGACAGTTGATGTCAGAAGCTTTGGTGTGCGTACGCCGCCCTGTACGAGGGAAAACCCGAGTTATGGAATAATCGGACTGTTCCACATTCTTCCCCCGGCACTGGCCTGGTTATGGAGGCTTGTTTCGCCCAGGGGTTATGCTAACCCCAGCATTATTGGAGGTGATGGGATGGAGTCAGAGGGAGTGGGATCATACTGGCCCTTTGCTACCGGAAAAATGGTTACACATGCAAATCTGCTGCTTGATCAGATAATTCAGACACCAAGGATGAGGTACACTCTTGTACCTAATCAACACATAGGTTACTGGAAGGTAGGATTCAAACCCCAGCTCCTGATGCGTGAATACCTTACACGCCGCGGAAATGCAAAGTTCAAACCAGATCAGTACCAGGCTGCGCGCTGTCCGCTGCTGGGCTATGAACTTAATTTTATGACTCTCGAGGGCTCCAAAATACCATCACGGTTCCTCCAGGTATACAGGCAAAATGAGGTTGGCACTGATGGTTACGATGCCGGCGCAAAGATACTTACAGATTTTTTTAAGAAGGAGCTTGAGAAATATCTCACCCCTGAACTCTCTCCTGCCGGAAGACGGATAATTGAAGCCTGCTTAGCAGGTGCCGACATGGATGAGTATAACTCAATAATTCCTATGAACTACCAGTACTCGTTTATTACTTCAAAGGATAATACGCAGGGTGAATAGATCTAGTCTTTCCGCTCAAGCCATTTGAGAAGCATATAGCTTGAGACTCCTATTAAAATAAGTGACGCGCAGAAAATCAGATAACTGACTCTCCATTTATCAGGACCTGTCATCATAGTCCATTCACTCATGCCAAATATTCCTGCAATAAGGGTCAGAGGCATGAAAATGGTTGTTATAAGGGTTAAACGCCTTACCGATGCATTGGTCTGGTTTGAGTCATGGGCCATTTTATTGTTCAGCATAGAAGCATAAAGCTCCATAAGCCCGGTGACATTATCACGATTGCTCTCTGTCATTTCAAAAAAGTTTGAGATGTGATCGTAAATATCCCTGAAGTGCATTGTTATCTTCCCAGGTACGAATGAGCTATCATTTCTTACTATCTTCATAAGTATCTCGCGCTCATGAAACAGACTTTTCCTTAATGCCAACAGGTTCCTTCTCAGGTATATAAGTTTTGAGGCATCAAAGTCAGCCGGTGAATCAAGAATCGCTTCCTCGGCAACGTCTACCTCTTCTTCCATTAACTCAATGGGAGTGGCCATATTATCAACAATATTATCGAGAACCAGATGCATCAGGTATGCCGGTCCGGATTTTACTGCAGCAAGATTTTTTCTGACCAGTCCTTCAAAACCTGAGAGCGGAAAAACACTGTTATCGGCAAATCCACTTACTGTAATAATAAAATCCTTGCCTGTAATTATATCAACCTCATCTGCAATGAGGTCAGAGTCCTGATAATGTAATGAATTGAAAATGATAAAGGTGTAGTTGTCAAAATCCTCCATCTTCGGGACCTGGTTCTCGTCAGAACAGTCTTCAATAGTAAGCTGGTTCAGTCCCAGTGGCTCAGCCAGCGCAGAGAGATCTTCACGTGAGGCACGGCAGAAGTCACACCAGACATAACCACCTCTGTGCATTGCTTTAAGCGCTTCCCCGAGGTCGTTCAGGGGGGCCATCTCACCCGATGCTAATATATGATAATAAGATATCGTTCCCATAAATTGTCTCTTTAATACACTGAATAGAATGTGAATTTATAAAAGAATAACATTCTGGCACCAAAATTGTCTTAAATGAGTATAAGGTTTATTTAGTAACTTTAAAAGAAAAAACCATGAAAAACGTTGCACTGGGTTCCCTCCTGACAATAGCTCTTCTGCTTGGCACTACAGCAGGTCTTCAGGGACAAAACGAAGAAAGGTTGGGCCTCCCCGGAGATAACCTTAACCTTTACGGGGTTATGAAACTCTTCCAGGAGTCAGCTACACTTGAGGAATTTGAGCGTAACCTTAATGATCCGAACACAATGCTTAACAATCTTGACCTGAACGGGGACTATCAGGTAGATTATATTAATGTAATAGATTATGTTGATGGCAATGTTCATACAATAGTCCTGAGAGACGCCCTTAACAGAGTGGATTATCAGGATGTTGCAGTGTTCACCGTTCAGCCTGGCAGAAATGGTGAAGTGTACATTCAGCTTATAGGTGATGAGGCATTATATGGTAAAAACTATATAATAGAACCTTACTACGATAACGGTACTCCAAACCCCGGCTACTCAGGTAACTCCCGTGTCTATTACGGACAGAACGTAACAATACACAGAACAACCACTGTAGAGGTTTCTGCCTGGCCGATTGTAAGATTCATATTCGCACCTACTTATGTATTATGGCGTTCACCATGGTATTTCGGATATTACCCGAGATACTGGAGCCCATGGCGCCCTTATTACTGGGACTATTATGTAGGATTCCATAGTCATTGGTCGGACTACTATTATGGTTATTATCACAGATGGAATACCTACAGGTATAACCGTTACAATGATTTCTATTATCACGATCACAGAGATCATTCTGAAATGATTGATCACAGGATATCAAACAATTACTATCGTGACACCTATTCAAGACCTGATCTTCGTGATAAGGGATCAGAAAGGTTCCATGAGATGAACCCCAATGGCAACGGACATACAAATAACGGGAATCATTATGGTCAGAATAAAGACCATCAGAACAATGGTAACCACTACGGCCAGAATCAGGGCCAGGGCCAGAACCAGGGCCAGAATCAGGGTCAGGGACGTCAATCGACTACAATTCGCACCGAACAGCAGAATGGTAACCAGGGTGCACGACGCTCAGGGACCAGCTATGGTCAGTCTAATACCCGTACCTCAACTGAAGGTCAGATGGTACCAAACCAGGGACAGCACCAAACTACCCATTACGGTAATCAGGGGGGTGAAGGCAGCAGAAGCAACCAGCAAAGCGCCACCCATACTCAGTATTCTGGCAACCGCACCTCTGGCCAGGCCACAAGCGGTAACAGCCAGGCAAGCCAGACCTCAAACAGAGGGGCAGGAAATGCTTCTTACAGCCGACCTGCAGATAAGAGTGGTGACCGGCCTACAACTGTTCCCGGATCATCGCGCCCATCATCGGTGAGTAGCGGACAGAACAGAAGCTCATCCGGAAGCAACGCCGTTCATAACCAGGGAAGTGGGAGAGCACAGTCTGGCACCATCAGTAAGCCTTCATCGGCAAAATCATCAGGAGAGAAGGAGACAGGTGGCCGCAGGAAATAACAATCCTCCCGGCTGGTCCGGATTACAATAACATTGGCAGAGCCGTTGCATGCAACGGCTCTGTTGTTTATGTATTGGTAAAATCGCCCAAATTGGGCGATTTTACAGGAATGTGAATAATTGTTAATTAATTTGAGGGAAAGGTTATTCTTGATAAATTGCTTTGGTAGAATCGCCCAATTTGGGCGATTCTACTCCCAATCCGGGCGATTCTAATCGTCCAGATTGGGCGATTCTACCTGATGCACAAATAATTAAACCCAAAAACCATGAAAAATCTATTTAGGATTTCTCTTATTCTGGCGCTGGTTCTTCTGACCTCTTTTCAGAAAAAAAGCAGCTCAGAATTATCTATACCTTTTGAGAAATATAAGCTCAGCAACGGGCTTAATGTAATCCTTCATCAGGATAAATCTGATCCTATCGTTTCAGTAGCAATTTATTACCACGTGGGCTCAAACCGTGAAGTTAAAGGCCGCACCGGATTTGCCCATCTTTTTGAACATATCATGTTCCAGGAAAGCGAAAACGTACCACAGGATCAGTTCTTTAAATACATTCAGAGCGCCGGCGGAACACTTAACGGTTCTACAAGCTACGACAGAACAAACTATTATGAGGTGATACCCAAAAATGCTCTTGAGATGGTTCTGTGGATGGAGTCTGACCGCATGGGCTACCTCACAAATACCATAACAGAAGAGTCTTTTGCAAACCAGCAGAATGTTGTTCAAAACGAGAAAAGACAGAGCTATGATAACCGACCTTATGGCCATGAACAGGAAGTGATTGCAAAAGAACTCTATCCTGAAGGCCATCCTTACAGCTGGACTGTTATCGGGGATATGAACGATCTTAAAAATGCCACCCTCGAAGATGTTAAGAATTTCCATAACAAATATTATATCCCTAACAATGCAACCCTTTCAATAGCCGGTGATTTCGATCCGGCCGAAGTAAAGGCTCTTGTACAGAAATATTTTGGAGAAATACCGGCAGGACCGGAAGTGCCGGCAAACAAACCAATGCCTGTTTCATTAAAAGAGACGAAAAAGGTATATCATGAAGATAACTTTGCAAAGGTTCCTGAATATACCCGTGTTTATCCTGTACCTCAGAAATATTCAAAAGATTCATACTCACTCTCAATTCTTGCACAGCTCCTTGGTCAGGGAAAGAAATCACCAATGTATTCAGTACTGGTGAAAGACAGAAAAATAACATCTGACGTAGGTGTTTACAACTCAGCTCTTGAGCTTGCAGGACAGTTTGTTATTTCAGTTACAGCCAATCCGGGTGTAAATCTTAACGATGTTGAGGCAGGTATTAATGATGGTTTTGCAAAGTTCGAGAGGGATGGCGTTACAGCTAAAGACCTTGAACGGGTAAAAGCCGGCATTGAGACGGGCTTTTATAACAGGATAAGCAGTGTGCAGGGGAAAGCATTCTACCTGGCTGAATATAACGTTTATACAGGTGACCCCGGATTCTATAAAAAAGATATTGAAAACTATATGGCGGTAACAATTAATGATGTCATGGATGTATACAACAGGTATATTAAAGGACAAAACTTCGTTGCTGCCAGCTTTGTCCCAAAAGGACAGGTTAATCTTATTGCCAGCGGATCAGTAAACGCAGGAATTGTTGAAGAGAATATTCTCAATGCCACGGAGGTTAAACAGGATCAGACCACTGCTGCGAAGCAGCCAACAGCAAAGACTCCCGGTTCATTTGACCGATCAGTGAAACCAGCTCCCGGACCTGACGTTAAAGTAACTGTTCCGACAGTATGGAAATCAAAACTGTCTGATGGCATGGAGGTTTATGGAATCTCTCAGAATGAGGTTCCCCTTGTGCAGTACTCAATTGTAATAAAGGGTGGCCACATGCTCGATGACATAAACAAACCGGGCGTAGCTGATTTTATGGCTGAAATGCTCAGCGAAGGAACAAAAACAAAGACTCCTGAAGAGCTGGAAGAATCAATCAGCCTGCTTGGGGCATCTATCAATATAGGTGCAGATAATGAGAGAGTTACAATAAGTGTCAATACTCTTTCGCGCAATTTTGGAAAGACAATAGACCTTGTTGAAGAAATGTTACTTCAACCGCGCTGGGACACCACTTCTTTCGCACTTGTAAAGAACAGGATAATAAATGACATCAGACGCCGCTCAGTTGAGCCGAACTACCTGGCCATTTCGACTCTGAATAAACTCAGATTCGGTAAAGACAATATTTATTCAACAGATGTACAGGGGACGATTGAGAGCGTTCAGTCTATAACAATGGATGATCTGAAAGCATATTATGAAAAATATATATCTCCGTCTGTTGCTCAACTGCTTGTTGTAGGTAATGTTGAAAAACCTGTTGTTGAAAAGTCCTTTGCTTCACTTGGGAAAAACTGGAAACAGAAAGAGGTTAAGCTGCCATCATTTACTTTCCCTCAGCCAACAGACAAACCTGCTATCTATTTTGTTGATGTACCGGGAGCAAAACAGTCGGTTATTGCTGTCGGGTGTCTTTCAATACCCAGAAATAACCCTGATTTCAACGCTGCAACTGTTGCAAACTACAAACTGGGAGGCTCATTTAACGGATACCTGAATCTTGTACTTCGTGAAGAAAAAGGTTTTACATATGGCGCGCGCTCAGCTTTTTCCGGCTACCTGAACACCGGAACATTTACAGCCAGCTCGAGCGTAAGATCAAATGCAACACTTGAATCCACCCAAATATTCAGAGACCTGATAACAAAGTACAATACAGGCGTCTCACAGGAGGATGTTGATTTTACAAAGAGTTCGCTTCTTAAGAGTAATGCTCTGAACTATGAAACTCAGAGGGCTCTTCTTGAAGTGCTTAACACAATGGCTGTATATAAATTGCCGGCAGATTATATAAGCAAAGATGAAGCTTACATAAGAAATCTCACAGTAGAGGAGATGAACAAAGAAGTTAAAAAATACATTGACCCTATGAAGATGTATTATGTCGTTGCCGGCGATGCTGCAACACAGCTTCAGGAACTTACTAAGCTGGGATTTGGTGACCCGATACTTTATAAGTAAAAAGGCATGATTAAGACGGGAGGGAGAATTTCCTCCCTCTTGTCTTTATAGAAATAATGGTATCTTTAAGTAACCTGATAAACTTAAAACCTGAATTATGAAAAACAGTCTGAAGATTCTGATATTGCTGATCCTTGTTGTCTTTACAGGATGTGGTAAAAAGAATAAGATCAACATTTCACTTCCTTATGAATCATATAAGCTGAATAACGGGCTTACTGTAATTCTGAATGAAGACAAATCTGATCCAATTACCTCCTTTGTGATACTCTATCATGTTGGTTCAAACCGTGAAGTGCCTGGTAAAACCGGTTTTGCACACCTGTTTGAGCATATGATGTTCCAGAGATCAGAAAATGTTGGTGAAGATCAGTTCTTCAAGATTATTGATGGCCTTGGCGGAGACTTTAACGGTGGAACAGGCAGCGACATGACAATGTATTATGAAGTTGTTCCCAAAAATGCACTTGAGACATGTATGTGGCTAGAGTCTGACAGACTGGGATACCTTATTAATACAATCACCCCATCTTCATTCGCAAACCAGCAGAATGTGGTGCAGAATGAAAAACGTCAGGGTGAAGACAATATGCCTTACGGCTTCACTGATTTTGTCATTGCAAAGAACCTCTATCCAGCAGGTCATCCATATAGCTGGGAGGTTATAGGAGATATGCAGGATCTGAAAAACGCCACCATACAGGATGTAAAGGATTTTCACAATAAGTTTTATGTACCAAATAATGCAACTATCGTTGTATCCGGTGACTTTGTGGCTGACTCTGTAAAGAAACTGGTTGAGAAATATTTTGGGGAAATACCTGCCGGAAACCCGGTTCAGGACATGAAACCAATTCCGGTTACTCTGTCTCAGACAAAGAAACTCTATCATGAGGACAACTTTGCAAAGGCTCCTCAGTATACAATGGTTTATCCTGTACCCCAGCAATATACCAAAGAAGCTCACGCACTTGATATACTTGCACAGCTTCTGGGCACAGGCAAAAAATCACCAATGTACAAAGTCCTTGTAAAAGATAAGAAGCTTACTTCAAATGTATCCGTTTATGATATGTCACAGGAGTTGTCGGGTGAGTTTCGTATAAGTGTTACTGCAAATCCATCAACAGACCTTAAAGACGTTGAAAAGGGAATATTTGAAGCCTTTAACAAATTTGAAACAGAGGGTTTTACAGAAAAGGATCTGGAACGCACTAAAGCCAAGCTTGAGACTCAGTTCTATGAGATGATGAGCAGCGTAATGTACAAGTCCTTCCTTTTAGCTCAGTACAGTGAATTTGCCGGATCACCATCATATTTCACTGAAGAACTTAAGCAGATGATGGCAGTGACTTCTCAGGATGTATGGGATGTCTATAATAAATATATTAAGGGACAAAACTATGTTGCAACAAGCTTCGTTCCCAAAGGACAGTTGAACCTGGTTGCTGACGGGTCTGTTAATGCAGGTATAGTTGAAGAAGATATTAATAATGCGACTGAGATGACCGCTGCTCCAGCGAAGATTGAAGAAGCTATTGTAAAGACTCCAAGTAAAATTGACAGGTCAGTGGCTCCTAAGGTCGGGCCTGATCCGGTAGTAAACATACCCGCTATATGGACTGCTGAGTCTTCAAACGGTATGAAGGTATACGGAATTGAACATCATGAGCTGCCTATGGTCCAATATTCAATAGTTATCTCCGGTGGGCATATGCTCGATGACATAAGCAAGCCCGGCGTTGCGAAATTTACTGCCCAGATGCTGAATGAAGGCACTAAAAATAAAACACCCGAGGATCTTGAAGAGGCTATTGCAATGCTTGGGGCCACCATACGTGTTTCAGGAAGCAATGAGGACATATCTGTTGATGTGACCACGCTTGCCCGCAATTTTGAAAAGAGCGTGGAGCTTGTTAAAGAGATGCTGCTGGAGCCTCGTTGGGATAAAGAACAATTTGACCTTGATAAAACAAAGACAATTAACAACCTGAAGCGTAATATGGCAAACCCGAATTATCTGGCTAACCGCACGCTCACCAGTCTTATAATAGGTAATGAGAATGTTCTCTCAACCGACGCAAACGGAACAGTTGAAAGCGTTGAGGCTATTACAATGGATGACCTGAAGGCCTTTTATGAAAAGAATTTCTCTCCATCCGTTTCAAAACTTCTTATTGTCGGTGATCTTGACAAAGCCAGGGAAGAAGCAGCCTTCAAAGGTCTTGATGAGGCATGGAAAGCCAAAGATGTTGTAATGCCAACATTTACTTTTGCACCTGTACCTGAAAAAGCCTCTATCCACTTTGTAGATGTGCCGGGAGCAAAACAATCTGTCATTGCAATAGGTAACCTCTCCATCCCGAGAAATAATCCGGATTATTATCATGCCGAGGTTGCCAACTTTATGCTTGGAGGCGGTGTCAACGGAAGATTTTTCATGACCCTGCGTGAAGATAAAGGATACACTTATGGTGCATATTCATCATTCAATGGCATGAAAGATTATGGTATGTTCCGTGCATCTTCTTCGGTACGTTCAGATGCAACACTTGATGCTATGAAGATTTTCAAGGATTTAATGACAGACTATCGCAAAGGAGTGTCTCAGGCTGATGTTGATTTCACAAAAGCATCTATGCTCAGGTCTAATGCAAGAAGGTTTGAAACACTCTGGGCTTTGCTTGATATGCTTAACACAATGACAGAGTATGATCTGCCTTCTGACTATATAAAGCAGGAAGAGGAATATCTTCAGGGTCTTACAGTTGAGCAGGTTAACGAAACAGTACAGAAGTACATTGATCCTATGAGAATGTATTATGTGGTAGTAGGTGATGCTGCAACACAGATGAAGGGTCTGTCGAAGATTGGCCTTGGAGCACCTTTGCTTCAGAAATAATATTTTATATATTTGCACAGCAAACTAAAAGACGCATCAATGGTGCGTCTTTTCAGGCCCGGATGGTGGAATGGTAGACACGAAGGACTTAAAATCCTTTGGCCGCAAGGCTGTGGGGGTTCAAGTCCCCCTCCGGGTACTGAAAACAGAGAGAGTGTGAGAGCGGGAGCGAGCACACTCTCTTCTGTTTTCCTCAAGCCTCACACTCACACCCACACAATGACGGAGTGAGAGCGGGAGCGAGCACCTCGCTCTTTTTTTCTCGCACTCGCACTCGCTCTGTTTTCCTCAAGTCTCACTCTCACACTCACACAATGACAGAGCGGGAGCGAGCACACTCACTCTGTTTTTTTCTCCTTGCCAGATGAATCTTCTCCGGAGACTGGATCGCCGGAAGAACACCCACAGGAGGTCTTTAAGCGCTTTTCCTGCGGCTATTCCCGGGATGATGATTTCTGCCATTGACAATTTTATACAGGAGACTCTGATGTAATTTAATAGCGTTGTACTGGCACATCTCATGGCAGCAATAACATCTTATGCAGGCCTTCTTGTCAATAACAGAACATTTATCTACTATATCAATTGCATCACGGGGACAGGCTTTTACACAGGCTCCGCAGGCCGTACATTTTGATTTTATTATTTTGGGCTCAACAGTATAAGATCTTTTTACCAGACCCATCAAAAAACCTCCCCTGCTTATTTCATTCTTCCGTTGACTTGAATATGAGGCGGGAAGTTTAAAACCCTTTATCCGCAGCTCTTTTTTATCCATTCCGACAACATGAACATCATCTAAACATGAAGGAAACATATTGCGCTTTTTTGCTTCAGCAAGAAGGGGGTTATTATCAACCGGAATCCCCATCATTTCAGAAAGAACTATATCAAGACTGAGCATATCTTCGGATGCCAGAAGCAGACCGACCTGACGAGGCTCACCACTAAACGGACCATCTCCCTCCATCCCGATTACTGCGTCAACAATTGTTAATTTAGGTGGAACTAAGGTTGCCAAATCCAAAAGCACTCCTGCAAATAAATCATTACTTGTCATTGTACTATGATAACCAGGCTTTGACCTTCCGGGAATCACTCCGAAAATATTCTTTACCGCACCGCTCATATACATCAAACCATGTGTTTTGAGCTTACATAAATTTATATAACAGTCGCACTGGCGAATCGGCGTAATAATCTCAAATCTTTTAACAAGCCTCCCTGACGGATGTGATACAGTTTCAAATGAGGTATCATAGTTTAGTTCAATCCCGGCACTTTTTGCAGCATCTTCCATACCGCATATCCTGTAAGTTTTCTCAAGAGTTTTCTTATCATAATTATATCCTGAACCCGGACTCTCGGCTATCACAATATTGTCCGTAACCTTCCTGAGGATGTTTCCTGTGGCTGTAATGATTGATGGATGAGTGGTAACGGTTTTCCCTGAATCAGCTGCAGAAAGCAGGTTCGGCTTAAGTGCAACGCGTTGACCGGGCTTTATAAACCTTTCCATTCCACCCATCATTTCAATTAACTCCGCAAGTTTGATTTCAACCTGCGAATAGTCTTTGCATTCTATTATATAAACCGTCTTTTCTGTATTTACTTCATTTTCCATAATATGAGTATATTTGACCAGGATATGATACTGCTGATTAATAAGTGCCCCTTTAAGCGGGTTTTATATGAAAGTAATATTCAAATTTATACAGAATCTGAACTTATTGTTGAAGTCAATCGACAAAAAATGATCTCAGAACGCTTGTGGTTAAAACTCCGAAACCCTACAACAACCGGAAGAAACAAACTATAACTAATTTTAAACCTTTGTATTTATGAGCATTAATAAAGTTTGGATAGAGGATGGATGTATTGCATGTGGCCAGTGTGAGGCGACATGTCCTGAAGTATTTAAAGTTATGGACGTTTCTACAGTGATTGAAGGTGTTAATTATTCAGATTATGATGAGCTTATAAAAGAGGCTGCCGGAAATTGCCCTGCTGAGGTGATTAAGTATTCAGAATAACTAATTATTAGTTTACTTTTGCCTGTCGGATTTTCAGCTTGTTACATAGTGCTAAGGAAATTCTGCAAAAACACAATCCCTGAGATAACGGGTGAAGATATATCAGATAATAGAAAAACACTTCTGGATTTTCCTCCTGGCGGGAATAATAATGGGGTTGTGGAAACCATTTGAATTTGAGGCACCAAAATTTCTGCCTAAGGTTCTTCTAGCCATGATGCTGTTCTTTGTTTTCCTGAAAATTGATTTTTCGGATATAATAGAGCACCTGAGGGACTATAAACTTATGTCATATATCGCCATTGTATATATGATAGTTTTACCTGTCCTCTTCTTCCTGTTGTTCAGGATCTTTGACAGAGAACTGGCCCTGGGCATTCTGCTTCTGACAGCGATGCCTACTGGGGTTTCAACGCCTGCATTATCTGATATCGTCAAAGGGAATATGTCACTTACGATGAGTATAGCGCTGGTTACCCAGGTTATTGCACCATTGACTGTTCCATTGTTATTCTGGATTGTTGGAACAAAAGGGCTTGACATAAACAAGCTTTTATTGCTAAGAGATATATCAATAATGGTCTTTTCACCTATGATACTGGCAATGATAATAAAAAGATATCTTCCGGCATCGGTAAGAAAAACCCGGCACTTGTTCACTTCGGCAAATGTTCTTCTACTGTTCTTCTTTGTACTTATTGCAATTTCTTCACAAAGGGATACAATTTTGAGTAACCCTTTGGCACTTATCTGGAAAGCTGCGGTACTATACATGGTATTTATCCTGCTTCATGTAGCCGGATATTATATTTGTCCCGGATCAAAAAAAGAGGATAAAATTGCATTTTCTGTCAGCGCCGCATATATGAACAACGGACTTGCAATAGTCCTTGCCTCAACCTATTTTGGCCCGAATATTCTCGTTCTTATGGTGCTCTCTGAAATTCCGTGGAATACTCTCCTTGCACCATTTAAAAGAGTGCTAAGGCATCTTTAAGAATGGCTGACCTATAAAACCTGGGTCTGGAAAACTTCTCTTGAAGCCTTAATGTCAATCATGTTTTCCATTGCCCAACTTACAAGGCCATGCAGATGCGGAAGCAATGTCTTCCCTCTGTCAGTTAACCTGTATTCAACCTTGGGCGGAATCTGGGGGTAAACCTTACGGTTAACCAAACCGTCAGCCTCAAGATTTTTAAGAGTTACTGCAAGCATCTTTTGCGAAATGGTTTTCAGATATCCGTATATCTCATTGAATCTCAATATCTCACCATCTTCAAGAACCATAAGCACCAGAACCGACCATTTATCACCAATCCTGTCCACCACATTTCTTACCGGACAATGCTCCGGGTTGCTGTATTTTTTTAAAATATTTTCATCCATATATTACTGAATTATGCATTTCTAACCTTCAGGTAAGTATTATACTATTTTGTTAGCTCTTGCTTTTTGCTAATCTCTGTTTTATCTTTGACTCACCAAAAGTAATTAAATAACAAATAGAGAGCAAATATAAAATGGTAATTTTTAAATTGAAAGGAAATTAATATGAAAATCGGAGTAACAGGAGCGACAGGTCATCTGGGTCGCATAGTAGTTGAAAAACTGAAAGAAAAAGTCACATCAGACAGTATTGTAGCATTGGTACGATCTCCTCAGAAAGCGTCTGATCTGGGTGTTGAGGCGCGCGAATTTGATTACACCAGACCTGAGAGTCTGGCCAATGCCCTTAAGGGAATAGATAATCTATTGCTGATCTCGGGCAATGAGATAGGACAACGTGCAATTCAGCATAAAAATGTTATAGATGCCGCAAAAAAGGCAGGTGTCAAATGGATAGTTTACACCAGTCTTCTTCATGCTGACACATCTTCTCTGAGTCTGGCCGACGAGCATTGTATTACAGAAGCCGCGTTAAAAGAGTCAGGCATTCAATATACCTTATTGCGTAACGGCTGGTACACTGAGAATTATACAGGTTCCGTACAGGGAGCGCTTGCTGGAGGAGCTTTCACTGGCAGCGCCGGAGATGGGAAAATTTCATCTGCCCCACGCGCTGATTATGCTGAAGCCGCTGTTGCTGTTCTGACAGGCGGAGGTCATCATGGGAAAATATATGAACTTTCAGGAGATGAGTCGTACACGCTGACAGATCTGGCTGCTGAACTCTCACGGCAGTCAGGCAAAAACATTCCTTACAAGAACCTGCCGGAAAATGAGTATGCCGATTTACTGAAGAGTTTCGGCGTACCAGAAGGGTTTGCCTGTGCTATTGCCGGATGGGACACCTCAGCTTCAAAGGGGGATTTATTTGATAACTCACGTCAGCTTTCAAAACTGATAGGGAGACCAACAACTTCTCTTGCAAGTGTTGTGAAAGATGCTCTTAAAGGTTCTGAATAAAAAAAGAGGTCCGGAGAGGACCTCTTTTCATTTCTTATCTCCTTTCCCGGGTTGGGCTCTTTTGTGAGCCACGGAGAGACAATTTATATAGTCTTTTACATCAGGTATTTTAGCCGGATCCTTTGCTACCAGGGGAATCACACCTATCGACCGTATGTCACCTGTTCCGGCACAATCGGTCTCACATACGTAGTACATTTCATGGTCTATTTCGATCGGATCGCCATCCCTGGGACATGTATCAACAGTTACTGAATCTAATTCAGTTTTATCGGTGACATTGTAGATTCTGACTTCAATCATTTCATGTAATAGTTTTGTGTGTTAAAACAGCTTCCTTTTAAAGTACAGTGCCACATTTACAAGCATGATCATCACAGGCACTTCTACCAGTGGCCCAATAACAGCAGCAAAGGCTTCGCCTGAATTAATACCGAAGACAGAAATGGCCACAGCAATGGCCAGCTCAAAGTTATTGCTTGCTGCCGTAAAAGAGAGAGTGGCTGATTGCTCATAGGTTGCCCCGATCCTTTTACCCAGAAGAAAGGATACAACAAACATGACTAAAAAATAGATTACCAGCGGAATGGCAATGCGCGCAACATCCAAAGGTATCTTAACAATGTATTCTCCTTTCAGGGAAAACATTACAATAATTGTAAACAATAAAGCTATAAGCGTCAGCGGGCTTATTTTCGGAATGAATCTCGTATTATACCATGTTATGTCTTTAAGCCGGATAAGGATAAACCGTGTAAGGAATCCTGCAATAAACGGTACTCCAAGGTAGATAAACACACTTTTTGCTATTTGCCCCATGGTTATCCGGGAAACAGTATCATTTGTCGGCAGTCCAAACCACGAAGGCAGTACTGCAATGAAAAGCCAGGCATAGAAAGAGAAAAAGAGCACCTGAAAGATAGAGTTAAAAGCAACAAGTCCCGCCGCATACTCTGAGTCTCCCTTTGCAAGCTCGTTCCAAACGATTACCATTGCAATGCAACGGGCAAGTCCGATAAGTATCAAGCCGTACATATAGTCGATGTTGAACCTCAGGAAAATAATTGCAAGTCCAAACATCAGTACAGGTCCTATCAGCCAGTTTTGAATCAGGGATAGTCCCAGTACTCTGGTGTTTCTGAAAACATCCCCAAGTTCTTCATATTTCACCTTGGCAAGAGGCGGATACATCATGACAATAAGACCAATGGCAATAGGAATGTTGGTTGTTCCTGATGACAGGCTGTTCCAGAATTTTGCGACACCTGGGTTCATCCATCCGGCGCCCACTCCAATAATCATTGCTGTAAATATCCATAGTGTCAGATATCTGTCGGGAAATTTCAGTCTTGATTTCATTTGTTAAGTTATTGTAATTTAGCCCGTTTAGCAACATTTAGAACCTGATCCGGAACAATCGCAAGTGGGCTCTGTGCCTTTAAGTATCCCATTGATAATACCGGCAGCACATCCAACACCTGTATTCACAGATATTGCCTGATAAGGACAGTTTAATGCGCATGCTCCGCATTCCATGCAAAAGTCTCTTCTGGCAATAACTGCTTTTCTGTGTGACAATTCAAACACTTCGTGTGGACAAACTTTGACACACATTCCACAACCTGTGCATTTGTCCTCAGATAAAGAGAGTGTTACAACATCCGGAAGATATACTAAATCCCTCATAATATTATCTTAAATTAATTTTCCAATTACCTGTAAAATGATCCCGGTTGCTGTAAAGCTTATTTGCAGAGGAACAAATATCTTCATCTCCTTTTTTACTCCTGAAAGCGAAGTGTAAGTTGAGGAGCCTGTAAAATTCATTGCTGTGAAAGATGATACCGCCCCAGTTATAAAGAACCATGAAAGCGTGGAAATAATGTTCTCATTTGATAACCCTGTAAGAAAAAGAGCTATGAATACTATTATACCCGAAAAAAACCCTTTTAATGAAAAATACCGCCCGGGAATATAAGGTAGAAACACAGGAGTAAATACAATTCCGGCAAAATATGCAAGGAAAACATTAAATATTGAAGGGCCTCCAACAGCCGAGAAGTTTTTGAATGAAATGCCATTACGACTTAGCCCTGAAAGGAGGAACAAGACTATCATTGCTCCGAGAAGGTAGTATTTACCATAAAGGAAATCGTTGGGGACAAGCTTAATCCTGTCCATAAAACCGAATTTTACTTTTCGCATGCTGCTTTCAGCATGGTATCCGTTTTTAATGAACTCTTCTATATCCGATGCCCTTACCGGTCCGTAGTGTACATTAAATCCTGTTTCTTCCCTAACCTTATGAGCGGCTATTCCAGTAGCTCCAAGTTGCGGTACAATTAATCTTTTGTGATCGACGATCTTATCCAGTGAAACGCTATTGATTTTTGCTACAAGCTCCCTGGTCGAAAATGTACCTTTACCTGCAGCACACCAGACATTTACCCCTTTAGTGTCGAGGACTAAAATCCACCCGTTGGTATCTGAGAGATTTTTTCTGAGATTATCAAAAGTGAGTTTGTAATTTGCAGTTACAAACACGTCAGAATCAGATCCTGGTGTTCCAATTGCATATATACCGGGCTTTACCCTGTATTTGTCCCTGTTAAAACCCCATCGGACCATTACTGCACCTAAAAAATCTCTAAACCTGATTTCAGATGATACTATGGGGATCAATGCACCAGCTGCTTCTGTGCTACCTGTTATATATGAGGTGTTCATTTTAAGTTGTCTTTATAAAAAATGTAAAACTGTTCCTTTACCATATCCCTTAACCTGCGGAATTCATTTAATACCTGCTCCTCATCACCCATGAACTCAGACGGGTCTTCAAACCCCATGTGCAGCCTGTGCTTAACCTTTCCTGTAAAGAAGGGGCAAGATTCCCTGGCATTATCACAGACAGTTATTACATAGTCCCATTCAGAATTCAGATACCTGTCAATACTTTCAGGTTTATTTTTGCTGATGTAGATTCCGACCTCTTTCATAACTCTTATTGCAAGCTTGTTAACCTGCAAGGCAGGTGCGGTGCCCGCAGATCTTACCTCGAGCTTTTTGTCAAATGATTTTAAAAAGCCCTGTGCCATCTGACTGCGACAGCTATTGCCGGTACAAATAATAAGAATTTTCATTTTTAGCATTCTATTTCAACTGCACTTATCTCTTTCACATAGTCATTAAACAACCTGAGGTATTCTCTGATCTTACACTGATTCAGACAGTAATTTATCTTCAGGCCATCAATTTCGCCTTTAATAAGTCCCATGTCTCTTAACTCCTTCAGATGTTGCGAAACGGTTGTCCGGCCAAGTGGTATAAAATCAGATATATCACCTGATATGCATGCTTTCGCATCTGCCAGGTACTTAATGATAGCCAGCCTTGCAGGATGCGATAATGCCTTGTTAAACCTTGCCAGTTCCTGGAGCGGCACTTCAAATATTTCCGATTTGTTCATAGCTTATTACTAATGACGCAAACATACGACATATTTTTTAAATCCAATAAATTCTGTATTATTTTATTGATAATTTTTATATTAATGTTTTGCTTTTAAGATTGAATATTTCACCAGGTTTCAGATACATTGTAAATAAAGAAACCGATTGCATCAAAAATGAGTTCTATCGTTTATTATTTAGGGATTCAGATAAGGGAGTACCCGTTAACTGTCGGAGTTTATGATAAGATTATTAATAATATAAACCTTTATAATTAGTACTGATGATATATCTGCTACACGAGATTTATATATGCAACCGAATGAAGTAAAATATTGAAAATATATTTTTTTAAACCCTATATCTTTTATCTTTGGCAATACCTATGAAAAAACAACCAGTAATGAGACTCTCACTGATACTGTCATCAGTTTTCCTGTTTTTAAGCCTGGCGGCGAACGCACAAACCCCGGTAAACCATGCCCCGCAGGGATTTGACGTTTTAAATGACAGCATACTGCACGGCAAAATAGACACGATTTATTACACATCAAAAACAGTCAGAACCCAGCGCAGGGCTCTGGTTTACACCCCTCCCGGGTTTTCCCGAAGTAAAAAATATCCGGTTTTGTACCTATTGCACGGCATCGGGGGTGATGAAAAGGAATGGCTTAGAAATGGCCAACCTCAGGTGATACTTGACAATCTTTATGCTGAGAAAAAGATCGCCCCGATGATCGTTGTAATGCCGAATGGCAGGGCAATGAAGGACGATCGTGCAACAGGAAATATTTTTGATAGCACAAAAGTGAAGGCCTTTGAGCTGTTTGAAAAAGATCTTATAATAGATCTTATACCTTACATAGAAAAGAAATTTCCTGTTAAAAAGGATCGGGAGAGTCGTGCTATTGCCGGCCTCTCAATGGGAGGCGGGCAATCACTGAATTTTGGTCTTGGCAACCTCGACAGGTTTGCCTGGATAGGCGCATTTTCAGCAGCTCCCAATACAAAGATGCCGGAAGTATTGGTCCCTGACCCTGAACGGGTAAGGAGAATATTAAAGTTACTCTGGATTTCTTGTGGTGACAATGATAACCTTATACCATTCAGCAGACGCACACATGAATTTCTGGTTCAAAATGGCATCCCTCATATCTTTTATGTTGAGCCCGGGGTTCACGATTTTAAAGTATGGAAGAATGATCTGTACATGTTTTCACAGCTTGTTTTTAAACCGGTAAACATATCTTTATTCAACAAATACAGTGTTGAGGGCCTGCCGGCTTCGTCAAATGTCAGGAAAGCAAAATATCCGCAGATATTGCCTGACAGCAGGGCAATATTTCACGTTAATGCTCCTACCGCACAGACAGTTCAGATTGATTTGTCAGGGAAGTATGATATGATAAAAAACAACGATGGGATTTGGGAAGTGACAACAGATTCTTTAAGTGCCGGTTTCCATTATTATTCTTTGTTAATTGACGGGGTTGCAGTGGCAGATCCGGCAAGTGAGACTTTTTATGGCATGGGACGTATGGCCAGCGGAATTGAGGTCCCTTTTAAAGGAGATGTATTTTATGAAATCAAAGATGTTCCGCACGGTGAGATATGTATAAAGAGATACTATTCAACTGTCTATAGCAAGTGGCGTCAGCTTTATATCTATAAACCTGCAGGTTATGATATTAATACTACGGAGAAATACCCTGTATTATACCTGCTTCACGGCGGTGGGGAAGATGAGAGAGGATGGGCTATGCAAGGGAAGACAGACCTGATTCTTGACAATCTCATTGCTGCAAAAAAAGCAAAGCCAATGATTGTAGTTATGCCCGATGGTAATGTTGATACTCAGGGGTTTGATGAAAATTCGCTGAAGATATTTGAGAGAGAGATGAAGCAATGCATTGTGCCATTTGTTGAGAAGACCTATCGTGCAAGACCAGGAACCGGTAACCGGGCCCTTGCAGGATTATCGATGGGTGGTATTCAGACCCTGTATACCGGAATAAACAATAATGACATGTTCTCATACCTCGGGGTATTCAGTTCAGGCTGGATTTTACCAATGCTGCAGGGTATTGCTGATGCACAATATGATTATATGAAAAAAAATTCAGCCAGGATAAACAGCAACTTAAGACAATTCTGGATCGCTGTGGGCGGTAGTGAGGATATTGCTTACAATAACTGTCAGATAATGCTCAAAAAATTTGATGAGTTAAAAATAAAATACACCTACAGTGAATACCCCGGAGGACATACATGGCCAGTTTGGAGAAATAACCTTTATAGTTTTGCACAGCTGGTTTTTAAATAATCTGACCACGCGGCTAAATTGTTTAAAGTTCTTTGCCCGATAAAAATGATAATGAATAGTAAGCTATGAAAACTTCAATCTGGATTATCCTTCTCTATCTGTTAAGTATTAGCCTGTATGCCGAAGATGGTCATAACCTCTGGCTTCATGACAAAGGTTCAGTCAGAGTGAATGTGGTGTGTAAAAAAAGCTCTCCCACATTAAATATTGCTGTTGATGAATTACAGCAAGGCTGGCAGGGGAAAGATGGTGCCACTATCGTTCTTGAAATAAGGAAAGACAAGGCTATTAAAAGTGATGGTTTTGAAATAAACAGTAACGGGATCAAAGCTAATACTGAACTTGGGATTCTGTACGGTGTTTATGAGCTTCTGCGTCGCCAGCAGACGGGTGAACCAATTGAAGAGATGATCAGTAACCCTTCTTACGCGATACGAATTTTAAATCACTGGGATAATCCCGATGGAACTATTGAGAGGGGATATGCGGGCCATTCAATATTCTGGCGTTTAGGCGAAACGGCCCTGGTAGTCACAGATGCCGATAAAATGTTGTGGCATGAATATGCACGTGCAAATGCATCAGTCGGAATAAACGGCTCTGTTCTGAATAATGTCAATGCATCACCGCTGATGTTGTCAAAAGAGTATCTGCAGCGCGTAAAAGCGATTGCTGATATTTTTCGTCCATATGGCATTAAGGTTTACCTGTCAGTAAAGTTCTCTTCGCCGACCCTGATCAGTGGCCTGAAAACATCTGATCCGCTCAATCCTGAAGTGATAAAGTGGTGGCAGGAAAAAGTAAAAGAAATTTACAGTATTATCCCTGATTTTGGTGGTTTTCTTGTAAAAGCAAATAGTGAAGGGATGCCGGGCCCGCAGGATTTTGGGCGCACACATGCCGAAGGTGCAAATATGATTGCAGCCGCCCTTAAGCCTTACGGAGGTATTGTCATGTGGCGCGCTTTTGTTTACAGTCCAAGCGATCAGGATAGGGCAAGGCAGGCTTATAATGAGTTTGTACCTCTGGATGGGAAATTCCTTGACAATGTAATCATTCAGTCCAAGAATGGACCAATTGATTTTCAACCTCGTGAGCCGTTCAGCCCGCTTTTTGGGGCTATGAAAAAGACATCGGTGGCTCCTGAACTTCAGATTACCCAGGAATATCTCGGACAATCAATTCATCTTGTCTTCCTGGCTCCGATGTGGGAGGAGTGTCTGCAAAGCGAAACCTATCAGGAGGGAGCAGGAAGCACAGTAGCGCATTGCACTGATGGAAGTATTTACCTGCAGAAATTTACTGTCATTGCCGGTGTTTCAAATATTGGCCTTGATGTCAACTGGTGCGGACATGTTTTTGCTCAGGCCAACTGGTATGCTTTTGGCCGCCTGGCATGGAACAACTCAATTAAAAGTGAACAGATAGCCGATGAATGGCTCAGACTTACCTTCTCTCCGGATACTCCAAAGCATGGAGTGACGGCTCTTTCTGACGATTGGACAGGCCATTTCCTTTTACCTGTAAAGCAAATGATGCTTGAAAGCAGGGAGGCAGCAGTAAATTACATGATGCCACTTGGCCTGCATCATATTTTTGCCGCAGATCACCACTATGGTCCCGGCCCGTGGTGGGCTCCCAAAGGAATGAGGCATGACTGGACTCCCCCTTATTATCATAAAGCAGACACCAACGGTATAGGATTCGATCGCACTTCAGAAGGAAGTAATGCTGTAAACCAGTATCACGAGCCTCTGGCTTCAAAGTTCAGCGACCTGAAAACCTGTCCTGAAATATACCTGTTGTGGTTCCATCATTTGCCATGGGACTATAAAATGCAGAGTGGACGTACTCTGTGGGAAGAGATTTGCTATCATTATGAATCCGGCCTGAACCAGGTGCGGGAGTTCCAGAAAATATGGGACATGGTTGAACCTTATGTCGATCATGAACGGTTCGTTGCAGTTCAAAGCAAACTGCGAAACCAATGCCGTGATGCACAGATATGGAAGGATGCCTGCCTTCTTTATTTCCAGCAGTTCAGCCGCAGACCGATTCCGTATGACATTGAACGGCCGGTGTATGATCTGAACTATCTTATTGATGAAGATATGAAAAGATATAGATGATCTTTTTTTGATAAAGTATTTACAAGCAATATATTAAACTTTCATGGGACAGCTAAAATCATTGTTCCCTCCTTTGCAAAACCGCCCGGCGAAACTATTATTAGTGTTGGCACTTGCTTTAATTCAGGTTTGTTTTGCTCAGGTGCAGGCACAGGTAAAGAAGGCTAATAACCCAATAATCTTTGCAGATGTTCCGGATATGTCGATAATCCGGGTTGGCAACACATATTATATGAGCAGCACCACAATGCACATGAGCCCCGGGGTGCCTGTAATGAAATCAACCGATCTTGTAAACTGGAAGATTGTGAATTATGCTTACGACATCCTGGATGATATTGATGCCATGAACCTTAAAAACGGCAAAAGCACCTATGGCAGAGGTTCATGGGCCAGTTGCCTACGGTATCATGATGGCATATATTATGTTTCCACTTTTGCCCAGACAACCGGAAAGACATATATTTTTACGACAAAGGATATTGAAAAGGGGCCATGGAAGAGAACTTCTTTTAAACCTGCCTATCACGATCATACTATATTTTTCGATGACGACGGGAAAATCTATATGATATATGGGAACGGCACCCTTCATCTCGTGGAGCTTAATGCCGATCTCTCAGGTGTCAGGACTGAGACCGACCGTATTCTTATTGAAAATGCAAGCACTCCTGCCGGAAATAATATCGCGCTGGGTGCTGAAGGATCCCAACTCTTCAAAATCAACGGCAAATATTATTTGTTTAACATTACATGGCCGAGAGGAGGGATGCGCACAGTAGTTGTGCACAGGGCTGAGAGAATTACTGGCCCGTATGAAGGCAGAATAGCTTTGCAGGATAAAGGCGTGGCTCAGGGTGGCCTTATTGACACTCCTGATGGTGCATGGTATGCTTATCTTTTCCGTGATTTTGGTTCTGTCGGTCGTATCCCATATCTCGTACCAGTGACATGGAAGGATGGCTGGCCTGTAATAGGTATCGATGGAAAGGTTCCGGATACCCTTAACCTCCCTCGCGGCAGAGGTTTAATACCCGGCATTGTAGCTTCAGATGAGTTCAGACGTAAGAAAGGAGAGCCAGCACTGCCAATGGTCTGGCAGTGGAACCACAACCCGGATAATACTCTATGGTCAGTTACACAAAGAAAAGGATATCTGCGACTTACTACAGGACGGATTGACACCTTGTTTGTGCATGCAAGAAATACGCTCACACAACGTACGTTCGGGCCAGTATGTTCAGGTACAACATCCATTGACGTATCTGGTATAAAGGATGGTGATTTTGCCGGCCTTGCCCTGTTGCAGAGAAAATTTGGTCAGGTAGGCGTTAAGGTTGAAAACGGAGCCAGGTATGTTGTGATGGTAAATGCCGAGTCAGATAAGCCCGTTGAAATTGAAAGGATACCTATTGCACAAAGATTTGTTTATCTGAAGGCTGAATGTGACTTCAGAGAAAAAACTGACCTGGCGCAGTTTTATTATAGCCTTGATGGCAAAGACTGGGTGCCTGTTGGAAATAAACTTCACATGGAATATACACTGATGGAACACTTTATGGGATACCGGTTCGGACTGTTTAATTACTCCACAATTACTCCCGGAGGGCATGCTGACTTTGACTGGTTCAGAATAAAAGAAACTATTGACTGATAAAAACCATATTAATTCGATTCTATGAAAAAGATACTCCTGGTGCTTATTGCAGCACTCCCTTTAACCCTGGGTGCACAGACAGCAATAATTAAAATTGACACCGACAGAGTTATAGGAACAATTGATCCTAAAATCTACGGTGTCTTTATGGAGCCAATTAACTTTAACGGGAAACGCATGGGCCTACCTGACACTGTAAGCTTCAATACGCTATACGGACCATTATATAATCCTGCTTCACCACTTGCTGACGGCAACGGCTTCAGGAAGGACTATGTTGAAGCGGGACGGGAACTTAAAATAAGCAACATGCGCTGGCCTGGCGGGAATTATGTTATGGGATACAATTGGCAGGACGGCATCGGACCAAAGGATAAACGACCTGCACGCATAAACATGGCGTGGGGCGGAATTGATAATAATCAGGTTGGAACAGATGAATGGGTCGCTTTAAACAAGTCAATCGGAAGTGAGAATAATGTATGTGTAAACCTTGGTCTTGGTACAATTATGGATGCTTGCAGTTGGCTTGAATACTGTAACTTCAGGAAAGGAACTTACTTTTCTGATTTGCGTGTTAAAAACGGACATCCTGAGCCATATGGCATAAAGATATGGGATTTGGGAAATGAAGTTGATGGCAAACCATGGGAACTGGGTCATAAAACTGCCGAAGAGTATGTCAGAATTGCCAGGGAAGCTGCAAAGGCAATGAGAGCAATAGATAACTCAATAATATTTGTGGCATCAGGGTCATCGTACTATGAACCCACAGGCCAGTGGGTAGATTGGAACAGGCAGGTGCTGACCGGGCTTGGTGATATAATTGACTATATTTCTATTCACCGGTATTGGGAAAACTCAACTGACTATTACACTTACATGGGCCAGAGTGCCATTGACTTTGATGAAAAGATCAGGGTTACTGCTGCTGAGATTGAAACAGCAAAAGCAATGACCGGCATTAAAAAACCAATCTATATTTCAGTGGATGAATGGGGGATCATGTCAAGAGACCTACTGTCGGTCCTGCCTATAGCGCAATGCTTTAATTCTTTTATCCGCCATGCTGATGTAGTGAAGATGGCTGATTTTACAATGTTCACCTCGTTACTGGGTAATGACCACGAAAAGGGATCATTTAAAACTCCGCTGTTTTACATCTTCAGGGCATACTCTGCAAACTGTCGTGGAAATTCCATTGATACTTATGTTGCATGTGATTCTTTCAATACAGAGCTATATAAGGATATCCCATATCTTGATGTAACTACTGTTTATTCAAAAGAAACTAACACAATATTCATTAATGTAGTTAACAGACATAAGGACAAAGCAATTACTGCCGAGATAATTAACGCCGGCGGTGGTCTGACAGGAAGAGCTGAGGCTTCTTTTATAGCAGGAGAATCTCTTAACGAGATATTTACTTTTGATAAGCAGGCACAGTATGCACCTGTGGAAAAAGAAGTTAAAATTGAGAAGGGCAAAATAATCTATTCCTTCCCTGCGCACACATTTACTCAGATTAAAGTGGAACTGAAAAAATAACACCTGGTTGATTTCATCCCTGATTTATAGGGCATATGACGAAGTTGATCATTTTACCGATGAGGCTTTATCACGGTGGTTAAAAACAACCCGATATGAAAAGAACCTTTGCCTATTTTGTTCTTGCTCTGATACTATTTGCAGGATGTGATACCCGGAGCGATTCTCTTTTGAAATTGTGGTACTTAAGTCCTGCCAGGCAATGGGTCGAAGCTCTGCCCATAGGAAATGGCCGTTTGGGGGCTATGATATATGGTAATCCGTGCAACGAATTGATTCAACTGAATGAAAACACTGTCTGGGCCGGGCAACCTAACCGCAATGATAATCCTGATGCAAAGGAGGCTTTGCCTGAGGTGCGTAAGCTTATTTTTGAAGGCAAATATAAAGAGGCTCAGGATCTTGTCAACAGTAAGATGATAAGCAAGACGTCTCATGGAATGCCCTATCAGACTGCCGGAAATCTCAGGTTGTCATTTCCGGAACATAAAAATTATTCTGATTATTACCGTGAGCTCGATATTGAAAATGCAATTGAATCATCGCGGTACAAATCAAATGGGGTTACGTACTGCACTAAAGTTTTTGCCTCATTCCCAGATCAGGTGATTGTAGCCCGTATATCCGCCGATAAACTACGATCGTTAGCTTTTACAGCTTCATTGGACAGACCATCGAACGTTAACATCTCAACTACCAGTGATAATGAACTGGTACTGTCAGGAGAGACTGATGACTGTGAATCAGTGAAAGGCAATGTGCAGTTTGAGGTACGGGTAAAGATACTGACAACGGGCGGAAGTATAAGTGCTACAGATACTTCTTTATGTGTTACTGATGCAAATGATGCTACAATATATGTTTCAATAGCAACCAATTTCATTAATTATAATGACATCAGCGGCAATGCTGACGAAAAGGCTTGTGTGTTGCTGCAAAAGGCCATGAAAAAAAGCTATGACCAGATTTTAGCCGATCATGTGGCTGATTATAAAAAATATTTTAAAAGGGTGAGCCTTGATCTTGGAGTAACCGATGCAGTCAGCAAACCTACTGATATTCGCCTTAATCAGTTTGCAAAAGACAACGATCCGCAGCTTGTGGCTCTCTATTTTCAGTTTGGCAGGTACCTGCTTATTTCTTCATCACGACCCGGAGGACAGCCGGCTAACCTTCAGGGAATATGGAATGATCAAACGACTCCTCCATGGGATAGCAAGTATACAGTGAACATAAACACTGAAATGAATTACTGGCCCTCTGAAATCACCAACCTTACAGAAATGAATGAGCCATTGATACAGATGGTTCGTGAGCTGTCAGAGACAGGCAAACAGACAGCAAATGATATGTACGGTGCACGGGGTTGGGTATTGCATCATAACACTGACATCTGGCGGATCAACGGACCTGTTGATGGCGCATATTGGGGTATGTGGCCCATGGGAGGCGCATGGCTTTCCCAACAGCTGTTCGACAAATATGAGTATAACGGAGACCTGGAATATCTGAAGTCTATTTATCCTGTAATTAAGGAGGCTTCGCTGTTTTACCTTGATTTTCTTGTTGAGGAGCCTGCCCATAAATGGCTCGTGGTTTGCCCATCTGTCTCTCCTGAAAACTCACCTTCAGTGCACCCTGAGTATTCAGTTACAGCTGGAACAACAATGGACAATCAGCTTGTGTTTGACTTATTTACAAAGACAATTGCTGCTGCAGATATCCTTGATACTGATAAGGGACTGGTTGTTGAAATAAAGGATGCATTGAAGCGCTTACCGCCAATGCAGATTGGTCAGTGGGGGCAACTGCAGGAATGGATGTATGACTGGGATAAGCAGGATGATCATCACCGGCATGTGTCTCATTTATATGGATTATACCCGTCAGCCCAGATCTCACCATACCGTACCCCTGACCTGTTTTCAGCTGCTAAAACCTCATTGATTGCCAGAGGTGATGAGTCCACAGGATGGTCTATGGGCTGGAAAGTAAATCTCTGGGCGCGACTGCTCGATGGTGATCATGCCTTTAAATTAATTAAAGACCAACTGACTCCTTCCATTATGCCTGATGGGAAACAGAGGGGAGGCACTTATCCTAATCTTTTCGATGCACACCCTCCGTTCCAGATAGATGGAAATTTTGGCTGTACTTCCGGAATTGCAGAGATGCTATTACAGAGCCACGATGGCGCTATTCACCTGTTACCGGCTTTGCCTTCAGCATGGAAAAACGGCAGTGTGAAAGGATTAAAAGCCAGAGGCGGTTTTGAAATAGATATACAGTGGAAGAACGGCGAACTATCAAAGGCAACAATAAGATCATCTCAGGGAGGAGATTGCCGCATACGATCTTATTATCCCTTAAAAGGGAAAGGACTCAAAAAAGCCCAAGGACAGAACCCTAACCCATACTACACTGTCCCGGAATTAAAAAGTCCTATAAACAATTCAAAGATATCAGCACCAGCACTTACCATGAAAAATGTGTATGAGTATGATTTGTTTACGAATAAGGGAGATATAATTGAACTTTCACGGAAATAAATTACTTATCATTGGCCTGAACTATAAAAATATGAAAACGACTCTGCTTATTACAGCCTGTATTTTGTTGACCGCAAATCTTATGGGGCAGCAATATCCTTTTCAAAACCCCGGTTTGAGCTCAGAAGAGCGTGCAAGAGACCTGATATCACGGTTAACATTGAGTGAGAAGGCAACTCTGATGTGTGACATCTCAGAGGCTATTCCTCGTCTCGGAATAAAAAAATTCAACTGGTGGAGTGAGGCTTTACATGGGCTCGCCAATAATGACAATGTAACCGTTTTCCCGGAACCTATTGGAATGGCTGCCTCGTTTGATGACAATCTGGTTTTTAAGGTCTTTGACGCCACCTCTGACGAAACAAGAGCGAAATATAATGAAGCCCGGAAAATGGGTCAGGAGAATCGTCGCTTTCTTGGTCTCTCTGTCTGGACTCCAAACGTGAATATTTTTCGTGATCCGCGATGGGGGCGAGGCCAGGAGACTTACGGAGAAGACCCTTATTTAACTTCCCGGATGGGCATTTCTGTTGTGAAAGGGCTTCAGGGACCAGACAGCTCGAGATATAAAAAGCTTCTGGCTTGTGCCAAACATTATGCCGTTCATTCAGGGCCGGAGTGGAGCCGTCATACACTCAATCTAAACAATATTGATCAGCGCGATTTATGGGAAACTTACCTGCCTGCATTTAAAGCATTAGTGCAGGAGGCAGGAGTACGTGAGGTAATGTGTGCCTATCAACGCCTTGATGATGAACCATGCTGCGGCAGCAACCGCTTGCTACAGACAATACTGCGTGAAGATTGGGGGTTCAGATATCTTGTCGTTTCAGATTGTGGTGCTATTGCCGATTTCTGGTTGAATCATAAGGTCTCATCAGATGCTGTCCACGCTGCATCGAAAGGCGTCCTGGCGGGGACAGATGTCGAATGCGGATTCGGATACGCGTTTAAAGATTTACCTGAAGCAGTTAAAAAGGGACTTGTTTCGGAAGAAGAAATAGACAAACATCTAATGCGAATATTAGTCGGTCGTTTCGACCTTGGTGAAATGGATGACGATGCCCTTGTTCCATGGTCAAAGATACCTTTATCAGTAGTAAACAATAACGATCACAAGAAACTGGCACTGGATATGGCCCGGGAGTCAATGACTCTATTAATGAACAAAAACAATATTCTTCCTTTGCCAAAATCAGGCAAAAAGATAGCGGTTATAGGACCAAATGCGGATGATAAAATGATGATGTGGGGAAACTACAACGGCACACCTTTCAATACCATAACCATTCTGGATGGCATTAAATCAAAGATTCCTGAAAGAAACCTGCTCTTTGATAAGGGTTGCGATATAATTGAAAATATGGTTACTGAAGACGCTTTAAGTGAATGCTCTATTGATGAAAAGGCAGGTGTAAAAGCCACCTACTGGAATAACCGTGAATTCAAAGGTGAAGCAGTGGCTGTTGAACAAATCGTTAACCCCATCAGACTTTCAACATTTGGGCAACATGAATTTAGCAACGGCGTTCATCTTGAGAATTTCTCAGGTAAATATGAAACAATATACAGACCTTCATTTACCGGTGAAATAGCATTTAAAATAGAAGCATGCGGAGGCTTTGAACTTGTCGTAAACGGAGACACACTTACCAAGATCCGTATGTGGAGACCCCTTCCCAGGAGGATTGTCTACGAAGTTGAGAACGGGAAAGAATACAAAATAGAGGCCTGCTTCAGACAGATTGAGAACTGGACGGCCAGCCTTAACATGAATTTTGGAAGAGAGATGCCTGTCAAATACGATGACCTGTTAAATAAGCTCAGAGGTGTTGATGTTGTTATTTTTGCAGGCGGTATTTCTTCTCAGCTCGAGGGTGAGGAGATGCCGGTTTACTTACCCGGGTTTAAGGGTGGTGATCGCACCGATATAGAGTTGCCCGAAGTGCAACGCAACTGTCTGAAAGCCCTGAAACAGGCAGGGAAGAAAATCATCTTTATAAACTGTTCAGGCTCAGCCATCGGACTGGTACCTGAAACTGAAAGCTGTGATGCTATTCTTCAGGCATGGTACGGAGGAGAATCCGGTGGCCAGGCAATTGCCGATGTTATATTCGGAGATTATAACCCGTCAGGTAAGCTCCCGATAACTTTTTATAAAAATATAAATCAACTACCTGATTTTGAAGATTACTCAATGAAAGGACGCACTTACCGGTATATGTCTGACCCTTTATTCCCCTTCGGTTATGGTTTAAGCTATACAACCTTTTCTGTTGGCAATGCCAGTTTAAATAAATCCCTTATCTGTGCAGATGAAAACGCCGTTATAACTGTTCCTGTATCAAACACCGGAAAACGAACCGGAACAGAGATTATACAGGTTTACATTCGTAAAACTGATGATCTGGATGGACCTCTGAAATCGTTACGCGGATTTAAACGAGTGGATTTGCAGCCCGGACAGTCACAGAATGTATTAATTGATCTTTCTCCATCAAGCTTTGAATTTTTTGACGTAAAAAACGGTAAAATGAAAATATCTTCGGGTGAGTATGAAGTGTATTATGGCACAAGCTCTGACAATAATGATTTGAAATCAATTAAGATTACAATTAAATAATTGAGGTTCGTTAAGTCTGAAATTAAGAGAACATGAAAAAACAGATTTTACTGATTTCAATAGTGGTCATTGTTTTTAACCAGTCCTTTGCTCAAAACCCTGTTATTCGCAATCAATTCTCGGCAGACCCTTCGGCAAGAGTTTTTAATGGCAGAGTTTATTTATATCCGTCTCATGATATAATAGCCAGGAGTGGGCAGGGTCGCCCCGGGTGGTTTTGTATGGAAGACTATCACGTTTTTTCTTCAGAAAATCTGACTGAATGGACTGACAAAGGTGTTATTGTAAGCCAGAATATGGTTAATTGGGTGGATTCAGCCTCATACAGCATGTGGGCACCTGATTGCATTGAAAAAGATGGCAGGTATTATTTTTACTTCCCGGCTAACAACAAAAGTGTCAATTACAACGGGAGGAAGGCATTTTCCATTGGTGTAGCGGTATCAGATAGCCCTGATGGTCCGTTTATTCCGCAAAATGAGCCCATAAACGGGCTATTGGGCATTGATCCTAATGTTTTTATAGATAAAGACGGCAAGGCTTATTTAATTTGGGCCATGGGTAAAATATTTATTGCCAGGTTGAAGGATAACATGCTAGAACTTGCTTCTGATCCACAGGAAATTAAAGGCCTTCCTGAAACTGGTTTAAAGGAGGGTCCCTGGTTGTTTGAAAAAAACGGGATTTATTATTTGACTTACCCGCATGTTCATGACAAAATAGAAAGACTTGAATATGCCATGGCCGATAGTCCATCCGGACCCTACAGGTACGCCGGCGTGATAATGGATGAATCACCTTTGAATTGCTGGACTAATCACCAGTCACTTATTGAATACAAAAGCCAATGGTATCTGTTCTATCATCAGAATGCATATTCCCCAAAGTTTGACAAAAACAGATCGGTTTGTATTGACAGCTTGTTTTTTAATAATGATGGCACCATTCGCAAAGTGATACCAACGTTACGTGGAGTGGGCGTTACCAATGCATCACAGAAAATTGAAATCGACAGATACAGCTCAATCAGTAAAACCGGCGTCTCAGTTGAGTTTATCGATACACTGAATACATTTAAGGGCTGGAAAGCAACGCTGCATTCCAGAGATGCATGGATACAGTATAATGCTGTTGATTTTGGAGAGAAAAGAGTTAAATCGGTTCAGATTAATGCCTTGTCAGAGAAAGGAGATATTTTACAGGTGAGGCTGGATAATTACACTGGGAAATTAATTTCCAGGATAAAAATCCCCGGAGATAAAAAATGGAATATTGTCAAAGCAAAAGTTACCGGGTATCTACCTGGAATTCACAACCTGGTTGTATTATCAGAGTGTGGGTATCCTGTAGAAATTGACTGGATGCAGTTTAATTAAGTAATGTCTATTACAGTTTCAGCTTTTAAGCATATGAAAACAACGTATTTTTCAATCGGCTTTTACAGAGGTTTATGCTGTATACTGATGTTGAGCGTGGCTGTTCATTATTCAGCAAGTGCTCAGCAAACCTCGGGTCTGATTTCAAAAATTGTTGTTGACAAACCTCAATGTGATTTAGATTTTCCTATAGTATCTGATTTTCATAAGGCAGCATCGCTTCGCTATGATACGGGCGATTATAAAGGTGTGATACGTGCAATCGGAGATCTTAGATATGATATTGATAAGGTTACAGGTGTTATGCCACGGCTGGTTTATGAAGAGGCACCTGCTGATTATGAAATTGTAATCGGTACAGTGGGCAAGAACAAGTTTATGAACCGATTGATCGCTTCGCATAAACTTGATTTAAAGGAGCTGAAAGGGAAATGGGAGAGCTTCATTATAGCAACAGTTCAGGATCCATGCCCAGGAGTAAAGGAGTATCTGGTTGTTGCAGGCAGCGACAAGCGTGGCACTATTTATGGTACTTATGAATTATCAAGACAATTGGGGGTTTCCCCATGGTATTGGTGGGCTGATGTTCCTGCAAAAAAACGACAGGCGGCCTATGTTCTGGAAGGTCGTTATGAATCGGACGAACCCAAAGTGCGTTATAGAGGGATATTTATCAATGATGAAGCGCCCTGCTTTACGGGATGGTCCGATGAAAAATTCGGCGGAAGAAACAGTAAGATGTATTCCCACATTTTCGAGCTTTTGTTGCGTCTGCGGGCCAATTATCTGTGGCCTGCAATGTGGTCAAGTGCGTTCAATGAAGATGATCCTGAAAATGCCAGACTGGCTGACGAGTATGGAATAGTGATGGGTACATCACATCATGAACCTATGATACGATCCAAAGTAGAATGGGACAGGCACAAAAGTGATTTTGGCAATGGACAATGGAATTATTTCACCAATAAGGAAGGAATAAAGGCGTTTTGGAAGCAGGGGATTGAGCGAAACAAAAACTTTGAAAGTATACTTACCATGGGGATGCGTGGTGATGGCGATGAACCCATGCCTGATGCCGGAAGCGCCCAAAAGAATTTCAAGGTATTGCAGGACATTATGACCGATCAGCGACGAATCATTGAAGATGTTACCGGGAAGCCGGCCTCAAAAACCCCACAAATCTGGGCGCTTTATAGCGAAGTGCTTGATTATTATGATCAGGGAATGAAAGTCCCTGATGACATGATCATACTTCTTTGTGATGATAACTGGGGTGATGTACGCAGGCTCCCTGAGCTGGGAGCTAAGAAACACCCTGGTGGTTATGGCATCTATTACCATGTAGACTTGCATGGAGCCCCAAGGGCTTATCAATGGTTAAATATGACACAGATCCCACACATGTGGGAACAGCTTCAGCTGACATACAAATATGGTGTTGATAAGGTATGGATTCTAAATGTCGGAGACCTCAAACCCATGGAATACCCAATGACATTCTTTATGGATATGGCCTGGAATCCTGACTCATTTAATGCGAATAACCTTGATAATTATTCAAAGAAATTCTGCTCAGAGCAGTTTGGCGATGACGCCTCAGCAGAGGCGGCTGATATCTTAAATACATATTGTAAATATAACAGCCGTGTTACTGCCGAAATGATGAACCAGAAAGCCTACAATCTCACAACCGGAGAATTTCTGGAGGTAAGAGATGCTTATTTAGCACTTGAAACACGAGCTTTGAGACAGTTTCTTAAATTGCCGGATGCACTTAAAGATGCCTATAAGGAACTGGTGCTTTACCCGGTGCAGGCTATGGCTAATTTATACGATATGTATTATGCAGTCGCCATGAATGATAAATATGCTTCTGAAAAGGACTTGCACGCAAACTACTGGGCTGATCATGCTGAGTATTGTTTTAAGCGTGATGCCGAGCTTTCTGATGATTACAACAAAAATATTGCCGGCGGGAAATGGAATCATATGATGGATCAGACTCATATAGGATACACTTCATGGGATGAACCGAGAGGTGGAAATATCATGCCTAAAGTGATCCGCGTTGATCCGGATGAGGTTAATTATGGTGGTTATGTGTTTTATGAGAAGAACAACGTAGTAGTTATGGAGTCTGAAC